>Ga0307517_10006446_pt1 | contig 17366 bp, 15 predicted proteins | sample 23_EM_MG_FD_194515 | JGI IMG/M metagenome (GOLD analysis project Ga0307517, IMG submission 194515) | Populus trichocarpa ectomycorrhiza microbial communities from riparian zone in the Pacific Northwest, United States - 23_EM | ecosystem: Host-associated > Plants > Roots > Unclassified | place...
GATGAAAAACCTAAGCAAAACATTTAAAGATGTTAGAATAAATCAAATAAAAGATACAACTCAAAATTTAAAACCAGCAATAATTTCATGCCATCCATGATAGAAGAGGAATAATTCCTTCTACTTACTTAACACATGCACTAAATACCTGATCAATCCTCTTCAAGGAGTTAATTGTGAAGTATCGCTTCTCCATAGCATACTTTGTCTCTTCAAGCCATTTTGTAAAAGTATGGACAAATTCTTCCTTGGTTATTTTCTTATCATCATTCAGATCTAATACTTTGATTAATTCTTCTGATGCGCTGTCTTTATTGATATTCATTCCTGTAGACTTTATGTCGAGCAGAAGTTTCCTCACTTCAGAGGGCGATATACAGTCATCACCATCTTCATCTATTTCCTCAAATAGTCTGCAAATTAAAAAAGAATTTACATCTCCCTTTTCTTCTTTTCTTTTTTCTTTAAAAATGCATAGCATGCATAAAGTATAATGATGCATGAGGTGTCATAAATCGAACTAACCTCTGTATAGCATTTATATTTGGAGCCCCATCTCCTGTCAGAATTATCCCTAAAGCACGTTCTTGCACAAGTTGCAGAATTCTTAAAAGACCTTCATTACATTTTACATATTCCAGTCTTCTCTTTTGAATCCACGGTTCGAAGATCTGTGCACAATTAATTATGCAGACAAAATATCTGAGTTCGACCAATAAATATTAATCACAGTATTTAAAACCGAGGTCCTAGCTACCCCTTGTAACTGCATTTTCATTTTAGTCTAAGGTAGCTATATTATCATTACTTTGAGCAATACTTTCGACCGGGGAAAATAATTGGGATTAATCTTATATTTGGTGTACTCGTATTTTTTTTTTTATTAACGTGGGTATCCAGGTTAGCTTGTGCATACATCGACTAGTCCCACAAACCTTGAAGTTAACGACCATGTAAGCCTCCAGTGACCATCATTGAAGTTAACAATCATGTAAGCCTCCAGTGGCCATCATATTAACAACCACAGGGCTCGAACCTGAGACCACAAGAGAAACAAACCCCTTAATCCCAAGTTCTTACCACTAGGCCACTACTACTAAATTAATGATTGTACACTCATACTTTTGATATCCCTTTATATGGCTTCTCTATCCTTTTATTCTTTATCAATTTAGTTGGTATTCTGTTCAAGAAATTTTTTCAATGCAGTCCTTCTATCAAAATTAATTTAATAATTTTTTAAGTAATTGTTTTTTGAAAAACAGATGTAAATACAATACCATACAGGCTATAAAACATTGCCAAGGGTAATATACAATTAATGCAAACAATATCGCTAAAATAATCATTGATTCAATGATTCTACTAATTGTTAGTATTAGAATACACTTATTATAGAGTAAAATATAGCTTAATTAAATAGAAAGAAAAATAATCTAATTGTAATAATATATATGCTGATAAAGTTAGTTTAAATGTCATTAATTAATCATGAATAATACGACTACATGAAATGACATTGCATAATATAGTTACAGCGAACATTTCTATGAAAATACCTATATATGAGAGTAAGAAAAACTACCCCAACAAATCGATTTTATGGATATGAACAACAAATTCAAAACTAAAAATTAAAGAAAAGAACATTTATAAAAAAAGGAGAGACATGTGGATACCTGATAGAAGAAATATATCAACAGAGAAGCCACTGAAACAACAAGAGAGATCAATACCGTCAAGTATTCCCCAGAATTTGAGTTGAAAACTTTTGGGATTTGCAAAATAAGAAATGGTATGACAGAGAGACCCATAATCCTTGCTGTGTAGCTTGTCTGCAAATCCGTAGTGACTCTAAACTCTATGAAGATTACAAAAGACAACAAGAAGAGTAAAATGCATCAGCTGGCAATCTACTTGTTAGTCCTGGAGTTTAAATTGAAGTTTTTGCCTTAATTTTTAGCCCTGGAGTTTTTCAGTGAATATTAAAATATTAATTCTAGCCTTATATTTGATTTAGATTTTGTTAGGCTGAGATGTATAACAATTTGTAAATTCACAGGTAAAACTTATGTTTTTCTAGCCATATATGTTTTTTAATTTCTAGGAATGGATTTTGTAAATTCTAGCCTTATGTTTAAGAATTATTATTTTTTTGATTATTTATTTTCCAATTTAAATAATAATAAATAAATATTTTTCATTTAAATAAAAAGACTCTCCTTTGAAAATTAAATTACAATGAAGAAATAAAATAATTATTATTTAAAACGAGTTATTTTATTTTTCATTCTTAAATAACAATTATTTTTTTGTTATTTTTAATCTCTAAATTAAAATGACTCTTGTTTGAGAATTTAATAATGAATAAAAGAGAGGACGCACGCACCAGTAAACCATGATAATAATCTTGAGCTTGAAGTATTGGAAATGGTTGGCTTTGACGATTGAACGCTGCCAACGATCACACAGGTGCCCCAGAGCATTGTTAGAAGCAAAATAGATGTTCCTGCGAGGAGTCCGACTCCTGTAGACACGTACTCTTGAGCAACTTCCCTTGTGTTCAATAATCCAGATGCTGCCATTTATTTTAAGAGAAGATTTACATATATAATATATATAAAAGAGTTAAAATACATATATATTCTCTTAATTAAACCATATATTCTCCCAATAACCCAACACGGCTGGCTGGGTTGCTTAAAACCATATCCAAGTTGACTTGGAACACAGCTCTCAAGTCCTTTAATTTCTTATCTGGTCTAGCCGCCTCTATCTTGAATATTTCCATGACGCGCAAATACTTGTTCCCCACCATCCAATTTTCTCATCCTACAAGTTTCCAATATTTCTCTTCCCTAATTCTTATATAAAAAATATATTTTATAAAGAAGAAGAAAAGAAGATATCGAATCCAACATATATATTTTGTTAATTAATATCAATAAAAAAATTAACTAAAATAATTAATACAGAAAAAAATATTGCAGCATACAATGGTTAAAAACATTGCTTCAAATTCTAGTAGGATAAGAGTGTGTTTAAGAGTCTAGTTATGATTGTTTTTTAAAATATTTTTTGCTCGGGAATACGCTAAAATAATATTTTTTTTATATTAGTACATTAAAATTATTTAAAAATACTAAAAAAATTAATTTAAGTAAATAAAAAAATTAAATTTTTTCAAAAATAATTTTGAAACCGAAAAAAAAAAGGGCTCCAAATTAGAGAAGGCATGTCAGCTTCCCAGCTAAGTTCCTTTTTTTTTCTTTTTTTTTTGTTAGAACGAGAGTTCAACTCAAGATTTTTGAAAAAAAATAATAAAGAAAAGACACGCATTAATATCAATATTTAAACCACAACTTATTATAACTTATAAACTAAATTGATTGCACGACAAATGATAGCTCCACGAGTTTATCATTTACGTTTGTGTGTGATGCAAACCATTTGGATCCGAACTGTTTCAGCAATTAATTCAAGCTTCGAAAACTCCGAATTCATTAGATATTGATGATAGCATTTACCAGCAAGCTGGAACCAGTATAAGAAGTTGGCACATTAAACTCATCTGAAATGCATCTTAATTTATAGTTGATCGATCACGCTGTTTCCGAAGAAGACAGTGTATAATTTCCAAGAGAAAACAAGTGATTTAAGGTGATAATTAGAAAATAAACAGAAAATAAAAGAGCATACCTAGAAGTATCAAGGACTCGGGAAGGGCTCCAAGAACCTGGAATGCACTGGCACCGAAGACACCAGGTCCAAGAATCCTGAAAATCTTCTCACCTCCAGAGGCCAAGTAGCCCTCTCCATGGAACAACATATATTCATACACTGCAATTAGAAAGAGATGCCCAAAAATATTACTGGAGCACGGCAAGAAGCCATACAATTGCTCACACTTCTCTTCAGAGGAAGAATCCATTCCTTTGAGAAGTAGAATGGAAGATTGGTTTTCTTGGACATCATTGATGCCATCTGAAACCAGTAATTCAACAGAGCTGTGTGCCAGAGAGCGGCCTTTAACGTTTATACGAACAGTTAAAAGAAGAAAAAGTATAAAACATACAGTTTTTGAGATAAGCCTCATTTCCATGGTGCTTTACTAGCTGAACAAATCTTTGGAGGTTATATAAGAAAGTTTAAAGGCCTGCGTGTTAGCTTAATTAATTATGGGGCTTGAAATTGTCATGTATGTGGAGATTTTTCTCTGCTGATGAAGTCTTCTGTGAAGTCAATGTTTGATTATCTAATTAATTTGTGGCTGCTAACATTTAAACCATATCATATTCGGGAAAATAAAATAAAATTCAAGTAGGTATTTTCTGACTTTAATTTATCTGCATCACAGTATAGTAGAAATACGGTTTCTTGTACTCCACTTAATTGTATTATATATTTTAGAAAAAAATGGTTTTCCCAATATTATATTTAAATTATATACAAAAACTAAAAGTCATCCTTATGAGTCAAGACACATTTCATTACTCATTGAAATAGTGAAATAACGTTTTTTTCTTTCTAAAAAAAACTAATAAAGTTTGCAATTGAGGTAAAATCATGTTTTTCAAGAGAATATATTGGGTATTATAAGATTGATAGGAGATAAATTGGTCTACACATATTTTTTTAGCACAGTGATTTTTTACACTTGAAAGCAAAAAAAAATATAATTTTGGTTCAAGGATTTTCTTATCTTTTCAATATTATTTGCACAATAATTTATTACTTTGATACTCTTAATAGAAAAAAACCATTAAAATTGCACAAGAGAACTTTTTTTTCTTTTCATTTTTTAAGAACAATGAAGTTACAGAATTGATTTTAAAATAAAAAAATAAGCATGGTTCTAAGGGTAATTTTGTCTTTTCCTTTTTTTTTAAAAAAAATTATTTTGGGGTCGACTAGGGGCTGTTTGGTAATTTTAAAAAATAAATATTATTAAAAAAAGCTTTTAATGCGTGCATGCATTAGCACGTGGCTCCCCCACTGTAACGACCCGACCTTTTCAAACCCAAAATCAATGGATTTTTTTTCCCATCCGGTTCTGGATGTTTTTCACCATATCATTCTACAAAATTATAATTGCATTCCATTCATTAATAAAGCACAATCCACGTAGAATAACGTAAAAAAAAAAGATTTCCATGAATAAGACCCGATTGCTAAATGTCAGAACTCTAGGGGAAATAAAAAATGGCCCTTTCCAACCTAAAACAGCGTCGTTCCCAAACCTGTTCATAGTCTCCTTCCTCCGGAGCAGGATAGATCACCCTAGGAGGCCATTTAGATGGCCTACGTTGAACCAAATCTCCCTGTCAAACCCAAACCAAATCTAAGGCCACATTGTCTACCACAGAACCCATAGGATTTGGTTCGGTATCCCTCACCCTTATAACTCTCCCCTGACGCAAGGATAAGCATCGCCAACAGTCCAACAATGGCAGGACTGATGGTGTTTTGAATCAATCAAACATGGACCAAACCCGAGCTATGTTTATCCTCATCCACGAGATTATCACCCTGGGGAGATAAGGGACGAAATTCGTGGATGAGAATTGGAGATTCGACCCTATTAAAACCAGACAAAAAACAGAACTAAGAGGATGAAAAAAACAGAAAGACAAAAAAAACCCCAAAGCTAGAGAGGGAAGAACAGAAAACAACAAAAAGAGAGTGAGGATCGGGGATCAATTACTAGGATCCAACAAAAAAAAAAACACAAGAAAAAAAACATATCATTCGCAAAGAAAAAGGAGAAGCCATTTTTGCTAATCTCTGCTTTCTCCAAGACCAGAGCTTTTCATGAAGAAATCATAGCAAAAACAAAAACAGAGGGATGAAGACACAGGAAAACCAGAAGAGCAAAAACAAAAGAGAAGATTTTGCATTCCTTCGTAACGCCCTCAGCTTCGCCTTGAACAACAGCTCACCAGGTAAGTCATTCTTCTTCCCCCGCTTGCAATTTTAATTATTTTGTCACTATTGCAAACAAGGTTGTTAAAATCGCGTTTTGACTCGTAAAATCGTATGATTTTACGAGTCAAAACATGCTTTGTGTGCTGAATCGTTTGAAAAAATCAAAAATGGGTGAAATCGGGTTGAAATCGGGCGAAAAATCGCGATTTCAGGATCGATTTTATGATTGTAACAAAACGCATGCACTGAAGCAAAATGTTCCCCCATGCTCCAGCTGTCAGGCGCCTATTGGCTGTGGAAATGCACAGTCACGCCACACGGTCTTCACTCCAATACACTAACTTCGTCTTCATTCTTCAGTCTTCACTCCTCCTTTTCATCGAACAAATCCCTAATCCCCTTCTCTAATTAACCAACTTGGCACCGGCAACCACAAAAGCGGTGACGATCACGGTCACGGTCACGGTCCAGTCTTCACTAATTCTCTTTCCTCACTCCAGTCTTCACTCTAGAGTCCAGTCATCAATGCTCACGGTCGCGACTTCCTTTTCATCAACAGCGGCGATGATCTCCTCAACAGCTCACGGCTTCAGGCTTCCTCTTCAATCTTCATCAACAGCAGCACGCCGGCAACGATCTCCTTTCTTTCCCATCATCAACAGCTGACGACTTCCTCTTTATCAACAGCAGCAGGCGACATCGCTCCTCTTCACCGACAGCCGTTCGGCCTTCATCATCAACGACTCCTCTTCATCATAAGTTGATTTTGCCTTCAAAATGTAAAACTGCAGTAGTTGATTTTGCCCCGTAATTGTATATTCCCCTGTAACAGATTTTGATTTTGCCCCGTTACCCTGTAATTATTAATTACAGATTTTGATTTTGCCCGGTCCTGTAATTTGTATATTTATAATGTTGAATTGAATTGAATTGAATGGAATTGATGGAATGAATTAAATGGAATTGATGGAATTGATGGAATGATTTTGAATGTTTTTCTGTCCATTTATACTGTGGAGTGTGGACTGTTGAATTGAATTGAATTAATTAGTTGCTGAAATGTCTTTTAGGATGCCATTTCAGTATTATAGGATTGGATTGAATTGAATTGAATTAATCGAGTGAAAATTGAAATCGTTAAATCATGTTTTTTGCTTTGTGGAGTGTGGGGCTGTGGGCTGTCCATTTATACTGTGGAATGATGAAATGATTTTAGGATGCCATTTTAGTATTATAGTTTTGTGAATTGTTATGTATAACAAAAAGTTAATTACAATCATAAAATATTTGGATTGATTACAAGGCTGATTTGAGTTGATTGTTGAACGCTTGAACTTATGGCATCTAGAAAAAATTCTTCTGGTAATAGACTTGATGTGGGATGGCAACATGGTATATATATTGATAAGAATTCTAGAAAAGTTCAGTGCAAGTATTGTCAAAAAATTATCAGTGGAGGTATTTTTCGTTTCAAACAGCATTTGGCTTGCACTCGTAAGGATGTTGGGCCATGTCAGCAAGTTCCAGAAAATGTTAAGCAAATGATTTTGGGTGTTTTGGTGAAAAATCTAGAAGCAAATGAAAAGAAAAAAAAGGCCCATCAATATAGTGCAAATGATGATGATGATGAAATAAAAGAAATTAGCTCCAAGGACAAAGGAAAGAGAGTAGTTAGTGGGAGTGGAAGTACACAAACAACCCTAAATCAGTTGCTAAAAAGGATATTAGAGAAGAAGCATGTCGACAAATTGCAAGGTTTTTCTACACTAGTGCAATTCCATTTAATTGTGTAAAAAACCCTGAGTTTGTAAAGGCACTTGAATTGGTTGCAAAGCATGGGCCAAGTTTCAAGCCTCCATCCTACCATGATATTAGAGAGAAATATTTAAAGCAGGAAGTGGATCAAACAATGACATTGCTTGAGGAGTACAAGCTAGAATGGAAAAAAAAACAGGTTGTTCAATAATGTCTGATGGATGGACAGATAAAAAAAGACGTTGTATTTGTAACTTTTTGGTTAATAGTCCTAAAGGGATAGTTTTTTTTTTTTTTTTTTTTATCATCGGTGGATACTTCTAATATGTCCAAGACTGCTGATAAGGTATTTGAAATGTTAGATGCCATTGTGGAGAGGATTGTGGAGGAAAATGTTGTCCAAGTAGTCACCGATAATGCTGCAAATTATAAGGCAGCGGGACAATTATTGATGGAAAAAAGAAAGAGTTTGTTTTGAACATCATGTGCTGCCCATTGTATTGACTTAATATTAGAAGATTTTGAGAAGAAGTTAGAGGTTCATCAAGTAACTATTGCCAGGGGAGGAGAATCACCTCATATATTTATTCAAGAACTATTCTTATTTCCATGCTAAGGAACTTTACGAAAGGAAGGGATTTGATTAGGCCTGCTGCCACTCGGTTTGCTACTGCATATTTGACTCTGGATGTTTGAATGATCATAAAATGCAGCTGATGACTATGTTTACTTCCAACCAGTGGAGTTCATGTAGGTTTGCAAGAATAGAAGAAGGGAAACGAATTCAAAATTGTGTTTTGGATAGTAGGTTTTGGCATGATGTCACTATATGTATTAAGGCAGCGTATCCTCTAATTAAAGTTCTTCGATTAGTTGATTCAGATGAGAAACCAGCTATGAGTTATATATATAAAGCAATGGATGAAGCAAAAGAGAAGATACAAGTGAATTTTGGTTCTGTGAAAAAAATGTATATATCTTGCTAATTTTTATTTCAAATATTGTCATTTATTAATATGAATGTCTTTAGAGATACTTCCAATTGAGATATTCCTAAATTGTAATGATATTTTTATTGTTTTTTTTATATAGTTATATACCTATATGGAAGATTGTTGATGCAAGATGGGAACTTCAACTCCACAGGCCCTTACGTGCAGCAACTTATTATTTGAATCCTCATTTTCATTATAATCCCAATTTTAAGGTTAATGCCAACATTAAAATTAGATTATATCAATACTTAGAAAGGATGGTGCCTAATGCAAGTGAAATGTGCAAAATTGACTTGCAACTTGAATCATTCAAGGATGCAAAAGGGTTGTTTGGCATTGAGGCTGCCAAGACAGCAAGAGATAAAAAAACTCCAGCTCAATGGTGGGATTCTTATGGGGATGAATGTCCAGAATTTCAAAGGTTTGCAATCCGAGTTCTAAGCTTGACTTGTACTTCATCTAGATGTGAGCATAACTGAAGTGCATTGGAAATGGTAAGTTTTTTTTATTTTTTTATTTTAAATGTTGAAATATTTGATAAAAATCTTATAAATTTGAATTGTTTATTTAGGTTCATACAAAACGAAGAAATCGTTTGCACCAGAGAAAAATGAATGACTTGGTATTTGTAATGTGCCAGGGGTGGAAGGAAGGGGGGGCAAAGAGGGGCCCGGGCCCCCCTGCAAGATATGTTTTTTTAATTGTTGGGTATTATTGGATAATTAAATGTGAGTAGATGTTATATTTTTTATTTTAAAGAGATGAGACTTGAATTAAGTGTGATTTTACTTTTGATTTCTTTTGAATTTACTCTTGATCTACGTGAGAAAGAAAAAAATATAAAAGCATTACTTTGTGAAATAAAAAAGAAAACCATCAATTTACCCTAATATAAATCCTGCAGCCGATCAAAAACAGAAATAAAAACACAAATCACGAGCAATTTTTTTTACAAAAAGATTAAAGCAGAGCCACCAATTAATTTATCTTTCATCAAACAAAATAAGGTAACTTAAATTTAAAATCTAATTTTTTTTTGTTTTGAGATGTTTGTTAATAATTTGATGATGTTTGTTTTATAATTCTACCATTTTTGCTCTTTTTTTTTCCTCAGATCTGCTAGTTCTACCAATTATTTTTTTGAATTCTTGTTATAGTGATTTTTTTTCTAAATAATTAGATATATTTTATTGGTTTGTTTTTATTATGCTTGGATTTTTTTTATATTTTGTTTTTAGCAGAGCCACCAAAATTATCAATTTTTTCTTATGATATATGTTTTGATTTTAGGTTGAACCATGAACAAAATAAGAAGAATTAATTTTTTTTTTGAAAAAAAAAGAAAAAATATTGATAACTCAGCCTACTGAACGAGCTTTTTCAGTAATAAAGATTGTTAAAACAAGATTTCACAATTGGATGGAGGATGATTTTCTTGCAAATTATTTGATTGTCTATATAGAAAAAGAAATTGTTGAAAGATTCACAATTGATATGATAATCGATGATTTCTATTCTATGAAAAAATGACGAGCATAATTAAAATAAATATATAAAAATCATTCTTTATTATTTTTTGCTTTATTTCAAAGTTTATCAAACATAAATAATGCTTCGCTTTAACTAGTGTTTCTTATATACTTTGTATGTTTATATTTGATAGGTATAAAGACCAACAACATTAAAGTGATGGATACATTATGAAGATGAAATTAACTTCATTGCTTTGACTCAATTTGATAATGCTCCAAACATTTTACCTTATACAAAGGTCATTATATATTTGTAGTAAGTTATTTGAATAAAACTAAATTATACAGGTTTTGTTTTACAACTCATGTACAATAAATTAAAACAAATATTATATCTTATTATATTAATTTTGGCCCCCCTAATAAATAATCATAGCTCCGCCCCTGTAATGTGCAATCTGAAATTGAATAATAATCAAGTCAAAAAGCAAGCTGATGATTTTGGTGTAGAAGATGATCTTTCATCTGATGATGTTTGGATAACCGAGGGAGAAAAACATTCAAACATTGATTTGCTTGGTGCTATTGACAGTGCAACATGAAGAAAAAATGGTAATGAAGATGAAAGTAACGAAGAAGAAATTCCTAATGATGCTGAAATGGAGAGTCATGGTACTAAAGATGATTTGGAGATTCAAATTGATGATATTGGTGTTGGTACTAGTAGTAGCACTAATATTCATAATATTGGTGTTGGTACTAGTAATGACACTAATAATCATTTTGATGCTAATGATATTGATGAATGTCTGAGGAATAATGAGGAAGATGAAGACACTGAAGCTGGTTTTAGTTTACATGACACACCAGCAGATTGTTTATTTTAAGTTTGTTAATTATTAGCTAATAAAAAGTTATTTAAATTATATATGAATTTTTATTTGAACCATGTATTTTAAGATGCTTGAACTATGTATGAATTTTTATTTGAAGCAAGTATTTTAAGGTGCCTGAACTATGTATGAATTTTTATTTTAAACATGTATTTTCATGTGCTTGAACTATGTATGAATTTTTATTTGAAGCATGGATTTTTTGTTAATGTATTTTAAAATTCCTTACGATTTTACAGTCCATTTTTACGATCCGAGTTTGTATTGCATTTTTCGTGCCGTATCAAAATCGCGATTTTAACAACCTTGTCTGGCGACTCTCTCTCACCTTTCTCAAACCATGACCAAAAATAATAAAAAAATTAAGTTTTGCATCAAAATTAAAATTTTCAAAATCAAAGGGGCCGAAAAATTAGAAAGTGAAAAGTATAAGGACCAACCTAAATATTTTGCAAAATCTTCTAAATCATCACCTAATTTCCCAGCCTTTTCATCTTTGATCCCCTGTTTTTTAATTCTACAAGAGTGTTTGGGATAGAGGTATGATTGACTTTTTTTAATAGGATGCATATTAAAAAAACATGTACTTTTTACTTTTATAAGATATAGTTTGTGCTTTAAGATAATTGTCCCTTTAAAAAAATACCAACCACATCTCTAAACCAAATACCCAGGATATTCTTACCAAACAAAACGTGATTGGCCATCAATTTAACTATAAAAGAACTCGATAAAAAAATCACATGTAGGGTTTATCTGATTATCGTATGGTGACATGATGGGGGATGTGACTCCTCGTATCAATCACATGTAGGTTCTTTCCTTTCGGGCTTTGGACCCCATTATGTAATTTTATTAATTTGTTTTTAATTAATAGTTCTTTTCAACTATAAAAAAGCACACCTCTAGATTTTTGGAGCTAAGCTATAAATCATCACAGAAATCCAGTTCAAAGCATGGAAGTCTTGGGAGCTGCGGGCAGCCGACCCTGCCTAAGTGAGTAGAAACTGATAATCTAATTGGGAAAAATATGTAATTTATAATTCCATAGGTAAATATTAGAATATCATGGAAACATATTGATTATTTAATATGGCTTATTCGTCTTATTAAGATGGTGTATACAGATACTGATACCTATATGCTTATCCTGTCAGCATTTTGTATCTATGCTCCCCATGTAGATGCCGCTGCCACAACAATGGTGTTAATACATTGTTAGAAGAACCCTACAGGTAAATTAAAGGGATGGGACAAAATTGAATTACCGATCAATCCATACTAACCTTGTTGAGAAAGAGCCCAGTTGTCATCAGCACCAACATGCCAGGCAAAATAACCGAGCAATCCTCTGTTCTTGGCATAGGTGACTTTAGTCGAAATACTCTCCTTATCATCGTATCCAATCCAGGTTGTGCCAGAGTAGCAAAAATTGGAAACGAAAGTTGAATTGTAAAGTGCGCTTGCACCATTTTGAGCGATGAAATTGTTGATCTGTGCATAGCCTATGTCGCCATCGTTCGATATAGCGGGTCCAACAGTTGGTGCGAAAAAGCCATTGTTATTAGCATTTGCAAGCGTCCAAGCCCAGCCATAGAAGGGAAATCCAAGTACTATTTTATTAGCTGCCACACCAGCCTGGATCCAAGTTGTGATTCCATAATCCCCGCTCATTGTAGTCCCAGGGTTGTATAATGCAGCAGGTGGTCCTGTCACATTTGACCAACCAGGACCGTAGAAGTCATAGGCCATTACATTGATCCAGTCCAAGCTGTTTGATATGGCTCTGATTGGATAGTTGATGGTGTAATAATCTGATGAGCGGAAAACTGCTGCCGATAGAAGCAATGGAGTGTTGCCTGTACTTCTAGACTCATTGGCCACGGCGACTCTCCATTCAGCAAGAAGTAGACCCAAGCTGGTCATCTGAGTAGTGGTGGATGGATACTCCCAATCAAGATCCAAGCCGTGGAAGTTATTAGACCTTGCTAAATTGATTGAAGAGTCAATAAATGATTTGCGTGAACCGGCTTGGCTTGCCATTCCAGCGAAGGCCGTCTCATCTGCAGCTCCTCCACCGATAGATAAGAGGGTCTTGACAGAAGGATTCTTTTGTTGGACAGTTCGCGTGAAGGTAGAGAATTGAGCCTGGTTTGCAGACGAGATGATAACCCGGTTAGTTTGGGGATCAAGATCAGCAAATGCACAAAAAAGGTGAGTGAAAAGGGTGGAATCGATGCTGGAAACTGGAAATCCACTACCAGGAAACCAGTATCCAGCTCTAACTGCATTTTGTCCAGCTGAGGAGTGGAGTTGAAGCAGAAATAGGAGAGATAAGAAGAATGGAAGTGTTCTGGCAGCCATATTTGATCAGAGGTGCTAAGCTGTCTTGCTTGATATGTAAAGCTGGTTCTACAAATTACATAATGTCCTCTTATATAGCCAACTTTGACATTTTCTGTAAAAGCATTCCATGATCCAGTTGCGTCCATGATCTTATTAACTAAAATAGAGAAAAACTCTTTGTCGTATCTTGCTTGATATTACAAGCTGTGTGAACTTTCAACTGCGTAACTAGCTAGCTTATGCTCTCATGGATCCAGTAGTCAATTCCGTGATTGACGAATGATAGATCAATCTATCATTGCTTTTAAGCAGGATAACCTTAAATAATGGAAATCTGGAGATTGGAGAAGCTTTTCCTGATTTCCATTAAATAACGTGGCTGAGTCATACAAGTTGAAGTTTCACACGAAACATCTAAATAAGATACAACAGTGATTGATGCCATGGTCAAATGAATCAGCTGAAAGTCTGAAACAAATCTAGAAGAGTGATTCTTGAAAAATCTAGATAACGTCTTGGTCAAAGTTAATTCAGGTAGCCGCATGAATCAGGAACAACTGGATAATTCTGCTGATCTTCCCTGTGACAAACTTCTGAAGACTTTTCAAACTTTAGGCAAAATTCAGCACGACATATATAAATACATGCTCCTTTGGCTTAGCCTTGAAAACAAAACACACTAAAACAACATGGTATTGTAGAAGTCTTGTTTCCCTACTCTCTAATTATTGTGGATTCACTATGCTGTGGTTTCTTTGTAATTTTCTTAACTATCTTGTTTTCTGTGTGCTTTTCAGCCACCTAATCTTTTCTCACGCTCTTTAGAAAAATCCATAACCAATAAAGTCAAAGAAATTAATTATCGATCTCTTCTTTTTCAAAAATGATAGGTATAAAAATTTAGTCTTTCTTTTTCTCAAAATTAGCTACATATGTTCACAATTTGAGCTAAATAAAATCATCAATTCTCAGTTCACTATCTGATGAGACCATAGAAGTAGAAAATGAAGAACAGCAATACCAGCAGCAGCTCTTTTAAGTTTTTCAAGTCATTTAGTATAGTGGGGTAATAATATATATAATACACAAGGGTATATAATAAATTTAAATGTTAGAAAAATATATGCACTTTTTCAACCCTTTCATTTATTAACTTAGGCTTATAACACAATAAGCATGACAGGAGTACATGCGTTTAATTCTTTAACTTTGCCGTGAAGGACAAGCCAAAGGATATATATTTGATCGAAGAAACATTCTGTGTTTCTGTCTCTTGGTTATTATTTGATCAGGAACAAGCTCTTTGTCTATGCTCCCCATGTCTGCAATGCTGCCACAACAGTAAGAATCTCATATCAGAAAGACATGAACTAGACAGATAATCAAAGAAGAAATTATGGTGCTGTGTAAAGTCTTTAATTTTACATCTATATCTGTTTATTAGTGTTGTTGTTACAATGAAGTTTTTTGGTAGAGCTACTACCGTTTCAACGTACATAAGTCTAATCCACACTAACCTTTAGAAGAAAGGGCCCAATTGTCATCGGCACCTACATGCCAGGCAAAGTAACCTAACAAGCCTTTCCCTTTAGCATATGCAACCTTGGTGGAGATACTCTGAGTATCATCGTAGCCAATCCATGTAGTTCCACTGTAACAATAGTCTGTAACAACAGTGACATTGAATACTTTAGTAGCTCTATTTTGGGTTATGTACTGCTTGATCTGATTGTAGCCTATTGATCCATCTCCTGCTAGGCCTTGTCCATTGGCCGGTGCAAAAAGGCCATTGTTATTCGAATTTGTCAGACGCCATGACCAGCCATAAAAGGGAAGGCCAAGAACTAGTTTCTTTGCAGACATGCCAGCCTGAATCCAGGACCTGACCCCATTGTCTCCACTTTCTAGATTCCCAGAATTGTATAAAGCAGCAGGAGGTCCCGTGCTTGATGGAGACCATCCTGGGCCATAAAAATCATATGCCATTAGATTAATCCAATCCAGGCTGTTTGATATAGCCTGGATAGGGTACGTCACCGAGGATGAGTAGTAATATGATAAGTAAAGAACTGCTGCAGATAACATCAATGGTGTCTTGCCAGAACTTTTAGCCTCAGTGACCACAGCAGCCCTCCACTCAGTAAGAAGGGTGCCAAAATTGTTCATTTGTGTAGAATCAGAAGGGTACTCCCAGTCAAGGTCAAGGCCAAGAAAATTGTTAGACCTTGCTAACGTGATGGAGGAATCAATAAATGATTTACGAGAACTTGACTGGCTAGCCATTGAAGCAAATGTGTTTACATCGGAGCCACCTCCACCAATTGATAAAAGGGTTTTCACTGAAGGGTTTTTTTGTTGGACCGTCTTGGTGAAGGTTTGGAATTGAGCTTGGTTGGAAGTTGAGATTGTAACTTGATATGTTTGGCTATTGACATCGGCAAATGCACAGAAAAGGTGAGTGAAAAGAGTAGAATTTATGTCAGAAACTGCAAAGCCGCTACCAGGAAACCAGTAACCACCTTTGACAACAGTTTGGCCGACGGAGAAGTAGGGCTGAAATGAAACAAGGAAGATGGAGAAGAAAAGAGGAATGATGTTGATTGCCATATTGAAGATGAGGAATATCCCTTGATAGCTGATGAGAAGTTGCTAGGAAACTAACAATTTATAGAGTATTTCATATGGATGATCAACTTGTAGACAGTAAAACAAAACACTTCCGCCATGATTTTGTTGAATGCAGTTAGCCAGCCTATGGCTACAATTCAAAGGGGCGGTGCTACTCCCATAATGCTCCCAAAATACAATAGGCAGGATCGAAGGCATGTGGACAGCAGCTGGCACACGATAGTGGCATAGCAAGTTGATGTTAGTGGATCCAGTACTATTCTAGCTAGCTCTCAGAGACGGTTTGAGGGGTGCTTTCCTATTCTGGTGCATTGAATGTATATATAAATGTGTGTGTGTGAGAGAGAGAGAGAGAGAGACTTGCAAATGGCAGAATTTCAAAGTCAAATGCAGCCTTTAATTTCGTTTTATTCAAACGCAGCCTTTACTGAACTGATCTTTAGGTCTCTTTGTTTTTCTTTCTGCAGAAGGTTTGAGGTCTATACTTGTATTTTCGTTGACTTTGTTTTTATACTATTTCATCTTTCTTTCTTTCTAGGCTTCCATCATCGCTCTGCATTTAGGATTCCACGCCTTCTGTTTTCTATACATGTAATGTTAATACTGGAAACACAGAGAGGCGAGGTCATGCTTGCTGCGCTATTCTCCTTTTCATGCTACAAAACTTACTTGACAGAGGGAAAATACAATTCCAAGAATATTCAGATTCTTTCCAGAAGTAATTTGAAAGAGAAAATACAAAAGACAGCGTGGCCCATGTCTTCTTAACCGCATGATTTGAATGGGAAAATAGAAGAAGAATTTGCATAGATTAAGATATTACAGAAATAAAGGAAGACAAGAAAAGACAGACGAGGCAGCAGAGATGGACCCATTTTTGTTAACTAAATAACTGGAAAGATGGATTTACAGTAAAAACTACTATATGTCACCATGGTTTTTAGACCCGGCTTGGTGGCCGGCTCGTTTCAAGACCCGGGTTTTGACTGAATTGTCCGGGTTAATTTTTTTTTTAAAAAAAAAACAACATCGTTTTAGTAAAAAAAACAAAAGTCAACGGGTTGCAACCAGATTTTTGGCTGAGTCGCCGGGTCAATCCGCCAGGTCAGCCGGGTCACACCGGGTTTTTCCTTCCCTGTTTTTTCTTCAACCCGGCTCAATTCCAGCCCCGAATCGGCCGCATCCCGAGTCGACCTGCCGGATCAGGCCATATTTTAAATCTATGTATATAACCATCTAAATCCCAACCACATCAGCAGCAACAACTAGCTAAAACCCTAAAACAAAAATGAACTAGTTCCAACTTTAAATTTCTATTTTGTACCGACACACTTGTGACTAGTTCATGGCAG
>Ga0307517_10006447_pt1 | contig 17365 bp, 16 predicted proteins | sample 23_EM_MG_FD_194515 | JGI IMG/M metagenome (GOLD analysis project Ga0307517, IMG submission 194515) | Populus trichocarpa ectomycorrhiza microbial communities from riparian zone in the Pacific Northwest, United States - 23_EM | ecosystem: Host-associated > Plants > Roots > Unclassified | place...
GCAGATCATATATTTCGAGAATTTCATGTTCCTCACGTGTGGTGGAGCGAACCCGACGATGACGGCAAGGATTGAAAATGAATTTAGACATCAACTTCAGGTACGGCTTACCTCCCCGTCCCTATTCACACCGCGTGCTCAGTATTCCCTCATAGGAAGTCTATCCGGTGTTGTTCAACATCTGTCCATTAGCCATGCGTACCCAAACCATTTTACTGGTCAGAGACACGGTTGTCATGCTCGATCTTCGTCCGACTGATGGTAAAGTATCGCTTTTATCCGCACCTCCCGCACCAATCGTGTTAATCGCGCTCCGTGGTTTCCAGAGGTCCGGCTTGGGATCTGGAGACAATCGTGCGATCAAATGGTGATCCTCCTGGACAACCATTCCCAGACCATGCTATTCAATCTACGAAGGTTTCAAGAGCTTGGAGACAAAAGGGGCGCGGGGGTAATTAGGAGCAGCTGCATCATTTGCTTTGCTCATCTCTCCGTCTTATGCGAAGCCCTCGGTAAGCTTGAAGCTGCGCCTTACATAGAGCTGAACGCCCTCTGCGATTTGGCTCTGGAGCGATTGTGTGGACTGGTCCGGGATATGTGTGTGGGGGAATACACTCGCCTAGACCTACTACTCGGGGTGTGTGCTGTTCTGTGACACCAAAACCATTGAACACACTGATGACAAATACCATATAGCTATCCTGGAAGAAAGCATTGGAGGTCTGCGATGCCCGTCTCTCCACCACCATCACCCCCGAGCATAGTACAAAGTTGCGGCACTGGAGGAAAACCGTCGCAGAAGTCCATTCGGATTTCACAGCAAAGCTTCCGGAAGCCAGGGTTCCGACCCTTTCTTCGCGGGCTGCGTCAGTGGACGGTCGTACCGAAGGATCGCGATACCCGAATCTAATGCGCCCTGGGGTGCTGAAGCAGTACGGCATATGATCGACACAAGCGCAGGGCATATCAAAATTTGTACACACTGTTTTGAGGGGCGGGGCTCCTTCCAACACTTGTAACTCCGCCATTGTGGCCATCCCTCATCACCTTTCTTGCTGCCTCCTCTTATTACTCTTTCCCGTGCCCAAGAAAATGAACGCTCTCAATTATCATAACAATATGATATGTTTCGTCCCAACCGCGTGCAGTTACACTGTGTCGAGTCTGAGCTATTGGATCGTCCTGGTTATCTTGGTGCATCGGGGTCAGCCGTAGTGTTGGCCGCATATTCGTCATCACAGTATTGAGATAACTAGAACTCGAGTAAACCGTTGTAAGAAAGTCCGTTCGGTCAATTACACACGGTAGTTGTACAGCGGCAACGTATACCGAGCGGATACGAGACGTCCCGGTGTGGTCCGCAGCCAAGCCTTCAGTAGTCAATCCATGACATTGTTCAGAGTGGTGTGGACGTTTTTTCCTGAATAGTGTCGATAGGGAAGGGGTCGCAGTGGATTCTCATTAAACGTGCGGTCTAGATCTACAGCACCACTCCTTGGGGGTGGGGGTCGGAGTCACCGCCCCGATAATGGTCAATCTCGGCATCTTCGAATGGATCTCGATGCTCATGATGAGTGAGCAGGGGCCGTTCTGGCAAAGCAATCGATCTGATCCACCTTAAGGGCGGGAGGTATTTCCTTAGTTCGAGGGTACGAAAGTAACTCGGTCAGAAAACGGATCTTTCTCCTTCACCGAACTGTTTCTGGAACCCTGGAATGGACTGCCGTCATTCGGCGCCCGTCTAGACGCTAGAGAACTGACGCCGGAGAGGGGGCCGACTGAGCGAAGAGACGCCCATGGGGCCCCGCACGAGGAGGGCAGGCTTGCCTAGAAATGAACTTGTACCACTCACATCCCTCATGTGTGAATGATCGTTAAAACGCCGTGTGTCTTCATCAGCAAGCATATCGCGCCGCTGAGGTGGGTTGCAGCACCCAATGACAACGAAGGAGGGAACGCGATGTCGTGATGCGGCAGACCGTGCGACTGATATCGCGGGTGCCGCATGTGGATCTCATCGGCTTCAGAGGGGTAAAGCGTGTGGAGCCGAGCGTTGGGCGCACGGGGACGTCAGATGATAACCAGTGCGACGGTCGGGGTAACCACGAGGAGGGATCCAAGGATGGCTCCAACGACAATCGCGGAAATATCCATTAGCAATGTACTTGCCGAGTAAGCGAGTCGGGTAGAAGATTTTGAATGGAGAACTCAACGCTTCGACTCAAAACCGACTCGAAATTCGCTCCAAAACCGAGTCGATCGCCTTGCCGAGCAACCGAGGGGGTGGGATTGCTGATGGCCTGGGAGCTGCTGGCCGGTGTACTCCCGTCTCGGTTCTGAGTTAGTACGGGACTTTTGGCCCCAGAGTTTGATTATGAAGTCGGGGTGGGAGTGAAGGTATTGATGGGCGTGAAGGACGGCGAGGAAGATGTGCAAGTTGAGGGGCTGGGTTCTTATCGATGGGTCGTACACTGCTATCGGAGTCGAGGCTGGGCCAGCTGCACCGCATCCTGAAGCTCACCATATCTCAGAGCTATTAGGCTGAAGACGCACTGGATCCAGAGATGGTGGCCGGCCCGATCCCAACAGCCATATGACCCCGCCTTGGACCCACAGCTGAAAGTGAGTCTACTTGAGCCCGGACTATGGGATCATTGGTCATGGTTGCTGGCTAGTGGGTTGCCGCACTCAGAGGAATTCACACAGCTAGGGCTCCGCATCCGACAGCTTGAGATATGGGAGGACTTGTTGGACTCATCGAGGACGTTTGTCGCTCTCCGTCGTCATACGAGCGCGCCGAGGCCCGCCCTTTCAACAACTGGCACAGGATGCATACCAACGTCAATGTCCGCCGGAGTTATGGTGAAGAACTTTGGGTCCAAGTCGCTGAGGCGCAATGATACACCCTCGGTACTTGTCCCGGGATTCCGTCCCAAGGCCTGGGCGAGAGGTTTCTATACATAGGGTCTGGCAATCCAGCACAACTTTGAGCCGCCGAACCTGAGAGGTTGCTGATAAGAGTGTGTCCACGAAACGCGGAAACGTAGGGGGAAGGGCCGCCTCCCGAGGCTCGGGGGGCGATTCCCGATCCCGTTGATGCGAGGGAATCTCGAGTAGAATTGCGGCTGTGTAGTACGATCGACCTACTTCAGTCACCGAACTATCGCACGCTCCATCCGTTTCCAAGCGATGCGGAGCGTCTCAACCTCAACAAACGGCTTCGACCATTCTCGTGGACGGTTCAGGTTCAGTGGTAGTTGGACGCGAAGGCGAGTGTCCAAGGCTGCCCCTCGCGTCGCGCTTATCGACCATCGCTCGATGTCGGGGACTCTAGCCGATAAACGTTAAACCGTGGATTCCGAGGTGGCTCAACACGTTCTTCTCGCAACGCGCGCCGCTATCCGAATCTACAAGTGTTTCTTGTATCCTACTTGTACGCGGGTAAGACCGAATTTGTGTCGTTCAGATCCGATCCAGCCAATCGCGGGGCCCCGGGCCCGGCCGTTGAAATACTCTCTTGCGCGTACCTTGGCCTTCCATGAATCCACCTACAGTCTTGCCGGTGAGGTATCGCCTCTCGTGTTTCGTGTTTCGTTGCACAACCTCTCTGGTTCACCGTGACTACGCAGCATGATGTCCCGGGACTACCCTGGCACATACCGAAGAATGGCTCGGACGATGTAATGACGTCCGAGAGACCTTCAGCAGATTCGTCCCCCGGTTATTCTCAGTAGTGACCGCCATCCAACATCAGTATTGCCGTTACCCTAAGGTGTTCTGAACTTCTGCACGCTGATCTACGCCTTATTGATAGATTTAGAACGGGTCATCCAGTCGTGATAGCGTAAAGATTGGTAGTAAGTAGGGGGCGCTGGGGGATACGTGTATAGTAAATGAGGATTCCATGGCATTCTGTCGGCGACACAAAGAATTTAAAGGGGCGGACAAGACCTAAACTCGTGTATCATCGCAATCTGACCAGATTCGCTGGTATTGTCCTCGGACGCGTTGTCAATGTCCCGCTGTTCGTAAATGGGGCAGTCCATCGTTGGTCTGTCCTACCTCCGGACTCTTACGGACATCAATGCTCATTGCAGGGACCTCTGCTTTCTTTTATTGCTTTTTTCCCCTCGGAAAGAGCGCGCAATGTGGCTGTACAACCCCCGTCTCCAGTTCCCAACGCAGTCAAAGTCGCGTTGAGAATCGGCTACATGGGCGAAGTGGGTTCAGTGTGCGAACGTGGGGACAGGCGGAATGAAGGGCCCGTGGTAACTTGTCGAGTGCAGGCCTTGGCGGGTTAGAGCGCGTTTTCGAGGGAGGGAAGTACTGTAGCCGGACCGGAGGTTGGTACTAAGTACGGGGTGTTGTAGGATTGTGTTTGCCAAGGCCAGATTGCTCGACCTCGTCGTTCTGTTCCGGATTATCCTGGGGGTGGAGTCTTTGGCGGTTGTGTGGAGGAATTCGACCATGCCTGGGTGTTCGAGTGGTAGTCTGCCCGTTTAACGCGTCAGCGCGGTATTCCGGCAGAAATACCGGGGAACAGAATTGGATGAGCGGGAGCTGGCGACTGCGCTGGGACATTTTGAGGTTGATCGCAAGCCTGGCAAAGGACGCAACGCGTCTGATCCATCATCCCCCCATCTCACCCGGGAAATGTCCGTCGCGTCACTCAAGATCTACTGTCCTTGTCTGAATCAAAATTCGCTTCCTCCCCCGCCAAACCTACCATCGTCTTCATACTCGTATCACGAAATCCACGACCTCTACTTCTGCGAGGAATGCGATTCGATAAGGTGCAACAGATGTGTCTCCGTCGAGGTCAGCGGGTATTATTGTCCGAATTGTCTGTTCGAAGTTCCGAGTGCGAGTGTTAGGGGAGAGAAGAACAGGCATGTCGTATCCAGTACATCATCCGATGTTTCTAACGTACTTCCGCGTAGATGTGCCCGGAACTGTTTCCTGTGTCCCTCTTGCAAGAATACCTTGATCGTCGTACCATCTGATCCTCCAGAATCCGCCGATGGCCGGATATCGTCCATAAACACACTTGGCGACCCACCATTCCTCTTGTATTGTAGCCACTGTCGCTGGGATTCTGCGGAAGTAGGGATCGCCTTCGAGAAACCCACAAGTCTTGCAAGTTCGTACCCCTTCCCACGCTCGCCCGTGTTCTTGTGGTGCCGTACACGTCTGACAAAACGCGAACCTCTCCAGGCCAACTCCAGAAGTACGAAGATTCCGCTCCGGACAACCTGGAATTCGAACGCCTCAAAGAACACTTTGAACCATTCATACGTGCCTCATCCGCTTCGTCCTCTGCTCCGCATCACTTACGCACCGCACAACACATCCACTCTAATCCGATAACCGCAGCCGCTTCAGATGCTATCTCTCGGGATGTCCCCGGTGTCAGCAAGTACAATCCCCTCTCTCGTAGCCGCGTTGGACGTGATAAGCAAAATCGCGACGAGATGCCGGAATACCGGAGCCGAATGGATATTTCATTGACAGGGAGCGATAGTGTTAACGTGGATAATCTCCTCAGGATCGAGAGCCCGGAGGAGATTGCTACATTGGAACAGAGATGGATCAATGGTTGGACATCTTCGGTACTTGCCAGGTCAGCTCGATTGACAGTTCATCGCACACACCCGCCAATCCTCTTTCCGCAGCGACCTGAAACTCCTACGGATACCCCTTCATTCGAAGAAATCTAAGCGATGCCCGTCGTGTCGCCACATCCTCATCAAACCCGAACAGAAACCCCAATCCGTGCGGTTCAAGATCAAAATCAGCGCTACGAGTTACCTCCCACTTATGAGCATCTCCCTTCCATTCCTCAACAACCCCACTGCTACAGCGCATACGGTAAAACGTTCCGTTAGACCGGGTGCCATGTGGGAAGAAGATAAGAATTCGGCGCTGAATAATCCTGCCATGGTTGGAGGACGAACCTACCCGTTCGTCCTGTCATTCACGAATCCGATGTATGATCCCATACAGATTCGACTCAACGTTTTACGGTCCCCCCTCCCCACTGCGACTACGATTGTTCCAACGGACGAGTCCGGTGCGGCTCCTCAGCCAGAGAAGCGACGTCCGCCATTCGCGATCACACTACCAACGTTCACATTCAGCGTTGCCGCGTTCGCCGAGGCTTGGGAATATGACGACGAGGACGAAGATGATATGGTTGAGGATGAGTACGCGGATTTGGTTGAGGACCGCAGACACGCATCCGCCTCGAGCAGGGCTGCCCCTGGCCGAGGTGGGAAGGTAAAAACCGTGGGAGTTCTAGAGAAGAAGGCGAACACCACCTATATCGGCGGGGAAGTGGTTATCGGGAAGGAAGCCAGAGGGGACGTAAAGGTACGAGGATATTTGCCCCTTACACGTCAATCGTTGATCGGGATATCCTCTAGTTCCTCATGATGGTGACGTTCACATATCGGAACGACACAGTAGACGATATGGATATCGGGGACGAGGATGGAGATGGAGATGGATCCCCGGTCCGGGCCACGAACCCCCCGAGTTCCTCACTCATGAATGCGAATAAACAACCGGAGATTAGGACGTTCTCGTACTATGTTGCTGTCGACTTGGGGAAAATTGGGCAGAGGAGTGGGGAGGGGTCTGTGGACGAGAGACGTTGAGGGCGAAAGATAGCGGAGAGGACAGAATTATCCATCTATACGATGTCTGTATCTAGCGGCTACACGACTACACTACAGTACCAAAGTTGACAGATGGTTATAGATCGAGCGTGATATGTGCATGGGTCAGGTTGGATTGATTCCTCGGGGAGTGCAACAGGATTGTCAGGGTATTTCAACTCGTTCTGGACCGAGCGACTTGAGGCGAGGTATTTATCCTTGATGCGTCCCCAGGATACGCTTGTTGAGGCGTCTATGGCGGGAGTGGGTGGTTGCTGTGATATATCAGATAACGTTTAAATTCTCTACGCAATGAGTGAAGGTGAGCAAGCCGCCTTACCTATGACTTCTACTGCTGGTAATGAGGTCCCCTACCAAAACCCCAAACGCCGCGACGATTGCAAAAGCTCCCATGAAGTTCCAAAATGTTACCACTTTCATTCCCGTCACAAACATCACGTCAGACACGAATATCAGCACGACGGTCAGGAGATTCCCGATTGACGTGACGATGGGACCCCATACTCCCAAGAGGATCTGCGCGAAAAACTCCATCAAGCCTTGGTTGTGCGGACGGAAAACCAAAGGATTACCATGGTTCCTCCAACGGATGTGATGCTACACAGTGCAATGCCCGAGATCACCAGGGCAACATGCCAGTCCGTGGGCCAGTGAAATGGCTCGGCCCCGCCTACGTAGTGGAGAAATGGTAGGGGGATCCAAAGGAAAAGGATAGTGAAGATACCGGCCAGCGAGGTGAGTAGATTAGGGTGTAAGCCAAATGGAAGGGGGTGAACTGTCATATCGGATATCGATTGAGAGTCTCCGGAAGTGGGATCATCTGTGGGCGGGTTGCCGTCACTGATGCTATCGAATGACGTCCTGGGAATTGGAGCATACGACGACTGAGCTGGCTCCTCTTGCTCCAAGCCTGAAGGGAGAGTGAGGTATTTTTTGTAAAGGACTTGGTACAGCCCGAATTCGACGGAGCCAATGAGCATCAAGAGGTCTCCCAAAAGAGGAGCTGTGGCGGTTGATGGCGTTCCAAAAGCTTCAGGCTGCTCGCTTTCGTCCTCTTGGATCGAGGTGCCACCATAAATGACCGCCATTACGCCAACCATGGCTAGGAGCACAGCAAATAATGGTTTTCTTTCCCATGGGAGTTGAAACATCTTCACGGTGAATACGTACGCAAAGAAGGCGCTCGCGTTCCAAATGGCTGTGACATCTGTAAGACTGCAGAATACATTAGGGACCCCGGGTATGCCCCTCCAGATATCACTGCTTAGACTCACGGAGCGAGAGAGATAGCAGAGAACAAGAGCAAGCCGGGGAGCGTAATTCCAACGGTCATCAGCCCTACCATGGTTGTGAACCTCAGCCAGGGGAATTTGGCATCCTCGGATACTGTTGGATTCCCAGCGACGTGACGTTTGATGGCCAATGATAGACTGTTCAAGTAGTGCTTGACTGGTCGTCCCGTGACAAGACGGAGATACATAACGTGCAGCGGGAAGACGATCGAAAATGACGAGTGTGCCACGTAGCTGCGAGGTTTAAAGCTCACGGCTCGGTGGTGGGCGGAGATTCTGAGACATACATGAGAAAGTATGGCTGCCGGTACTTGAGCGTTGTTTGGACGTACTAGCGTGCTGGAATTAGATCGGGGGTACAAAGGCCGTTCTGTCGAGTGGAACTTACTTGTGTCAGCTGAGATTCGACCACAGAGGCGGCCAGAACCAGGACGAAGAGAAAGAGGGCCGATTTGCCTCCGGGGTATGGGGAGTTCGCCATGGATGTGGGAGACCGGGGTGAACCGAACCCGTGGCGTTCAACAACGATTGTCACTTTTTGCTAACCGCGGCGGGTTGAACGACGTGATGAGCGCTTCTACCCCCAGCTAGTCCTGCCCTCGCACGCGTACGCCGACCGACAATCCAACTCCCGGCGAACCGCACCTACCCATGCACCGCCGCGCCCAGTGCCCGGCACAAAATCTGTCGTTCGGGAGGAGGGTCAAACTCTGGCCTTCCGTCAAAGCCACGTATGGCGGATGCAGCGCAGTTAAAGGCAGGGCATGTATCCTTTATTCAAAGAGTTTCGAACACAAATAGGTGCAGTTTCGCGTTTTAATTCCTGTAATTACAGTGCTGCAGAGCGTTCCAGCCTTGAACACAGTTCCCTTCATCGAGCGGCTCTGTTCGCACGAGGCGTGGGCTCAGACGATGGTTATCTACCTCCGTCAGGGTTCGTAGCCTTCCTCTCAGCCTAAGTATGTTCCATGCCGTTTCTCGTGGCTATCTTGAATTTCGACGATGCAAGCCAAGTCACAACGACCGGGGGGAGCGGTGGGGTTACCTCGTCGTTGGATATGAAAATCGGGGTCTTGAATCTCGCGAAAGAGGTCTCATATATCACGCTTGCCAGGGCAGTTTTTGGTTCCATCAGTATCCTCGCGATTATAACGGTACGTTCCTCTTCTGTGACGAGGCACCCCAAATTCATATGTAACCAGAACGCCATGGTCAACAGACTGGACTGTCGAACTCTGGCTAACCTGGACGGATGTATGCTCAACCCTTGATCGCGGGGTGGACGGGAGACGATTGGGTGAACTCAGCCGGGCGAGGCGATCGAATGGCAATTGACAACGTGAGTTCAACCAGCGATACATATTGTATGGGCTTCGCTCACCATACCGTACCCTTGATCGCAGGACTGTGCCAGAAATACAGGGGGAGGTCGTTGAGAAGAGGGGATGGAACTTACTCTCCCCGCTTGCCCAAGTGAAGTACAACAAAGATATCATCGCCACCTGGAAGTGGACCCCATTGTGATCCTCCAAGCCTTCGACATATGTTCAGCTGATTCTGCTTGACTATTGCTAGCTGCCTCCCTCCAGACCGAGTTGGCTCTGAATACTTGCCTCTCTTTGACCACAGTTTCGCCATCATGACCATCCCGCCACATGGGAAGGGAATTATGAGACCTGGCCATTCATGATCTCTCCATGGTGATGACCACCAACTACCCATGGTCCTTTCAACTAAGCTGATAACACAGAAGAGACCACCCCTGATGTCTCCCAAAGGATCGCACCTGAAATCATTACCACACCCCATGATCATGGTGGGAACTCATACTGATAATCTTGAATGGCCCATCATCTTCGGCATTGAAAACATGTGATAGTGTACTTTTAGAGATGCTGGAGAGTTTTAGGAAGGTTCTGCATCAGGAAACATGACCATACAGTTATTCCTTGCTTTTCAGCCTTATATAGCACTCTTCAGCACTTTTCATGATTATTTGCTGTTGTATAATGTAGGCCTGAAAATTATGTAATTTTGGGGGTCTAAATAGCAGGGAACTTATGTGAGTAAGCTCAAACAAGGTTGAATAAGAGTGACAAGCAAATAAGCAAATGCCTCTTTTTCTGATGCTGTAGAATAAGGATTTGAAGGACATTTGGGAGCTTGGTCAGGGGATGGAGGGGTCAAGCAGAGATGGCTATGGCCAAGAAGGTTTGCACTTTTCTCATTCATTTCCAACTGCCTCCCATGTCTTTTCCCCTTCTGTTTTGGCCCACAGATCAATGCATGCAGCTTATCACCTGGGGTACTACCCTTTTTTCCCCTAGCATAGATTATTGATTGACACAAAGTTGTTGGAAGCTAATTCTGTTGGAAGTGCAGGTCATGTACCACTACAATTCACCTTGCATCATTTCTTCCCACAGTACCTTCATTTCAGACCCTGGCATCAGCATCTGTATGGGGTTCACAGACAAGTGATTATTGGATGGGATTTATGGGCAGAGGGGATCCATTGCCATTGATGTCATTGGGAGGGTTGCATTGGTCATGTTGGAGGGGTTAATATGTACAATGTTTATTGAAAGATTCTGTCACTGAGGTGAGCTTTTTGACCCCTCTGTCATTACTGAAAACAAATGTTTGACACCAGAGTAATTTGTTGACATGTGTTCTTCCCTTAGTGGAATTCTACAATCCCACAGATATCAAGCCCTCTGACATCCTCTTCATCTTGGGGAGTAAATCAAGATTTGCTACTTCAGAGTGCTGAGAGAGTTAATCAATTTACTGCTGGTGCTTTCATAGGCACCCCAACCTACATGAGTGTGAGTGCTGCTTGGCATTTATCATATGAGGATGACTTACTATTGATGGGTTGGTCTTGATGTACACCCCAAACATATCCAATAGGCCCAGTACCCCCATCAGGTCAGACACCCAGTCACTTGGTGTTTCCTTGATCAAACTTGGATAGATCCCCATTCTCTGAAGACCAGGCTTTGGGTGATTCAGATGTAGAAGATCTTTGGGGAACCTTGTCCCCTAGAAAGTTGATGTTTGCTGCCTATATGGGACAGGATAAGTCAAGGATGATGAGGAGAAATGGAGGGGTGTGGAGGTCAGTCTTCAGGGTGGGGTGAGGATGATGAGCATCCTGGAGTTGTTGCAGCATATTGTTAATGAGCTGGCACCAATGTTAACACTGGAGGGCAGGTTTCTGGGAGTTGCTGAGTTTGTAGATGTGTGTTTGTTGAAAGGTTCTGTGGCAGGGAAATATCAAAGTAGCTGCTGGTCAATGACTTTTCTGGACTGCTGATCTACTGCCTGTCGCTGGGGGGTGCGAAGAGAGGAGGCAGGTGAAGGTGGGTTCTACTGGTATGTGGTTGTGGTGTGTTGGTGGCGGAGGTGGAGGGTCGGAAACACGATGGGGAAGTAGGGAGAATGACTAGGTACTCAACGTAGCAAGTTCCGATGTTGATAGGGCCCGTAGATCGATAGAATAGATCCTGAGACTCTGCGACAGTCGGAAACTCGAAAATGGTGATAGGAAACGAAGGCGATGACCGGAAACGACGAGGGAAGCGACTAGAGACGATGGCGAGACAATTCAAGAGCAGGAACAACGAGGGGAACAACAGTGACAACGAAAACGAGTCAGAAACAACAAGACGAGACGAGGAGACGATGGGGGAGAAGCCAAGAGGCAATCTGATTCAGGAGATGTCGGAAACAGGCCTATATACGTCTACAGGGGTTTGGAACATGCTTGGAACCAAACAGAGAAAAGTCCGAATGATGGAAACAACAAAACTCGATCATCTACGATCGGATGAAGAATGTAGCAATATCTATGCTGCAAAGCGGCCGCAAAGCGTCGGAAAAATGATAGAATCGTCGGAAACATGAACGGAAGGTGTTGGAAGTCAAATAAGAACTCTACGAAGCATTGGAATATCATCAGAAACATCAAACAGCATTGGAAAAGCGTAGGGAGGTCGGAAATCGGTCAGAAACGATCACGAGGCAATGCAGGCGTATATCCGACGAGATACCAATCGCCACGTCGCGAAAATCGAGACAGGTCACTGCAGTAAGGCATTTATCATTTGACTAACAGTTTGTCAGGTGCTGCTATGGATGGCACATTCCTAGACATCTGACTTTGACCTGGAGACTTGGGCATCTACCTTCTGATCATAGCCAACTACAACTGAATCAATCTGTTTGTCTGTGGGGTTTATTTATGTGGGGTTTATTTATGTGGGTTTTTTTTCTTCTCTCTGTCACCATTGAGGTTGATTAAAAAATACCCTCTGCTACTTGCCACTTGCTTATTTCTGTTCAGTTTTTTTTCCCCTCATATCCCTTCCACTTGGTTATATTCATCCTTGCTCCTCACTCTTCCCTAATGGAACTCTTACCTCTGGTGCTAGGTATACTAGATGGTTTAGTCCCCATTGGTTTCTGAATGATAGAAGGGACCTAAAAGCCTAAGAACTTCAAGGAGTTTGAGTGCCTTGAAAAGTCTTACTGTGGGGTAGGACCACACAAATTTAGGTAAAATTCTTGGTGACTAGTGGTGTAATACAAACCATAAGTGCTTTATTTATCTGGAAAGGAGATGTGGGGACATGGAATTATAGGAATGAATGGAATACATAAGCTACAGAGCCCTAATAAGATATATAATTGCACTCCAGAATCAATACCTCTCCAGAGTCATAACCAGCAACCAGATATTGACCATCCCATTGTGCATCTGAACACATTGCAAGTCTCTCAGGCAGTTGGAAAACTACCTTTCCAGTAACTGTGTCCTGGACCCCAGGTATAAGTATCTTCTGTTCTCTGATACCACCAATAAAATCCAGGTGAGGCTTATTTCTAGATGTTTCTGATAGCTGAACAGGAGATGAGCCCAAGATCCCAAAGTCCCACCCTATGACTTGATGACAAGATAAATTCCAACCCCAGACCCTTAGGCCATCAATAGTTAGGAAGAGCAGGTAGGTAACACCTGGACCGTTCCCCTCCTCTGTCACTTCCCCCACAATCTCTCCTGTCCATATAGACCAGGCACAAATGGACTCCCAACATATACCAAAAACTGTAGGTCCATCTCCTGATATCCTGAGGTCCCAAACATTACCCCTATGTATCTCCACTGTTCTGAGGAGCTCCCCCTTTTCAGTGTCCCAGATATAGATCTTCTTATCTGCACACCAAACAGTGACTAACCTGCCATCAGTCAAGCGAGTATCCATGGGATGGGAATCCTTGGCTGGGGTTTGGAAGGATGCCTTGCAGAGGCCAGTTGAGATATCCCAGATCCTCACCACCCCATCTGAGTGACTTGAAATTGTAATACCATCTTTTGCTTGCAGGTTAATGGACTTGACTGGAGCTGAAGCAAGGGGTGTAGGCTTTGGATCAGCTGGAACTGGATCTGTGGGTGAGGCACCAATCTGCCAGAACTTGACTGATCTGTCCCCAGATATTGAGATGAGGGAGGAGAGAGAGGAAAATGCAAGGGAATAAATATGTGTAGTATGGGCAGTAAAGGTTTCAAGGAGGTGAGGGTCTGGGTTGGTGATATCCCAAACATAGATGGTACCACCAGCAGCCAGTGCAACAACCCTGTTATCAGGGGAAAAACAGCAGTGGTAAATGTCTTCATTGACAATATGGAATTTAGTTATAACCTCTTTGGAATAAGAGCTTTGGACCTCAGCAGTTGACCCTTTAGATACAACAAACTGGGTACCATCCAAGGAAAAGGCAATGCAAGAACCATCATATTCAGGTGCAATTTGTTGACAACTGGTGTCCCACTGCCAGATCTTATTGCCAGATATTGATATGAACTGTCTAGAGTCCAAGGGAGAGAAGCAAACATATCTCACATCATCATTCTGCTGTATAATGTGATGGGACTCTCCTGTCAGAACATCCCACAAACAAATTGTCCTGTCATCAGATCCTGAAGCAATTGTGGTACAATCTGCTGAGATAGAGACAGAAGAAACCCGTTCTGTATGGCCCATAAAGGTCTTGATAACCCCACCAGTCTGCATATCCCAGAGCTTGACAGTCTCGTCACCACTACCAGATACAAGTAATATCCCATCTGGTGAGAAGACAAGGGAATGCACTGAGCCAGCGTGCCCAGAAAGAGTGGTCATCTGGGTGCCTGTGATGGCATTAAGAATGATGATGCAACTAGAATCTAAGCCAACTGCAACTGTATCTTTCCAGCATGTAAGGGATGATGAATAAGTATCCAATGATGCTGTGCGGAAACATATTCCCCATCCAGCTGAGACCCTCTTGACCACCTTGATCTCATGTGAGAACTCTGCACTGTAGTACTGATGGAGCCAGGATGAAGAAGGGCAAATTGGGAGGGCAAAATCATAGATGTAGGAGGGTGAGCTGCAGATCACATCAAAGTGTTCCAGTATGAGCCTCTGGCTATCATTTGTCCACTGGCACATCACTCCTGTCTAAATAAGTGTTAACACCGGACTAAGCAAATAGTTCTGCACAATGCTCACCAAAGCACACCATTTCTCAACATCATTTATGGCATGAACCCCAGTTCCAAGATTCCCTGTCAGCACAAGGACCTCAATCCAATATGGCAAACATGTTGTGAAGAATTGGTGGATTCCCTCCTCCACTTCCTTGATACAGGAGGTACTTCCAGGGATCATCAGAAGGTGCTTTGTCCAGAAACAACTTGCATATTTCAGGGCATCTCCAATGTGTTCCTTGCAGCAAGCAGAAAGATCTTTGACCTCACTGAGAACAGTGTGGTTGTCCAGCTTGCAGATATTCTTCTTCAACCTTTTCCTCATTAGGTCAAGGCATGAGAGTAGAATTTGTGTGTGGTGAATTGCAGGATCCACAAAAAACTGTTTATCTTTACACCGGAGTGGATCTGTGAGGAAGTCAGGAAATGACTTGTGGAAGGCTCGGATGGGGTCTTCTGGGTCCTCAGGGACAAGGAGGAGGGAGTGGAGGGAATGAATGGTAGTTGAGATGCTGGGGACTCCCAGGAGGTCTGAGAGACCCCTTGCTGAGAGAGGGTTAAGGACAAGTAACACAGCCCCAACCACAGTCCTAAAGCGGGAGTGGGCTTCCTCAATATCCAAATCCATATCATCAACTGCTTGCCCCAGAACCTGGGTGTAGAGCAGGTCAATCCCGGACCGTCCTTCATGGGTGGTATTTTGTGCCAGAGAGATGATTCGGTCCAGCTGCTCGGTGGGTGTGCGATTCCTGGATGCAAAAAGCTTGATAATGGTTGAGGCATAGATGAAGAGCCCTGCTGCCTTTTCGCAAAGAGTATTGATGTCAGATGGGCTCGGCCAATCTTGCGTAAAGTCGCAGTTGCTCCGGGCCTTAGCAATGTCGGTCAATCGAGTCCTGAGGAATAGCTTGATATCACCATCCACCGAGGAACGTTGGACATTGTGCAGTCTGAGGACTTCTGTGATTGGTCGGAGTGACTCGAGGCGAAACCCGGAGCGGATCCGAGGCTCTGGACGACCGGTGATGAAGAACTTGGTGTCTGGGATCTCGTCCACGTAGCGGGAGAGCACAGAAAGAATGGCCGAGGCGGGTTCTTCATCCTTGCACTCGTCCAGGGCATCAATGATGATGAGTGTCCGGATTCGGGAGGCCTTCAATGGGCCAACGATAATCCTCTCCATTTGGGAACAGAGAGACTCCTGTCCAACATCGGGGCTGGCCCTCAGGACTTGAATCAACTGCTCTCGAAATGGGAGGTACCGATAGGCAAGTTGAAAGGCGAGAGTCGGAAAGATTGCTTGAAGATTGCTTCTATCCTCGAAGTCTCGCGAGCAGAAGAAACTCGCGCCAAGCTTTCCATCCGCGAAGCTGATCTCAGCGAACGTCTGGGCGATGGTCGACTTTCCGGTCCCCGCAAGTCCATTCAGCCAGAGTACCCGGTGGTCTTGTTTGTCTCCCATCCAGCATTCGAGTTGTAGGAGTAGATCCACCCTAGTTCCCCTCAGGCACCCCTGCCTGTTCCCGGAACGGTACCCAGCGCCAGCGGTGTGACGCATCTTTTCTAGATGATGATGATCTGTATCTTCCTATTTGCAAGTTACTGCAAAGGGCGGAACCGCAAAAGAGCGATACTCACGATCTTCTGACAGCCCTCCTTGTAGATGTCTTGTTGCAATGATGTCTGAGTATATGTTAGCTACGACGAGAGCAACTAGTTGGGGAGAGGAGAACCTGATAGTTCATCATGGCATAGCGGACATCTTGCACCAGACCGTTAAGCTTCTGTGCATTCTCGGGTTTTTTGAGGAAAAGTGCGAGATCCCTCTGGGTCGACATTGACTCCACGGCTTGACCGATTTCTTCCAATTCCCTGGTAACCCCCCGTGCGTTAGACCTGGTTCTCGATCTTGAAGAATGTGGCCTCACCGTTCTAGCTTGCTGGCCCTCCCCTCCTCATTGACGTCGCCCGGAGGAATAGGTGCGGAAAGCGATTCAGAAAGCATTCTGACCCTGGGAGCCAATGATTCTATGGCATGTTCAGTCACTTCCGTTCCCTGTGAACAACCGTAAGCACTGGGAATCGAATGCACGTGAAGGAGGTTATACCTCGCAATTGTCGAGAATGGAACAGAGAGATTTCGCGAGAGATTTGAGTGGACCGGGGCCCCCTACGGAGTCTCTCACCCCACGGAGCAATTCGACCGTGGCAGACGTGGTAGACTTGCAGTTCGGCTTCTTCTCGTCCGCGGCGGCGTTCGGTTCAAGGGTCTCGTCGGGATGAACAACCTCTGGTCCACAATCAGGAAGGGTAGAGGCGTCTACATTGTCAGAAGGAACGATCAGAGGTAGTGACCAAGCCAACCGTGTTCACGTACTGTCGGGTTCCACGCCACGCGAGATAGGAGTGGATGGAGATGGATAGACTCCCTCAAGCTCTCCGCTGCGCACACCCCCCACCGCAACCCCGACGTCCGGGTGTGGGTGCAAATCCTTCTGGCTGGTCTCCGCTCCGTCGACGTCTGCATCTCCCCCTTCTTGACTGTTATCGTTTCCACGCGCTAGCACAGATTCCGGCCCATCTGGCTGAGGGGGTCGATCCGTTGAGGAAGCTGGCTCTTCGGCTGCGTCAGCTCTATCCCGTTCTTGGTCGCGACTTTCATCCGCCACGACGTGAGGCTCTGGTTGAGGAAGCGAGGTCGTCGAGTCAGCCCTCTCCTCAGTTGGGTTAGCTTCTGTTCCCCCCGGCCTGCGTTTTCTCCCTGTTAGTCGCTGCTTGAGTTTCTCCTTCGTTTTGGAGAGTGAGGCTTGTATTTTGTCCATGTCGGTGTGGGTGGATGGGCGTAGATGGTAGTGCGATAG
>Ga0307517_10006448_pt1 | contig 17365 bp, 10 predicted proteins | sample 23_EM_MG_FD_194515 | JGI IMG/M metagenome (GOLD analysis project Ga0307517, IMG submission 194515) | Populus trichocarpa ectomycorrhiza microbial communities from riparian zone in the Pacific Northwest, United States - 23_EM | ecosystem: Host-associated > Plants > Roots > Unclassified | place...
TCTTGTTTTTTTAGTCCAAAAGAGGAATTCATTTCTTTCAATCGCATGATAATTTATTTTCTCATCAATCTTTTCATACTATCGTCTTTATTTTTTTTACTTTTCTATTTATTAAAATAGAAAAAACTAAATAAATTAAAAACAACATGAAAAGGACAAAAAAATAATCAAGTTATAAAAGAATTAAGAATACAGGGATTAAATTTATAGTGTTTTTTTCAAACTATAAAACTAATTAATAAGTTTTATTAAACCTCAGGGACTAAATTTAATTAACTCCAAAATATTCCCACGCAGACATTACATCTCGCCAGACAGTCGGCAACTTCTTAGGTAACAGTAGAAATTTGGTTAAAGTTGTGTTTTAAAGTATATTTTATTTAAAAATATATTAAAATAATATTTTTATTTTTATTTTTCAAAATTTATTTTTAATACCAGTGATTTACCAAAAATGCCTTTAATACAGAAACACCCAATCCATCCCTCCCCACGTTATCTAGGCATCAAAAACCCAAAATCCGAATCTACCAGACCCCACACGCAACCCTTCAATCAATCGAAACATAAAATATCTTAAAAACTAAGCTACACATCCATCAGCCAATAAAATTTCTTCCTCGCCATAAGAACCTCTCCTCTCCATCAAACACCCCCTCGTGTCCTCTTTCCTCTCATTTTCCCTCACTTTCCTTCATCTTCTCTCCATCCAAACAGCCTGTGAAACCAAAAATTCTCTCTAAAATCACTGCAAAATCTCGCAAATGAAGATGCTGTCAATGGAGGATTCACGCTCGCATGCAAATCTTCTTCTTTCAATGGCCCGCACCGTTTCGATTTCAATTGCTGTACGGACTCGACGGTCTCAAACGGTTTCTTTTCCTATACGTTTCACGCTCCCTCAACAACGAATATGTACAGTTAGTGGTTACTAAAACGGTATAGTTTTCTGCCGTTATTTGCTCGTTTTTCTTTCCCAGTTCTTTCTTTCTATTTTGTCTTTTCTGTGATTTGAGGGTTTGAATTGAAGATTTGTTAGGGCTATTGTGTGAATTTGGCTAATTCTAGTGTCGATTTGGTAAAATCTCGATTCAATGAAATTTAGGGTTTCAAAAGGTTCTGTGTAAATTTGAAGTTTTTCTGGGGGTATTTCGGTCATTTAAACCTCTCTATGCGTTAAGGGACTGAATGAAAAATAGCAAGAACTCTGAAGGTTCTTGTGGAAATTTGGAGTCTCGATAGGGGGTACTTTGGGCTTTTCGGAGTTTTCTGCTTCAAATAATTGGAGGAAGTACGTCAAGAACCGTGTGTGAGATTTGAAGCCTTGGTAAGGGTATTTTGGCCTTTCGAAGTTCGCTGATTTGAATTTTGACTTTTGGCGGGAAAATTGTTGCAATGGCTGGAAATCGTGAAGTTGGGTTCCCGAAGACAACTGCTAGTAGTTTAAGGGAACAGTTAGCAAGAACTACGCTTAGTAGGGTGAGAGCACGAGGACACCCTTATTTGGAGCTTCGCGAGGATGGCAAGCGGTTCATATTCTTTTGTACTTTGTGTCTTTCCCCGTGCTATAGTGATACCATTTTGCTTGATCACTTGAGGGGTAATCTTCATACTGAGAGGTTATCTGCTGCGAAAGCTACTCTTTTGAAACCGAACCCATGGCCCTTTAGTGACGGGATTCATTTCTTTGATGCTTCAAGTGGGAATGAGGAACAGTTGGCAATCAAGGATGGTAAAGAGAGTAGTAGGTTCTTGAAGTTCGAAGAGAACAGTGATAATCTTGCAATTGTTAAATATGTTGAAAATCTTAAACCTGGTTGTGATACGGTTGTTGATGAGAATTTAAGTGGTAGTGATGAGGGTTCTGATCTGGTGATTCCGAGTGTGCGCCTTAAAGAAGAAGTTTCTGATTTGAAAGCAACGCTTGTGGGTTCTGGACAGATTGCTGCCAGGATGTATGAGAAGAAGGATGGTTCAAATGAGATTAGTAGAATATGGTGTGAATGGCTGGGGAAAAAGAGTTCTAATGATGAGGATAAGGTCAAGGTTTTGGATCATGACTTTGGTGTTGTAACTTTTGCTTATGATTACGAATTGGGAAAGAGTGGATTGTTTGATGATGTGAAGCTATTGCTCTCTTGTAGTGCTCCAGCACTGACAGAAAATGATGAGAGGGGTAATTGGAAAAGGAAGAGATCTGTTTCTGAGCCAGAGGATGTTAGTAGATCTTTGACTAATCAGTATGGTTTATGCGAGGAAGAATCTTCAAAGACAACTTGTGCCTCTTCTAATTTGGTGCTGGATCGATATGATGATCAGCTTATGCACACCAGATTTATATCAAACAAGACAGTAAGGCGAGAGGTAAGAAAGCAACAGCGCATAGCAGCAGAAAAAATGTGTGATATCTGTCAGCAAAAGATGCTTCCTGAGAAAGATGTAGCAACGCTTTGGAACAGGAAGACTGGAAAACTTGCTTGCAGTAGCAGAAATGTGTATGGGGTAACATTCTCTTCCTCACCTGTCATTTCTCAAAGATCATGTTTTACCTAGTGCTCTAAATGCGTTGTGATACTTGTTGGGGCATATACTAATTTGTTTCTATTGATTTGGTTTGAGGTGAAACATTAAGAATTAGTTTAGTATCTTTTGAAAAAAATATTTTTTTCTTGCAGGCATTTCATGTATTTCACACTTCTTGCCTTATACACTGGATACTCTACTGTGAGTTTGAAATTGTTCGAAATCAGACAGTAAGTACCAAAGGGGGGCGAAGATCTAGGAAAAAGAATGGAACCAAATCAAATACAACAGGAAAGGATGGAACGGTGAATGTTTTGCCAAACCCAATTGTTTCTGTGTTCTGTCCAGACTGCCAAGGCACCGGTGTGAACATTGAGGGAGATGAGTTTGAGAAGCCACTTACCCCTCTTTCAGAAGTATGGTTTCTGTCATTTGTTCATGCCATTGTGTTGTTTTTTTTTTTAATGTTTTTTCCTTGCACTTTGCCAGTAATAGGGAATTACAGAATTTTCTCTCCAGTTAAATAAACAATTCTATTGTCAAATGTTTGTTTAGTCTTTACGGAGTGAATTTGAAGGAAAGATTAACTGGCTTTTAACTTTAAGGTTGTGATTGGTTTTCCCTCAATAAAAAAGGTTTTCTTTTACTGGCAAAATCCTTTGGGAAATTAAAGCAGTGAGAAATTCTCAAGTGCTCTCAATTATAATATCATGATATTCTTCCCTGTCTCAGATGTTCAAGTACAAGATCAAAGTGAGTGAGGGACATAGAGGATGGATGAAAAATCCAGAGATCTTGGAGAATTGCTCAACAGGTTTTCATTTCCCTTCACAATCTGGAGAACCAGTTCAGGTATTCTATTCTATTCTGTGCTTGCAACTTTTATTGTGATGAATTGGAATTGTAATACTGAACCTTTTCTCCATGTTCTTTTTTTTTTAATTAGGAAAAGGTGTTGCCGCTGAAGTTGCTGCATTTCTATAGACCTGAAGAGTAGAGTTGGGCACAAGTTTGAGTAGCCGAACCTTTCAATTGACTTTAGTTTCAGTTGTAGGATGTAGATTTTACTCTTAACAAAGGTCTTTAACCTGTTGTAAAGGTAACTGCTATGATCCTTTTTCAAAACTACAAATAAACTCTTCAGGTAGCAGAAATAGGTTTTTAGTTCATTTACATTTGTGCATAGCTGTCTCATAAAACAATGCATTGACCTGTTGTCTAACAGGATGAATACATACATGATTGTGCATGGCTGACATTTCTGCTTTGTGTGTAAATGAATTGGTATGGAAGCCAATCGTGAATTTAAATTTAAATTGCTGAATTTATTACGCTGTCGATCAATTTTAAACATCTTATTTCTTTGTGCCAGTCTGTTCTTGAATGAAGAATTATATATCGTCATCACATCTTGAATTTTGATGGTTAGCCTCCATTTGTCTGGCTGGCTTGAGGCTAATAATTGACGGTTCTTCTATTAGCTGTTAGCACGTACTTCCTCTTGTGCGGAGGCTGGAGATGTCTGTTTGTTTGTCATTGCATGGAGTTTTGAAGTTTGGTGCCGCTTTATGGGCTTGATGACAAGGCTCTGAATCTTATGCTTGTTGGAAATATATCATATCGCTCTTGGATTGATGAACATAATTTGTATTTTTATTTTTGTTCTCTTTTGTTCCTGCTGGCTACGTATTTAAGTATCTGGACTATTCCATTAACCATAATAATCTGCCTTAAGTTTGTTGAGTGATATGCTAATTATCCAGGCCATTTGTCAAATCTCCCGTCCTGGACCAGGAATTGTTTTTTAGGTGATGTCACTTTGTTATCAAGTCTGACCATTCCATCAAAAAATGAAAAGTCTTCGACCATGTGCCTCAAGAAACTATGATCTCTACCTATTTCTCATGAAGAGCTGATGTCATGCAACTAGTTCAAAGTATCAAAGTCTGAGCAGCAGGTTAAATTAGTGCCCGTGGATGGGAATGTTTTGAGAGCCATGGTTATTGAAGTTGGCTTGGCTGATCGACCTGGTGACTTGGTGACCTTGCTGAGTTTTTATTTATTTATTTACTTACCTATTTTGGACATTGATTTTGGATATAGATTTTGTTGAACCTGCTTTCGCATAGCGGTGACTCGATTAAATTTAGCAATTTAATTTGTCATCTAGTTAGCTTGACTAGACCCAAATGAAACTCAATTGGGGTTAACTCTAAAGAATTTTAAAAAATTAAAATAATATTGTTTTTTTATAAAAAATAATTATTTTGAGTTAAATTGAAATAACATTATTTTTAATAAAAATAATTGATTTGAGTTAAAATTAAGTTGACTTAATAATATAGTGATTTGAGCTGACAACTATATATTGAGCATCAAATGACTCATGATCCTAGTCTTATATAGCATTTTCAAGTGTAGAGAGATACCAATACCATAGACATGCTAGGAGATGGTGGTGCATTAGAGGTTAAATTTGATACATAAACCATTTTTTATAGTTATTAAACTAGATTAATGATTCATGCTATATTGTGAGCTAGACTAAACATTTTGTACTGTAGAAAAAAGATGTTTAAGTGATGTTAATGTTTTTAAAAAAGTAAGAAAAATTTAAGAGTTAGTCATTGACTTGATTGGATCTAATATATAAACTTATTTAATTTATTGATATGATAAAAAAAGGCAATAGCAAAAGATAATCTAACAAAAAAATTAGCATGAGTCAATACGAGTTAATCCATGACCCAGCATAAAGATTGAAATAACCTTATAAAAAGAAAAAAGAAAAACTAATAAAGCCTAATCTATAACAAACCTAATATTGAAGGATGAAAATAATAATAAAAAAAAACCATAAAAAGTGACCTAAAAAATTACTACTCAAGTAAACACAGAATAACTTTTTAAACTCGTGACCTAGGTTTTAAAGTCAGGATTATCCCACAGAAGAAAAACTAAAAGAAATATTATAAAATCAAATTCTCAATTAACAAAATGCTGAGAGATAAAATTGAAGAAAGAAAGTTTCAATAAAAAAAGAAGATCTAAAAGAAACAAATAGCAATAAAAAAAATAACGATTAAATTTGATATAGAAATAAAATGAATCAAATGTTAAGAGATGAAATTGAAAAACAAATCCAATTAATAAAAGGATTTAAAACAAAACAAATAGTAATAAAAAGAATGAGAACCAAATCTAACAGATAAAAAAAAATTATTGAAGAGTTTCTTTGTTATAAATTATTTCAAATAAAACAAATAATAATTAAAAGAAGAGGGTTCAAATCTGAAAAAAAAAAAATTGAAAGTTTCTTTGAAAATTTATAGATCCATGCATGTAAATCGAGGAGAAGATAAAAAAGAAAAAAAAAGGTTGTTAGTGTCAAACCAAAAATATGTAAGCAATATGCGTCGTCTATGGATGAACAGACCACCAAGACAATTCGTACAACATTACAGAAGCCACCGTTTGAGCCAATTACGTGTCATCCAAATAGCGTGTAGGGACATTCCATATGTTGGTATCTACATTGCACGTGCCAACAATTTTTTGTTTATAAATTATATTTTATATTTATTAAAATATCAAATTTTCTTTAAGTCAATTTGATTATTACTAAAAAAAAAAATAGAATGAAAATAAAAAAAAAAAACCTCTCAATGTTAGTGGAAAAAGACCCTAGGTTCTTGTTAGATAATTCTTGTTTTTAAAGATGATTTAGTTATTTAAAAAAAAAAACTGAATTATCCCCTCATCAATCTGATCATGTCATTGTTTAAGAAATAAAAGATGTTTTTTTTTAGGATTCCTTGTGTTTGAATCCAAATGCAGCTTGACTTCTATCTTTCTTGTACCTTGAATTTGTATCTTGAAGCAATTGTGCAAGTTGATGAATAAAAACAAGTCAACTCAAAACTTATTATACGCACTTTATCCCAATATACAATTTAAAGTCAATGGTTTTACGTTTATGTAGATGTGACACTCTACCTGTACAAGTAAAATAAAATAATATTGCACTTGAGGGTCTAGCTGCTGTGGTCAACCGTGTGACTTGTTCCGCTCCCGTCCCGGGTTCGACCCTCTATGTGCACGCCTGTCACCCCCGCGGTGCCTTACCTGCTCCTGGGCTTGCAGGATGTTCAGTGGGCCGTGGGGAATAGTCGTGGTGCGCGTAAGCTGGCCCGGACACCCCACGTAAATCAAAAAAAAAAAAAAAAAAAATAATATTAATCTATATGCTTAGAATACTTAAACACATATCCAATTACAAATTAGTCTCTTGACAAAAATGACCAGCCGGCCCCATCGGAATCCCCATTTTAGTGAAAGAAAGTCTTCTCGGATTACCATTCGGCGGAAAAGAATGTACAGCAAGACCATTTTGCCGGCAAGTTATTCAAAAAAACATTACCTGTACCAAATCCCAGTTGACAAGCCGGCCCACCTTTCATGCGTAATAAACTTGGTCATTTTGCAGCATAATTTCTTTCCTATATATAACCTTTGTCTTGTCAAACATTAGGCACACAAGAAATGGCGTGCTCAAAGAGGTGCAAGAATTTCATATGCTTTCTAGCTGTTCTTGCGCTGGTTTTAACACTTACCGGAAGTTCTCAGGCTAGGTCGCTGCTGCACATGAACGTCCCAGGATTCCAAGCTCAGAATTCATCACATGAGGCAACTCTTAGGAACCTTGCTGCGATGTTACCAAAAGGTGCACCCCTGCCACCTTCAGGACCTAGCCCTATCATCAACTGATTCAATTTTAGACGTTCGATGATGGCATTTGCTAAAGTCTCTGCGGATTCTCATGCATGATGAATAGGATGTTTACTAAGAGAGGTTAAGTTATACTAGGTAGTGATGAACTAAGAGAGGTTTGCTATATTCTTTGCTGTCTAGTTTATATATAGTACCACTGTCTACTCGATCTCATAGAGGATTTATGCAAACATACTATATATAGATTCATTATTTTTATTTCTCATACCGCTTCTGCCTTTGGCCACACATTTCTTTTAATTCTAACTATCCAAGTGGGCTGCTATTATACTCCACTGCTTTAGTGTTCTTCATAGAAGCTAGAGATCAATTTGGAGCTCAAATGGACAACCTTCGTCCTACTTGGTTACAGTGACAAAAGCATCAAAGGTATTAGGTGGGATGGGTTGTGTGTCAACATTAGATGGTGTGGTCTTCCTAAGACATCATGGTTAAGAAGTAATCAATTGTTGTGTGTCACATTTTATATCAGTTTAGTCAAGTACAACTAGCAGGGAATTAACAATTAAGCAGGTATGATTAGTTTTAGTTACAAAACTTCAGCCATACTGATCCCTCTCTCTCCCTCTGAAAAAGAAAATCACTACAAAAAGAAAGGAACAAGATTAGCACTGCTACAAGCAAACAGCATGGCACAAAAAAAATTACAGATAGGAGCTAGCGAAGTAGCAATAGACACAAGCAAAAAACGGGACAAGCTACAGTGCAAAGGTAGATTGAAACTATCACAACAATATGAAAGCAAACAAAAGAAAAAAAGAACCCAACATAACTTCAAGTTTCTCAATATGAAACTAGTCAAGCAAAGAGAATAGAGCAGCCACTGGAAGCTGCAAAACTCAGCTGCTAAAGATCAAAACTGAATGTTATATAGTTAATGGGAATAGTTCCTAGCAGACCCATTACTCATTTAAAAAACAATATTTCTCCTAGTTGTTTTGAAAGAGAACATCATGGAGAAAAAGATTTTTATGTCTGCTTTAATTGAGTTGTGTGATTCACATAAAATTTTTTGAGAATAATATAAATTATATATTAATATTGAACTTCAAATTTATATTTTAAATTGAAATGATCTTATAACATGACATCAACTTTAATTGCTAAATCATTTTTATTTGAATTTTATTTTTTCTAATTAAAATTAATTAATATCTTGCAAGACTAAATGATAGTGTACTCTCCATTTGTATCGGCTGTGGAGAGTTTATTTAAAATACCAAGAGAGGCCAACTTGAAAAGGCTAGGTCTTGCCACCATGATATGATATGGAAGATTAAAAGACAAACTTTCTTTAATAAATTATAATTGATTTAAATTCATAAGTGACTTTTTAATTCCCAATAGCGATATAAAATTAGGTTGACTTGTTAATATTAGATGGTAATGCTTCTTAGTTATGGACAGAAGAGAATGCTTGTTAGCATTAAAAACGAGGAGACACAGTTTTTTGCTTCAGAGAAGAACGTAAAGCCAGATGACAAGCTGACCAACATTTCCTGCGTGGAAAAACCTGGTCATTTGCTGCATTGCTCCTATATATAACCTGTTTGTCAAACTAGAGGTATTCAAAAAATGGGGTGCTTAAACAGGTGCAAGAGTTTCATATGCTTCCTCTTTGTTCTAGATAGGGTTTGTGCTCTTATGCAAAGTTGAGTCTCGGCAGCTGCCTTAGAGGAAGATATCAGGATTCCACACAGAAAACTCAGATGATGCGAGCTTTAGGACCCTCGGCGCAATGCTTACCAAAAGGTACACCGTTACCACCATCTGGACCCAGCCCTCGCATCAACTGAAGCAGTGTCGTTGCTTAATAGAGCCTCACAAATTGATTTAAGAGCCCAATTCATGGACAGTCCTATTTGGACGTCGTTGAGTGTCATTAATTATAATTAAGGATTAAGCGCGTTGTGACTTGTGTGCCTTTAAACTCATGTGAATTAGCAGACAGCTTGGTGTTCTTCCTGAGATATAATGATTAAGAAATAAGTACTTGAGCTTTGTATATGCAGGATTTTGTACTGAAAATCTGCTTCTGAATAAGTGCATCAAAGGATTAACATTTAAGTGGGCATGAATAATTTCAGGTACATAATACTTGAATTGCCTCAATGTTTTTTGATCCATTTATAAGGAATGAAAATTTAATATTAGTAAGGAAGAAACAAGACCAGCCCTTCAACAAGCCAGCAGTTTCGGCACTCCAAAAGTTAGAAAGAGGAATTAAGCAACAAACTAGAAGAACATGAAAATCATGTCAAGAAGCTAAATTGAAGATATCATGAATAACATGAAAACCAAACAAAAACAAGCTACAAAAGTGACGACAAGTCTTGTCTATTTTCAGAAGCTGAAGAAATAAAATTCTCAAACCTAATCCAATCCAGCAAGTACAGGTATAGTTTGACAGTTTTCAACTTAATCAAGATAGAATGATGGTTTCCAGCACATGAAGCCTCTAGAATTTTACCCAATAGCTCGCTAGCAAGAAGCAAGTGTACGTAGTTTGACTTTGTTTACGAAAATATATTTCATCGTAGTTGACATTCTTGAATGTGTTAACTATCAATCCAACGTGGTGCCACAAGCCTTTGAAGTCATGTTTGTCCACTATATATGATACGAAATATTTAAGGATAGACTTTGTTTTATAGGTAAATGGAAATTGTTTAATTCCGAAGTGATTGTTCCATGGTGATATAAGATTAATAAAGGTTGACTTCTGCTTGATGCTAGTAGCTAGGTATTGATGCTTCTGACTTACATATGGACAGAAGTTGAGAGCGTTTTGTCATAAAAAAACAAAGGGGATGCATTTGGGCACTTTTTGGATTTAGAAATGTGCGGACAGATACTTCATCGGCTAGTTCATTGAATAAATAAATAATTTCTTGTACCCAAATCCTTGTTGACAAGCCGCCCACATTTCATGCAAGCAAAACCTGGCCAATTTTCTGAAGGGCGCCTATAAATAACCTTGTCCTGTCAAACATTAGGCATACATAAAATGAGGGGCTCAAACAGCTGCATGAATTTCATATGCTTCCTAGTTGCTCTATCTCTGGTTTGTGCACTCATGGGAAGTTCTCAGGCTCGGCCGCTGCCTCGGGGGAAGCTTTCAGGGTTCCAAAACGAGAACAGTTATGAGGCAGGCGTTAGAACCCTTGGGGCAAAGCTTCCAAAAGGTGCACCACTGCCACCATCTGGACCTAGTCCTGCCATCAACTGAACCAATTTGTCTGCTCAACAATAGCATTGCTTATGTTGTGTTGTGTTGATATTTGTCTCTATAGAACACATTCTACGACGGAAACAGTCAAGTTATATTTGCCAGTTATGAACTGAGAGAGCTATTGTTGAATTCTTTTTCTTTTTTTGTATCTTCACCTAAGCAGCACTTAAGGTTATCCGATTTCATGTTTGAAAATCTGTCTGATCAAGTACATCGAGGAATATAACAACAAAGAAGGGGATGACTGGTTTTTAGGTACCAAACTTCTAACATGATTTATCTTAATGAATGAAAAATTTAGACAATAATTAAGCAGTTATAAGACTAGCACCAGTTGAGAATAATTCAGCAGCTTGGGGATGGCTGACCGGCAGTGCTGCACCACTGGTGAAGAGAGAGAAGTTGGCGGCAGCTGTAGAATCCATGAAGGAGAAATAGAGAGAGGGCCAGCTGCAAAAGGAGGGGGGGAGAAAGGAGTTCTGACGGCAGAAAGCTCTGATATCAAGTTGAGAATAATTATGAAGCTTAACATAATGGTTAGCCAACCCTTTCTATATATATATGAAGGATAATATACAATTGTAATGGTGGAGGTTACCACACAAGAGTATGTCTACAATATTTTCTATATACAATATTTCCTATATAAATACATTTTATAATAGCACCACTACGTACTAGCCAACAAATAATACACATCAAATATCACAGAATGGAGGTAAGTAGCAGATTTAGCACAAATAGAAAATTAATCTTATGCCACAAAGACATGAAACCATGATCATGCTCTGTTGAGAATAAGATGAATGCTAACAAAAACTATTTAGAAAAGTAAACAAGTCAAGTACTGAAGCAAATAAAGCAGCAACTATTCCTAACAGGAAAAGCAGCTGCAAAAGAGTTCTATCATTGGATTGTCCAAGCTTCCTCTGCAAAACCTTTAATTCATCACTTTTGCAAAAACAATGACATATATTTGATCCAATTAAATACAGTAGACTAGTCCCAACATCTTTTTCTTTAATTTTTGGATGATCCAAATCTTTTCATTTTCAAAAGATAACCAAAATAGGAAATTTTCCTACTACAAAGAGTTGTATATTGTTAAACCATCCAAAGAAATAAAAACAAATACAAAAATAAAAAAGAAGAAAGTTAGGGTTTTATTAATACAACATAATGCAATCAAAATAAATAAGTTTAACTTAAATACAAAGAGACTATATATAGACTAAATAAATAAAACTGAAAAGAAAATATAAAGACTATTCTACCCTTAAACAATAAAACAAAATAACCGTATATCTCTTAATATATCCCCTCAAACTCACAATGCGGCAGCTATAAGCATTGAGGGTTTGCCAACTAGAAAACAAAAGCAAGAAAAAGAATGCGATTTGGTAAAGAAATCCGCAATCTGCAAAGAAGAAGGAACAGAGGGCGAAGTAATTGTGCCATGCTTGAAATGACGACGAATAAGATGACAATCGATCTTAATGTGCTTAGTTCATTCATGAAAAAATAAGTTGTGAGCAATTTGAATAGAACTTTGGTTGTCAAAATACATAAGAGTGAGATGAGAAAGAGAAACTTGCATATCTGCAAGTAACCAACGTAACCAAACAATCTTTTTGGTAGTAGATGTCATAGCACGATATTCAGCTTCGGTTGAAGATTGAGAAACAATAGATTGTTTCTTACTCTTTCAAGAAATAAGAGAATCACTCAAAAAGACATAGAAACCAGTAACAGACTTGCGATTTGTGAGATTACTGTCATGATCAACATCAGAGTAATCACGCAGCTCTAAGAAAAAGGTGGATGGAAATAAAAAACTTTGAAAGACTGTACTCTGAAAATATCTCAAAATACAAATAGTAGTTGCCCAATGAACAATAGTAGGAGAAGTAACAAACTGACTAACAACATGAATAACATAGGTAATATTTGGACGAGTAATAATGAGATATACCAAGCTCCTAATAATAGTATGATATAAAGTAGGATCTAAAAAAAAAAGCAAATTATTAGAAGAAGAATACTTTGCGTTAACCTCAATAGGAGTATCTATAATTTTATTATCAGTAAGTTTAGCTCGCTCAAGAATATCTGCAACATTTTTGAATGAGAAAGAAGATAATATCTGGGTGAGTGGGCTACCTCAATACCCAAGAAATATCATAAAAAACCAAAATCTTTTATTTCAAACTTCTAGCTAACTCTTTCTTCAAAACTGAAATACCATTAATATCATCACCAATAATATTCATGTCATCAATATATAAAGACAATATGATACGACCTACATCAGTGCATTTAACAAAAAGAGCAAAATCATGAGTACTATAAACAAATCTAAGGGAAGAGATCACAACAGAAAAATTTTCAAACAAGTACGAGATGGTTGTTTAAGACCATATAACACTTTCTTGAGATTGCAAACATACCTATAGTCATGTGAAACACTAGGAGGGGGCACCATATAAACTTCTTTTTGAAGATCTCCATTCAAGAAGGTATTTTTAACATCAAGTTGAGAGACATGCCACTGACAAACCAAAGTTACTACAATAAAAGTATGAATAGTAGTCATTTTTGAAATAGAAGAAAATGTCTCCTCATAATACATACGACACTGTTGAGAGTTTTCTTTTGCAATCAACCTAGCTTTGTATTGCTCAATAGATCTATCAGAATTAGTCTTGATTTTATACACCCAACGACAATCAATTATAGTCTTACCAAGAGGTTGAGGAACCAAATCCCAAGTATCTGTCTTATGCAAAGCTAAAAGTTCCTCATCCATAGCTTACTGCCAAAGAAGATCAAGAATTTTTTTTTTATAAGAAGAAGGCTCAGAGAGACAATGAATAAAAGCTAAAAAGAAAGTAAAAGATGAAAAATAACAAGAATAGGAAAAATCTAGTAACTTTATGGACTTATGAATGCATATGGATTGACGTAGAGGTGGATTCACAATATCAGACAGAGCTTAAGGGATCATAGAAGAAAAGAGAGCTTCACGTGTACCGGAGAGTAAAGTGGCAATACCTGCAGAATGGTCAGTACGAATTGGTCGAGTAGATTGTAAAGGTGATGGGGGTAAGAATATAAGAATGAGGATTTGAAGTACTAGAAACTCGAGATGATAAATTATCAGAATCTTAAAAAAAAAAGATCTATACGAATAAGATCAAATCTAGTCAAGCTATGAGTAGTGGATAGAATAGAAAAGAAAGATATATGCTCGAAAAAATAACATGACGAGACACATAAAGTTTCTGAGTTAAGAAAGACATAAATAACAGATTGAGAAGACAACTTCCTGTGTTTTTCATGAGAATGAAGAATGAAACAAGTACAACCAAAAACTCTAAAAAAAAATAATCAGAGGCATTAATCAAACCTACAACAGTAAGAACAACATCCCAAAACACACTAGGAACAGAAGCAGATAACAAGGGAGAACGAGCAGTTTCAATAATATGTTTATGTTTTCTTTCAGCAACGCTATTTTGCTCAGTAGTATCTATACACGAAGTTTGGTGAATAGTTTCATCTAGGGCAAGGAACTCATAAAATTTATTAAAGGTGTATTCCCTACCCAAGTCACATCTAAAACATTTGATAACAGTAAAATATTGAGTTTTAACATGAGCGTGAAAGGTTATATATGTTAAGGAATTCAGATTGATGTTACATTAAATAAATCCAATAATAACAAGTATGATCATCAACAAAAAAAAAACATAATATTGAGACTCTCCTTTTATGGTAACAGAAAATGGAGAAGAAGAAATAGAAAATACTTCGATTAAAAGGTAAAGCAAACAATTTTGCCAGTTTACATCCACTATAATAAAAAATATCACAAGTTTGTAAATTTTTTAAAGCTCTAATGGATGCCAAAAATCTCAAACGAGAAGGTAAAACATGACCTAAATGAAAATGCCATAAATAAAAACTAGAAGAAGAAGAACTCAAACAAAAAGAAGACAAGTCAACACTAGTAGTAGTAGCAACTGGCACACTAGTAGTAACAACAACTGTCACTTTTAACTCATCCAAAATATATAGTCCCTCATTCCTACGGCCTGTCCCAATCACCTATTGGGATTGCAGACCCTGCACACAACAACAACAAAAAAAAAAGAGAGGAAAAGATGACTAAATAATTACCATAATTGCATAACTGACTAATAAAAGCAAGATTCAATGTGAGTTTTGGAATAAAATAAAAATTAAGAAGAAAAAAATGAGGTATGACAACAGAACCAACACTTGTTAAAGGCTTAAAAGTGTCATCAGCAGTCATGACAAGAATAGAAAATGAAAGAGACACAGAAGCAAAAGATAAAAAATTTGGAGATATATATGATGTGAAATACCAGAATCTAAGACTCATTCATAATGTGACATATTTAAAGAACTATGAGGCAACTGGTCTATGAAAGAAGAAACAAATATAGATTATGGATGTAAGGAGAGAAACTTTTTAAATTACTTAGTTAGAGTACTAGGATTGATGAAAGAATTTGATGTAACTACTGCTGCAGTATTAGGCTGTGGTGGTTTGTAATAATAAGGTGGTCTAGGAGCATTAAAAAAATTCTTGTAAATATTTAATGAAAATAAAATATTTATTTTTCTTATTGTGAAGTTTTTATAAAAATTTAGTAAATTAATTATTCATTTATTTTATATACAGTCACAAAACAATTATCAAGATATATTTTTTTATTGAAATTTGATTTTTGAATCATGATATAATTTAATTAGAAAATTAATGCTATTTATGAATAATATACTTTTTTATTTTTAAGAAAAATACAAAAAACGAAGTGATTCTAATTAGAGTAACTTTTGGAAAAATTCATTAGGGGAAAAAATATAACAGACGGATGGTACCCGGTGCTTCTATTGCAGAAGCAAGTCTCGTGAAGATTGGCTAATAATAATATTGACACGTGTCTTGTCACGTGTCTGGAGATATTATTTTCATGTAAATCTTACATAAAAAAAATACTAGACTTTTGTGTTGAAAATGATGTGAAAGTTCGTCCTTATTTCCTTTTTGAAGCGTTAAATTAAATTAAATCAAATTGTGATATGTTTTAAGCTAGAGAGTGCAAGATATACGATATATTATTATTATTAAAAAGAAATATATGTATATCTGATAAAAAAAATAATTTGCTAGATATAGCTAGAATTATTATGAGAAATTAAAAAACAAATAACTAGATATGTTTTTATTATAATCCAATACAAAATAATTAGCTCAAATTAATCTTGGAAAACTGCTGTGAATTAAAACAATTAGCATATTGTTGCATTTCAAGTGGTTGTTGATGTAATTCTCACATAAATAAAAAGAAAAACCTATTTGGGATAGAATTTAAAATTTTTAGTTAAAATTAGGAGAAGTAAAATAATCTCAAACTTAGTTTGTGTTTAACAATGTAATGCTGGTGCTTCTAAAAATATTTTAAATTTAAAATATATATATTAAAAGATATTTTTATATATATATTTTTTATTTTTCACATCAGTATATTAAAATTAAAAAAATATATCTCAAAAATTAAAAAATTATTTAAATTAAAAAAAAAAACCATATTTAACTGCATTACAAAATACACTCTTATTTAATCATGACATGCTTACTACCATACCATCAAAGTATAACAATAGGTACATGTATGTGCATTAGTTTAACGTGCAATTGGGAAGAAATTGTATTTATAGCCTCATTTTGTGTTTTAAAAGTTTTTAATAAAAATTTTATTTTATTTATTTTTTAAAATTAGTTATTTTTATATTATTTTAATATATTGAATTTAAAATATTATTTTAATATATTTTCAAACTAAAAACATTTAAAAAAAATAATTGTTACCACAATTACAAACAGTCTATCATTACCATAGTTATTAAACCCGGATCGGCCCAGCGAGTCGACTCGGGACCAGGTATACCCGATAGCTGGACCGGTCCAGGTAAGGCAAAAGACTGAGATTAGCAAAAACTTGGCAAAACCCGCGACCCGACAAAACCTGGTTGAGACCCATTTTTTTTCAAATGTGTTTTTTCTCCTAGCAAGAGATCTTTTTTATATATTTTTTTTAATTGGTTATTAATCTTTTTCAAAGTTCACTATATAAATACTAGAAGAATGTTTTATTTTTTTAATGTGAAATTTGAAATCCTTTAGTAAATATACTCTATGTCCATAAGAAAAACGTTATATTTTTTCAACGTGGGATAAAAAATCTTTTTGGTTTAAATTCTTTAACTTACAAGGATAACATACTAACATGGTATCTTTTCAAAGTGGAATAAAAAAACCTTTTGAAATAATTTGTGGAATAAAAAAATCTTTTGAAATAATTTTTTAAACTTTATTATTTATAATATGTATATCTTATATTCATATAAATTGTTAATTTTTTTATATAAAATATTAAAAATTTAATTTTTTTAATTTTTTTTATTGATTTTAGTTGATTCGAGTTAACCCATGTACCCGGATCCTTGCGGGGTCAATCTCTCTACTCTTGCTAATTCTACTGCGCCAACGAATCAACTCTGCCTCCTGAAATGGGCCACACCCTTCCAAATCTCGAAATCCTTCGAGATCACACAAACCGCTTCAGTGGACTAATTCCCATGACAATCTCTAATGCCTCAAATCTCTCTAATGTTGAACTCTCAGACAACTTCTTCACTGGGTCCGCACTTGCTCCTTCTTGGTAAGCTGCGTATTCTTCTTTCTTACTCTTTATTTTTTAGTGATTTTTTTTAGTGTAATATAAAATT
>Ga0307517_10006449_pt1 | contig 17364 bp, 16 predicted proteins | sample 23_EM_MG_FD_194515 | JGI IMG/M metagenome (GOLD analysis project Ga0307517, IMG submission 194515) | Populus trichocarpa ectomycorrhiza microbial communities from riparian zone in the Pacific Northwest, United States - 23_EM | ecosystem: Host-associated > Plants > Roots > Unclassified | place...
AGCGAATAGTATAGCCGAATACCGTTGCCCTGCAAATATTTGAATGGAATCTACCAGGAGAGGCTCGGTATTCTCTCCATCAGCTTCGATTATCAATAGCTCATGGCCATCGATGGAGAATGTGAAATCCGGGTGGCAGGACATTGCAATGATTCGTAAACGATATCGTTTAAATGGTTCGACTTTGATAACAGCTAGTGGAACCGCTGGTCCACCTGGATAGCGGCCCTTTCCGTTGATTAATGTCGAGTTCGATAAAGGACTTCTATTTCCCAACATGCTGAGCGCAGTGTTATGGTACCTATCCGAACATCAGCTGGCCATCCAATTCCATGGCGGTTACTCACCAGTCAGACAACGTAATTATCGTTGATTCTGTCTGAACCGTCGGTATCCGGCTAATATAGAATAAAAAGACGTGTCATACCGTCATCGATATCATACAAGTGCTTATGTGGATCGAAGGCATCATACAGTATTAATGCACCGCGAAGGCCATCACAGTACTGGGTTGCTAATCGACAAGTCAGTGTAAAATATTTGTGGTGAAACACGTTTACTTGACCCACAGTCGTGCGAATGATACCAAAATGTTCCCGCTTGGTCTACCACACGAAATGCGTACAAAAATGAATGGCCCGGGGTGATGGGACACTGTGTGACGAAGGAAACACCATCGGCCCAACTCGACTGCCTCTGGAATATCCCATGCCAGTGCTAATTGTTGTTTTTTGTTTAGTTAGATTCACAGGTATCGAATAAGGATGAGGTGGGCGCACCACGCTTGTAGTCCGGACCATTGTGTCGTCTGTGAGGGCATTGACGACATTTATTAAGAATCGGTCGCCTTTGAAACCTGTGATCACGGATCCCGGGAATGTCCCTCCCGCAAGAACTGTGCTAAGTGTAAGGAAAGCAAATGAGCTTTGCGTCGCCTCGAACTGAACATTAATATCACCTTCTACGAAACCCGTCCGGGCTGAGGATCTCATTCCCAATGACAATATCCATTGCCGCCCCACTGACTTGAAGGACTAGAGTTCCTAGCACCATAGCCAGCCATAGACAGTTGGTCTTGAAGATGTCCATGAGTTGAGAAACCTAACGGTTTGTTGACTGTCGGGAGTCAGAGACTGCCAAGTGGAGGAGATAAGTTCTGTAGACTGTTCGCAGATACAATGACAACGAAGAGGGTGAACGTTTGGTGCAAGACGTATTCAGCCACTGGCGCAGCCTAGGCTTGTTCGGTCGCCAGTCACGGACAAGAAACTAGGGCGAAAAGCCTGATGACATAGTGTATTTGGGCCAAATCAATAGTGATGATGAATGGATAGAGCGACGCTGCCTCTTGGTGTATCATAGCTGCTAGGCATGACAATGGTGCCTGAGCGCTGAGCAATGACCAGTCCAAAATGGCCAGATTTTGGCACTTATGTACGGACGATTTTTCGGCAGTTCCCTCCGCATAGGGATCCGACCTACCATTTTGGGTCTCTTCCGGCTGCATAGCCAATAAGACATATTTGGGACCGCTCTCCGTCCGCATAACTTATAAAGGCCACCACTTTTCGCCATATTAGCGTTTGCTGGTCGAAATCTCCCAAACGTGTTCTAGTCTTATAAACTGTGTAATAACTTTTGAGTATCATTGGTTTCTGTGTTTCTGAGTTTCCATCCATCATGCCTCTAACAAGTTTCCAGAGAATGGGACATAAGTTTTTGAGTTTCCAAATTTCCTGGTTTTCGAAGGTTTTTGGCGATTTCTTCGGTTGAGCAACCACTGGAAACTGAGATGCTTAATTACTGATGGAGATGTATTGATTTGCAACGTATACATCAGCAGAAGGCCCTATAGCAGAGAAAGAGGGACGGATTAAAGATAGAAGGACAAGACTCGGGATAACCACGGCCATCGAAGGTCCGAGTTGGGGAAAGAATATTGGGGCTTATGTATAACGCAGTGTGTTATCCCCCATTTATAACCGCGGATATTGGGGCAGAGAAGGGCCAGCTCGGGAAAGGCTAATACCTACAACATTTACATAACTGGTTTCAGTTAGACGTAATTCGAAGAAATGTTCGCATTTTGTTTCATTGGAGGTAATTTATTGATAGTAACACGACCTTCATCCAACTTAGATTTACGCCGAATCCACAGCAAAGTCTCACGCGAAAGACGACTAATCCGGGGTCGATCTCCAACCTTTGTTTCAAGTAAAAACCTGGGGCGGTAAGGCATCGTAGATGGGACATAGCTGGTCCCACGCATCTGAAATTTATTATTGAACCGAAGCTCGAGCAGAAAGAGCAGATACCTACCTGGTGGATTTGCCAGAGCGACCGTTGGTACATCCTCCGCCAAAACAATAGCCAATCCCCTGAAGGAGTAAGTATAGAATTTTTTCGAAAGAGGAAAAACCTACATATTAAGATGCCAATCAATGTGACTGCAGGATAAATTGTTAGAAGCTCAGAAGAAAAAAAAAAAGCAAGACAGGCAAACCAATGCATAATCCAGGGACCAGCATTATTTGTTTTGAAGCGAATTGTAGTGTTGTCGCCTGCCATCCCAATACTGACAACGTCCCGTCTTGCTGGGTTCACGAAGTTGTAGGTAGAGTTTCCAGCACTTCGGATGACATCAAAGTTATGCTTCGAGTGGCGAGGTGCATATGAGATTCAATAATAATAGAAATAGAAATTCTGATCCTTACCCCGTGAAGGTGGATCGGATGCTGATCAATGCGAATTAGGGATTGTCAAGAAATAAATGACAAGATAATTAAATACCGGGCTTCCAGGAGATCCACCTGGCCAAGAAATTTCGATGACTTTGTTCGGTGGTAGTACATAGACTGATCCGGCGGGCAATAGATCTTGTGCAGTGCGTGCGCCGCTCAAGATTTGTAGAAGCACCGGTACTGTGGGAGGAGTAAACGAAACACCGTTTACAGAGAAACGGAGAGCTGTGAAGTCAAATGTGATATTGAGACTAAGATTCACGTCCGCAGCGCCAGGTGTAGGAACTCCGGGGGCTCCGGGGTTGCTGAGTGGATGCAGGTTCGTCTCAACCATGGGGTTTGTCAAAGATGACGCTGTGGTAGGATCCGCGGCGGGAGCCTTCCAGTAGCGTAGAATCGCAGAATTGACGCCACCGGCAAATCCCTGTGTACCAACGTTGGGAAGCGCACGAACCCAGTAGTTTGAGACTGGCTGGTCAGTATTCAGGATGAATGAATAGCGCTGTCCCGCAAAAATTTGGATAGAGTCGACGACAAGAGGTTGGACGTTGACCGCATCCACCTCGATGATTATCTAAAAAGAGGCGTTAAGTTGTTCCCCTTACTTTCCTATGGATGATACTTACCATGGTGTGTCCGTCAATCGAAAACACAAAGTTAGGATCACACGAGATTGATACCAAACGGAAGCGATATCGTTTGTTTGGTAAAACTCTTATAACCGCGAGAGGAGAAGCGGGACCACCAGCATAACGGCCCTGCCCATTGACTAGGGTCGCATCAGAGGTTGGAGGGAATGTAACAGCCGGCGAAGGTGTGTGATACCTATAGACGTCGACGTCATCATTCTCCTCTCCTGAATATATAAATATTTTACCAGTCTGCCAGCGTAATGATCGTGGACTCTACCGCGGAGAAAAAAAAGGTCAGCACTGAGGTCTCTCTCTACGCAGACGTTTTTCTCACCATCGTCAAAGTCATATCTAACAGGAAGTTAGCATCACCAATAGAACAACAGGAGTAAACCGGCCTTACGCGGAGCGGTGGGGATCAAGGGGATCATAAACAGCCATTGCGCCCCGGAGGCCATCACAGTACTGAGTTCCTGGAGATATCCTGTATGTGAGTGGTGGTCCGAATGTTGAAAAGAAGCAACGCACCGTGGTGCGAGTGATACCAGAAAGTTCCAGCCTGGTTTGTAGATGAGAATTCGTACAGGAAGGAGTGTCCGGGTGCGATGGGGCACTGAGCAACACCAACCGGACCATCAGCCCAGTTGCTGTCATGCTGAAAAAATCCATGCCAATGCTGCCAATCCAGGACATTTTAGCAAAGGAAACTTGAAGACAAAGAGCAAGGCGCCTCGGGTGACCTACAATGCTGGTGCTCGTTAACATGGTTGTATCTGTTAAGGTGTCGATAACGTTTAAACGGAATGATCCACCCTAAACATCGTCAATCCAAGGGAATGCGTCTGTGCGCCTACAACCACACCTTCCGACCAGAAATGAAGGGGCCAGGAAATTGACCCGACTCTTGACACGTACCCGCTAGAACAGCACTAGGAGATAGAATTGAATTTGATAGGAAAACCAAAAGTTAGGAGAACCTACGATCGATTGAATCCATCGGGTGCTATGTTTTTATTGGAAATATACAAATTGGAAAAGGTTTCGGTGGCAGCGAAGACTCCTCCAACAATAATGGGCCAATAAATCCCTGCAAGTGAATACATGGCTGGTTGGCACTTTGATAAAACAGTCAAGCAGGTATTTTATACCCTTGTTTCCTTCGGATCTCTCGATCTGCGAGGTAAGCCCGTGAGGAGCGAAAGGGACATTTCGGGAATATTTGCATGGAGACCCAAACATAGGAAGTTCACGGAATAACAAAGAATTCCTCCGTCGTGGGATAGGTCGTCAACGAAATATTTTGTGTGGAAATCTTATTACACACTGCTGATTCCCATGAGCTGGGACAACGCAATATAAGTAGTTCTGCGACGAGAGGGGTGGAGCCACTTTCCGAACTTTCGTCATGCAACTTGTGTCCATTGCCTTCGTTCTCATCCAAGTTCTTGCTGCGGTTGGGGTCAGTGACAGCGCCAACTCAGGAATATTAACATACTAATGTTTTGAATGTTCAGCTCGAACGGAGAGACCCCCTTGTCTTCACTGCGAAGAAAATTTACAGAACACTCATAGATCAACCGCCATTCCTTGTCGAGCGGACCACGACGGTGGTCTGGACGTGAGGGCGCGTTTGTTTAGATGTTGATTTTCTGATTGACCCCAGTAAATTCTAGACAAAGTCCGAGTATATCCCAGTCGCTGCCCACGACGCCCCCGACTCCGTCAATCGCTTATTGAACGCGTCAAGAAAGCTCTACTGGAATGCCTTCAGTAAATTTAATACGTGGGATGGCCCAAGCTTATTCTTATTTTTCGGCGTTTGTTCATGGATTCGATTTCGTCTCAAAATACACAATTCCCATCGAGAATCGCTTGAGGACTCAAATCTAAGGCATTGTCACTGTCCAAGGAGACAATCAAAGACTATCGCCACTCGTCAAGGGAGGATATACGCAGTTCGTCCGAACACCCCCCGAATGGGGAATTCGGCAGATGCGACAAACCGTACCTCGGCAGCCGGAGTTTTAACTACCCTAACTGCCAACCTAAGAGCGCGCTCCCGCGCGAAAAGGGAATATATCCACCGGCATTCAATTTGATGGGAGATCAGCGACACTTCGTCATGTGCCTGAGAGTGTTGGGTGTTGATGTTCGTAGACACTGTCGTCAACACCTGATGATCTCACCTGACACGTCATATGTTTGGAAGTGATAGGTGCCGTGCGTATTCCACGATGTAGAAAAATGGTATGAAAAGACCTGAAATGGCGAAACGGTACGATTTTTGTCAAATTTTCCGAGTAAATGTGGCTATGGCACTCACCGAGGGCAACGAAGCAGCTCCCAATAGTGAGTAGCGCAAATTAGGGGTGTACCAGGGAGCTTAGTACACAGCCAGGTCACTCTATTAAACCTGACTTAAGTCCACGCAGTTTGAATGAATTTCAAAAATACTTGCGTTGGGTTGAATTCTCAAGCTAAGCAAAATTGGTTGAATTTTCGTGGGCTTAAACCTGGTTGAATTGGGTTGCGTTGGGTTTAAACGGCTCCGAGGTCACATGAGGATCTCGCCGGACCTCAACCGGGTTTCCGGATCCACCTAGCGCATTCCGATACGATCTGCGCACTCAGAAATCATTGCTGCTGGCGATAGGAAAGCACAAAATATCATATATTTGAGTAGTCTACCCCAACATATCCATGGTAAATGGTAAAAGATAACCAATAGCCCAATGTTACCCAATCCTTCTCTCAACACGACCCATGCATTGATACTGAGTGAAGAATGACGCAATGAACAGACTGCAGGCCAAAAGTGAAGTGAAGATAGGTGGAGTGCCCATTGATTTGACGATGGAGGCTGAATGCGATGCTGGAGGCTGAATGGAGAAGTGAGGCAGCAATGCAGTAACTTCGGAAGGGGCGAACAACCTGAAAATGAAAGGCTTGATGCCCCTCCTGGAAAACCTGGTCAGTGTGGATACAAAGATACTATCTGAAGGAGCACATACCTGTGGTTAACTGAGCTGAATAGAGCTGATGTGAGGAAGGGAGGAACTCGGCACAAAGATCAAAAAAGACAGGGAGGGAAACTATGCCATTCAACATGGAGCCCACAAACTAGGCCATCGGTCATCGTGACCAATCATAGCTTCCGATGAATAGACATTATTCATGCCACACAACACTGTGGACTTGGATTGGGGGGCAATGGGCAGAGCAACCGCAACAAGGGAGAATGAAGAACGCCAACTTGAACATGAATGTTGGTTGGTTCGTTTTGCTGACCAATATTCACACACACAATATTCCAGTAAATCGATTATAGGCTGTGTTCAACGTCGCATAAAAAATACTTTATCATCTTCTAAATTCTAATACATGGGCATAGTGTTTGTCAAAACTTTTTTTGGAGAAATATACTCTCCCGTTGTTGAGATACAACATTGCCTGACCTGACCGTGATCGCAGGCACGTGACATTGCATCGCAGCCACCTTCAATCGCATCTGTGCACCGAGGCCCGAGGGATGGACGGCTAAGCTCTGAAAATTATATGGACAGAATGCGATTCAAAATGGCTATCCAATGGTATTATTTTAATGAGTCCCTGATGTTGGAATATCCAGAGGCTGTGCAAGTGTGCGCATGCCGCAATGCGCCGCTATCCCTGGAATCTAGGTACATTCCTTATTTCTTATTGTTTTCTTTTATTCTTCGGGCTGTAGGCCCTATTTTATCTTTCTCTCCTTTCATTCTGTAGTCTACAGTATATAGTCGAGATCTTGTATTGTAGCTACTTATCCGTTTGTCCTGTGGGGACAACCGGAAATCTTATCTTTTATCTTATCTTGCTGATCTGATTTCAACACCTGAGTGACACTCATCGTCCGAAATCATGCTTTCGGACCGAGAACATTAGGGGTGGATGGATGGAACAATTTCAAGTGATTTTGATGAGCAATGGATTGCTTGTGGCTTTTGCAGTTGTACACAAGTCGCTCTCGAGGATCCTGGCAGACGAGACAGGAGTAAACCAGGGAGCCCTTCTTGTCTCAGCTCTTCCAATGGGTGACTTTCCATAAGGCTAACTTGATTTTTTCAAGTCCAAATGTCATATTTTGGAGTTTAAAAGTGTACCTGGCAATGAATATTTAGCTTTTTTCTAAACCATAAGGACCTGACGTCCTCAAAACAAACAATTATAACTTGAACCCTGATTGGGTTATCATCAGATAAGCTCTTCCATCGTGATGGATGAAGAAACAGCCACTTTCCTGCTCATGCAGGAGACTATGGAGTGCGAGGCCGATGCTGCTGATGAAGAATTTGATGCTCACCTGGCTGCAGCACTTCTTATCACCGGGGCAGATGTTGGCCAACTTCTGCGCAATGAATGGCGAAATCCAACATGAAATTACCTCTGCCATCCCCAGCTCCTGCCAAACCCTCAAACAGACACTGCATGGCAAGTGTTGTTTAACAGCCAAAATAACCGTGCATATATTACAATGATGGGTTTCAATGTGGAGACTTTTGAACTGATTGTCCAGAGGTTTCGGCGAGCATTGGTACATGCAACCCATTCCACGTACTGATTCAAGTAGTCATGGTGAACCTCATCCAGGTGCCAGATCATTGGACACATGGGAAGCGCTTGGGCTTGTTCTACACTACCTGAACTCCACAATGCTTGAAATCACACTCCAGCAACATCAGGAACAATTCACTCTCCTATGTTGGGATAGGTAGTCTACATAGCTGGAGTACCCTGGTAGACAAGTCCCCTGTGTCATAGACTCCGTATCCCCCTGCACATGATTTGTAGCTCTCCGTAGCAACCCCACAAGGATACATCACACTACAAGGTCACACATATCCTGAGGGCTACGCATACTACTAATGCTACAGAGCTCAATGTATGCTCTATAGATTTCACACAATGACAGGGGATATCAAGGGCATAAAAAATATGTATTCAGCAATGATATGGATAGTATGTCTACTGCCCATCAGATGTCTCACTGCCTATTTCCATGGTCCTCCCAAGTCATCCCGAACTCGATCATCTGCTTTGCTGACCAGTTGCACTACTGGAGCTTATGCATCAACGTTACCCAACTTCCACCTAAATATTTTTATTAACAAAGAAAGTCACTGGCTGCAATGAATACCACTGACCTCGTCCATGTGTAGCTTGACGCATATGTTTCAAGTGACAGAACATTCAAATCGTTCCGTCGATGCAGTGGACATCACAAGCCTTTGATGTGCTCCTTGAAAGAGATATTGCGAATCCTTTGGCCCCTCAATCTATGTTTACAATCAGGGAAGAAATGGAATGACGAAATGGCCCAAAGACTGACGAAGAAGTAGCAAGCAAAGACGGCAGCGGTCGCATTCTGTATTCAGCTAAAATCAGGTAAATGAATTCAAGATATTGACATGATGCATACCTTACTTCTCCATTATCATAGGACAGCACCCTGAGCTAAATGACTACAGTGATAATCAAAAATTAGTGAACAACAATGACAACAAGCTTACCTTGCACTGCAGCTCAACAATGACCACAGCCGGTGAACGAGAGAAGAGGAGGGGTGGGTAGACAGGAACTGAGGATGACTGGACTTCGTTGAAATGTCAGAATACCTGTGTCGAGACCAGTGTTGGTAGAGGTATGAGGTGAATCGAGGCAGTGGGTAATGAAGGGGACATGGGGGGCTCATACCAAAATGGGCACCATGTCACAGTGCAGCGAGTGGGTTGAGAGCCACATGGAGGAAGAAGCGCAGTGTACGTGCAAGGTTGAGGTGGAGGTGGTAGGTGGTGATGGGTGCATCCGTGAGGCTTGAGAGGGATGTAGGGTTCGGTATCAGTGACTGGACCTGTGGCGATTGAAGATAAGGCATCAAGGCCATTGAGCAACCACTGCCAGTAGGTCGGTGGGTGGTGGGAGGAAGAACAAAGAAAATGAGAACTTCCATGTTGGGAATTCAACATGACCACGTGATGTTGGAGTTCTAATGAACTTGTAACAAATCATCGCAACTTCCACCTCTACCATCTTATCTATCTCCTCAACACCTTGAGAAATGTATTGTAAGTACATTTCATTGTTCTTTATTTATGTGTTTACAGGACTCGGACTTCACAACGCAAACGAACAGCACCACATCATGCTCCCCTTTCCAACTCGAAGGCTGTGGGCCGATGTTTGGATTCTCGAATGGTCTGCAGATGGACAGAGCATGAGGGGAACCCAGGGTGTGGGAGACCTGAAAGGTGCGTCATGAAATGAGTCTGCATGACTCATTTCACTTCCCTCTTTTTCACTGTTCAACCTGCAACTCACCTACTGAGGCCAGGACGACATCGTTGACAGTGCTCCATCATGCTGCCACCTCTCGGTGCCCACCCCAATATCCAACGGCCCTGACTTCGACGACGATATGGTGCCAACTCAACTGGTTGCCGCGAGCCCACCCCCCCCCACGACATCCTCCATGCCCTCAGCATGATTGCCACAGCCCTACATCTCCGGACTTTGAATGAACTTGCGAATTTGACGGCAAATTTTGATCATCCCTTGTTGCCTCTTTCATTAATGGTTTCCTATCTATCTAGACTAATTTCGATGACCTCTGATATTGGTCAACTATGTTTGTGCCACAACCCGTGTGGTGCATCACGGAACCAGTCAGGTAAGATTCATAATGCCGTTCATTTGTTTCCCCATCACCATTAACTCACCTGATCTCCCTTACCAGGCCAGCACATTCACCTGTCTTGTTGTGGACATATGGAGCAGTAGTGCTGCTGCTGTTAGGGCACGTTGACAATACAGAGGCAGTATCTGCTCAGGTTGAAGTGTCAACAATGTTCAACACCGCTATTGCCTGGTTGGCTCCATTGCACCGTTGACGCCTTGGACATCACCCCGTCTCTGCCGCCATTGCTGCGATCTCTGTGAATGTGGAGCGAGCTTGAGAGAGGGTGATCGTTGATGAGTTGAGGTTTGGTGGGTGCCTGAGGGGACAGCAGTTGACTGTGGGTCGAATAAGAAGCAGAAGACAGAGGGTGAGCGGGTGGAGGTAGCAAGGCGTCCGCGATGGCACCATCCGGGTTTGACAATGATGCAATACGAGGAGAGAAACTTATGATCATTCGTCGTCTCCCCTTGCCCTCTCTTGCAAAAACTCTCTTCTTAAATAGTTATAACTGTAGCAAACAACATCTCAGAAATAATTCATTCTTGGGTGAGACCACAAAGCTAGGATGGTCAAAAACTCTGTTGCTGCACATTTGAGTGTGTGAAGAGAAAGGTGGTTATCTACCTCTATGGAGGATATACAGGAAGATACGGACTGCTACCTACACCTCCATCAAGACTATGTGGTGCTACTGGGGCTATCGGGACTATAGACATTGCCACATGGCGTGTGTACCCTCCATAACCTTTGGTGAGAGGCACATATCCTTTTCCTGTTTCCTGATGAAATTTTTGCACTCATTCCTGCCATGACATCACAGTACATCACATTTGGCCTACAGATTCTTCTCGAAACCTTGTGTGAAATGCCTGATGCAGCCATCCACTGGCCACATGAAGACCTAGAATTCCAGGATAATAGCAACCTTATTGTTTCACATCACCCTTGGCTCCAAGGTGCTTTTGTGAGCATTGATGGCAAATTGATGGACTTAACCTCCTGACACAAACATCCGAGGATCTTGAGATTGAGAATGCAACATACAATGGATGGCTCTCTGAGCATTATATTAGTTCAGTAATTGTATTCTCACCATGCGGTATGTATCAATAGTGACCTCATAGTTTTTAGTAGGCGCTCATAGTACTCTTCTAGGTGTTATCATTGCTGCCAACTTCAATGCCCCAGGTAGTTGGCATGACTCCTGTGTTGCACAACCAATTTATGACAAGCTACTCAATGAAACACCCAATGGATATTATTTGGTGGCCGACACTGCATTCCCCCGTGGTACCGTCGATATTCAAATGACAGAGCTCGTTGGCAAGATTGTGCAGGCCCTGGATCCAGAGGCACAGCACATATGTGATGAAGAACATGCTAATTGCTCCTTCCAAAACACCCAGGTGTTTACACTCTCAGCAAATCTCCGTGACGCACAGGCCAGGATTGAAACCCTCCATTCTGAACTCAATGACACCAATTGCACAAAGTCGAACATATCTGTGACCATCTTAATATGGAGCTTAACTTTGAGCAGCGCATGTCTGTGATGTCTGGGGTCAAACGGGAGGCTCTTCATTTACCACACTCCTGCAAGAATCATAAGTATCTCCCTGACATTGTTCGTGTTCATGGAAAGGTTCGTCATGATGAATACTTTCCAGAAGGGGGCCAACATACAACCTGGATTACAGATGGATCAAGCGCCTCTGACTGGGATGACTGCAAGGAAAACCTCAACCCATCAACCGAGCACTACCATCCATCCTATAGCTCGACAACTCCCTCTGTCAAACCTCAGCACTGAAAGTATGTGGCTGCCAAACACAAACACTTGCCTCAACCCTTTGCCTCAACCTCATCTTTCATCTCCCCTGTTCATACATCTCTCGCCACTGGTCAAGAGGAAAAGCCTCAAGGTATGACATTTGGTGTGGGTCGTTTGCCTTCAGAGGAGCTTTAAGAATTAATCCATGTCTTAAAACTTCTTAATCTAAAGAAGTTCACTGTCATTACATGGTATACCCTCTGCTCCTGCTATCCAGTATTTCTTGTTTATCCACTCTCGTTTATACCCATCATTGTTTATTTTGTTGCTCGCCTTCCTGCTCAGTGCTCACATTTATACTAATTCTCATGCATCTCCCCTTTCATTTATAATCTGTAATTACTAGTGTTTGAAAGTCCGGTCCGGTCCGGTTATTTCACCCTCTAACCAAGACTGAGACCAGTTAGTATTTTCTGGAAAAGCAAAAAAAACCGGACCGAACTGATGCTAACCGGTTAGCATCGGTTTTCATCAGTCACATAACCGGTTTTAACCAGTTTTCCAGGTGTACGGTACTCAAAATTAAGTTACTTGTTTTATTACAATTTAACCTAATTAAACGACAAGTTACATGTGCTGATATGGGGAGGTCGCACTTGATGATATGGGTATGAATGCCACACGGCGCCTTGATGAGGGGCCCTTCGAGGCTTCAACCTTGCTTGGGTGACTCATGGGCAGTTGGCGTTGGCTATTAATGTGGACTTGCATATGTGGCAATCGTATTCATGGGGCGTATTGAGTCCTAACATGATGTGTCTGTTGGCTGGTGGTTGGCATTGGCTTTTGCATGCATACGTGGCAATCGTGGGGCATATCGGGTTCTAACATGGCGCGTCTGTCAGCTGGCGGTTGGCGTTGGCTGTCGACGTGGGCTTGTATGCATACGTGGCAATCATGGGGCATATTGGGTCCTAACGAGGCACATTTGTCAGCTGTTGGTGGTGGAGACTCTGTTGAACTCATACCTGGCCAGGTCTCCCACACCATGGGTCTCCCCTTGCTATTTCCTATGCCACCTGTAACCCCCTACCCCAAACTCTCAGAAACACGAAAAAGAGGCCTACATCCCTCATTGGAGGGGAGAGGCCAGGTGGCGGCTTGACAACGTAGGTGATGGTGATAAGTGAGGAACAAGAATGGCTGACGCAGCTGATGTGGCCGTATCAATGTCATGTATGTGATGGATGAAGTCACACAGATTTCAGGCAACCGTAAAGCAACCATAAACTTGTTAATTCTGCATAAAAAAATATGATTCTGGGTTTGTAGGAAAGCTTGTAAACAGGTAAATATTTGGGTGTAATTTTAGAACACAAAAACCAGTTATAACTGGTCCTAACCGGTTTTGTTTGGTCTTGGATTTTCTGAGATGATGACTAACCGCTAACTGGACTGCGGTTACGGTTAGGATTGGTTAGGTAATTCTTGCGGTTATGATCGGTTATGGTTCGGTCTCGGTTATTTTGCAGTTAACTAACCCAACTTTCAAACACTAGTAATTACCATATATTCTCCTGTTAGTCACTTGCTTTCATAATGCATAATATTAGTTCTAATATCGAGGGTGGACATGGAATCTTGAAACACAATCTTTTCTTCGTTGGTCCCCAAACACCATGCTTTCGAAGCTTGTCCAAATCTCCTCATCATCTAGAGTTTTCCTCCACTCTGGCATATAGACCTTCTGGATTTCATTGTACCCAACTCGTCATGTGCGAAGATTGTGTAGACAGAAACGAATCTCAAGGAGATTAGCACATTCTTCTTTGTTGTCGATTTGTAGTGGCAAACATAGGTGTCCAAATGAACCCTGGATTGATCGCATGCCCCACTCAGCCGTTTGACGATAAGAAAGTAGCTTGCGATCATAGGCAAACCTTTCCTCAATCTCTGCAGTTGTGCCTTGGAGATGCTGACCAGTCTTGATGGGAGCCACGATGTGCCCTTTGTGATCCACGGGGGCAATGGGCTTGAGGTACTTCAGAGCGATCAGATGAGGCAATAGCTGTGTGGATTTTGGAATTGCAGGGTTTATTTTCCTCTGCACAAGATAAACCCCCTCGCCCTGCGTCATCATCCTCGAACTCGGAATCGTTGAGGTTCCAGGTTCCTGCCTTTTCATTGATCAATTTGTCGATGGCCTTTGCATGTGTTATGCTCTCAGGGCGTCTGCTGCTTCCTGTTGGCTTCTTGGTTTTAACAAGCTATTGAAAGGGTTAGAAGAGCTGAGACAAATAGACCATGGATGACGTACATTCTTGAATTTGTTCTCCAAGTGCTTCCACTCACGGACAGGTCAACCATTCGCATTTGCCCAACTTGCATATTTCTCGTGGACCATCTTCCAACCCTGCTGGCCCATAGGAAGCACCTTCTCTGTATATTTCAACAGCGCCTTGAGGTCTTGTTCCTGGTAGTTTCCAGCACCAGCACGACGTCCACCATGGGTGCTTTGCTTACGGGGTGGGCTATCACTGTCCTCCAAGTTGGTGGAGCTGTCGCCTGAAGTGTCTTCCCGCTTCCGTTTTGCCTTGCTCTTGATTTCAGATGGCTGGGCCAATGTTTCACGAGACTTCGCGTGGCAGGACCCAGCGACTTTAACCACTGGAAAGTGGCCAACGGCCTCAGTGATCATAGGCCCATTGGTGAGGTCATTATCAGGCAGTGGGGGTAGGGGTACATGGTGAGGATTTGGGCCATGGAAAGGCAGACGAGGCCGAGCAGTCTCATTGCAAGCAGAATATATGTTGCCTTGGGGTTGTCCAGGCCCAGAAAGCTAGAATGGTTGAGATTAAGTTTTGCTCGTGTATATTATACATAGAAACTTACATTATGCATCAAATGAAAATTGAAGCCATGTGGCTCATGAGGTTGAAGGGGTGGTAGTGAGAGGGCAGTTGGAGCCTACTCATCTTAGTATCGCAAATGACAATAAAAAGAGGGGAATAAATACCTGGGTATAGTTATCGATCTTCCATGGAGTTTCTTGTAACCCATGAAGAGTGCTGAGAGGTTGGCCTTGAGAACAGGTTTGTCCAGAGGCTAATGATGGGAGCTGGGATCGCATTGGAGATTCCTGTGGCATAATCAGGATAGAACAAAGATGGGAAAAGATGTAAGTAACAAAAAAAAGAAAGACTGGGGATTGCGAACTTACCTGGAGCTTTTGAGTGCCCTTTTATCATCCTCTCGTCACCTCCCTCACATCTTCTAGTATGTGCGATCGTCACGGAGGACCCTCGAGAGCAGTGACAATTTTCATTGGCCAAAGTTTTCGACAATAGGAATTCTTTCAAACAGTGATCAAGATGTGGTCTTGCCGTTGAATAGAGAGCTCACCAGTGTGAAAAAACCATTGAAAAATGGTTAAATTTAAGGGGCTGAAATGGCCAGCATCAAGGGCTGTATATTAGAGAATATGAGGCTTAGGGCAAAAATGCAGACTATCCACTCACTAGTGGACCTCAAGACAGCGGTAACAACTGTTTAAACTGTTTTTATGTTGTGTTGCTGGTGGGATGTGGTGGAGTTGACCTTAATTGCGAAAGGTACGGCTGGTGGACCCTTCAGGGAGGGCCTACAGTTGAGCTGGCCATGTGGAACAACATCGACAATGGAAGAGAGGTGACAGAGGCCTCCATCAACATGGGAGGAAGAACAAAAAGCACTAAAGAGCCCGCGAACCAAAAATGGCAATGGGATGACACCTGACGAGCCTTATTTGGGTGTTCAAGGGCTTTTAGAATCTGGAGAAGGGGTATGTACCCCTCCTCCAGATTTAAGGTTTAGAAACCTCTTGAAAAAGCACCACCTGACAGTTTTCATACCTGTATCCATCCGGCACTTTGGCAGAGGACCCTACTTGTCACCAATTTGGAGTTAGAATTTGGAGTTAGCCTTATGGAAAGTCACCCAATCTAAATTTAGATTGTCAGTGTGTGTGAACAGCGGATGTGACCTTGACTGACATTTGGGATCAGGCTGAAAGGGTATCATGGTGGCGATTTGGGATGGGAGTTAAAGTCAAGTTCAAGTTCATTTTCGATAAATCTTACTTAAAATCAAATTCCAAGGTTGGTCCAACCACAGAAAATTTCAAGTCTTATTCAATTGCCGGTTGAAGTTTGATGCATTGATTGCTGGTTTGAAATTGGCTTAAATCCCCTATGTACAATATTTGAACTCTGGATTTAAACTCAGCTTCATCTCTCAGATTCAACCAGACTCATCTGTAGGTCTGGCTGTGTACATCACTAGTGTGAGGGAAAAGGATCGTTTGCCCACTACATGCAATAGCTAACAATAGCTCTCTGCCATTTTCCCCTCTAAGTCTATGGTTATCTCATGCAGTCTGCATTGGGAAGGTCCCTGTGGCGGCATCACAGCTATGTGGAGTCCCATCAACCCCCATTGCCAAATGTGGATGCGCCTTTCCGTCTGTGCGTCGCGTGCGACCTTTTGTGCGCTCACTGTCCACGATGACGTGTAGTGTTATTCCACTGTTCCAGATCCATTTCCTGTAATTTTTTTTGCCTAGGCCATTATAACAAGCTTATATAGTAATAATACAAAGTTATTAGCATGGGAATAGCCTCTGGAGTGGTACAATCACCTATCTGAACATGCATGCTCATCATCACCACCCATAATCAGCTCCAGAGAACCTACTTGACCCAATAAAAGCATTAAATATTTGTCATTAGTATATGTGGATGTAGGGGTACAAGTAGAGGGCTTTTGGATTGCCAGAATATATCCATTCCAGAGGTATAATATACCCCAACTTCCTACCTCTACCCACCCACTCCAAGGGTACCTGTACCTATATTAACTACATAGAACTACTAGAGTAAATATATGGAAGACATATGGGCATCTATCTGCGATATTTTATGGGTATAATGGGAGCCATACCCTCAACCATTTGATTTAATTTGAGCCCACCAGGTCAATATAAGCAAATTTTAATCAGTGAAAGGGTAGGTATACATCCCTTTAACATGTTTATTAGGTTTAAAAGTGAGTGCCTTTATTTTATGAGAGTATTTGAAGGGGTGTATGAGGAGGTATACCTGGGATTAGTGATCAGGTCATACCTTCATCAATAGAATTTATTTGGATGATATGAGGATAGATATGAATGACCTATAGGCTCCTTATAGTGACCTAGAGAAGGCAGATTTCCCATAGAGATGGTGGTGAAATGTTATTGAGGTAGAAGGCAGGTAGGTGTAAAAAGTGCGAAATCAGCCTCCTGTGAGAACAATTTTCGAGTTAAATTTAATCTGAAGACATAGACAGGAAGATAGTAGTAGGCTGAGGAGATTCTCCAAAATTTGGAAAGATTGACTGGCTGTAGCGTGAATAATCAAACTCGAAAATTGTTCTCACAGGAGGCTGATTTTGCACTTTTCACACCTACCTGCCTCCTACCTCAATAACATT
>Ga0307517_10006450_pt1 | contig 17364 bp, 12 predicted proteins | sample 23_EM_MG_FD_194515 | JGI IMG/M metagenome (GOLD analysis project Ga0307517, IMG submission 194515) | Populus trichocarpa ectomycorrhiza microbial communities from riparian zone in the Pacific Northwest, United States - 23_EM | ecosystem: Host-associated > Plants > Roots > Unclassified | place...
GTTATTATTATATTGATCAAGGACAAATTAATCTTCTCATCTTTTTTTCACAATAAAATAACTCATCTACTCATAAAAACCAAAAAAAAAGAGAGAGGAGAAAAACTAACACTTAAGGGCTATTTAGTCTTTTTATTATCACAAGCATTGTAAAATAGCTTAATTACCATTGGAATCATAAAAATATTAGATTGACGTTAATGAGCTTTTTTTGTCTTTTTATTATTATTATTATTTGCTATAATCATGTTGACTGAGGTGCATTTTGGTATTTTAATAAGTATAAAATATTACTACTTGCATGAGCCAACTGGTGGGAGTCGCCCACTCATTTCGAGCGGCACGTGCGACTTCCTCCGCTACCAAAAAAGCCAACCAACATGTCATCTGAAGGTTCGAGTCGTGGCATATCCAATGGGGTGATGTGTGTGGTGTTATAAACAACAATGCATTTTTATCTTCTTTCTTTCTTTTCCCTTTCCTCTCATCGAGGTTCGTCTTGTCCCACCACATATAGAAGTTTCCCTCCCGTTTATTTTTCTTTCAACTGTACTTCTTATTCTTTTGATTTCTTTTAATTTTTTCCCTATTCCATCCAATACATTTGGTTTTATTTGACTTATATACCGGACACAATCCTCACTCTCTTAGTTCCTATTTTTTATATCATTTTTTTAATTATTTCTTTTTAGTTTTATCCCTCGCCATTTTATTTTTATGTCAAATTTGAACCTTATTCTTTCATTTGTTTTTTTTCTTTTCCTTTAAGTCAAATTGTTTTTTTTTTTCAAATTCATCACTCAATGTTAGATTGGTTGAGAATAAAGCTTCATAATATTTTTTGGTGATGTGGTCCCGGTCTCATGACCCGAGCTACATGTATAAAATGTTAGCACAAATTAACACTGGTTTTTTGTTTTCATTAATTACACCAAATTTATTTCTCAATTTCATCATTAAATATTGGATCTATTGAAGACTTAACATCTTTATTTTTTTATCTGCTTTTGATGAGGATAACCCGGTCTCACGACCTGAATCACGAATTTATCATGTTATCTCATAATAGCTTGATGTTTTTACATCATTTTATTCTAATGGTAAATTTTGTCTTTGTTATTTTAATTGTTTTTCCCTTAACTTGGATCTATTTTTTAGATTTTTTTTTTCAATCTCATCACTCAATGTTTGATTGGTTGAAAATTGAGTTTTATAATTTTTTTTATACAGTGATCCTGGTCTCATGGCTATGAAATGACAACCCAGATTGTGATCGGTCTTTTTCCCTAATGTTTTTTTCTACACGATTTTTTTTCAACTTCATAATTCAACATTGAGTTTATTGAATATTCAACTTTTTTTTTATTGTGCTTTATACGAGGACAATCATGCTTCACGACCTGCGTCGCAAATTTGCCACGATAACTCGGATTGACTTGAGGCTTTATTTTACTTTCTATGTCAAACCTGACCCTCATTTTTTGTAATTGTTTTTTCTGTCATTTTTTGAAATTGATTTTAGTTTTTGAATTTTATCATCAAACAATAGATTGCTGAGAATTGAACTTTGTAGTTTTTTTCTATGCGGTTATTTTAGTTTTGGAACTTGGGTCAGGAGTATGAAATGTTAACCTGAATTGACATCGATATTTCTTTAATCTTTTTTGCACCAATTTTAGTATTTGATTTTATGATTCAATATTAAGTTTACTAGAAATTAAGCTCTCTCTTTTTTTTTTTGTTTCTATGAGGATGGTGTGATATTGGTTTTCATGACCCCGGTTACGAGTTTGTCATGCTAACTCGGATTTATTTGAGATTTTTTTTTTCTTTTTAACTCGGGTTATCTTGGAATTTAGTTTCGCAACTTTTTTTTTTGACAATCATTCTTTTTATGCCGGTCATGGTTATTACTTTTTTTTATATATAGATTTGTTACGTTGTTTTTTATTATATAATTAAATCAAATCATTTTATTAGATCTAACAATGTCTATAACTCAAGTTATTAAATTCTCAAGTTTAAAAAAAAAACATCTTGACCTGCCATAAAACATAGACCACCTCATTTGTTTTTGTGGTTGGAAAGTATTTTTGTAAGAAAAAAAATGATTTTTTACTTTAAATTAATTTTTTGAGTTTTTTAGATTTTTTTAATGTATTAGTATTAAAAATAAATTTTAAAAAATAAAAAAATATTTTTTGATACCAAGAGATCCAAACGATTTAAAAATATAAAAATAATTAATTTTAAGTAAAAAAATTAAATTTTATTAAAATTCCGTACAAACACAGTTCCAGACAAGATATAAAATAACAAAACACCAACTTCTAAATTATTCAAACTCTTTTTTTTTTTTTTGTTTTTGCTGGTTTTTTTATAGTAAAGATCGAAAACCTGACAGGGAAACATAGGCGGCTACACCAATTTCCAAGTCACAATTTTTCTTTTTCGCATAAAAGTAGTCCCCTCCAATAACATCGTGTCGTTCCCTTCCGCGTCTCCATTCCATCAAAAGAAAAGGGAGAAAAGAAAAGAAAAAATCCCACTCAAACATCAAAAGTTAAATTCCAAAGCGCAGCTGTCTCCTTGACCCTTTTTTCCTCCCTTTCTCTCAAAGTCATCAAAGAGGTCACTATTAAAAAAACAAAGAAAGGTACAGTAACTTCCACTGCCCTCCCTGCTAAGTTATCCTCTTGTCTAATGTCTACTTTACACCCATTGCATGTACGTATTTTTGTATAATCATTACCCTATATATATAAATGGCTGAAAATAATTCGAGGCGGAGGAGGGAATTGCAAGTTGCCTCTCTTTTTTGGCTGACACAGCCCCGGGGGTGACTCTACAGTTGACTGCAAGAGTCAATCAAACACAAGAAGATAGAGAGAAACATCATGGATTGTACTTTTGTTACTGGATTCTGTTGATTTCTAGTGTTATGTCTTATGGTAATCATGTAATGGTGATTTATTTTCTTGTTCATATTTGTTATGGTTCAATATCTATTCAAGTTTTTATGATGTGCGTTTGTGTGTGTGAATTGGGTTTTGGCTGTGTTTGTTTCTAATTTCAGTTACTTGGTTTTGTTGCTGACTTCGATTTGGATATGGGTTTTAAGTGATTTTCATGTTTTGATCAGCCAGACACTCTATTGTGCTACTGGGTTAGTCTTTTTGTTAATTTATGTGCTGTTGAGTACCTAAAGAGGAGGGCTGGGGTTTATATTGTTTGTCATTGTGTTTGCTGGGTTAAAATTAATGGGGTGAATTGAAGCTCCTGTAATCTAGAGGACTCTGAGTTTGTGAATATGGGATCAGTGTATCACCCCTTGTTATGTTGACACCAATGGAGCTTTCTTTATGTCATACTATTAAAATTTACATTGAATCACATGATTTAGAATGTAACTTTGTTTCTTTTTATAGATATCTTCTACTGGAATGCGAAATTAATTTCACCGGCCACCAGACACCATCATAACATGTTATGTTGTATTTATAGGAGGAATATCTAAATCACCAAACATCGTAATCAATTAAAGGGTCCGATGCTCCTTCTGATATTTAGAGACCTTTTATATTTTAAATAAATTAAACCGAGCCAACAACATTGCTGAAGATGTTGCTTCTAGTTAAGAATAGGTGCGAGTCCTTTCTAGTAGAGCTATCATCATACCTAGTTCTGTCAGAGATCTGACCAACCTGCTCAGAATTTGTAGGTAACAAAACAATACAGAATGAGAATTTTTGGGAGGGGGTGTTAAGTTTTCAACCTGTCTATGTTTATGAATTTCTATTCAGTGTTAGGTGTGATTTTATTTGCTTAAAATGCCAAAGAAAAGAAATGAGACCTATGCTTCTCTGCCGACTTGTCTGTTTTTGTAATTCACTGGCAGTATTGTGTTGTTATGTCACCAGCAGTGTCAGTGTAATCAGTCTTTAACCAGCCATTGCTTATTTTTCTCCCACAAGATGTGTCTTAGAGAGCCATAACCAACACGTAGTTGGAACCCTTTTTTTTATATAGAGTTTTCTTCTCTCATCCTCATCTTAAAGCTAGGAACTTTCTTTTGTACCTAACACATAGTTTATTGGATTAGGGAATGGGAGATACAATGTTTAGATAGGGAGAAGATTCAGTCTTTTCAATTTGATGTTCTATTCTTTGTAATGTAACATACATCCATGTTCACACCACACGCACATGGATGGTAAAATGTATAGTTTGTGATTGTGGCTTTGCACACCCCACAAACACAGGCACTGGAATCTTTTTGCTTATGATTGTTGCTTGGCACACACCACACAGACATGGGCGCTGCACTCACACACTTCTACTTGTCCTTTGACTGCCTCTCATTTCTACTATTTTTATTATGTGCAGATTCCAAAATTTAAATTTATGGTTAGTGCTTGAAGGATCTTTGAGGCAAGAAATACTCCAAGACGCCTTTACCAGCACATTAATCTCATTGGAAAGGATGTGGCATTTCTAGGTGTGTAGGAACTTGTGCCTCCATCTGCTATGTCTTTTTCTGCTTTATGCGTGATGTTAGCCTTACACCTGAGTTTTTGACATGTGTGACTGTTTCTCCAGCATTATAACTCAAGGAACAACAATGAATACCTACAGGGTTTTGGAGCCTACACTTAAGGATATACTTAACGGGATCCAACCTTTACGGGAGGATTGGGTGGTGCGATTTAAAGTCATTGAAGAGTTGGAAGATGTTGTTAAATCTGTGGAAAGTCTGAGAGGTATTTTTCCTGGGAAATGCAAATTTCTTTCCTGCATGCCATACGTTCTACTAGAGATTAATGTAACAAATAGTGGAAGAAAAACAATTTCATCTCATGAAATCCTTAAAATGATCCTCACACACAATAGTGAAACAATACAAATCCAAGGAATTGACATTTTTAATTTAAAACTGACCAACTGCTGTATGCTATTTTTTTAAAACTTAATATGCTGAGTATGACAATTTAGAATGCCTTTTCTGTTCATCTATGATACTATTGTAGAGAATGTAACATCTATGATACTATTGTACAGAATGTAATTCAAGTTTTGCATAAACACATTAATGTGAATTTCTTGATGGCTTGAACTTTGCTCAAGGTATTTGAGGTTCCACTGCAATAGTTGCAAATGTGTTTCTGTCACAATAAAACTGCAATACTTGTAAAACTGCTATGAATCCGGTTCTTAAAATATGCATCAAGTTTTATTATCTGTTTTTGGATCAACAATGTGGATGCATGACTTTATTTGTGCCAACAGGTTCTACCGTGGAGCCATTTGGATCATTTGTGTCAAATCTCTTCACTCGATGGGGAGACTTGGATATCTCAATTGTGTTATCTAATGGTTCTTATATCTCATCTGCTGGGAAGAGGCGCAAACAAAACTTGCTAGAGGATGTTTTGAAAGCTTTGAGACAGAGAGGTGAATTATTACATGGTTTCCCCTCATGTTTCCTAATACGTACTTCATGTAGACATTCATGAGCAATCTATGAGATCCATATAACCATGTTCCCTATTTTACAACTTGCAATAAATAAAACTTCAATGCTTTTGATTTTCCTGCACTTAAGTCTTTTTGAGAGTTTTAATTATCAAAGCTTTGCATTGTCATAATGGTTGATTCTCCTGAAAAATTGAAGGTAATAGCCAGAAACTAGACTTTGGACCAGAGAGCTTGTCATGTGATTTTGATTTACAATTTGTTGTGAATAATTGACTTAGCCAAAAACTTATATCAGAAACTTCAGTAATTATATTGTCTTTGACTCGCTGAATCTGCCCACTGAAATAAGTTACTTTATTCTGGCCAATGCCAACAATGAGCAGGTTTATAAAGTGAAAAGTGATTACGTTGAAGGGTAATTTCGTTTTTTATGTTTTCATTTTAAGGATAGATGAAGAGTTGTTTGGGGAATAAATCACTGCTCTTAGTTGTTGGGTTGTTCTTTTATATAACATCGTTGTTTTATTTCATTACAACTTACAAAATTGATGTGCAGGTGGATGGCAGAGGTTGCAATTTATCCCAAATGCAAGGGTTCCCATTTTAAAATTCGAGAATGCTTCCATCTCTTGCGATGTTTCAATTGATAACATGCAGGGTCTAATGAAGTCCAAGTTCTTGTTCTGGATCAATGAGATAGATAGGCGTTTTCGTGATATGGTCCTACTGGTACATTCTCTCAGCCAAATAAATAAATAAATATCCTGGGAAACTAGTGCATCTATTTGATGCAATTTAATGTTTGTGTAGGTCAAGGAATGGGCCAAAACTCACAATATAAATAATCCAAAGACTGGGTCATTGAACTCGTACTCTCTCAGTTTGCTTGTCATATTCCATTTTCAGGTGATCAGTTTTCTTTATATGCATTAAACCTTGTAAGAATAGTTGGAATTAACTCTGCACTTCATTGCCATGTTAGCTTCTTCAACGTGTTTATTATGGATGTCACTGACCTGTTTTACTAGAATTAGGTGTTAACTTTTTTAAAAGTTCTGCACTTCTTCCAATAACCCTAATTAAATGATTTTTCCAACATTGCTTTGTTATCTTGGTTATTTTCTGCGCATGCCCTTTTGCAATGTCAAGTGTTCTTTTATTAGTTTTCTTTTGTGCCTTCTTGTGCACTTTTGTGCTAGTGGTCCCCTTCCCCTGAACATTTATATACCATAGTTGCAAAACAGTCATTGGACGTGCAGATAATGGATAGATTGATTGTTCTTCTGGCCTTTGTATATCTGTATTTCTTTCATTCTTTCATGTTCATTGGTCTCCTCTATAGCTAGTGTGTAGCCTACTTCTGTGCTTTACTGGATATATTTCTTTATAGCTGTAAGGACTTCCATCTTATTAAGTTCTTTTTTGTTTATGGTTTTTCTTGCAGACTTGTGTGCCTGCCATTTTACCTCCCCTTAAAGAAATTTACCCAAGAAATGTTATTGATGATCTTACAGGTACTTCTCATGTTTAATCCAAATAAGCTCACACAGTAAGCCTATGCTATTTGCATTCTTTTCTAAAAATATTAATTTCTTCCTTGTTTATGTGATCACAGTTAACGATGAGTCTGGAATTTAATTAGTAAATTTCCACTCTCAGCATGTGTGTAAGTGGCTGCGCATGCATTCATGCATTGTGGATTTGCACTAGTCTGATTTTTACCTCTGTAACTGTAGCCTGTGCCTTTCTGGCAGTACTCCTGAACAGATGATTCAAGGAGGCCCTCTGGTTCCCAGAGGAGCCACAATTGTTGCTGTCTCCAAGCACTGCACATAGCACGAATATGATATCATATTGTATAAAAGATTCCCCAATCCCCCATACTGCCTTTTGGCTTGTAATTTTATTTGATACAGAGAAAAAATTAGTATATTACAGTTACAAAACTTATAGTCCTCAATTTATTTTAAGTTAAGATCCATGTGGTATGGTTGTTTGTGCTAGGTTACAGTTTCTCATGACTTCTGGGAAGTAAATATGAGTCGGTAACTAATAGATGAACTCCAACCTGTCTCAGTATTTGATGATGATTTTTTCAATTAAGAGTCAGCAATCTACAACTTGGTTTGAAACAAGTTCTTTTTCATAATATAGTTTTTCATTTTGTCTTGCTACGAAGTCTGGAGCACATTCTGTCTAGCTATCGAGTGAGTTGAACTGATCTTGACATTTTCTTGATAAGGCTCAAAACATGATAAAATGTCTCCGGTTTTTTCAGTCAGTTTTTCATAATTTTTACAATGTTTTATTTATTGACTTATATCACTTGGAGCTCATCTCATCTTGAAGTTTTCCTAAAATGGTAGTTTCAACTTACAATTTTTTTTGGACATATAACATATGATTTGCATTGCATAAAAACTGATCTAATCTTCTACAAGCATCAACAGTAATTAATAGCTTGGTTGAAGTATCTCTCTGACCTGTATTCCAACATGTTCTGTAGGTGTGAGGACTGATGCAGAAAGACGTATTGGAGAAATATGTGCTGCTAATATATCTAGATATAGATCAAACAAATCCAGAGCAATTAATCGAAATTCTTTGTCTGAGCTTTTCATTTCATTCCTTACAAAGGTAATAATTCTTGTGGTGTTTTAATTATATTTGCAATTCTATGCGCCTAGGAGGTAATTCCAGCAATTGGAGTACATGATGATAGACATGTTGACTTGTGAGAGTGCTGTTTTATATCTAGATTACCTTTTTTTATATCTAAATTGCTTTTCCCATTTTCTGGGGTAGCTGGCCATATATCCATATTTTTATTGATACACGCAAGCTGTTTTGTATATTTGCAGTTCTATGACATAAGTTCAAAGGCCACAGAGCTAGGAATTTGTCCATTTACGGGGAAGTGGGAAGAAATCAGAAGCAACACGAGATGGCTGCCCAGAACTTACGCATTATTTGTAATCCTCTCTCATTCCTTCAATAAAACCCCCACCCCCAGAAAAACAAAATTCTAAACTAAACTAATGATAGCTGATGCTGTTATTTCCACTGCTGCTGATTGTCTTGCCACTGCTGATATTTTAGATCGAGGATCCCTTTGAGCAGCCAGAAAATACTGCACGAGCTGTGAGTGCTGCAAACCTAATGAAGATATCTGAAGCTATTCAGACAACCCACCATAGACTTGTGACGGCTAACCAGAATCAGATTTCTTTCTTGGGCATGTTAGTCAGGCCACGAATATCACGTATTATTGCAGGAACACCAGCTAGTAACTCAAGCTATACTGCTGGTCACCAAGTCAGAATTCCAGTTGGGACCCCAAGCTACACATCTGTTCACCGTGTCAGGACTCCAGTTGGGACCTCAAGCTACATGGCTGGCCAGCATATTACAACTCGTTCACAAACTAGCAGGTCCGTGTATTCACCATCACAAGCACAGTTTCAAACTCTCAATATAAGTCCGGCAAGTCATCCCAGCAATTTGAGCTCCCAAACTCTCAATATAAGACCGGCAAGTCATACCAGCAATTTGAGCTCCCAAAGAATGGGAAGCGGTTCAAGGAATTCTACCAATGAAAGACAGGAAAATCAGACAATCAATTCAACCAGGCAAAGATATGTGCCACATTATCACATTCAAGGGCAGCCAGCATGGAGGCCTAAATCAGATCAATAGAGTTTCCAGCAGTTCTCATATTGAAAGTTTCTACCATGTTGTTGTGAAGAAAGTAGTATCGTGCAGCTGTTTGAGCGTTTCCGAAGTATTTTAGCGGTCCCTAGGTTATGTGGTTGATGCCTAGTCACTGGACTTATCAGTGTGTGATCATTGTTTGAACCATCACCATCAGCATCCATCTCGGGAAACTATTTTTAGATTGTAAGTGCACGACTGTTTCTTGCATTCGATTGAAATGAGAGATGCCATATCTTCCTGGTATAAACAAACAATACCGGAGCATATCTTTTTACCATTTGACTACCTTTTGACATGCACAGGCATGAAAAACATTTGTTCTAATATATTGCTTCAGGATTCTGGCAGCTGCAGATGGGAGAGATTGTGTTTCCCAATTACTATGAACTAAAAGATGGGAATTGACAAGGCGTCCTAATTATGTTCAATCGTGCTTCTTGATTTGTTGACCCACATGTGGTTCTGTTTGATTATACGTCCAAACAACAAATTTTGTTGTACCAAAGCAGTTCTGACTCTATTTCCTTCTTACCAAGAAAGGTATATGGACAGCAGAGTCAAAGTGAATACGCAAGGCGATGGTACCATCTCGCCTGCTAGAATGCAAGGTTGACACCACTTCGGTTTCTAAAATTGTTTGCTCAATATCCAAGTAAATACTAGCATTAAACACAAGATACTGGTAGCTCAGACAAATTGAGTTGAGTGACAACACATTCAATTAGAAGAAAATGAATTGTTAACTATGTAAACATTCAATTAGCGTGGTTACTGAAACTTTGCTTCCCTCCTTTCCTTTAGGGAAAGCAGGCTTTAAACTAACCCACACTTCATTTCCCCATATAATATCATCTAGGACCACCAAATATCGTTTCCCCCCCAACCCTTTTTGAAGTGTTTGAATGAGCTTATCCTCCGGCAAATTTCTGCCTCGTATGCAACATCTCTGATTTCAGCCATGCAGTTGCGAACACGCTCATCTTTTTCTTGCTTCTGGTCTGCATCTTTCATGAAGCACTTCATTCGCTTCAGTTCAGCTTGAACCCCTCAACTTCCTATGCGGCACTATAAAGAAAAGCTGCTTCACTAACTACAGGGTCAGTTCTTCAAATGACAGCAGAAACTATAGCTTCAGCCATTGCTTTTCAAGCTGAGAAAAAAAAATACTCTTAGAACAGCTGGTCTGATTGATATCTTTGGGTGGATATATCAAAAATACTCTTAGAACAGCTGGTCTGATTGATATCTTTGGGTGGATATATCATGTTGGTACCCTTTTTTAAGGAATTGGCATTCGTTTTTTTTCTTTTTTTTTGAACTTTTGAATCAATCTTCTACTGATTTGTTGATTCCTTACTAAAATAGAGGCAAGGTATTTATTTGGAGCAGATCAGCGAACTGAAAATTGGAAAGGTAACCCAGGTCCGATGCTTTTAGTAAAGAAAAGGCATGGCAGGATACTTCGTTGGAGAGCTATACCTCAGGGGAAAATTACAACCTTTAGCATGGCCACAGAGACGTACTGCTGCCGGTAAGCTCGTGACAAGGTTTTTTAAGGTGTGTTTATCCTAGGAAACAAAGAAGTTATCAAAAACGCAGAGTGTCAAGTGCAACTCATATCTCCCCAGAAATTCTACTCTAATCACACAACAAGCTATCTTGATTTTCACCCTTCTCGACAAAAAGGAAAAAGTTTCATGTTCACGAATTTTTCAGAATTCCAGCTGTATAATAATATGCAGGGAAATCTTCACACTTCCATAATGAAAAACTTATCCAGTTATCCTTCCATTTATTTTGATTGCGTTTGTTACCAGTTGGGTGGGACAGCGGGTAGCTAAAAAATGGAGTAATTTGGACCTCCAATCATGTGTTCTTTTCTGCTTAACTACGGTTTTCTTCCATGAACATGCAAGGAAAACATGGACAGCAATTCACCTTACCTTTTTAGCACTTTCCTTTTTTTTAAGCTCAAATAACAGATACCCAGCCTCCTGTTTTTTTCCTTGCAAAACGTGTTTATGCTTTTGTCTATATAATGAATTGACCCTCTGGCCCTATCACATTCGGTTACAGTATAAGAATTATTGCGCGAATCAATGTGCCACACCTTGTTCATCATACCAAAGATCTTAATGTTTAAATCAAGGAAAAGGTGATCGCAAAACCATTCACATCAACGACAGAATGGTGGAAAACGGATACTGAAATTAGAAACAAAGTCCGTCCATCATTCTCAGCTCATACGATATTTAAACTTAGCTTATAAAAAGTAAAACGACAATCCCTACAAGACATCAAATGGACCCACGCTGCTACCTGTAAAGAGCCTGAGGAACTGCAAGAGGAAAAAAATAGCAGACATTAGAATCAAGATAAAAGACCATCACAAAATGTGACTGAAACAAAGCTAGGACTTTATTAGAGGCGTGAAACCATTGACAGGAATTGAATCCAAAATAAAAATGTTTCTTATGTTATCCGAGCCTGATTAGCAACGGAATAAAATGAATCCAAAATAATAGCATGAGCTGAGCGCTATCAGAATCACACTAGATAACAGTGTCCTAAAAAAACATCCATTTTTTTAAATGAGATTAAAATGCTACTGGAAAGTGATTATTAGACAACAAAAGAATGTTGGTAGACTCAGGTGATCAACTGAAGAAAATAACTAGAACGCTTTGATCATATTATATTAATGCACATACAAGTACAATGCCGGCACTTTCAATCCATCCATAAGGCTGCACTGTAAAACCATGTATAAGATTACACACCGCAGCAATTCTATAGAATAAAGGCACATTTGACAGATTCAGTGGATAATAATGGCCCCTGGTATTGCCATTTTAACCCACTCCATTCACTGAAAAATGGAATTCCAACGAAGTATTGAAACATTAGCATCCATCACCAAAAACACAAACGGATACATTATGAGAAAATCATTATTCAAGAATCAAAAGTAACCATATACAATTCTCAAAATCATTCCCCACGAAGTAATCCCCCACCACGAAGCAACCAAAGTGTTACTTGGTAAGTTAACCCGTCAAACTTCTAAATTAGACTCTTGATCTCGAGAGGCAGGCAAAATTCAAATAAATACACAATAAAACAAAACATGTCATTGAGCTTAACACGTTCAAAGAGGAAAGTAATGATGATTGGCACATTCGAAGAGGAAAGTAATGATGACATTAAAGTTAACTGTACCTCAAATGTTGCTGGGATACATGAAAACTCTTACACGACATCCCTAAAAAATAAAAAACAAACAAAATCAATACACAAAAATCCAAATACCCAGAAAGGATGACATATCAATCACAACAGCTATTTTTTAACAATACCATGGACTTTGGAGGCAAGTTGGACTTGAACTTAGCTCTGACAACACCACTGTTTCCATGAGGCCTTGTGACCTTGCCCCAAATGCAGCGATAGTGGGTCCCATCCCTCTTCACCTTGGCCTTGTATATGTATGCCATGCGCTTACCAGCATACCATGCAACTTCTTCCTTGGTGTTGACTCCCTCAATCTGGATCAGAGATGTGTTTGGGTATTGGTTGGACTTCGACCTAACCACCAAAATAACATTTTAATCTCCAGACAAATCCACATAACAAAAACAAAATCCTAAGTTCCATTTCCTGTGACAAACAATATTCATTTACAGAAACTCGCACAAAAAATTCCAACCAGTCTATCATATTCTTTTCCCTGATTTGTCAATCAATTAAAATTGCTGGAAATTCGGATATAGTTCGTTTCCATAAACAAATGCAAGCTAAAACCGCAAATCTTGAACTGTCATCGATAAAAAAACATGTTTTCTTTTGCTTATCTTTTGAACAAAGATCAAAGCGTTTTCTAGAAACTAGCAAATGCCAACTTTAACTATAACTATGAAATCCAGTGACAATATTTCAATTAACATAACAGCTTCTAAATAAACAAACCCCCTGATCTAAATAACCTTAATTTCTTTCTTTTCTTATTCAAATTTCTCGGAGAAATCATAAAGACGTACAAATTAAAATTACAGAGAGTATAAAAGCCAAGCTCCAAACTATAGTTATTACCTCTTATAGCCCAAGATTGTTCCTCTGACATAAAGCCTAAAAAACGAACAGCACATAGAGAATGAGAGAGATAAACATTAAAGCAATCATTTATTAGCTTCAATCTACAATTTCTTAATTAAACAACAAAAAATTGATTCTTTTTTTTTTTCAAAACATTAAAGCAAGTATAAAAAAATATATGTCTGTATAAATCGCAGACCTGACTCGCTCTCCTTGGCGTCCTTTCACCATTTTCAAACTCTGAGGCTAAGAGCTCTCTCTTCCTCTCTCGCTAAAAGTGGCTTATACTATGAAGCTGCGAGATGGAAACGTAAAACCCTAATTGCTGCTGTTTCTATAAAAGCGTAAACCTTTAGTTGGGCCTTTAGAGTTTAGACCCATATTGAAACATTAATTCAGGAAATAGCTCTTTGGGCTTATCATGTCAGCTTTTATGGTGGGCCACGATTATCTTTTTCGTTGGCCCATAAAATTATAATTCACGAGTTTTTAGAGAACGTCGAAGGCATTTTTGCGAATGAGGTGATTGGGTGAAATAATATAAAGGCATTTTATGCATTGGAATACATGTGATAACTTTTGATGGGGATGGGGATGGGGTTGGGGATGGGGCTTCTTCTTTTTTTGAGAAAAAATGATTTATTTTCAAATAGTAAGTTTATTGCAAGTCACCATTACAAATTTACAATATAAGTTTACTATGAAACTCAAAGGCCCGGCAGGAAAGGCTTCGGTCTTCATTGCCGATGAGATCTGACGTGTTTGAAATTTGAAGCTGTAGATTTCACGGATTGAAGGCAGAAGTTTCAGAGTTCCTTGCAGAGCTTTTCCTCAATGCAGTATCCTACCGAACTTGTTGGTTTCAGCTGCTGGAGATTGTGGAAGGCCAGAAATTATGCGGTCTTCGGTGACAGGAACTGGATTGTTGGACAAATATTGGAGCAGGCTCCACACCAATATGATGACTATGTTAAAAGTCTTGGTCTCTCTGGCTCTGAAAACATTAAGATACTAACACACACGAAGGTAATATCCCTTCTTGGAAGCCTCCTGAGATGAATGTTATCAAGCTCAATCTTGAAGGGGCTTGTACTAAAACCGCTGGTACTGGAATTATTGGAGTTATTGGAAAGAATTACTGAGGTGAGGTAGTTGCTGTTCTTGGATGTTTTTGCTCACACGGTCATGACCCTCGAGTTTATGAAGCTTTGGCACTGAGAGAAGCTATCAGAGTTGGTGCTGAAAGGGGTTATAATCAAGTTATAATTGAGGGTGATGACAAAACACTCATTGATGCTCTGTCCAGGATTATATGGAATGATTCGTGTGTTCACTTGATTTTGTTAGATACTATACGGTTAGCAAGAGGTTTCAATTCTTGTAGGTTCCAGTAATTGGGCGGCCCATGATGTGGCCTCTGAAGCCCTGCGAGAACTGGTTAATCCAAGCCATGATCACATTTTTTTCAGAAATGCTCCTGCAATTGCCAGTCATCTTGTGCTGGTCCCGTAGAAAATAAAGGAGGAGATCATGATCGAAACGGATGCTCCGACGTCAAAATCGACAATCGTGATCTCATTTCTCAGTATATGCCATCAATCAGCTGGCAATGATTTCGACCAATAAACACACAAACAACGTAGGAAAATAGGAAAAAGCTCGTCATTTGCACTGCCATGCTTCAAGCAAATTCAAAAAGGTAAAGAAAGAGCACTAAATAAAAAAAAAATTACAATTCCAAAAATAAGGAAAGTTATAGCCTGAATATTTGTGTATATTTCTAGATCAATATCTAGTAAAGAATAAACAATACAAATGCTTTCAACTTGAGAAAGTAGACTGTACTATGGACATTGATTGTGTTTTACAACAATTACATGACAAATATAACGGCCTCTCTTTTTGGCATGATGAGCCAGTTACTACGTTCTGACATCAGGATCTGCACCCACATGGTAAGTCCTCAAAAGACAAGGGGTGAAGTCCATGAAGCTCAGTAGCCCAGTGGCCTAATCGCTACAGGATCAAAATAATTCTTTCTCCTTCAAAATCCAGCTTTTCCTACCCATCTTTTCTCCATTATCTCTAAGTAGTTGATCTGATATTTACAACTACCTCCAGAAAACCACTGCTAGCTTTTAGATTGCATTCATTCAAGGACGCAAAAGGCGCTTGTCACAAGTCAAGATCCTGTAACTTGCATGAGGACCCTCAGATGTGTCGCGCGAAGTTGCCTGCCAGCCCATGGCTTTAGCTATCTGTAGAAGTTCATCCATGACATCAAGAGAGTCACGAATGTATACTCGACCACCGGGTCTAAGTATGCGATCCATCTCGAGCATGATTGTAGACATATTACATCTGATTCGAAGAAATAAACAATGTGAAAAAAGAAAGCAAATTAAAGAAAAAACCTCCAGCTTAACCTCGATTGTAAGATCTTGGGCAAGTCACAAATTGAGCAAAAAGAACAATGCATACCTTTTCCTTTCAACAGAAAAGAGGCCAGCTGCATGCAATAAATCATAGGTTCTTGGGTATGTATCGAATGGTTCACACCTGATGAATCAAACATCATGTGCAACAGAAGTTCATTCAACTAAGTTCAAGCAAATATAGATAGTGAAAAACTTTTAAACAAAATCGAAATAGCATCACATTCATTTATTATCAATGAGAAATGAAACAATAGGAAAGGGGGGATGGTCAAGGGTACACAGCATTATTATAACATGTTAAGTATTTATGAGAACCGTCACCCCAGTATCCAAAATGAGGATCCTAAAAACTTTATGCTTTAGCTAATCTGACAGTTTAGAATGGTACCAATCATGCATAACTCCCAAGAGCCCGCGGTCATATAAAACAGGCAAGGTGTTGGATCCGCTAACAGGAACCACGTTCAAAACCCAGCAATCAAATCCTTGATCAATTAATGCAGCCGCGAATCTAACAAAATCAACAATCAAAGCATTAATGTGACAGAGTAAAATAACCTTTGTAATGGAACAAAGCAAGATGAGATGAATTGTAAATAGGATACCCTCCAAAGCCAGCTTTCATGTCCATCACATTTCTAAGTTTAAATTTCTTCCAATGCCAAGCACGGACATAGCCAGCTATTGTTTCGGACCAAAACTTATTTTCTGCCTTTAATAGCTCTTTTCTGGCTATGTATGATTCATATTGTATGCTCTGGAGTCTATCAGGTGGAGTGTGCAAACGAGAAGGCCACGTGGGAACATTTGCTCCATATCCATTCTCCGGAAGTCGACTAATGCATGCCTTCAGATCAACATACCTAACAACATTGTGCAAAGAAAGCTATAACATATGATAAGTACAAAGCTCAAAGAAGAATCAGCAAATTAACATTAGATGCATGAAAGCTTTTATAAAATTCTGTATCAATGTCTCAACCGCAGATACCCTGACAGGTGGGCCCAGGGCTCAGCTAACAATTCTAAATACGTAGCCTATCAAGAAAAGGCAACAGTTCTAAATATGTCTTCACTGATTTTTCCCCAACATTAATTCCCCCCCAACCCAAAGAAAAAAACATAAGAATTTTACAACTATGATTCACGACAAGTAAATTACATCTACCGACAACAACCAAACTAATTGCAAGTCTACCATTGCAGTTAGAGACAACCAAACACTATAGGCAACTATCCAAGTCAGAAATCAAGCAGCAGCAGTAAAGGCTCAGTTATGTCATTCAGAAAGAAGAAATGAAGACAACAAGCTGGAAAGGGAGAAACCTCTCTTTCACTAGCATTTGTGCAAGTTTCCTTCAGACAAACACATCTAATTCAAGAAAATGTCTCCTCCACTAGTGATGCGGGACAACTTAGGTTTCGAGACCAAATGGAGGATTTGTGGTGCACCAGGTTGGAGAATTAGGATGGGTTTACAGTAGCATTTATTTGCAACCTAGGTTACTGTAGCAAGGGGGAAAAATAAAGAGGGAAGGAGAAGAAAATAATGATCAAGAAAAGGGAAGTGAAAGAAAGTTCAACTCTGCATGTTAAACTAAGCCAAAATACTCATAATCCCAATGTTGAGGTGCTCCCTATTACA
>Ga0307517_10006451_pt1 | contig 17363 bp, 18 predicted proteins | sample 23_EM_MG_FD_194515 | JGI IMG/M metagenome (GOLD analysis project Ga0307517, IMG submission 194515) | Populus trichocarpa ectomycorrhiza microbial communities from riparian zone in the Pacific Northwest, United States - 23_EM | ecosystem: Host-associated > Plants > Roots > Unclassified | place...
TCTATAGTCTAGGTGGGGCCCATAACCTGTAGACCTGAGGGGCTAGACGTGATAGGACGTGGTCCTCAGTGTTGGGAAAGAAAGGAAGTGACAACTGGAATGGTATTCACCTAGCATCAGGAAAAGACCACCTAGCTCTGGCTGTCTTTAGATGCTTTAGCAGTCCTAGAGCATCCTGAGACATCCCAAGACATCCCAGGATGTCTCAGAATGCTCTAGGACAGCTAAAGCATCTAAAGACAGCCAGAGCTAGGTGGCCTTTTCCTGATGTAGACGCGATAGGACGTGCTAGGGAGGAGTTAGCTACAGTATACATGAAGGTAGCGACGAGCAAACTCACGTCCTCAGTGTCGGGAAAGAAAGGAAGTGACAACTGAGGAAAAGGAAAGAGAGGTGATGCGTTGTTTATAAGAACACGCAGAGCCACGTGATGTGAAAGATGAAAGACGTCCTGACCTGGACTATAGTCCAACAACCGGACGCAAGAACTCGAAGAAAGTCAGGTTAAAAAAACTGCACATACCTAATATTACCATTCCACCTCAACCCAGACCCAGTCGTCAACCCAATCCCACTCATTTTCCAATATTTCGATCCTGATATTTTCCCATTCACACAATCAAGTCCTTTGGGATTAATGACTCAGACCACCCGCTTTCTGCTCCATCTCAGGGAATGGGATCACCAGATGTCCAACCCAGAAACTGACCAATGGAACACCCATGAAGGAAGGGGAGACCACAACACTGCCATACGATTCAAGAAATCTGCGCCTCATTCTACGCAGTGGACAATCAACGACGTACTTGGCGATGATCCTTTGTTGAGGCCACCTGTGGCATCTGAATTGGACATATCATCCAGCGGTACTTCATTGTCACACACAGGACTGTGAAAACTTGGATCAGATGGTTTTTGTAGTGACTTGATGGAGGAGATGAAGACGAGAAGTCAATGATATTAAAGACTAACACAACTTGTTTTCATGTTATTTATTTCTGGTTACATAAATAGGAGTCTGCAGTAGTTATTACCATGATGTGTTTCTGCTTCTTCGCGCTAGATAAATACATTTTACATTCAAGAATCAGAGAAAGACGCGTCCAAAGCTCAATGTTGATTGATCATCGTGGAGAATGATCATTTTCTTGGTTGTTCCTCCCCTTTCCCTATTGACTTCGTTTCAGTTGTTCATTTTTGCCTCTGAGCAACACCAATATATATATTGAACTATAAATCTGCAAAATCGCATTATCTGGATAACTTGGCTTTTCATCATGTGGAAGAAAGGATTCCGTTTTCGGCAACTTTTGCATACAGGGGATCGTTTATAATTAGCGTTATATTTGTGCCCTTGAAAAAAATTAGTGCTCAGTATTATATGCATGCTTCCTGTTATATGAAAATAATTGAGGCAGAAGGCTCTTACGATTAAATGTTGACTATCTTATCTGATTTGTTTGGCTGTGTGAATGTGACAGTAACAGTAATCGGGCAAAAGGAAAAAGCCATGTGGACCGTGCAATTACCGTGCAGGGTCTACCGTGCATTTCTGTGCATTTCCGTGTTTGACCTTTATCACCAACTTATCACTATTTTAAATACTATGTACTTAGTAAGTAGTGTATATCATGGGTGAATACACACTTTTGAGCTATTATTTACCACTCACATACATTAAAATGGACTGTGCATTGGCATGCATAACTATGCCTCCCATGCGAATTCTGTGCATTACTGTGCATTACTGTGATGCTACCGTGACCTACCATGCACTAAGCAGTGCATTATGGTGCATTACAGTGCATTACTGCCATTTGCATAATTTTGTGAAACTCAACTTTTTGTTGTGCAAGCTCACGTGAGGTTTCCCACAGCCAAACAAAGGAGATCAAGCACTGATAAGCTTTCTCGGTCCTCATTGTTTATTCTTTCCTTCATCCTGTTAACTGCCACTCTTGTACTGCTATACCTTGCGAAATTTGTAGAATATGAGGCAGCACTACACATAAACTAGGATAAGTGCGTGATGCTCAAGATAGCCTTATTTCTGCCTTCCATCGGATCTCCCTTCCCTTCCCTGCATCATGTTCTACGACGAGCAATTGCTATACTCATCGGTCAGGACATCTTATAACTACTTGGAGCATAGTCTCCTGATTTTCATGATATCATTTGGTGATTCTATCCTTTAAATTGTTTGAGAGGGGTGCTGGCATTAAGGTCAAGCAAGGAGGAGATAAGCGGAAACCAGCTTATCAGTGCTTGATCTCCTTTGTTTGGCTGTGGGAAACCTCACATGAGCTTGCGCAAAAAAAAGTTGAGTTTCACAAAATTATGCAAACGGCAGTACTGTGCATTAGGGTTGCGTGTAAAACTCGGGGTTTTTTTACAAAGTGTAATTTACATGTGTAATTTACAGTAATTTACTAATTTTTTACCGAACCAGATATCAGGCATGTAAAAAATGTAAAAAATTCCTGTGTGGTCAGGCTTGGGTCAGGCGGAATTGTGCGATGCCTGTACAGTTTCAAATCTTATATTTCAGATTCTTGGGTCAAGCCTACCATTTTGGTCATACCAAAAACCTCACATATGGCATGCCTATTGATCAGGACGACAACAGATGAGCTCACTGAGATCCTTGCAGATGGCCCTATTTCACGTGTGAAGAACTCCAAAGTGAGCATGATGGGAGTCATTGCAAAGGACGAGGTGGATAGCGAGGATGCTGGCGGTGTTTTCGAGTTGAACGAGTGGGTGTAGAGAGCTGTAGCACCCTCAACATCGCTGCATTGTGGTCACGAAAAAACATGCACGTGACTTATTGAGATCACGTGCTCTGGCGAAAATTTTGTAATTTACATTATTTACCCTCGCCAAAAATGGCCCTCGTAATTTACATAATTTTATACCTCGGCTGAGTTTTACACGCAACCCTACCGTGCATAGCCATGTCGTAGCTGCGCATAACTGTGGTATCACTTTACATGTCTCTGAATAACAAATGGTAGGTTGGAGGGAAGAACATCAGACACTGGGCAATCTTTGCTGCCCATTAATATGGCATTATGCATATCAAAACTTGGAATTTTGGAGTTTGAAATTCAATTTCTTGCACTTCAAATTTGAGATCTTTGAAGCAGCTTATTCAAAAATTTGAAGTGGAATGACATATTGTGTAGCCTACAGAATAACAATCTGGAAGGAAATAATTTAAATTACCAGTCCAACAAAGTTATGAGCTATACATGGCCCCAAGCCGCCACGGTATACTGATAGGATTTCCTTATTCAGAAATTGTGACACTAAGTTGATCTCATCTCACTGATTCTCAGTGCTCACTGCGACATCGCAGTTATATTCTGAAGGATGGGATAGTACCTCAAGGTTGCACCCTATTACTCTACTCACTCGACTTTCGTTCATTTAACAGCCGGGATATACCAGAATAGAATAATTACCCCTACTGTGCTGCTGTGACTTCCCTGTGACATTTCCGTGCAATTCCCGTGCCTACAGTGCAATTCCAGTGCCTACCGTGAAAACATGGCACGGTAGGCACGGTAGTGCCACTGCTTTTTACCTGTGCCCACAGTAATCGCAACATGGTACATTTCATTGTGCAAACACCAATGAAACCCAGATGAAACCCGCTGTACACCGCCATTTGGGCAACACGTGCCCCGAATGTGGACGGCGTCATCATATATTCCCACATTGTCACACCTGGTGATCAAGGCGTCTAGCTCCAGATTCCATCGATCTCTTGCTAAATTGGTATTGTGCAAAGGCATCTTGTCGCCGGAGAAAACCTTGGCTGGTTGATACGTTTCAAATACATATGTGCAGGACGAGCTAGAAGGTCATCGGTCAGCGGTCAGCCCAAGGTCGGCCTCAACGGGAGGCGCCAGGCATCCTCCTTTTTGCAAACCGCGATCATCCCTTAGGACCATACCATGGTTAGCGTGCCCTCAGCTCAGAAGGTTCTGGTTTGGCTCAGTGGATTCTCAAGACCTTCCTTTATCCGCTTCCGAGTCGCAGTCGCCTGGGTTTTCGTTCCATCTTCTCTCTGGCTTTTTTACGGATCGTTCACGGGCAAGCTGTCCAGTCGACCGCGTTTTGCGCTAGGAGACGAAGTTCTGTCGGTAAATCCATTGACATTGCAGTCCATCGCTCAAACCCACAGAAGCGTAGTGGTGGCGTCGGCATTTGGGGCGCATTTCGATGTTTACATGACGGTTGCATGGACGCTGAAGCGGATTATGGTTAAGGAGCCAGCGAACCTTCAAGTGTACGCCCCAACACCATTTCTCTTCAATTTCCAGGAGGTGGTGGATCGGTACGGGCTGTATAAAGGAGAAATTAAAGACCCCAACGACCTCTTAGGAGATCTCAGGAGGAGCGGGATTGATGGGGGAATCGACCTGGTGATATTGGGTACATGCGAGATTGAGTACATCCTTTCATCTTCTCATTCTGCGTACACGTCCCAACTCTTTTTGATGTCCCACAGTATGCCATATTGGAATGAGGAGCTCCTTGTTGCATGGGATGCTTGCGATGCTGCCCATAAGTTTGAGATAGTTTGTATTGTCCCTAACGCCGAAGATGTGAGGTGGCAATCTGCCATTCCGGAGTGGTCTCGACGGAATGCTATTCGTCTTCTTCCCATCTCAGAACAGTAAGTTTCTCGTGTCATCATTTAATTATGTCCGAGTGGACCGTTGATGGGGTGTACCTATACAGCGTTGCAAAACATTCCGCAAAAGATTCCAAAGCATTGTTCGTAATTCTGATCTTCGAGTCGGCTCTGCAGGATACGAACATATCCCCGTCGACTTTCACGTACCGATATTGGACATTGAGAGTCCCAGTGCGCTCTCTCCGAATCGTGATTTATCCAATGTTGTCATACAAGGTTCGTTCGAGATGTACCGGCGGGATTATTCTCTCAACTCAGCGCGTCTCTTTACGGTGCGCCTACATAACTCATAGAACATTCCCCCATTTATTTTATTTTTTTCATTGGCAGTTGACCCCGAATCATGGGGATACTCGTGCGTCGAAGCCGACGGAGGGAATTCTGTATTCATCCCATTCACTCCCAATCATTCACCGCCTTTTCAGCTCCATCTAGTGGGCCACGGATATATGGATATCCCCCCCGAGCTTCAGAGCGTCGTGATTCTTCATAACGGCTTGGATTATCCAGAGTATTACGCGCTTATGAGTGGGATGGACGTGTGTACCGGCTTTCGCTAGAGATTCAGACACGAAGTACGTTAGTCAGGCGAGCTCGACTGTTGCGATGTGTATGAAAAATAATGTGCGTGTGTTGATTTGGATTCTTTTTTTCGTTTCTTCTTCGCTACGGGAAGGTGAAGTGTAATTAATGAGTTTCTCTCGATCAGGTCCCGATTTTTGGGGTCCGAGAGCTGCGAGAAGCCTATACCCATATCGACGACGACAAGATTACGATCACTCGACCGGCTGCGATGAGCGAGATGCAAGCCATTAAAGCTTTGCGTACAGGAGACGCTTCACCGTTTCTCGCCAGCGATCCCGCAAACTCGAGCATTAGGCTAGGCGATCCTCGAGCGATTCGGGAGGCTGTTGAGGAGATGATGAGAAAGGGGTGGGTAAGGACGACAGAGGGATTTGAAGAATGTAAACGGAAGACTTGGGAGAAGAATGAGGTTGTGATGATGAGAATACTGCGAGATTTGTAATCTATTCATCCGTCCATATACACAGATACGGCGGAAATCCTAGGATACAGACCGTTGGATGAGAAAACAGGACCAAAAAAGATTGAGGGTTACAAGTTTTGCCGTTTCCAGTACATATACAGTAAACGCTGAGCCCTGCATCCAGTTCAACCCCGCTGTACGTTCTAATCAAAGTTCAGGACAAAACTTCCTCATCCATACACTGTCCCGTGGTTCGTGTATCAAAACGGGTGGCATGCGTATGATGGTGTTGACAGCTGAAGAAACAGCTCGAAGCAGGCACAGCCCCGTCTGGGCCACAACCAGCCTTTCTGCCTGTACGCTGAGCTTCCTCTCACCAAGACATCCGACTGAGCTTTTGCTTCTGATTGAAAGATGTTCGCCAATGCTCGAGGAAATATTATTCAAGGAGGGAACTTTATCGTCATCAATAGTGGTATGACTGGTGCGCTATCAGAATTCGCAATGAAGATACTTTGCTGACGACTGTGCACACCTTCAGGTCGTCAGATACTGTGTCGAGAGGCCTCACATGGTGCCGCCCATGACTCCGGAGAACAGGAACCACAATGCCACCCAGAAACACGCAAGACGATTGTCTCTGATATTATGAGTTGGATCGAAGACCCCTCTCGAACCTCGAGGATTCTCTGGTTTCATGGCCCCGCGGGCGCAGGCAAGACGGCAATTGCACAGACCCTCTGCAAGCGGTGCGCAGCAAATGAATGGCTCGTAGGAAGCTTCTTCTTTTCAAGGATAGCTGCCCTTGCACGGAACGACCCGTCACGCCTATTCCCCACAATTGCTTACCAGCTCTCTCATGCCATCCCCGCAGTCGGCGAGATAATCTATGAGGTCGTCGCCAAGGACCCATCCCTCGTTTCAAAGTCAAAGGCATTGAAGATACAGCTGCAGAAGCTGATCGTGGAACCGATGCAACGGGTTTTAGATTTACCCGATAAGCCCGTTGTCATCATCATCGATGGGCTTGACGAGTGTGAAGAAGAAGGCAAGCAAGATCATATTATTCAACTCCTTGGCAATGTATTCCAACATGCTACCGGCGCACTATCCCGTATCTGCTTCATCGTTACTAGTCGACCGGAACCATGGATCCACAACGGATTTCACATGGAGGCCCTATCACCCATCACTCGACCACTCTTCCTTGGGCAAAATAATGAGGCAAATGATGACATCCGGACGTTCTTAGACGAAGGCTTCATAGATATCCGCAATAACACTGATCACCAACCCACAATGTGGGACTTCGAAATGCCTTGGCCGTCGGATCGCGTCCTCGATCTCCTCGTCGAGAACGCGTCGGGACAGTTCATCTACCCCGCCACAGTCCTCAAATTTGTTGGCGACCCGAACTATCGACCCAACGAGCGCCTCGATATCATAACTTCATTACCTACGATAGTATCTTGGCCTTCGACCCCACAGCCATTGGCCGCTCTCGATCGGCTCTACTCCCAAATTCTTGAGACGGCCTGTGATAAACAGCGAACTCGGGGGATTCTTGGGGCTCTGATGGCAACGCAAAGCGCTCTGATGATAATGCAAGGCGAATCCGGGGTGCACCTTCCGAGCTGGACATCGCAGGAAGAAGGCTGGCTCAATTTTATTCGAATCTTTCGTTTAGAATCGCTGGGAATTGTGGAGAAGTTATTGGGTCTCCGACCTGGCGATGGCACTCTAGCGCTCAGGACAATCCATTCCTTGGTACATGTCCCCAGACGTGTATTGATTCCAAAAACTCCCGATGCCGACCTCTTATATTTGGAGAAAATAGAAAACACGTCGCTTAATGAGTTATGGTTTCACCACAAATCTTTCATCGACTACCTCATTGACCCCTCGCGGTCATTAGAGCATTATATCGATATGCATCAGATACACACGCAGCTTGCACTCGCGTGTCTAGATGCAATGGAAAGTTTCTCGTTGCAGCCTACATCTAGGATTGCCTGTGGTATGTTCTTCTAGTACTTCTCCAATTTATCACCCTTACACCAATGCAGTTACTTGGGGTTACGCGGTATTTTTCTGGGATGATCACTTTATGGGGTCAGGACCTCCCAAGGACGAGCTATTACAGGCTTTGAAGAAATTTGATGTATTCAGGTGCTATGTTGGAACTCTGGGCCCTCAACAAATGCATGAGGGGTTTTGGAACACCATTAAACGTGTGACATCGCCTCGGGTGTGCAAGATTGCCAAAAAATTGCAAGTATTTTATCTCATATATTTATATAACGGCACTGAATTTTGTCATTCAGAAGGTTCAAAAAACAAAATGTCGAGAAAAAGGGTCCCGATCCAGCTGATATTGAGGCTGCGTCACAATTTCTGATTCGAATGGGGGCCGGAATTGGCTTCACGGAATCTTTTTATGGGATGGTGCTAGACAATATTGTGGAGTGGATAAAAGTACGCGTTAGATACCATCATTCCAAAGAATCTGATACTAAACAACTTCATGAGACAGAAGCATCCTAAGTCTCGGCCAGGACTCAAACGACGGTATAGAATACTTGCTAATATCCTCAGATATTACTCCAAGCATGTGACGCCTGGTAATCCCGCCCCACTCCAGTCGGATAGCTATTTCACACTGGCAAAAAATGGGCGAAAGCGCACTTAATAGCGCTTTTTTTACACCTCTTGCACAAGCTGGTTTAGCCATCAAGTTATCTCGCTCTCTATCTCTCTGGGATCCAATAACCTCTCTACGAGCTCATATGTGCCCTCAATCATAATCCTTTCTTGTTTTTTCATCCACGGACTGCTCTTCCTGGCATCGAATGGGGAAGAAGCACTCAATGCAACGAAGGTAGCCTTCACTGTTCGGGACCATATCGCGATTGATTATCCGTAACCCTTTTCAAGTTTCAAAACTGCATGCGCTTGAAGGCCCCCCATGCCACTCAATACCCCAAAATTTTTGCCAGGGGTCTGGATGAAGCTTTCCAGTGCGGCGTCACCTAGCGGTAGAATACGGGGTGCTTCACCAGGTATTCTTGTCTCCAGCGAAGCTTTAATGGTATCATACTTAGAGCTTGTATAACTTCGTTTTGTACTATACACACTGAGGAAATTTAAACTAATCCTTAGGCGTCGCATACGCTTCGGATTACATACTGTAAGGCGAATTCACATCAATGGGAAGTGCCAAGGCAGTCCAAGGCAGTGGCGCCAGGGCCAAGCCGAAGAGATCTGGCCGCACGCCATTAAACTTCCGTGGTTATACCGGATGCGATAGAGCCCTGCAAGCACGTGGTGATGATGGTCGCTTTATGGCGGTTGTCGATCCATCAGGCGTTGACTTTACTTCGGGTTTGTTGTACAAATCCTTGAGGATATTCATGTCTATTGATATCGGGGACATCGGCGTACTGTATGCGCATGAGCAAAGTACATCTCAATGTGATGCTCCATCGTCGTCCCATCTCCCCTTACTAGAATTTTTGAATATCGGGGGTCTGTGAGAGTCTGCGCAATGCGCCGCTATCCCCAGAATCCAGGTATATTCCTCAGTTTTACTATTTCTTGCATTCTTCTGGGCCAAGCGAAAATGTCGAATCACTTTCCCACGCTCACATTACATGAAGGAAAGAAAGCACAGCCACGACGTTCGTTTGCATTTCTCGATTCACCACTCCCAGGTCTTCGGTCCTTTTCTCAACCCTTAAGCTCTTCCACTGAGAGGGACTTGGTGGTCGGATTTCAAATTCAATTGAGTAGCGCCCTCATCCGGCCATGCAACGTGGTCAATTGATTGTTAATCTAAGTATGGCATGGAAACGCGGTACTCGTTCACCCTTACACGAACATTCCGTCTCCATTCTACCCTCAATGATGCTCACCCCGCTTTCTCTTTCTTTTGTCGTTCCTCCACTCCGTTTCCGAACTGCAACCATAAACCCAAAGACGAGTAGGAGTCCGGTTAAGTTGACAACGGTATGTGCTCTCAATTTCGGAGATCTTTTTTTTTTGCTCGTTTTCCCAATGTTTTCTCATTTTCGTTGATCATACAATGGGCCTCAATCGATTTCAGACGGAAATGCTTGAGGTTATTTCAGTGTTTTGTTTTTATTGGTACGCTACATTACTCTGAGTGGTTGCTTCCATACCTTTTATCCTCTTCTCCGTTTTTCTGTGAAAAGCTTTCCTTCCTTCCTTCGGGTCATAAAATGTCGAAACGTCATTTTGTTAACTCAGTCCTCCTGTTTTTTAGACGATTTCTTCAAGCTCCAAATGGTAGATCGATTTTCATGGGTGCGAACTGCTACTATTCCAATGCCGGCAACACCTGCGAAATCGTCCTCTTCTTCCTACCTCTATACATTGTCTATAACAACGTCACGGCCGTCCCAAACCTATTCCTAATCACCATGCCGAAGTCTAGCTCAAGCTTCTCCAATTCGCCGACTGGGTGGTCGGATTACGTTAGGTAGAACAATATTCAGCCTGCCACGTCTATTGCAATATTCGCGGCGGTTCTCTCCAACATGGCCGTGAATTCAATGATGGCGCTAATAATTCGCCTCTTGTCACCATCACCACCACCCTCCTAACTGACCTCGTTCGACCCTTCCTTGCCGTACCGCTCTCCACTACCGTATTCTGGGGGTGCCACGTATTACCGGAACTACTCTACTTCCTCAGCTCACCAGCTCTTGGGAAAGCTCTTGGTTTTGGGAACGCGCGCTTGCTCGGAGATTCTCTGAAAAGGAACAAGGAAGTTTGAAGTCGCCGTCCACGAAATCCTCCTTACCAACTCGACCGATTCTCCGATGCTGGTGGACCTTGTTGCCGGAGTTGGTGCTGGTGTGAAGTCCAACGCAAATGGGAAAAAAAAGATCACAGCAGCATCGTTTTAGACGCAAAACTGCTACTACGAATGCCATGTACGAATAATCGATGTTGTCGTTATCGGCTCCTCCGACAGCGAAACAAGGCGGTTTCGTATCCAAGGATGAATCACGTAACGCCTGCTTCTCCCGCACCCTCCCCGCCAGAGCCAGAGTATATGTATGGCTAAGTACCTTCCACCAGCATCAGCACAACCATTACTGTGGCACTGTATTCGCGCATCGCCAGTCCGAACCCCGCCTGCCTCATTCAACGACACCTTCGCACCATCTCGGGGAACGCCCTACCCCCACTGGTGGAGACCTCTGTGGATGATAGCCATTGATAGGCTTCGTTCACTAGGGAAAAATCCTCATACTTCCATTCCGATCGGTGGTCGTCGCGGTGGTGGTGGTGGACCCATCACACAAAGCTGGGACCAGGGAAATGAAAGGTAAAGATATTTGATTTGCCTTTCACGCGAGGAGAACGAGATATTGACGATACATTTAGTGGATAACGAAAGGAGGGGGAGAGTCTGGAGAACAATTGGTGGAGGCTTAGGACAGGAGGACGAAGGCAATGGCGGATGTACGTAGTCTGAGGATTTTCGGATCGAGGTTTGGCGTTGCATTCATTGTGATTCACAGCCACTCGTGATGAAAGACCGACGATCATGACGAACGGTGATATCGGATTATACGATACGTTGGGAGACTTTCGGCAGGTTGCGGTTATAGGCATACATGGGGTTTGGGTATGTATTCCTCCATCTGACGCAAATTTCAAGAGTCTCATTATCCGTTGTCGTTTTGGCTTGGTAGGTATTAAATATTCGAAGTGAGATAGAAGTGGCTCTAGTATGTGTTGATTGGCGTCTCTTGAATTAGGAATTCGTGACGCGTCTGATTATATTTCTGAAGCCCTGTATGAACTCGAGAGGGGATTGGATGATCGAACGTCGTGTTGAGAGCGAGTTCAGCGTGGACGTGAGGCTCGGTAACGCACCTATCCTCAAGGCTTTATGCAAACGTCAAAGCAAACGCCTAATGAATTTCCAACCTCCACGAAGCAGACGCGATTATCGTAGCCACCTACTCCCAAGGCTCCGTCGTATCCACCGGCCTCGATCATCTTGTCCGATATAACGACGCGCAACCAGCGTTGGCGCCGCGGCCTTTTCATTTTCCACTCGTGCGGATTCTGATTCTGCAGAGTGTTTTAGCGCTGCGTATCTAAGTGTCTATCTAGACCTACTCAGGTATTTTTGCTCGAGCACGCTCGTTAGGCTGTCCCTCCTGGTTATTCTCGTTCTCACTCTTGTATCGATACAGAAACAGGTCCGATTTTCTGTCTTGCTAACCCTCCTCGTTCCCTTCTACATTTCTTCAATCGTACAGGTATCGATATATCTAATGGCCACCACAAACCCCAAGATTGATGAATGCTTTCTTTGTTTTGATGGAAACCTCCTCGAAGATGGGCGGCGGGAGCAGGGCGGCAGTGTTGATATCTGACACACGGTATGTACGTATGTGATCTGAATTTCGCGGATTCAGGTTTTTTTTCCCATTGTTCTTCTTTCCCCTTATTCTTCTTTTGGTTTGTCATGGATCTCTCGTTTATTCTTATGCTTTCGGTGATTCGCTTCCAAAAATGCTTCGAAATTTACTGCGCGCTCGCCATAACTCACCCACTGGTAACCATGTGCGTTCTTTCCAGCTATCTGCAAAATTGTAGACGTTTCGAAAATTTTCTCAATGTGCGCCTTTGTTTGTAGTAAACAGCCATAATAGGTAGATATGATGTCAGTGTGGAGTGTATGCGCACTGATGCCTTCCAAAGAGACTGGCCAGGAATGTGGAGCAACGAGGACAACCACCTAGCCTAGTCTAGCCAACGAAGCAGGGGTGTGGAGCAACGAGGGCAACCGCACCACCTCACATCATTTGGCTGGTGGTAACCATATCTGGTTGTTTACTACAAACAAAGGCGTACATTGAAGAAATTTTGAAACGTTTACAATTATGCAGATAGCTATCACTGATTTTGGACGAAATCTTTTAGGGTTCTTCCGGCTTTTTTGTTCTTATCCGCTGGTGCATGTGTGGTGTGCTTGGGGATCGGGGGGGCTGAACTATCCTTATTTGGGTATAGATAATCCCCAATTTCTTGTTCTGAAGGAGTCGGTTCTGTGATCTCTCTCGCCTCCCATGTTTTTGTGTTGAAAAACCTCCGCCACCCTTTCCTTCCTTCTTCCAAATTCATTAAATGTCAAATGTCATTGTGCTACCTTGTTCCTTTTTTCTGTTTATGTGGAAGAGGCTGTTCATGCTGTGATTGGACATATGGGCTATATGTAATCTATCATGTTTTGGCGATTATAGTCTTCGTTGTCCTCGATGACCTTATTGGTGCTAGGAATTTGTCTCAATGCAGAGCCGTAGCAAGATACTGTGACACCCACTTCATGCCCATCACCTTACCATATCGATCCCGACTCCGCTTTTGTTCTCCACCCTTTCACCCATTCGCCACATTTCATTCCTTCACCCTGCGCCCTTCTTTTGAGCCTACGTCTGGCTATCGTTCTTCAAACTAGTCTTTACTGTAGGAATGACATTGTCCCTCCTTCCCTGCTCCCCATCCTTGTACCACTCCGACACTTTTCTCACGATCATTGATTACCATTGCTTGATCTCCTTGATCTCATGATGGCTCCAAGGAAAATCACGGATCAGCAAGTGTCATAGCCCTGACATAAGGATGATGACCTCTCTGCAGTGGACAAACGTTTAACTTATAACGATGACTTCCTGTTGGTTGCGTTCTTCTTCGTTATATATAACCATTTTAGTATAAAAATACAAATCACAGGGGCCGTGCCAGGGGAGGTTTCTCTGAAACAAACAACCAAGAACCAAAATCGCTCTGTTGGACTGGATAGTCATCCTATTTGTATCATATACTAATTAACCGATAGACACATTCCGCACTTCTAGCGCTTGTGTCCTTTGTTTAGCCTTGGAGCATGTACATGGACGACCGAAGTCACCGACCTGATTTGGCTTAGGTTTATTTGCTCACCTAAACAAAGGACATGAGCACTCTATAATTAAACGTGCGCTGGGGCAAGAAAACGATTCATTCCAAAGTATATTTCACCTGGGCGGATGTGACGGAAAATTTAACTCCGTGGCAACTTGCAAGGACAGGAAAGTTAGGTATACTGTAGCCCTGATCCTCACGGCCTTCAAGTTCTCTTGAATTTTATTATGCCCACGGGTTGGGGGGTATGTTGAGGAGGGGGGCGCTGATTTATTTAACTCATTCTATCCAAGAACATCAAATAGTGCGAGGTTCGGTCTTTAGCAACTCCACAAGAAGCGGAGTCAACTCCTATCAATGATCTCTTCTTTGCTTCCATTCAATCTCAACCGTGGGAAAGATTATTCTGCCTGATTGATGTAAGTAACTGTCGTCCCTTGTGTCATCCACCACATTGGCTTATATCTAATGTCTTGACCTTTTCACTTCGACTCGACTGCCTTCACATCAAAATATCCTCTTTCTTCACTTGATTGCTTGTATCCAACAGTCAATGAAATGGCGCCCAATTCCAAAACTGTCATGTTAGTGCGATCTTCAAGCAACGCTATGCCTCTTGTTCTAACAGCTCGAATCGACGCAGGATCATGCGCTTCTCCATCCAGTATTCGACTATTGGTGGGCTACTGAATTCCCTCCCCTTGTTCCCATCCTCACCACTTTCCGTAGCGCTACTATGGTACAACTATGCTCTCACTTGGACCCACGAGGTACAATACTTCTGGATGAAACGATTCACGCTCTCGACTGCACTGTATATCCTGTGTCGATATGGGTTGGTGGCCAATGTTTTGTACACCTTAGCCCTTGCAGGAAGGCTCCCAATAATGAGGGTACGCTTTTGAAGCGTTGAGAATGGGTACTGAGCTAACTTTTTTCTCTCCTCCACATGTACACAGTATTTTACTTTGCTTGTGACCTCCTTCCTCACAATTTTGGCTTAACATCTGAATTCTCATTTACAGCTGCGATGCAGGTTATCGAATCTGCACAATCCTGAGTGTTTTAGGTCGAATTGGCATCGTCAGTGAGTGCCAGGTCTTGTTTACCTCTAGTCCCAGTTGACCTGACTTGGACCTGTCAGAGGGTGAACGGTTAGACAGTGGTTGTCTTACCTCCTTGCAATCTCTCCTGACTGATTGGTTGACTCCGAATTTTTAACCAAGGCCGAGGCTCAAAAGTCAGCTGGTAATTCAGTAACATATTCCACTCCTTCCTGATCGATTGGTTCACTGTTAACTTTTTTAACCAGGCTGGGGGTGCAAAGGTCAGCAGACTGGTAGTTCAGTAGCATGTTCTACCCTCTCTTGAGTGATCGGTTCACTCTGTTGATTTTTTTTAAGCAGGCCCGGGGCTCGGAAATCGGCTGGTAGTTCACCAGCATGTGCCAGTCTTGACCGATCGGTTCACTGAATTTTTTTGGCCTGGGCCCGGGGCTCACAAGTCAGCTTGTAGTTCAGTAGCATATTCTACTCCCTTTTGACTGATCAGTTCACTCTTAATTTTTTTGACCAAGCCCGGGGCTCAAAGGTTGGCTTGTAGTTCAGTAGCATCATGTAATTGTTCCTGACTGATCGGTTCATTTTGTTTAAATTTTTTTAAACAAGCCCGGGGCTCAAAACTGAGCTGGTACTTCAGGAGTGGTATGTGGTACTCCCTGCTGACCGATCAGTTCACTGGATTTTTTAACTGAAGCCTGGGGCCCAAAGCTCGGCTACTGATTCAGTAGTACCATGTTCAATTCCCTCCTGACTGATTGATTCACCACAAATTTGTTTAACCAGGCCTAGGGCTCAGAGGTCGGCTGGTAGTACATTAGTGTATTCTACTCCTTCCTGACCAATCGGCTCACTGTCAATTTTTTTAACCAAGCCTGGGGCTCACAAGTCGGCTGCTAGTTCAGCAGCATGTTCCACTTGCTCCCGACTGATCGTCCCACTGTCAATTTTTTTCAGTAGGCCCGAGGCTCACAAGTCAGCTGGTCCTCAGTTCAGTGGTATACTCTACTCCCTCCTGACCCATTGGTTCACTCTGAACTTCTTTGACCAAGCCTGGGGCTCACAAGTCAGCTGGAAGTTTATTGGCATATTCCACTCTCTCCTGACCAAATGGTTTACTCTGAATTTATTTGACCAAGCCCAGGGCTTACAAGTTGGCTGGTATGACTTCAGTACTATACTCTACTCTGTCTCTACTGATCGGCTTACTGTCAATTCCTTTAACCAAGCCTGAGGCTCACAAGTCGGCTGGTAGCCCAGTGGTATACTCCACTTTCTCTTGACCGATCCGTTCACTCTGAATTTATTTGACCAATCTTGGGGCCCACAAGTCAGCTGGTAGTTCAGTAGCATGTTCTACTTCTTCCTAACCAACTGGCTCACTGTCAATCCCTTTAAGCAGGCCCGAGGCGCACAACTCGGCTTCAGTTTACCCTGAATTCATTTGACCAAGCTGGGGCTCACATGTCACCTGGTACTTCACTAGCATATTCTACTCCTCCTCCCTGATCAGTTCACCGTTCATTTTTTTGACCTTGCCCTGTTACCTTCGCAACAACTAATGTTCCCCCCCCTGCACAGGCCATGATTCATGATGCCCAGCCCATCCCGATGGCTTGCGTCGCATCAAAATCACCTCAATTTGGATAGGACCTTTCCATTTATGGCTATGTACACCCTGGCCTGTGCACTCACATCCTTCCAAAATGAGGTTTAAGTGAGCGATATGAGTTCTCTCATCCTCTAGCTTCACATATATGTTAAGAACTATATACTGCACCCATGTGTAGAATTTCCCATTCCCACTCCCAATCATGCATCCTGAATGTGGACATTCCAAAGTTACACAGTGTATGCATCTATCTTACATGGTGTGGCTGCCTGCATGCACACATCATAACCTGACTTATGTGGTCACATTATAAGAGTATCAAGAGTATTTAGAAGTCGCAACAGACTGCTGGGCAAAGAATGGTAGCTGTCATTCCAATTCCGCCATTCCCAGCCTTATCCAATGATTTACATGGTGTTGAGCATAAAGATGCAGATTTTTCAGTTAACTATGTGCATAGTAAAATTCTTGGATGCAATAAGATCAACAAACATCAACTGCAACAATGACCAGCCATCAAAAAAAAATAGTTCAATGAAAAAGGTGGTTCAAGCCAACAGTGTTTCATATTGAAACCGTAAAGGATGCTCAAAAATGCAACAATGTTGGTATTTTGCAATTGACATTAGATTCTAATTAGAAAGTATCTTTGGGAGGGTTATGTTATTGAAGATAAGATGGCTTTCTACCAATTCAAGGGGTACTGGAAGGGGGAAAGGGCATATATGACTCGCAGTGAGGGCAATGGAGCTGATCGGTCAGGAGCAGGTGGAACATGCCACTGTTTAGAACTACCAGCCGACTTGTGAGCCCCGGGCTTGGTTTAAAAAAATTGACAGGAAGCCGATCAGTCAGGAGGGAGTAGAGTAGACTACTGAACTAACACCTGACTTGTGAGCCCCAGGCTTGGTTAAAAAAAATTGACAGAACCGAAGCCGAGTTGTGCGCCTCGGGCCTGCTTAAAGGGATTGACAGTGAGCCAGTTGGTTAGGAAGAAGTAGAACATGCTACTGAACTACCAGCTGACTTGTGGGCCCCAAGATTGGTCAAATA
>Ga0307517_10006452_pt1 | contig 17363 bp, 21 predicted proteins | sample 23_EM_MG_FD_194515 | JGI IMG/M metagenome (GOLD analysis project Ga0307517, IMG submission 194515) | Populus trichocarpa ectomycorrhiza microbial communities from riparian zone in the Pacific Northwest, United States - 23_EM | ecosystem: Host-associated > Plants > Roots > Unclassified | place...
TTCTTTTGCAGTTATATTAAGCAATAAGCACTTTGGTTATGAGATCAATATGGAAAGGTTCAATAGGTTTTGGGCTGGTAAATATTCCCGTTAAACTTTTTTCAGCTGTACAAACATCTGCGCTTGACCTGGACATGCTGGATAGCCGGGACCATTCGCGCATCCGCTATCAGCGCGTAAATGAACAAACACATAAAGAAGTGCCCTATGACAAGATCGTAAAAGGGTACAAACTGAATGACGACTATGTGATCCTGGAAGAACGTGACTTTGAGGATGCCGCCCCGGAGAAAAGCAAAGTGATCGAAATAGAAAGCTTTGTAAATGTTAACGAAGTAAACCCGATGTATTATGAAACTTCGTATTACACCGAGCCAGACACAAAAAACAGTAAAGCATATGCATTATTGGTAGAGGCCTTGAAAGAGACGGGTAAGGCGGGTTTGGCGAGATTTGTTTTGCGAAGCACCGAAAGCTTATGCATTGTGCATCCTGTTGAGCATGTCCTGGTAGTAACCCGCATCCGGTTCGCTCAAGAGATACGCAGTATGGATGATCTGAATATTGACGACGATGTTACTGTTGGCAAGAAGGAGCTGGATATGGGCATAGCCCTTATAAAACAGTACGAGGAAAAGTTTGATGTTTCGAAATTTAAAGACGACTACCACAACGAACTGCTGAAAATAATCGAAGCAAAAGCTAAAGGCAAACGGCCTACCATCAAAAAACTTAAGCCACATAAAACCAAGAATGACGATCTGTACGATCAATTAATGCAAAGCCTGAGCACGCGGAAAGGAGCATAGTATGGGTTTAGCAGAATATGTAAAAAAACGGGTATTTACTAAAACCACCGAACCAAAGGGTGGCAAAGGAACTGGCAAAGAATTATCATTCGTGGTTCAGCGGCATCATGCCTCACACCTGCATTATGATTTCAGGCTGGAATTGGATGGTGTGCTGAAAAGCTGGGCAGTGCCTAAAGGGCCATCCATGAACCCGGAAGATAAGCGGCTAGCCATGATGGTGGAAGACCATCCGTTTGATTACCGGAAATTTGAGGGGATCATTCCTAACGGCAATTATGGGGCCGGTGTAGTAATAATATGGGATAAGGGAACCTACACTTCGCTGGCAAAAAATCATAAAGATGATGTGAAAACACTGCACGCCGGATTAAAATCGGGTAACTTAAAATTCAGGCTAAATGGTGAAAAGTTGAAAGGCGAATTTGCATTGGTAAAATTGAACGGTGCTGAGGAAAACTCCTGGCTATTGATCAAACATAATGATAAATTTGCAGTGCATAAACCATTTAACAGCGAAGATCTTGTTCCGGCACAAATAAAAAAGCTACTCAATAATAAGAGCGGGGCAGTCACTTCCCTGCCCAATATCAAAAAAGCAAAGGGCGAAGAGAAAGGCCCTGAAATAATTGAGGAGGATGAAAAACCGGGCACAAGCAAAGCATTTACCCCCATGATGGCAAAGCTTGAATCAAAAGTTTTTGATGACGAGGATTGGATATACGAGCGCAAACTGGACGGCTACAGGGCCATAGGCTATACCGGCAAGAAAGCAAAACTGATATCAAGAAACAATATCGATTTCAGCCACAAATACCAAAAAGTTGTAGACGTCCTTAAAAAGCTTGGTGAAGATGCTGTTTTGGATGGTGAACTGGTGATAGAAGGGAAAGGGGGTAAAACTAGTTTCCAGGATATCCAGAACTATGAAGGAGATACACCCGGTCTAACTTTAAAATATTATGTTTTTGACCTGCTGAGCTTAAAAGGGCATGATCTGCGGTCATTGGAACTATTGAAGCGTAAGGAACTATTAAAAGCATTGATAGGAGCTTTAAGCAGCAAGACCATTATTTATAATGATCACGTAGTTGGAAAAGGAAGTGGCTTATTTAAACAGGCACAAAAAGAAGGCTGGGAAGGCATTATCGGTAAGGATAGTAAAAGTTATTATAACAGCGGCAAGCGGTCGGACAGGTGGCTGAAGTTTAAACTGCAAAACTCGCAGGAAGCTATCATTTGTGGATATACAGCGCCAACTGGTTCGAGGAAACATTTCGGCGCTTTGGTGCTGGGTATTAATGATGGTAATAAGATCAGGTATATTGGTAATTGCGGGACAGGTTTTAATGATGCATCCATAAAAGAGCTTTATGAAGATATGCATCCCCTCGAAACTGATAAAAAACCTTTTGATGAGAAAGTGCACCAACGCACAAAAGTTACCTGGATAAAACCGAAATTAGTTTGTGAGGTATGGTATGCTGAATGGACTGGCGACGGCCATTTGCGGCAGCCGGTTTACAAAGGTTTACGGATGGATAAGAACCAAGAAAAAGTAGTTATGGAAACACCGGACACACAATTGGCTGATGAAGAAACCTTCAGCTTTGGAAAGGAACAACTGAAAGTTACCCACCTAAATAAGGTTTTCTGGAAAGATGAAGGTATTACCAAGGGTGAGCTGATCCATTATTATAAAGATATGGCGGAATATATCGTTCCATATCTCAAGGATAAGCCCATTAGTATGCGCAGGCAACCCAATGGCATAGAAGATGGCGGATTTTTTCAGAAGGATGTGGATGTAAGCCATATGCCAAAGTGGATAAAAACCAAGCCGCTCTATTCGGAAAGCAACGATAAGAATATCAATTATATCATTGGGGATGACGCCGCTACTTTGTTGTATATGGTAAACCTGGGCTGTATCGAGATCAACCCCTGGCTGAGCTCCTATAAAAAACCCGAAAACCCCGATTTTGTGGTGATTGATATTGATCCGCATGATGTACCCTTTACCGAAGCGGTTGAAGTCGCCCTAAAAACAAAGGAAGTTTTTGACCGGATGAAGCTGGATGTGTTTATCAAAACATCAGGCTCAAAAGGACTGCATATTTATTGTTACCTCGGTGCGAAGTACGATTATGATTTCACCAAAATGTTTGCTGAGTATGTTGCCAATGTGATCCATGACGAATTGCCGGGTATCACCAGCGTCGAACGTAGTCCAGCAAAACGGAAGAATAAAACTTATATCGATTTTCTGCAAAACAGGAGAGGGCAAACCATCGCATGCCCGTACTCCGTGAGACCAAAGCCGGGCGCAACGGTGTCAGCACCTTTACATTGGCACGAGGTAAATGACGAACTCAAATTATCCAATTATACCATTCACAATATGGGGGAAAGGGTAAAAAGGACTGAGGACCCCTGGAAGGACCTGGGAAAAAATAAAGCTGATCTTAAAAAGGGGCTTGAGTTATTAAAATCGTAATGATTTGATATAATATATTTCTAATTAATATATTTTCGTATTAATGAAACTTAAGGAGTTGCCGTATGTAGTTTAAATACAAACAATTTTAAAAAAAATCTACATTATGGCAACCACAAAAACAGCAACTCGTCAACCGGAAATGGCCACCGGGGTGACAGAATCAGCTTTGAATGAATTATTCATTGATGAGTTAAAGGACATTTATTGGGCGGAAAAGCATTTAACAAGCACCCTGCCTAAAATGGCAAAAGCAGCTACCAGCAATCAATTGCGTACGGCAATCGAAAACCATCTTGCTGAGACTGAAAATCATGTAACACGTTTGGAGCAGGCTTTTCAGTCCATTGGTGAAAAAGCAGTAGCAAAAAAATGCGAAGCGATGGCCGGATTGATAAAAGAAGGTGATGAAATTGTTTCAGAAACCAGAAAAGGAAGCATGACGCGGGATGCCGGAATTATTTCGGCCGGACAAAAAATAGAGCATTACGAGATAGCCTCTTACGGAACACTAAAAACACTGGCAGGCATTTTAGGATATGACGAGGCCGCCGAATTACTCGATGCTACCCTGCAGGAAGAAAAGAATGCTGACCATACACTTACAGAAGTGGCTGAAAACAGTATTAACCAATCAGCAAGAAGCGAAAAGAAATAACTTCGTAATTTCATCGGAATATAAAAGGCTGCCTCAGAGCGGCTTTTTGTATTAAAATAAATAGCTTTGGTAAGTTAACCCCAGATGTCGATGGAACTTTATCCCAAGGTATACCTGTACAGGCGAATAGTTAAGGCCAAACTATTTATCGACGATAACCATTCCAATCCTATCGACCTGGATCATATTGCGGATGAGGCCTTCTTCTCAAAATTTCATTTCATCCGGATATTCAAGAAAACTTACGGCAAAACCCCTCATCAATACCTCACCTATGTGAGGATAGAAAGATCGAAAATCCTTTTAAAAGATGATATGCCAATAAGCGAAGTATGCTATGAAGTAGGTTTTGACAGTATTAGCTCGTTTACCGGATTGTTTAAACGCATCGTGGGGCAAACGCCTTCTGCTTATCAATTACAGTGTCTGAACAAAAAGCAGGAGATAAAAAGCATCCCGCTTAAATACATCCCCAATTGTTTCGCAGAAATGAACGGCTGGACAAAAAAGAGCAATTTTGAAGAAGCGTAAGTAATCGTCGTAATGGATCTTTGATATAACATTAAAGATTTAAATTATGATAACCAGATTAAACCATGTGAGCATTTTTGTGCTCGACCAGGAAAGCGCCTATGATTTTTATGTAAACAAATTGGGCTTTAAAGTGCATACCGATGCACCAATGGGGCCAGGTATGCGGTGGCTTACCATTTGTCCACCGGAGCAACCTGAACTGGAAATTGCCTTAATGGCTATCAGCGAGGGAATGATGTTCACTAAAGAATCGGCAGAGGCTATGCGGAAACTGGTCGCTGACGGTACGTTTGGGTTTGGTGTGTTTGAATGCAACGATCTGCTGGCTACTTATGAAGAATTAAAAGCCAAAGGCGTCGAGTTTAAAAAGGCTCCGACACAGGAATTTTACGGATTTGAAGCTTTGTTTAAAGATGATTCGGGCAATTGGTTTTCGTTGGGGCAAAAAGGATAAAATAAAAACGCCGGGCTAAATTACAGCCCGGCGTTTCCATTAATCAGATATTTATATGGCCGTCGGCCGTCTGATTACTCCTAAAATGATTGCGATGATCGCAATGACTAATAATACATGTATAAGTCCGGTTACGGAATATACAAATACGCCCAATGCCCACCCTATGATGAGAATAACGGCGATGATATACAATAATGAATTCATGGTAGATGGTTTTTAGTTATATAATGTTTTTCATTATATATAAGCCACTTAGCCATTAAAATGTTTTGAGTTTTTTGCTCATAAAACAGCAAAGCTGCCTGTTGAAGGGCAGCTTTGCTGTAAATTTGTTATGAAATATTTTTTTGCAATCTCAGCCATTTTTTTCTGACCTCCAGTTGCTTCGGGGTAGGGGAAGCCAGGCTATCGATTTTATACTTAACCTGTGTCTTTTTAAGCAGGGTAACTGGTAAGGTTAGCGGCAAGCTATCCCTGATCACTGATACATTTATCTTATCGCCAGGTTTTTTGCCGTTCAGAACCGCGCTAATATCTGTCACTTTGCTGCCATCGATAGCGGTTATCTCATCGTTCACATTGATGCCATCTATCCAGGCTGCTGTTCCGCGAACTACATTAGTTACCACAATTTTGTTATTGGTTGAAGAGGTGATAACACCCAGGTTTGGATCGTTGTTCCCGGCCAGTTCATCTGTTAAATGATAGCCAGCATAGCCAAGATATTTATCATAATCAATGTCCGCTAACCCGTAGATGTATTTTTTGTAAAACTCGTCCAGGTTTTTACCGCAGAACTTTTCTAATCCTGCCTTAAATTCAAGATCGGTGTATCCGCGTTTTTTTGTTTTATAATAGGTCTTATACATGTATCTCATCACATCATCCAGGCAAGCTTTGCCATGGGTATCATTTATGATCTCAAGGTCAAGCATCAGCGCCATGATAGAGCCCTTGTTGTAGTAAGAAATATTGGTATTTAATGAGTTCTCATTGGGGCGATAGTACTTTACCCATGCATCATGGCTGGCCTCGGCTAATGTTTGTACCTTATTCCCTTGCTGATTGACTACGTAATTAATATCAGCAGCTAGTGTACCCAGGTAGGTTTCGAGCGGGTAAAGATTTGTACGGCGAACAATGATATCCTGGTAATAGGCGGTAAAACCTTCGGCTATCCACAGGTCGGTGGTGTAATTCTCGTTGTCATAATCAAATGGCCCAAGGGCTATTGGCCTTAAGCGTTTCACGTTCCACAAATGGAAATGCTCGTGTGCAACCAGGCTCAGAAAGCCGCGATAACCTCCCTCAGTGGTGTAATTATCACGCGACATGCCTAAAACCGTCGAACTTAAATGCTCTAAACCACCACCACCTTTTGAGGTGTTGTGAACAATAAAAACATAGCGCTTATTGGGGTTCTCACCATAAACAGCAGTTTCCTGCTCGATGATCTTTGGCATATCTTTTTTAAGGCGCTCTTTATCATAATTGCCCCCGCCGCACATAGCTACTTCATATTTTACACCGGCAGCTTCAAAACCAAATACATCCTGTGTACCAACTTCGATTGGCGAATCAAATAGTATATCATAATCGGGTGAGTGCAGGGTAAAAGGATCATTACCCACCATATCCATACTGGTTGAAACGGTTGTCCAGCCTTTATAGGGGATGATATGAATAGTGGATGCGTGGTGTAGCATCCCGGCTGGGTACATAAATACACCCGAAGTAGATAAAAAGGCATGCGAAGCATCGATCAGGCTGGTGCGGACCGAAAGCTCGAAAGCATATAACTTATATTTTACTTTCACTGCAGATACATTCAAAGTATGTATTTGCCAGATATTTTTGCGGATCTTTTTTGCTTCTATTGATTTTCCATTAGCCTCAGCACTAAATGACTCTACATTTTTTGAGAACTCCCTTACCAGGTATGAGCCGGGGGTCCAGACCGGCATTTTCAAATCCAGTATATCTTGCTTCAGACCGGAGATATTCATCTCTATTTCGGCGTAATGAGCCTGTGCTTCTGGGAAAGTGACCGTATATGATATTTTGACATTGTCTGCTGCTTTACTGGTAGAATTGTTCATGACAAGCAATATTAAAGAAAAAAGGACTGTTAAATGCGATAATTTCATGCCGCCAAGATATAAAAAAAGACGCTAAGGGATACCTTAATTGACACTAAGATGTTGATAAACAGCAGGCGTATTGAGGAAAATAAAAAAGTAAACACATTCTTTTTTATTTTTAGAAAAGCTATTTTTGAAGTGAATGTCAAATTATAAAACCTGTTTGCTGATAGACGATAATTACATTGATAATTTTGTCACACGCAAGATATTAGAAAGTGGCGATTTTGCTGAGAAAGTGATCGTCAGCCAGTCGGCTACAGAAGCTATTGATTCCTTGCGCTCGGGAACTGTAAAGCCTGATGTGATCTTTTTGGATATCCGCATGCCACAAATGGGGGGCTTTGAGTTTTTGCAGGAATATGATAAGCTGGCTATCGAGAATAAACCATCTATAAAAATATTTATGCTATCGTCTTCACTGGATCCTACCGATCTCAAAAAGTCGACTAATAATAAGTACATCACCCAATTTATTCATAAGCCGCTCACCCAAAAAACACTTGACGATATCGGTACATGATTCTTGTTGCAGATAGCGGTTCATCCAAAACAGACTGGTTACTTGCTGTACCCCAACAGGAACCATTGCATTTTAAAACCGGGGGCCTAAATCCGTATTTTCTTACCGAAAAGGAAATGGTAAAGATATTGCAGGACCAGGGCGCAGATATGATAGCCTATAGCGCAGAAGTTACCGAAATATACTTTTTTGGCGCCGGATGTTCAAGTCCCGATAGGCACGAGATCGTTACGAATGCGCTTAGCCAGTTATTCCCTAAAGCATATATCAGTGCCGACAGCGATCTGTTAGGCAGCGCCTATGCCACCTGCGGGCACGAAAAGGGCCTTTGCTGCGTATTGGGGACAGGGTCAAATATTTCTTTTTTTGATGGAGAAGAAGTGCATTCAAGCAAACATGGCTTAGGTTATGTTTTAGGCGACGAGGGCTCCGGAACGTGGTTTGGAAAGGCGCTGATCACCGATTTTTTATACGGGAACATGCCTGCGGATATACACGAGTTGTTTGATAAGGGATTTGGGTTGACCAAGGAGATCGTGATCAGCAATGTATATCAAAAACCTGCCGCCAATACTTATTTAGCATCATTCTCCAAATTTCTGAATGGTATCCGCACAACTGATTACTGCCAGGCATTGTTGGCACGCGGTTTCCAGGAGTTTATCGATTCGGATATCAAATCTTTTCCGCAATACCATAAGTATAAATGTCACTTTGTGGGTTCCATTGCCTATGTTTTTTCAGATGAATTGAAACGGCTTTGTGAGCAAAACGACATACATGTAGGCAAAATAATCCGCCAGCCGATATATGACTTGATGCAGTTTATTGTGAGTAGGGATGCTTAAACCCTGACTTAAGACTCAAGACTTACTACTTTGAACTTTCCAACACGTGATCTAACTTTTGCAATTAATATCCAGAATATACCGGCAATAGCCAGCCAGCTCCCTATTTTCGGCAAGTAATCGCCGTAAAGCACATAAAAAGTAAGATCTGAGTTGAGATTGATATCCTGTTTGATAGCCGTACGTGTCCACCATTTGGTTTGTTTTACCACATCACCGCGTTGGTTAATAAATGCTGAAATACCTGTATTGGCTGAACGGCAAACCCAGCGTCGTGTTTCAATTGCACGCAGTTTGGCATAATCCAGATGCTGATTTTTACCCGAAGTGTTTTCCCACCAGCCATCATTGGTGATTATTGCTATAAACTGTGCCCCCTTGTGCACCGCCTGCGCTATCCATTCACCATAAATAGATTCGTAGCAAATAGCCGGAGCAACACCAATGCCGCTTTGCGAATAAAACACACCCGGTTCAGCCTGGCTGGCGTAACTACCGGTAGCGCCACCCAGATGCTCAAAAACAGGTTTTAAAAACGACAAGGTGTTTCCAAATGGAAGCGACTCAACACCAGGTACCAGTTTTGATTTATGATAAAACTGCAACTCTGCCGAGTTTTCAATATTAACTGCTGCGTTAAAAGCATCATAATATTCATTGCCCTGCGGATCCATTGGACTTGCGGTGGATGTTTTTTGCGAATTATATATTTTGATATCTTCTGCACCTGTCAGCACATTGCCGTTTTTGTATTTATTCAAAAAATGGCGTATCTGCTCAACATAAGGATTACTTTGGGCATGATCCTCGTTTAATCCGTGCGGATCTGATATGGCTGTTTCGGGCCAGATAAAAAATTCCGTATTCGTTTGCCCGGTGGAGTCAGACAGATGGGTCAATATCCTGATCTGCTCGATAGTAGGAATAGTGCCTTGCTTCTCATAGGGATCAATATTGGGTTGCGCCACTACAATATTGGATGGGTTCACCTGCTCATGATAAGTTCTGTAACGATACAAAGACCATGCAGCAGGCAATAAGATTATCAATCCAAATACCAGTATCATACTTACCCGCTTTGTAATCGTTTTTCGTTGATCGAGCGAATTGTAAATTGAGAACCCCAGTACATTCACTATCCACACCCATAGGGTGCCGCCATACACGCCGGTATACTCGTACCACTGAATCCATTTGTGGCTCACTGCAAATCCATTGCCTAATGTCATCCACGGAAAGTTGAGCGCCCAAATTTGGTGCAGGTATTCATATCCAACCCAAAAACAAACCAGGCCAGCCAGGGCAAAGTTTCTTTTAGTCACCAACCTTAACCGGTAATAAAGCCAGCAGGCGGTCGACATTAATAACGGGCCAAGCGAATAAGGGATCAGTGAAATGGGAATGGCAACAATTGTCCCGACAGTTTTTATGGAATTATATACCCAATAAATGGAAAGTGTATTCCAGATGAAAAAGCCAAGAAAAGTAATGCCGAATATTTTCTTCCCCTTTTTGGTATAGTCCGACCGGATAATATTTTCTATGGCGACCAGCATCGGCACAAATCCTGCGAATAATAAGAAAGTAGAGTAAGATGTAGGCGGCCAGGCAATCCACAGTAATAAGCCGGAGAAGACGGATAGAAGAATGCTTTTTTTCATTTATCTCTAATCAATTTGTCATTGCGAGGAACGAAGCAATCGCGAACTCTACAGGGCGGATTTGCATAGTTTGCGATTGCCGCACTGCGTTCGCAATGACATATTTTATTTATTTTTTAGTTCTTTCCCGGCTACACATAGCACAAACTCGCCCTTTACCGGATGTGTTTCAAAATATTCCTTCACTTCACTGATGCTTCCCCGAACAGTTTCTTCAAATAGCTTAGTCAGCTCACGCGAAACTGAAATTTGTCTTTCGCTGCCAAAGTAAGTAATCATCTCATCCAGGGTTTTTAAAAAACGATGCGGCGACTCGTATAATATAATCGTACGTTCTTCTTCGGCTAATTGCTTGTATCGTGTTTGACGACCCTTTTTTAAAGGCAAAAACCCTTCAAAACAAAAGCGGTCGGTCGGAAAGCCGGAATTGACCAGCGCTGGCACAAAAGCCGTAGCACCGGGCAGGCATTCAACATCGATATCATTCTTTAGCGCTTCGCGTACTAAATAAAAGCCGGGATCGGATATAGCTGGTGTACCTGCATCAGATATGAGGGCGATATTTTTTCCTTCCTTTAAAAAACGAACGATCTCACCCGATGACTGGTGCTCATTATGCTGATGATGTGCGTAAACCTTTTTCTGGATATCAAAATGCTTTAATAGGGGAGCTGATGTGCGGGTATCCTCAGCCAGTACCAGGTCGGCCTCTTTTAAAACGCGTATGGCCCTGAAAGTCATATCTTCCAGGTTGCCTATCGGGGTGGGTACTAAGTAGAGTTTACCGGGCATTCAGTTTGCAGTTGTTAGTTTGCAGTTTGCATTTTTAAATATCTGTGATCAGGAAAACAAAAAAGCTGCAAACTGAACACTGCAAACTGCCAACTGATTATATCTTTGTGAAAAAATAAAATAATGCTGCAAGTTAGTTATATCCGCGATAACAGGGAACAGGTTTTAGAACGTTTGGCTGTAAAAAATTTTAAACAGCCCGAATTGGTTGATGAGATCATTAAGATTGACAATGACCGCCGTCAAACTCAAAACCGTTTGGATAATGTGTCGGCCGAGGCTAACGCTGCCGCAAAACAGATAGGCGAACTGATGCGTGCCGGTAAAAAGGATGAAGCCGAAGCTGTAAAGACCAGGACCGGAGCATGGAAAGAGGAGATAAAGACCTTAGGCGATGCCTTGACTGCTTTGGAAAATGATCTTAATCAGAAGCTGGTTTTGTTGCCTAATCTGCCACATGCATCCGTACCAAAAGGGGTAACCCCCGAAGAAAATGAGGTTGTGCTTGAAAATGGCACAAAACCGAACCTTCCTGCTGATGCCTTGCCGCATTGGGAACTGGCCGCAAAATATAACCTGATAGATTTTGAACTGGGTGTTAAAATAACCGGTGCAGGTTTCCCGGTGTATAAAAACAAAGGCGCAAAACTGCAAAGGGCGCTGATTAACTATTTTATTGACGAGGCTGAAAAAGCAGGCTACAAAGAGGTGAGCGTACCGTTGATGGTGAATGAAGCTTCAGGCTTCGGCACATCACAGTTGCCGGACAAGGAGGGGCAGATGTACTTTGTTGGCCTTGATAATTTATACCTGATCCCAACAGCTGAGGTGCCTATCACTAATATGTACCGTGATGTGATATTAAAGGCTGACGAGTTGCCGGTAAAGAATTGTGGGCATACGCCGTGTTTCCGTCGTGAGGCTGGGTCTTATGGGGCGCATGTGCGCGGCCTTAACCGCTTACATCAGTTTGATAAGGTAGAGATCGTAACGATAGCTCATCCTGATGAATCATACGATATACTGGAAAAAATGAGCGGACACGTACAGGGCTTGCTGCAAAAACTAGGCTTGCCTTACCGTGTGTTGCGCCTGTGTGGTGGCGATATGGGTTTTGGATCGGCTTTGACTTATGATATGGAAACCTGGAGTGCGGCACAACAACGCTGGCTCGAAGTTTCTTCTGTGTCAAACTTTGAAACTTTCCAGAGCAACCGCTTAAAATTACGTTTCCGCAATGCTGAAGGGAAAACCCAATTGGCACATACTTTAAATGGAAGTGCACTGGCGTTGCCGCGTATTGTGGCTACTTTGCTGGAAAATAATCAGACTGGAAAAGGAATAAAAATACCGGACGTATTGGTGCCTTATACAAGGTTTGAGTGGATTGATTAATGGAACGCAGCGTTAATTATAAATTGAGCAGGGTTCTTGCCATAGCAGGGGTTCCAATATGTGGTTCCGCACTTTTCGGTATAGTCCTTTGTTCGATTTATCTGTATGGCGAATTATGTGGAGGTATACCCGATGGAAATATATCAGGCATATTAATAGCTATGGTAGCTTGTATATTTTCGATGGTAAATCAGATTTATTTTTGTTTAATAGGCTATCGTAAAATCGATGCAAGACAAGAAAAATGTTTTTGGATATTTTCAATTAATATATATTCTCTTGTGGTTGGATATTGGATTTATACGTTATATCAAGACCGTAACAATAACCATTTGAATTTTGAAATAGCCATAGGTTTCTACTGGTTATTTTTTTTAGCCGGAAGTATTGGGGCCTTGTATGAATTAATAAAGTCAGAAAGAAGCAGAAGCGTTCACCAATAGATCCGTAACGGCTGAATCCAATATCGATTTGACGTGATTGATGGAGGCCTTGGTTGGGTTATGCAACTCGTCTTTGTAGATCACATGGTTAACGCCTAAAACCTTTAAAAAGTCATCAATTTTGCGGTTTGATGTGCTTTTAAAGCAACAAATCTTGATCTTGTTGTAATAGGCATTGGTACGGATGCGGCGCAATATCTTCTCCATATCCTTGTTCATGTAGTCATAATCAAAGATGATGACATGCGGTGCGATCTCATAAATGGCCGGGAAAACACGATCTACTTCAGTGATGTGTTTTATCTGCTTGTTTTTAGCCAGCAGCTGTACGGAAAATATGTTGGGGGCGACCAACAGGACTCTTTCGGTCCTAAAATGTATCATGCTCAATTTTTTACGGATATTTAAAGTTAATATCTAGTTTCTATATTGTCAAGTACTTGTCAATCAGCAAGAATCAAATTGGCCGGTGGGTCGATAAATATATAGGCCCTTCCGTTTATTTTTACGAGAGGGCCTTATGAAAAGTTACGGTATTATTTCAACAATATTATTGTGCTATTTCAAACACTGCCTGTATCTGAAAACTCAATTTTATAGACTTAACATCAATGTCAGATTCAGCCGGAGCAGCGTTCATATTAACCGCTTTAAACTGATACATTGGCCGTGGTGAAGGGAAACTGCTATTGTCAGTTTCTGTAATACTTATTGGCCTGCCCACTTTTTCATTAATGCTTCCAAGCAGGTAAGAGGCCTTTTCTTTAGCTGATAGCAAGGCTTTTATCTTCAGGTCGCGTTTTAATTCGTCTATTTTAGAATAATCATAGCTTTCAATATTGGTAGATTGTATTCCTTTCGGATCGATCTTACTAAGAATTTGGTTAAATTTATTCAGATCATGGAAACGGATACTGTACTGTTTGCTTGCCAGAAAATCAGGGTTTTTCTTTTTTTGCCAGGTATTGTTCCAACCCGAAACATTGCTGATCGTAAAGTCTTCTTTGGATATTCCGGCTTCTTTTACGGTGCTTTCCAGTTGATTTTCTAACCGGTCAATGGTCGTTTTCTTTTTTCCATCAAGGTATTCCTGTAACGATATAGTTACATTAATAATATCGGGAGTTACTTCTTTTTCGGCTATTCCTGTTACTTCAATTTTACGGCGCAGGTCTGCATTTTGTGCAAAGGCGCCATAAGTACATATACTAAGCGCTGCAAGGATCAATAGTTTTTTCATAATTATTATAATATTTTAAGATATTGACTATAGACGAAGTTAAAGGTAAAATCGCAACAGTATGTTTTTATTATTTACAATAAGTTGAACTATTTGCTTTAGAAATAATCCTTATTACATTTGGGATTAACTCAATAATTAATGAAGAACAATTATCTTGTTTTGTTTTTGTGCGCTGTATTGCTTAGTGCCTGCTCGCGCCAGGAGAAGCCGGCGGTGCCTATTACCCCCGAAGAAATAAAAAGTCATATTGCGGTACTGGCCAACGACTCGCTGATGGGACGCAAACCATTTACCGCAGGCGAGCCAAAAACCATCAATTATATCTCACTGCAATTTAAAAAATTGGGGCTTGAGCCGGGCAACAACGGCAGTTATTTCCAGGAAGTGCCAATGGTAGAAATCACCGGCAGCCCGTCGCCAACGATGGAGATATCAGGAGGTAAATCGCCGATCGTATTCAATAATCTAACGGACTATGTAGCTTCTACCCGGCAAGAACTTGATGTGGTTGAATTAAAAAATTCACCATTGGTATTTGCCGGGTACGGTATCGTGGCACCTGAGTATCATTGGAACGATTATGCCCGGCTGGATGTAAAAGGCAAAACGGTAATCGTACTGGTAAATGATCCCGGATTTAAAGGCGATACCATGACCTACTATGGCCGGTGGACCTATAAGTATGAAGAGGCGGCGCGTCAGGGCGCTGCAGGCGTCATCATTGTTCATGAAACAAAAGCTGCAAGCTATCCATGGAGCGTGGTATCCAGCAGTTTTCCGGGTGCGAAGCTTTACCTTCAGCAAAAGGATAAACACCTTGGCCGTTGCAAAGTGGAAGGATGGATTACCGGGGATGCCGCCAAAAAGCTATTTACAGCCGCAGGTATCAGTGGTGATATGCTTGCATCGGCACGTAAGGCCGATTTCAAGGCCATCCCGCTTAATTTAAATATCAATCTGACTGTTCACAATAAGCTTAAATATTCTACCTCGCACAATGTGATCGCTACATTAAAGGGCAGTAACAACCCCGGCGAGTATATTATCTATACAGCTCACTGGGATCATTTAGGCATAGGTAAGCCCGATGCTAAAGGAGATAGTGTTTATAATGGTGCAGTAGATAATGCTGATGGTGTGGCCGCACTGATCAGTATGGCAAAAGCTTTTACTGAAGCGAAAGAGAAGCCTAAGCGTTCCATTGTTTTCCTGGCGGTAACGGGAGAGGAACAAGGTTTGCTCGGATCAGAATATTATGCCACGCATCCGGTCTACCCATTAAATAAAACCATTGCTAACCTGAACATGGATGCTTTGGGTGACTACGGCGAAACCAAAGATTTTGCCATCACCGGCAAAGGACAAAATGACCTGGACGATTATGTTTTGAAATACGCCAAAGCTAGCGACCGTATTGTAGTGGGCGACCGCAATCCCGGAGCAGGCAGCTATTACCGTTCGGATCATTTTAATTTCGCAAAGGCCGGCGTACCGGCATTAGATATGAATAATGGGGACATCAGCCTGGCACATGGAGAGGCGTGGGGAAAAGCACAGCAAAAGGATTATACCGCGCATCGTTATCATCAGGCATCTGATAATTATACGCCTGACATGGATGCAAGCGGTATGGCTGAAGTGGCTAATCTTTTATTTAATGTGGGTTACCAGTTAAGTAATGAGACCACTTACCCCGGCTGGAAAAACGGATCGGAGTTTAAAGCAATACGGGAAAAATCTTTGGGGAAGTAAGACACGAGCAATCCTATAAAAACGAAAAAGACAACTGTGAAGGGGTACAGTTGTCTTTTTCCGTAATAAGGACTAAGCATCACAAAGTACAGCATTAAGTTTTTTAACCGCAACCCGTGTTTTCACGGTATTTTCAGATTTTACAAACAAGGGGAAAGTGCATTCTGAGAGAGCCATGACACTTTTCATATTTTTATTTTAATTATTGATTAAAATAAATTTTCTTGACCGTTATTTTGGGTGTTTCAAATACAATAAGAGCAGGTATTGTAAAAAAAATTAATTCAATAAAAAAGCCACCCTTTCGGTGGCTTAAATATTTTCATTCAGAGTAGAACTTTATTCTTCTACCACTTCACTGTTCGGGGTACTTATTTCTGGGGTCTGATGTTTAAAGTAATGTTTCTGATAGATCAGTATCAGGATGACTCCTACGGATATAGCGGCGTCGGCAAGGTTAAATACCGGGCGGAAAAATATGAAATCCTGTCCGCCCCACATCGGCACCCACGAAGGGAAATTGCCGGAGATAAGCGGGAAGTAAAACATATCAACTACACGGCCATGAAAAAGTGGTGCATAGTGATAAACAATACCATAAAAAGTGGAATCGATAATATTGCCCAGTGCGCCGGCAAATATCATGGCTACGTTCAGGATCAATCCGCGGTGATATTTGTGTTTTATCAGGTAGATCAACCCATAACCAATACCAACCACTGCACCTATGCGGAATAAAGTTAAGGCGAGTTTGCCTAACTCGCCGCCAAATTCCATCCCGAAGGCCATCCCGTTATTTTCGGTATAATGCAGCATGCCCCTGCTGCCCAGGAAGTGAATTTCTTCACCTAAATACATGTGTTGCCTAACCCAGGTTTTAATGATCTGGTCGGCAATAATAATAAGAGCAGCAACAAGAAAGGGTTTGGTATAAGCAGCCTTCATTAATATTGCTTCAATTTGGCTTCCATGCTCAGCGTGGTGTGTGGCACCGCGCGCAAGCGTTCCTTTTGTATCAGTTTTCCTGTTTCGCGGCAAACGCCGTAAGTTTTATTTTCAATGCGTACCAGGGCAGCCTCTAATTGCTCAATAAATTTCTTTTGACGGGCAGCTAATTGATTGATAGACTCTTTTTCAAGCGTAGCCGATCCGTCTTCCAGTGTTTTATATGTGCCGGCAGTATCATCGGTGCCGTTTGCGTTTGGTGTGCTTAATGATGATGCCAGTGAGTTTAATTCTTCTTTTGCGATTCTAAGCTTATCTAAGAGCAAATCCTTAAATTCCTGCAGTTCCACATCAGAATACCTGGTCTTTTCGTTTTCTTGTTTCATTTATATTTTTGTTATATAGATCAATACTTCATTTTCCTCAATCGTCACTATATCCCCCTCAGTTAACTGATCATCGAATTGTACGGTGTCAGCCAAAATTTCGGCGCAAATATAAGATAAATTATTTTGTACAGCTTCCCTAATTAAAAGTGAATCAGTACGGTAGCGGACATTTATTTTGTCAGTAACTTCAAATCCTTTCTCCTTGCGCAGATTCTGTACACGGTTAATAAATTCCCGGGATATACCCTCCTGTTTTAACTCGCTGGTGATGTTAAC
>Ga0307517_10006453_pt1 | contig 17359 bp, 9 predicted proteins | sample 23_EM_MG_FD_194515 | JGI IMG/M metagenome (GOLD analysis project Ga0307517, IMG submission 194515) | Populus trichocarpa ectomycorrhiza microbial communities from riparian zone in the Pacific Northwest, United States - 23_EM | ecosystem: Host-associated > Plants > Roots > Unclassified | place...
CCCCCCCCATCTTCTCTCCATCTGGCCGTGAAGCCCACGCTCTCGACATTCACGTACCATCCAACAAAGTCCAAAAACTGCTCCCTCCCTTTCCCACCAGAGTAGAGGTATTTTTAGTTCATCTATTTAGTAAAACTAAATCCTTCCCAGCTATTAAGATCTTATTTGACAGTGTGGTTGTTGGTATTTTTTAAATAATTTTTCGTGTTAAAATACATATTAATGATTTTTTTTATTTTTTAAAAATCATTTTTAACATCAGCATATCAAAACGATCCAAAACATACAAATCATATTAAATTTTTTTAAATTTTTTTTTTTTCAAATTTTATGGGAACGCGGGTTGAACCGCGTTCCCAAATGCATTCTAAATCTGACCGATATCCTAAATTTTTTGAAGCGGTTTAGTTTAACAGTTTTTTAAAGTGATTTATGAAATTTTTTTAAAATATTTTTTTAAAATATTTTTAAAAATTATTATGCATTACATTACTAAAGACTCACCAGGTTAGAATTTTAGTTAAATTTAATAAAATATTAATCGAATAAAACTTAATTAATGTGATTAGAACGTTATTAACTTAACTGTTCTTATTAAACTCAATTCAAATCTGATTAATTCAATAATAAAAAAAGTTATATTTTTAACCAGAATTCTTGTACTTGAAAACATACAAATTTTTTATATGAAAAAAATAATCATAAAAACATAATTTAATATCTTTTAAAAAATAAATTCTCTCAATAATTAATATTAACACAATCCGTTAATGGGATAAAATCTAGAAGATATATACAATGTCACAGAACAAACACAAACACCCACATTTTCTCTCTTTCAACAGACAACCGTTAAAACAGTAGCGCACCTCATCTCCATCTCCTTTTATCAAGAACCTTGGTCAAACTTCATTTTCTTCACTTCACAAGTCATGCGTTTGGGAGTTAATTTTACGCATGCTCTCAGCATGCAATGAAATAAAGAAAATGGCAGACGAATCTTTATCTCCCGGTGATCTTTTTTGTTATGAAGATTTTCTTGGTGAATTGGCAGTAGCAGATGAAGATGATACATACATTGATATTACAAGCACTTATGTTGGTGACCCAGATACGGAAGACGAGTATTTGACGTTGTTGGCTAATCGAGAGCCTCATCAAGGTTTTAATGCTAATGAAACTTTGGTTCTTGATGCCTCGTTTAGAACTGCCCGCCTGGAAGCTATTACATGGATTCTCAGAGTTAGTGTCTCTTGATTTCTTTTCTTTCAAATTGTTATTCATGCTTGATCTTTAAGTTTTGTGAAGATTAAGACATTTCTGTTTTCTTTTGTTGGATTTTAATGCAGACAAGAAAAAACTTTGGTTTTCATTTTCATACCGCATACTTGTCAATGATATATTTTGATCGGTTCCTTTCAAGCCGTTTCATTGATGTAAGTCTTCTGAATTGGAAAGTTTCAATTGAGTATCCATTCTTCTACTTGTGGTTCATTGTTTCTTGTTTCTTGGTATCGCAGAGAAATTATACTAGGGTAGTTAGCTTGATATCTGTAGGCTGTATTTCTTTGGCCGCAAAGATGGAGGAGGTACGAGTACCCTCTTTACCACAGCTTCAAACAGAAGGAGTTACATTTGAAAGCACAAATGTTGAAAGAGTAGAACTTGGAATACTGAGTACATTACAATGGAGAATGAACTATGCAACTCCCTTCGCTTTTCTTCGCTATTTCATAATAAAATTCTCCAGGCAGGATTCTCCACCAAGGGAAACAGTATCTAGGACCGTGCAATCCATTTTGGCTTTAATGAGAGGTAATGTGCCTTTAGATTCATCCTTTAATTACTCTTTCTTTGCATTGATTATGGTATACATTGATGTAAAGTATGTTATATGCAGAGATACATTTGATGAGCCATCGACCTTCGGTTATAGCAGCGGCTGCCACATTAGTGGTATTAAATAACAGCTTAACAAGAACCACATTGGAGACCCAGATGAATTCAATTGCTTATCCAGGATTTCTTAATATTGTGAGTGATTAATTTGTTGGCTTTCTTTAGAAATATCCTTTCTTCCTATAATTAGACGAATCTGTTGACCTTGGACTTCTTCTTGGCCTTTTTGTGTCACAGGAAGAGGTGTTTCAATGTTACAATCTACTGCAGCAATTAGATGTGGAAAACCTTCACACACCAAGAAATGTAAATTCGGCTAGTAGGAGTAATGACATCAAGAGAAGAAGACTTCAATTTGATAATGATGGCCCTGCTTAAAATCAAGGGTAACTGAATGAAACACTTAGATAGAGGAAAAGATTGTTTGTGATACTTAGATAGAGGAAAATATTGTTTGTGATATGATTTTTCTTAATGATTTTGTTCTTTGCCTATGGATATAATTCGGAGTTGATTGAAACTGTCTCCTCAAGAAGCAACCGAAGAAAGGAGACACAGAGAAAGGAAAAGGAGAAAAAGGCAACACTCTGGGTTGCATATAGTAAAAGCTGATAGTGTTGTTAGTAGACCAATGCCATAAGGTGGAAAGAAGATTAGAGGGCAGGAGAAAGGTCTAGAAGACTGCTTGTTAAAAAGTTGCTTCATATGCTTACTCACATGTTCAATTCTTTTTTGCATAATTTTTTAGTCATTTTAACTTTCTATCTGGGTTTGGGTTTATAATGTCTCTTGCAACCCTACCTTTTGATGGGATGCTTTCTTGTGTCTTTGAAAAGGCTGATAGCAGATTGAGGGCTTGTGATATGAGCTTGGGGGGGGGCTAGTTCTGTTTGTGTGGTTTGATGAAACAGTGCCGCATGCTAGCCATCAGAAAAGCAGTGTAACGGTGGATGTGATTGCATTTGCTTGAATGTTTGGGGGTTGCCTTTCATAGCGGGGCCTGCTTTATTTGTCTCTGAAGCCCCGTTGGCTTTATTGAAGTTTGAGAGGGGTCATCAGACCCAAAAGGAATTTCCATGTTTGTGATTATACATTGATGGAACAGGTTTTCGCGCCTGTAAACTACATTTTCCCAAGTCATTTTAAGTTCCAATACTGATATTATTGCTGTGATTGTTATGGCTTTTCTAGTGATGGTACTTGATGCTGGTTCTGTAACCAAACATACTCGTCTCAGCAAGGAAAAGGTTCTTTTATGCTCTTTTGGTTCTTCTGATGCTTACCTGAATCTGAAACTGCATTCACCATGGATTTAACATTGTTGTTGGTGTAGGAAGTTCAGCCCAAATTGTGGACTAGAACCCTAATCAGATTCACAATCGATAACTAATCTCGTTTTGTTTTTTTACGCTAACCAACTAGTATAAGAGTTCATTTGTCTGCCGCGTTTCAAACTGTGTTTAGAATGAAAGAACATAAAAAAATAGTGCTTTTTTATTTCCATTACAATTTCAACCGTGTCATTACCGCTTAGACAAGCAAAGCATAAACAGGTAGCCTCTCTTCCTTTCATGGCAAAGCGAGTGTGGCGTAATGTATGATAGGCACAAGCAGCCGTCGTGATCTGTGATAGTAAACTTGCTTAGCTTTGAAATATGAAGAGAATAGAGCTACCCAGAAACCAAGTAATCATCGTCGATTTTTCTCAAAAAAAATATAGAAGAAAAGGCCAGTCGTTTTTCTTGTATGGTCTTGACTGAAACCAGAGATAAGTGCAGATTTGGTTGACGTCTCCGGAGATACCATTTATTGTGAAGAATTTTCTTATCTCAGAAGTCCAAGAGACATAACTCTGCGGTCAATACTGGCAAATAAGCGCACTCGGTACTCTCTCTGGCATTAGCACCAGCTGCCAATTTTGCTGGTGTGAGGCTATTGTATCTGGATGTGGACCATCATCAAATCTTACTTTCTTCTCCTGTATGTATATGTAAAGAAGATTTCATTTGATATTGTGATAATTTTCCCTGTAGTTATGATTTTAAAAAATAAATTTAATTTTTTTTTATAAATTATAGATTTTTTTAAAAATAAGATTTAAAGAGAGAGATTTTAATAAAACTCGTATATTGATTAATAGTTGTAAGAAGATAAAATTTCAACCACTCCGCAGCACATTGCTAAAACATACCTTTATTCTCAATAGTCGAAATTAGAGTACAGTTTCACTTTCACCATTGATATTTAATGCATCAAGCATGTATTTGTTTAGGCATATTTACACATGCAAGACACCATTTCCGTGACGGCAAGGAAAGTTTCCACCTTTAAAGTAAAAAACGACTCTTTTTTTTAAAAAAAGGATTGATTGATTTTGTTTTACAAAAGTATTTTAAAAAAAAATATTATTTTTTTTAATTTTTTTCATATCATTTTAAGGTGTCGAGATAAAAAATAATTTTCAAAAATAAAAAAAAAATTATTTTAATATATTTTTAAATAAAAAATACTTTAAAAAACTATCACTTCTACACTTCCAAATCATCCTTGTTATATAACAATGCAAGGAGTTTCGTTTGAATGTTGATCTCCATGACTTGAAAGGGTGCTTTCTATCTATTTACATCAGCTAGAAGTGAAAGCTTAAAAATCAAGGCAGTAATTATCCAGGCCCGGTCAACCCATTTTGACCACTTGATGCGTTGCAAAGAGCCCCAAGTCAGGCAAAATGGATGCTTAGAGTATGCTCGCATAGAGTCTTAGACCATAAGATAATTCTTTTAAGATATGTTGAAGGTGTCCATCGTCTAACTTTTTGGCATCTTACTCGTAGCGGCATCTCTAAGAGGAAGAGGAGAGCTATTTAAAAGAGTGAAGTCATAACATGATTTTTTGAGTAGTATAAATATGATTTTTTTTTGTTTATATACACTTTAATGATAAAAAAAAAACTATTTAAAAACACTAGTTGTATTTTAATATATTTAATGAAACAGATGATGAAAAAACACGTTGTTTTAATAAATTCTGCTCTTATTATTATTATTTTTTTCAAGATGTAGGAATGGCTCTTTTTAGGAGAAATATGATTTTAACATTTTATAAGGCTATCCTGTTGTGGTATGATGAGCCAAAAATAGCCATTGAAAATGCTCTAATACCTGCATGCATGGAGATTCAAAGATGGCCTCTGCCTTCTACACAGAAACTAGTTTGATATAAAACCCGATCTGATCAGACTCAGAATCATCGGATTATCAGGACGGCCCATTAGAGGCAGAGTTTAATAACAATCATCGTATTTTGGGCAGATTGAAGCAGGATATTGAGGTAGAGGGCATTAGATGATGACGATTTATAACATCAAGTTCCCATGTTGATCTGGAAGAGCTTGCACTAATAGAACCCTAATGGTCAAACTGAAGGTTTTATTTATAAATCCACACTACAATACTTCTCCTACCAAAGCTTACTAGTCAGTGGTGAGTTTCAGAACAAGTTTTTAGTCAAGTAGTAATGATTTCAGGCTTCCAATCAAATCATCTGCGACCATTGCAAGGCATCTATGGCCCCAGTAACCTTTCAATCTATTACTGTGCCAAAAAAAAAATCTGCTGCTGTACGATGAGGTAACAGAAAAAAACAAAGAACGAAAAGGGGGGAAATATCATGAAAGAAAATTTGATGACCAATGAAGTACCTTGTCTACTAGCTTAGATTTCAGTTTGAAACCACAGGAATCATCTTCAAAGCAGCTGCGATTGGCATGCCAAGGAATCCAAAGAAGACGCTGACAAACCACTGCTGCCAGCTGAGAGGAGTTGTGTTCGCGAATGTACCCAGGAATTCAACAATTATAATTTGGAAAAAGGCAGTGCAGGCGAGCACAGACACAAACACATAGTTTTTCAGTATGCCTTTGAACACGTTTATCTTTTCCATTTCTCTGGAGCTGATCTCATTGAAAACCTGGAGGAACGATAGAGGTTCATTGTCAGCAACACAAGTAAAATCTGCACAAGCCTACAATTAGATAACTAATAAAAAGGTAACGCAACTCATTTTGCTCCATCAGCCAGCAAAAGCATTTATCATTATCACATTGCGGTTGATTTTAAAGGAAGAGCGAAGGCAGTAATTAGAAAAAGAAAGTGTAATGCTTGACATAATATCATTAAAAACTTTCCGTAAGAAGCATTACTAAAAAAGAAATATGTTTCGATGTCCATTGAAGGAGAGAATCTAGAAAACATGCAATTAATGCATAACATTGAACGAAAGTCTGATTGACAGCTCTAACATATCAGAAATAATTGCCTGCATTATACAAATACATGCATGCAGCATCTGTGAAAATTTTAACAAATATGGCCCTTTTTCTCTGGATACAAAATTAAAGCATGTTCATTTAGTTTCAAATGTGTCAACATTACCTGACAAAAGACAAATGAGTTAAAAATGAGCGTGTTCAGTATCAAATCAGAATCTGGCCCATCAATTCGAAAAACTGCTTTTCCTCTCGTCTGAAGGTACCATATAACAACAAATTGGTACAAGGACTGCCCCAAAATATTCCTCCACATTACATTACTGATGAAGTTTCCTTTCCTTCCAACGGGTGATCTCTTCATCAAGTCATCATTTGGAGGTTCTGTGGCTAATGCAAGTGCTCCCAAAGTATCCATGATCATATTGACCCAGAGAAGCTGAACGGCTGTTAGGGGAGCATTTCCTGAGAGAACACCAAACCCCAAAGCATAAGTGGAAAACTAAATAGTTAGGTCATCTCTCTGCAGTATTCCGGGGAGATGAATTTGAAGGGAAAATGATTAGATCATACTCCAAATACCTGTCAAACAGGCTGAGGAGAAGTTGACAATCAAGGCAACCACGTTGACTGTCAGTTGAAACTGAACAAATTTTTGAATGTTTATATAAACAGAACGTCCCCATTTTGCCACCGTCACAATTGTGGAGAAGTTATCATCCAGAATTATGACATCAGCACTCTCTTTGGCCACCTTCAGAACAGGAGGATGCTTTTCAATATATTTAATAGGTTTGGGAAAATTTTGGAAACACAGGAAGCGGTTCACGATTTAAATGACAAGGTAGAGTTAACGGCAAGGAATTAGAGTTTCTCATCAAGGGTCAACAAGAATGCAAACAGTTCAAAATACCTGAAAACAGTGTGCATCATAACTGCTGCACTTGACAACTAAGAGGTGAGTATAATAACGAATCAAGTACTGCTAATTTAGGGAACCTCTCATTGTCTTTACCAAATGTTTCAGAGAACAAAATTTAGTTCAAATTAAGATTGAGCATGTTATAACATACAGTCAAATAAGAAATCAATTGTTCCTCCTCAAGACAAAGATTACCAACTACATAAATGTTCATCTTTAAGGGGAAGATTGCATTTCCAATCACAAAATTACTACCATCCATTATTTTATTGTCTTAACCATCAAAGGCAAGTCAAAGATCTCAATATCCCATTCTGGCTTAGTTCAAAGAAAGCAAATAACTACGAGAATTTAAGGTAAGATAGCAGAAACTGCTACAAATGTTTATGTTCATTCAAGTGGTAGAAAAATTTGCGGACACAATCAAAGAGCACCTGCGCTTGGTATACAAAATTCTATGTATTCATCAAAAATAGGTGACATGTACTCTTTTCATACTGAACTTTTGTGCTTTAGCAGAAACTTGACATTCAACTAAAAATTGAAGTAAAGACGGCTAATATATTATTTTGCATGCAATTTCTTTAATGATTCTATGCATAAATAAAGCTTTTATAAAGAAATAAAAAGGGAGGGTGTCCTGCAGAAGCCTATATGGCTGACAGATTTAGCGAAACAAACCTCAGTCCCAGCAATGCCCATTGCAAGTCCAATGTCTGCTTCATGAAGTGCTGGAGCATCATTTGTACCGTCACCAGTCACTGCAACCACTTCCTGAAAAGTTGTCCGTAGGTGCCTCACAAGGGCATGCTTATCCAATGGAGATGATCGAGCCATTACCTACAAATTGTAATGAATTGTTGAGCATGCAAGTTTCTGACAATTATTAGGTGATGAGAAAAATGTGACGAAAAATTCATATGGAAAACAAACTTCGGTTACTGATCAAAGACTCCTACTGCCCCATGAGAAAAATAAATTAGTATCCCGATCATTAATGTTTATGCATGATTCTTGGATTTCAATTCTTGCAATTACTCCCGTCATAATTACTTAGCAAAAATATATAATGATATAATGCAAGCGACAGTACTAGGATAAATGTTTCACGCTGTAAAAACACTACTAAATAGCAGAAGAAATTTTATCATTCTTCAAAAAAAACAAGCAACAGAAGCAGAGCGCCTAATTGTCTAATGCAAACCATATCAGAGACATCAGAGACAATATCAAGAATAAAACAAAGAGCAGGAGACACACTTTAACATAAATCACTTCGTGGATAAAGCCAAAGAAAAAATCATTCGAGACAACAAATAATGTCATGAAAAAGAGGTTGCATCTTAAACTCTCATAGAATTGAAAAACATTTCATCCACTAAATACACCCTCCCTAAATTAATGGAAAGAGAAAAAATTAGATGTACCTGAATTTTTGGAATAAGTTCTTGCAATTCCTCTTCACTCTTTTCCCGAAATGCTGGTCCTTCAATTGCTATGCCATCATCAGTCAAAATCCCACATTCTCTAGCAATAGCCTTTGCAGTGGTTAAGTTGTCTCCGGTTACCATCCGAACAACAATTCCAGCAGACCTACAGATAGCAACAGACTCCTTGACACCAGGGCGTACTGGGTCTTTGATACCCACAATAGCTATGCAAGTGTAACCCTTGGAAGGAATAGGGCTTTCGTCAGAGTATTCATTTCCTATTTCCAGGTACGCAAGGCAAAGAGTTCGAAGGGATTCACTAGCAAACCTTTCAATTGTATCGTTTAAATGATTGATGGATGCTTCATCAAGGGGAACAACCACACCATTTGAGTCTATAACTTTATCACATGCAGCTAAAACTATTTCAGAAGCACCCTTGCAGTGTGCCCTGAAACCTCCATTAGGGAGCTCTATAACCACCCCCATTCGCTTCTTTGTAGAGTTGAATGGTTCAACCTTCACAATTTTTGATTTCTCTTGTTTTTGTCGGGAATCTCCACCTAGTAACAGTCCAAACTCTAAAAGAGCAGTTTCAGTGGGAGTTCCCAGTATCTGAACTTTCCTTTCCTCATTGACAACAACTTCTCCCCCAGTGTTGTTAAATATTGATTCAAGTAAAACACTCTTCGCTAAATCGGGAATTGCTGATCCAAAAGAAGTAGTGCTCTCAGAGCTGCCCACTTCCCTAGTTTCACCAGAAACGCATGCTTTTACAACAGTCATGTGGTTAGTTGTTAGAGTCCCAGTTTTGTCACTACAGATAGTTGTGCTAGATCCCATTGTCTCACAAGCAGCGAGATTGCGGACAAGTGCTTTATCATTCATCATTTTCTTCATGGCAAAAGCAAGACTCAGAGTCACAGCCAATGGCAGCCCCTCGGGAACTGCAACTACAACAATTGTAACAGCAACGGCAAAAAACTCCAACATTTCCCTGGCATCATCTCCAGACCAGATCCAGTGGGTTCCTTCTCGAAGCTTACGGTTACATAATCCTTGTACCAGGACAGCAAATGTTACAACAGCAAAAAACAGGCCTATTTTTCCTATGATAGTCGCTACTCCATTCAGTTTTACCTGCAATGGGGTCTCATCGTCTCCTCCTTCACTGAGAGTAGCCATCAGCTTACCCCATTGTGTTCTCATTCCAACAGTGGTCACAAGCATTTTACACGACCCATCCTGAACTTTGGTTCCAGAAAGGAGAAAAGGATTCGCAGCATTCACATTAACTGGTTCACTCTCTCCTGTTAAACTTGATTCATTTATTAACACAGAAAACCCTGAAACAAAAAGTCCATCAGCTGGAACCTGATCTCCAATAAAAAGATGAACAATATCACCAGGAAGTAGATCGTATATTGAGATCTTCTGCCTCACAGCATTTCTGGTAACCTGAACTGTAATCTTCTTTTTCTCCCTGTCCAAATCTTTGAACTGCAGAGATTGCTTATAATCACTTGTGGCAGTGACAAACACAACAAGCAGAATGCTCGCAACAATTCCAAGTCCATCGTGGGAACCTTTTGGCCATCCTTCCATAGCTATGCCAACAATAAGAGAGACAAGAGCACAAACACCAAGGATCATAAGGGTCATATCTTGAAGGGCTTCCCACACAAAAACCAAGAAACCTCGAGGCGGGCTTTCAGTAAACTTATTAATCCCATAAATTTCCTTCCTTCCATTTACTAAATCCTCAGAAGTAGAAATCCCATCGTTGATTGATGTGGAGAGCTTCTCAGCAATACCCTCCACCTCACCGTGAATTTTCAGTTTCTTAACATCATGACCTTCAACAATGGAACCCAACTCATCCGCACAAATTTGAAAACCAGCTTCCTCGACCTCCTTAGGTACAACGTAATCACTAGACAAATTTAAACCTGTCCAAAATAAGAACAAGAGTCAGCTCTAGATCTAAACCCTAGAACACCGCCCCTCCCCTGAATTTTACTAGCGTGAGGGATTCTCACAATGTATAAACTGAAGAGCAGCTTTTGAAACCAAGACAGCAACTCTAAGCTTCTCCTGCAATCATGAAAATGTGTCAGAAGGATCACATAATTTTTACTTTGGTTCTTTAGCAAAAACCTTCAAATAAACAGCAACTGATCAAAAATCAATCTGCCATGATCTTTAAGCGATAAATTAACCAAAAAATATCCAATAAATTAGAAAACAAATATTAACAGAAAAAATCAAAATCAAAATCCACAGAAATCTGAGTTGGTCAGCGACTCAACTTTTGTCAAACACGAATCCTAAATACAAAAAAGAGATGGAAAAAAATCAGATTGAAAAGAAGATGAGAAGACCTGATTGGATCGACGGATAGCCTCAGCTTCAAATCGTTTAGAGAGATTAGCAGTGAAACGAAACCTCCTTTTGCGATTCTTAACTAACCAACAAAGTTTCCTCCATCTCTGCAACGCTTCATCCGATGAGTTCTTAGCCTTCACGTCACCGAAGTTCTCATTCAAGTAGTTCTCCATCAGATGATGGTTCCTCCTTGTTTAAGTTTCTTCAAAGCACGAAACCAACACTAACAGTGTTTAAAATCTAAACTATTCCGTAGTTCTACCGAGCTGCCTCTTCTGTAAGGAATCGACGGGACGGGACGAGCTTCGCAGGTGCAAGTCTTGTTGTACAAGGAGGAAGGTCAAAGTATTTGATGCAAGCAGGCTTGTTGAGTGGAAGAACTGGTAGAGTAGATGGTAATTTTTCCTCCTTTATTTATTATTTATTATTGGCGATCTGATTCGTTGTTGTTGGGGACACCGCGTTACTGTTCATGTGGGGTTGGTAGTTGCCATAAGAATATTGATAGCGTCGACGTTGACGTGAATGCCACCGAGATATTTTCCTTCGCTTTTCTTGTTTCAAAACTTGGTTGTTAAACCCGATTGGCTAAAAAAATCAACAATTCTAAGCCTTATTCAAATCAAGTATTAAATTAAATTAAAATAAATATTGATTATATAAATTTGTTTAGGTTGTTTGAAATTATAGTACAATTGTATTTTTAAAAAAATTAAAAACAAATTGTTTTAAATTAATAATTTTTATTTTTTTATATCATTTTGATATTTAAATATTAAATTTTTTTTAATAAAAACAACTATATTTTAACGTATTTTTAAATAAAAAATACTTTGAAAAATAACATTTCCTATACTTTCAAATAAACCTTTAATCTGGGTAATTTTTCATAATTTAATTGTTTTTATCAAATTCAATTCAAACTTAAATTGAATCAACATTACTTTTTTTTTTGTTGAAAAGTAATTTTTTTAAAAAATAAATTCTTGAAAAAAAAATCTATGTTCATCGATGTCTTGGGAAAAGAATTGAAAAACAATTTATGTTTTTTAGTTATATCATGAAAAATAAATTACAAAATAACTTTTTATTTTTTTATTTATTAAAAAAATAATAACTAAATCTACGTATGAAAAAGTTGAAGGATAATGATATTAAAAAAAAAAAATTTATAAATTATTTTAAATTAAATAGATATTAATTAAAAGAATAAGGATTTAGGATTAAATTTGACAAATAAAAAATTTTTAATTTAAAAAAATAATTAAAAAATAAATAATAATTAAAATAATGAAGACAAATATTAATATAAAAATCAACATTTAAATGATAAAATTAAAAAAAAAAATTCAAAATAAAATGTATAAAAATAAAAATAAAAACTGATGAATAATTAATAAAAAAACATTATAGATGATATTTTGTTTTTTTAAGTTGAGAAAAGTGTTTTTGAAAATTGAAAGAAAACAATTTTCTCTCTAATGTGACATCAGTTGAAATGACTTTCTCTTCATTGATTTTTTCCGAATCATTTCTTGGACGGTCATTTATTGAATAAGTTTGACAACTGACCCATGCAGATTTTAGCATATTTATTTTAGCATTTCAAAAATATTTTTGAAAAAAATAAAAAAAAATTATTTTTTTAAAATTAATATTTTTAAATTATTTTAATATGCTGATATTAAAAATAATTTTTAAAAAATAAAAAACATATTATTTTAATATATTTTCAAATAAAAAATATTTTAAAAAATAATTATAATTACACTTCTAATCATGTTATTTTTCCAAATCATTTCTCGGACTGGGTTTGACGACCAGTCGTCACGTAACAACTTTCCCACGCGGGAAGATTGTCTTCTCCGTCGAGTTTTTAAGATGGCTTTTCAGGCAGTTTTCTGATGCTGAATTTCCATGCAAATCCAAGTCCGGTGCCTGGAAGGATGTGTGGGTCTCTTCTCTTTGTACTTTTATTATAGTTACAAGGTTGTTTCGTCCTAAACAGCGTGTCGGTTTTATGAAAGTAATTGACCATCGGTTGCCCTAATTGATTGCCTGTTTTGGATATTGCCTTTTGCCTATTGCCCAGCTCCTAAAGCTCGCATGAGACTGGCACTTGTCACTGCTATTTTCATGAGCAGTCGTTTCAGTGCTTCTTAAATTTAATATTATCCTTGTCAGAATTGAGCAGATGTCATGATAGAGATCACATGGGGACCTATGGAGCAGGTAAAGTGATCTCCACTTGCTGCTGGACCATACCCAGAATAATCGTAGTTGCCAGGAAATTGGCTATCCGCGGCTTCTTTCCCCTGACCCGGTAAAACCAGCGACCCCCGCCCGGAAGCCATCGAGTGCCCGTTTGACACTGCAATTACAAGTGAGGTTGATTGTATGCCACAGATATTGTTTGGTTAAGTTAAAAAAATAGAGTTTTTTTTTTAAAAAAACCACAATACTTGTAATTATGCCTTAATTTTAACAAAAATAAAAAATTATTATTTTTACCCGCATTCCATCTCCATGTGTAGAGTGAATAATTCACTTTGCACTTTTCACTTTTGTAAAGTGAATACTGCATAGTGAATTATAATGCACTCTGCAGCCGAACTGTGCAAAGTGAGTTTTTAATTCACTCTGCACTGTTTAAAGTGAATAGTGCATAATGAATTAAAAAATCACTTTGCACAGTTCAGCTGAATCTATTGTTAATGGTCGGACCGGGTCTAGCCTAAACCTAAATATATTAGACCGAGTCTGACCCAGTAAAAAAAACTAATTTTTTTAATTTTTAATTGTGTTTTATTTGAAAAACTAGTGTTTAATATTATTCAATGACACTGCATCAATTAGAAAGAGATCGCATGATGACGTAGCATTTACAAAATTTGATCGAAATCCCAATATTATTCCTGATAATATTTTACCTGATTTTGTTGCACGCTCAAAATACCATGAAAATTGTAGTCCTTGTCAGATTAATTTATATAAAGTATTATTTATTTCATGATGTAATAGCAGTAGTTAAATCTACAATGTTTAAATTAAAAACCATCAATATTAATATATATATCTTTTTTAGTTATTTTATAACCTCAATTTGAAAAGCATTATTAACCAAATACATTAAACTACTTTTCGTTCAACCTCAATTTCAACCACAATTTTAACCAAACATATATATTTTTATTTTTAAAAAATCTTTGTGTATTAGACACAAAGATTTTGAAATTCGATGTTAGCAGCAAATAAGAACCTTTTTACCTTCCCTGTAAAATTTTATGTGTCCCATGTAGCGCTATTGGGATTTTTAAGTCAATATGGCTTGTGTTTACAATGAGGAGATGTTCATTAGGAAGTGAAACGATGATTGTTTTTAATGTAGTATTTGAGTGAACTTCTTGAGATCCACGATGACATGAAAGATTCTTCATCTGACGGTGGGGATAAAAAGTTTTCTTTTTATAATCATAGTCGTTCTTGCTTCTGACTTTTTTTTGCTTATACTTTTCTATGATTTTTGAGAGGTTGCTCTTGTAAAAAAACCATAAATCATCTCTCTTATAATTCAAGGGGAGATAAAACCCACTTTAGACATTTTCATTACCAATCTCTTTTTTCCTATCTTTCTTCCAAACAGAACAAATAGACCATGGAAATGTCACATCTGTTTTTAAAAAGAAAGGCGTTTCTATCCCTGACGAGGAGTTAAAATTTAAACCAGAGTATGAAAAAAGCAGCAAGAGACAAGGGCCTGTTAGACTGGGTCTCAAGACAAGAAGGGGTGGTATATTGACATTTTCCTTTGGTAGGGAGATGAGAAGAACTTCTCACACGAGTGTTTCTCCTCCTATTGTTATGGATACTTAGGAGAGAAAGATGTTGCCTGAGACTCCTACAAACGACGTCCCCAGTAGCACATGTGCTAAGGATGTAAAATATATGAATTGCCACCAAACAGGAGAGAGTGTGGCCTAAATACTTGACCTTGCTGAGCGTATCAGCCAACAGACCTTGAGGTCCACCCATGGTTAATTTGAAATTATCACCCTTATCTATGTGTGTGCAACAAGGTATTCTTTACCTCTATAAGGGTTCGCAGGGAAGGTGTTTGGTAACTACAAGCTAGGTGTAAGCCAACTACATCCCAATTGATGGATAATTTTGTTCTCTTTTGAAAAGTTTTGTAGGTTTGTTAGGCTTGAACCTAGGTTAATGGTTTCAGAAACTGTTACCAGCTGGTTGCTGGCATTAATCTTAACAATAATATACATTGGTTTTTTTCCTTCACTAATAGACTCGCTGGAGCCATGCAAGGGACGTTGCAGGGGAAGCTAGTGCATGTTAATAAGTGAAGGGGGAGATGACAGGTTGTAAGATACAACGAGACATCAACCCCAAAAAAACATTGTAGCCAATCTAGGGTTGTACCCATTACTAGAGGTGAATAACAATCCTCGTTTGAGACGGGTGATGAGGGACTTCCTCAACCCTCCATTTCTAAATATTCTGTTTTTTAGAAGATAATGGTGGGGGCCATAACCTTTGTAGAAGTTGAAGGTAGTTATCTTCCCCCAGTTAGGGAATAAGCATATTTGATTCTTCATGCAGTGCCCACGGGTGCTACCGCCCAATTTAAAAAGATAAGGGTTTCTACCCCGGTGGAATCTCATGTTCCAGCCTCTTCTACAGAGTCTTCCATGGAAGTATTTTCTCGATCTCAGCCTCCTGTCTAACTAGTTAAGGAAGCAGCATATAAGCTTTTCATTGGGGATGGTACCAATAAGTTCAAATATGTTTTTGTTGATTTAGCTCTTAGCCGCACTTTTTTAAAATTTCCCTTCTTGACGGATGAGGAGAGGCAGCTCATGAAAGCTATTATTGGTGGAAAGTCGGGCTTTAAGGAGACTGGCCTCAAGTCGGTGAGAATGTTGAAAAGGATCCTCATCACCTCATCAAACATCTCCACGATGTCTAGTGAAAGCTTCCACCCCTGAATGGCTTTTAATGTAATGAATTCTCTTGTTTCCTTTTTTTATTTAGTTTTATGATTACCATTTTTAACATTTACCCTTATCAGACCCTAATGATGTGTGCCCACTCTCGAAGGCATTGGGTAGCTAAAAGGGGTCATGTGATGGAGGTCATGGTTGCGAACAAGAAAAATTAAGTTGCCTTCAAACAGTTGCATGGGGAAAAAAATTGTTGTTGAGGCCGAATTGCGTAACCTTAAGGTGGCTTATTCCACGCTGAAGGACCATGCACAAGGCCTTGTCCTTCAATTGAATTCATGTGAAAAATCGCTTCAAACTACCTATAACTAAGTGGTTCCCCGAAAATAGGAGCTCCTTGGTGCAAAGGCCTCCCAAGCTAGTCTGTGAGATGAGCTAACTATTGTGCAAGAAGAAGCCTAGCGTTTCCAAGGTTAAATTAGAGGCTTTAAGGTACTCTCATAAGAGTTCCCAAAAATTTCTAGGGGGTCGGTAGCTTTGATCGAAATGGTGGGAGACAGGATATCTCTTGTCATGTACAACTTGTATTTCTTTAATCTTTTGAGACAAATGCATGTGAATTTCAATACAACCTTCCATCTGGTTCTAATCTTGATTTTACAGACTCGTTACTAGTTAGAACTATCGATGTCCAACGCGGGGAGTATCCAACTGAGAAGCTTGAGGTAGATTATTACCCAACTATTTTAGAAAAAAAGACATGTGTGAAAAAAAAAAATATTGATCCATCAATTTCTTTATTTTTTTAGTTTCAAATTTAGGATCATGAGACAAAAGAATTTATGATTTTTCTTTAAAATGTATTAGATTCAAATATATCCTTATAATCGGACCAAATAAAATGTCAAAACTAGTTTGAGTTAATGGTTGGGTTTGCATTTACGGTGGGGTAAATTTACACAAAATATAAACATCAGAAGCATTATTTTCATGCTCTCATTTTTTTTTTACTTTTAAATTTTAATGAGGGTCCCACCACTAAACACAAATTTTTAAGTTGGCACATTATCAGCACATAGAAGAATTCATTAGATTCACCAATATCGACGTGAGAATTCATTAGATTCACCAATATCGACGTGAGGAATATGCTTTTTAGTTGGAGCGTTTGGCTCTGCTGTTCAACCTGCTTTTCAGCGAATTTCAATTTTTTTTTTTTTTTTTGCTAAAATTGAGTGCGGTTTGTACCTTTTGGATCGTTTTAATGTGCTGATATCAAAAATGATTTTTAAAAAATAAAAAAACATCATTGGCATGTATTTCGGCACGAAAAGCTATTTGAAAAGCAACCACTACCACACTCCCAAACACCTTAGTCTCTGTTAACATATAAGCTGACCTGTGAATACTTTTATTATATAAAAAAAAAACCCGAAAAAGTTGTCTTGGTAGTTAAGAAAGTATCTTCTCTTTTTTTTTTTTTTTTTTGTTCTTGTTAAAT
>Ga0307517_10006454_pt1 | contig 17356 bp, 6 predicted proteins | sample 23_EM_MG_FD_194515 | JGI IMG/M metagenome (GOLD analysis project Ga0307517, IMG submission 194515) | Populus trichocarpa ectomycorrhiza microbial communities from riparian zone in the Pacific Northwest, United States - 23_EM | ecosystem: Host-associated > Plants > Roots > Unclassified | place...
TCATCTTATTAAAGCAAGAAACAATGTGATTTAGGAATACGATAATATGGTAATTAATAATAACAACTATCTAATTAAGCAAGAACCACAGAATGACAAAACGCGGTGGATTCCAAGCCGCGGACATGCTAAGGTATACAAGTCATCATGGACTCATTGCTTTTTGAACGAATTCTTTGATCACGACTCTATTTTTTTAATTTACGTCTTCTTGTATAAGACTATTCACTTGAATATTTCTTTTTTAATTTTAATTTTATCTTTTTAATTTTAGTTTATAAAGAATCCAGCTTTCTAATATTTTTCAATTTAATTTTTATGAGATTATTCCATACTCATTACTTAAACTATAAGTTTATCATGTTAACTCAATTGACTTAAGTTTTTTTTTTATATAATTAATTTTTTTATAATTTTATTATTTAACAATGAGTTGATTAAAAATTAAGTTTCATAATTTGTTTGAGTATGCTTTTTATAAGGTTATTCATATCTCATGAGTTGTAAATAGGTTTGGCAGGTTAACCATGTTTGAATCGAGTTATTTTTTTATTTTATTTTTTAATTATTTTTTTTAATTTCATCTTTTAACACTAGGTTAACAGAGAATTGAGGTTCATATTTTTTTTCAATTTGCTTTTTAATAAGTTATTTTTGTCTCATGACTCAAGTTGTGAGTTTGGCAAGTAAACCCGAGTTGACCAAGGTTATTTTTTTTAGTCATTTTTTAAATTGATTTTTTTTTCCAGTTTCATTCTTCAATATTGAGTTTATTAAAATTTGATTCTAGCGATTTGTGTTGATTTGTTTTCAATGAAGTTATCATGATCTCATGACAAGGTATGTGGATTGACATGTTATAACTCGAATTGACCAGAATTGATCTAATATGTTGTCATCTTAATGTTTATTAAAAAAATCTCATCTTAAATATTTATTGACTCAAACTATGTTTTTACCAATAATCCAGGTTGTTTTTGAACCCATCAAGACAACTAAATCACATCAGATCAATTCCCACACTATTTAATTTTTTCTTTCTACTAGAAAAAATTAACAACACCTATATATATTTTATATTAAAAAAAAATGATCAGACTTGCACCGTGGCGCGAGTAAATCATCTAGTAACACCATCTACACGTTCTTGCTCACATTGGACTTTGGTATGGTCCTTCGATTTCTGCAAACAAACTTCATAGTTATGGCTGTCATTTTGGGTATGACCACTTAGAAAGTGGAAGCGATGATGCAGTTATGAAGAAAAATGTAGATTGAGTTTCAAGGAAGACCAAGAAAATCAGAAGAAACACTTAGCTAACTTAGATGAAAAACAATGGAAGGCCGCCGGCGGATAAGCTTGGACTGCATATATAATAGATCAGAGGTAACGTCTTGCTGGTAGCCTTATTGACTATGAATCTGAAGTTCAATGAGAGAATAGTCAAGAGCTTGAGCTTTTATGTACAGTAAATATAAGCTATGAATTTATATACTATATGGTTAATGAGAGAATAGTCAAGAGCTTGAGCCTGAGCTTCACCAAGATTTGAATGCTCTGTTTTTTTTTTTTTTTAATAAAAAAAACCAATAGTCTAAGGTCGACCATATTAAAACTCTACACAATTTTAATTCAAGCCAAACTTGCTAAATTACTTGGCCATCTTGGACCTGAATCAGGAGATTTATCCAAAATAAAAAAAAAAGTTATTAGATTATTGAATTAATTATTTTTTATTAAAATAATATTTTTTTTATTTCTAGATATTGATTCAATTGAGTTTAAATTGAATTTGATTAAATCAATTAAATTATTTACCGATTTTTTTTTCAATTTAACTCTCGAAATTTCATGAATCAACATGCCAGCCTAGCTAATACCATGCTAAACACCGCTCCATTTCTTTTTTGAACATCAAATCGTTGACCTCGCTCAATCTAAACCATCTGATATTTTTTTTCCAGGTCATAATTGTTCCTTTTTTTTGGAGTCTTATTTTAGAAAATATTAAGGAATATTGTGACGGTCGCATCTTGGACGTGAATGTATCTCATGCAAGAAAATATTAAGGAATATTAAGGAATTTTAAGCTTAGAAAAACTTTATTTGAAAAGTATTAAAAAATAATATAAATGATGTTTTAGCTTTTATTGTCAGTGATAATCGCACATTGATAATCTGCTTAATCAAAGTCATCGCCACCTTCTATTCGCCCATCGTTGGGAATTTTTCTCTTGTTTCGCTTGTGAATATGCACGACCGAGCCCTTGCTTTGGAAGTTCATGCAATTCCACGATTTGTACTGTCCTTCCACTCCTATCTGTTCAAGAAGTTTAGGGAAATTTATAGTCTGCATATATATAGTCTGAAAGAAGAAAAAGTTACGTTTACTGACCCTTTTCTGCCTGCTGTTAACCTGTTTGCAGTTTCCTCTTTGCAGCTTCAAATTTATCTTGCATTGCAGCCCCGTCCATGAATCTATTTTCCTGCAAGAATAAGTAATACATGCTTAGATGAACATTGTGTCTTCATTAAATCTTGAATGCTGTTAAAAATCATATTCCTTAATTAACCTGTCGATCTGTCAATGATCTTCCCGGCACTGTGATCTTATCCTTATTTCTGTTAACATCAGGTTTATTCTTGATCATTTTGTTCAAACACTGCTCCTGTGGTCTCATAGGGTCATGTTCATGTGACTGGCATTTGTGAGTGTAGTAAGCTTTGACACAGGTCCTTGTAAACGCTGCTCCTTTCTTGTTCAAACAAAATAGGAACAATATATATATATATATATATATATATATAGGTCTCGGAAGGGTACAGGCAAGACAATGCAAACCTTTTTCGACTTGTTGAAAACCCTTCAGGAAGTTTTTTCTTTCTGGTTTCGGCTTTTGCTTTGACTGTAACATCATCCAGATGCTTGGCTTTCTAGTAGAACAAATAAAATGTGTAAGATAGGGACTAGAATCTGGAAAACCTGTTGAGAACTTATTAATGGATATAAATTGTAACCTTATCAGGTATTTCCAGCCAGTCAGTTCCATTTTTCATCTTCCTTTATGAATTCGGAGCGGGAGGTTTCCATTTGGCAGTCTCAGGATCAGAGGGTTTAGTTCTGACAGGCTCCGCTGATGCAGGAACATATCCTTGCTTCATTGATTGGTGCTTATCGTCCTTGACTTGCATGTTGGCCTCCTTGGTAAGTTGTGACCTATTCTTAACATTGACAGTATCTACACTGTTTTGAGGATCTGCAACAATACACAATATAAGCAGTAAGTTCAGTACAGGGGACCTCGGAATGACAGATAAACAAGCTATTTCAGGAAAAAAGAACAAGCCATGATAGATTACTCACTTTTGTCGTGGTCTATCTCGTCGAAAAACTTCCATGAAGCCAGGCCAAGGACTAGAAGAAAACAGATTTATCAAATGAATTCTAACGAATCCAATCCTGGAGCATATAGCTCTGAATTAATTACCAAACACGCGCCCGCGCGCGCATATACGGTATACCTTTGAGAGCTCCCATTGGAATTTGTGAAAAAAAGACAGCATTTATATCATCCAATGGAAGTGCAGGGAGCCCAACCTCTTCACAAGCAAAAGAAAGAGTGGAGTCTGATGGAGCGAAACTCTCTGAAACGAAAAATGATCAGAAATTAGTTCAAGTTTAGTTCCAAATGAAGGGATGGCTAGATGAAAGCAACATTTCTAATGAACTCCTAGTGGATTTACCTACTATCGCTGCTGTAGATTGAAAATAATCATCGGTCTTGTTCTTCCAATCACTACAACAGATGACAAACATTAGTTTTGAAGAAGAATCTTGACGAATGTAGTTGATAATAAGCTGCTGTTCTATTTAAGGCATCTGCAGACTCAATGTGATCTGTAGATTTTGCCAGGCAGAAAAGCTTGTGTTTTCAAGTAAGATATGTATGGAAAGGAATTGGTTATGGAAATGCTATTTTAAGATATATCATGCTAATATGATCGGATAGGAAGTAAAATGGCATGAACAGATCTTCCATTGACTCACATTCTAATCTTTTTGATCTTCTTAAATAGGTTATGTAGATATCATAGTTTCAGGATAATATCCGACACGTGGAAAGGCTTTGAACTCTCTCGGTATGCAGACTCAACCTTCTTCTCCGAATATCTATTCCAACCAGAATGAAGTATACTAGCACCAAACCTCCATACAAGTGCTATAGAAACTTGTGGTGATATGTCAAAATGCTTAAACCCTTTCGAGCCATCAACACCGCGTAGCACTTCCGAGGCAATGGCCTTGTGGCCCTTGTCAAACAAAAACAGAACACAACAGCTTAAGGAGGTTGCTAATTATGAATTTAATAGCATGCACTGATATTAGTAAGGTATTAATGTGGAATGAATTTCAAAGGGGGGGAAATGAAGATATCAGGTGAAGTTTGTCAATATGATTAACTAACAATGAGGTCCTATACTACATCTGTAAATGAGTTATTAAGCTTTCAGTGACTTGCGAAGATCGTCACATTGAGGATTTTGGTATCCGTTAAGAAGCAGAAATCAACTGTTTCCTATTCTATGAAATGCCAGCATTAATCCAGATTCATTCCATGTACATTCTGATAAGGTAAACATAAGTACTTACTATGAACATTGACTAGCCTGATACAGCAAATACATACCGGATTAGTCTCTCAGCAAACTGACTAATCTGCTTCGACTTGTGCTTCCGAAGAGCGCTAACAATGATCCCTATTTCTGTAACCTGAAAGGATACAAATGTATGAGAAATGCACAAGCTCTAGTTCCAAAGAAAATAAATTCAAGGTGAGTTTACAACAACTTGTATTATATTATCTGCAGAGTGCATGATCTATATACTAGCAGAGCCATTACAGAAAGAAATTGAAGCTATTATTACATGCAAATGATTTATAAATGAGTTGAAAACACACATTGTGATGCGAAGCGCAGTCACATTCTTGACTTCCACGACGAAAACAAGCATTTCGATCAGCAATCTAATTTTTTTTCTGGCACTAATTCAAGCAATACTAAGAACATCAGTCGGATCTAGTTCAGCATTCAAAGTCTCTCTAAGTACGATTATTGATAAATTTAGTTCCCTTGTGTCTTTTATACATGAATAAACTTGTGATCAAGATAATCCAAGGTGCTGCATAGATCCTTCCCCATGGAAACAGCATGTGGAGCAATAAATTTAGACTTTTTCATCAGTGCAATTAAAGGAAACCGACAGTATTGCCTTTTTGAAGCACTTTAGAAGAGCATTGAGAATGGAAATAACTGCCAACATACTCATGTTGATTTAAACCATGTACAGCATAACAAATGTTTCGTAACTATGACTTAAATGCTTCATTTGTATGCACTGAATGATTGCACTGCCAAAGATTCAAACATATTCTGTAATAACGTGCAAGATAAACAGGCCGAAAACACTTTTCTCAAGATTCAAACCTGCAGAATCTCAACAGACAGATCCATCAATTGTAGCCTCCTCAGTGATTCAAACAGTCCTGCCTCTGACCGCGTCAAATCAGAACAGATCGATCAGAACTATAAAGCTCTCCTGTTTTGCCTTCTCAGGCCGGGTTAGCTCATTGTGGCCATGGCCACAACGCAGGGAAAGCAAAGGATTAGTAGACTGTCTCAACAACCTCGCCCCTTCTGAGTTTGAACTCTTCAGGGTGATCTTTTGCTGCCACTGTGATGGCATTGTTGATAACCTGAAATATACTTCCTGTTGCACCCTTAAAAAACTCTCTCCACTGATTTATCCCCTCACAGTTCATTGTCTGAATCTCAAATCTCACAAGACAAGACTTCAAACAACAAGATTTTGAATTCCTAAGGATTTCTGATTGAAAACACAAAATCAGTTCTTCTTATCAGAATTCCTAGCTTTAAGCACTTGTGTTTTGTATGCCCTTTAAACTTATTAGAGTCTTGGCATCAGTCAATTACCTGGTTGTTGCTGTTTTTTTTGCTTATTATGGCAAATAACTTGTACCAGGTAAGTGAGGTTTCTATTTGTCAAACAAGAAGAAAACCTGTAGTGGGAAATTTTCTTTCTTGCTCCCGAAGTGAATATCCTTCCTACTATTAGAACTTAGATTGTCTGACTATGTCATTACAAATATCATAAAACAAAAGGCCTTTACTAGGAAATGATTTCTTTCCACAGCTAGCATCACCACTCATGTATGCTAAAAGCCTAAAATTACCTCTTAAAATTCAAATGCAACACCATTTTTTTTGCTTTTCTGTTTCTCATTTGCATTAAGAAATTTGATTAAGAACTGTGTTTGCAGATTCTAACATGGTTTTTTGCATTAATGTGGCTAAAACTCACAAAATTTAGTGAGGACTGCATATAGTTTAGGGCAGAGCAGAACTCATTGCACAGGTATAAAACCTTGGATATTTTCTCACAAGCAAGCTAAAGCTATTAAAGTTAGCCTTTGAGATTCATAGTTCCTCCACCTTTTTACCTTGAATTCAACCAGCACTTGCCTTTTACAATCTATCTGTGCCTATTCAATCATCATAAAAAACCCTTTTCAAAACTATTCTAAGTTATGATCAAATTACTCTCATATTTACCAACCACAAGATAGAACGAGTTTGGCTATCAACTAATTTTCACCTACTGCACCAGAGGTCCACATGGTTGGACCAAAAATTTATGCCCTTGTGCAATTCCAAGCTTGTGACTAAAATTTAATTATAATCTGACTAGAAAAACCGAGTTTTTATTTATTTTATATAATATTCATAATATTTTTTTAAGATATATTGAACAATAATACTAATTAATAGTTTAATAGTAATATTTTTGTTAGAAATAAAAAGGTAATAATAATAATATTATTATTAGTTAATTAGATGTCAAGGATAGAAAGAACTACTCCCATTTTTTTTTATTGAATTAGATAAAAATTTGTATTTAAAAAAGAAAAATAGAAATTGGTATGTATGTACAAATTATTATCCTTATTAATAATGTCACAAAACTCAAAATGTTTATGTAACATGTTATTTATTTTATGAGATATCCATGTAAACAATTTTCTTTTTCTTGGTTTAGGAAGCACCAAATTAATGGTAAAAACCTAAGCACTAGTAAAAGTAGTTCCAATCAGGGGATTTTAAGATCCTCCAATGATAAAATCAGTAATTTTATAAAAAAAATAATAAATGACTAAAAGAGCCTTAAATTACAAGAATAAGGAATGTTTGTTCTTGTATTTTAGGATGATTAATGCTCTGGAATATATGTAAGCTATTGAAAAATAGAAAATGTTATGAACCTTTATCTAGATGATTCATTAGGTATTTATATTCCTCGAACCTTGTTATTTTCAGGGAAGCAAAGAACTGAAAAGTTCTTTGTTTTAGGTGGCATTAATAAGGAACAAATATATCTTACATATCATTATTGAGATGGTAAGTGCGGTAGGCCTCTTAAGAGATCTTTTATATATCTATAAGTGTAGGGAAATCATTACCTTTTATATGAATAATTCATGTAATTGTTCTAGAGGTAGGATTCCTTAGTCCTGGATACTCAAGACTTGAGATGTAACTAAATCTAGAAAAAATAACATGACGGTTTATTCAACTCATAAGACTTTTAGTTTAAATGATTGTTTGGGATATGACATATTGCGTAGAGTTCGCCTGATTGTTGAACCTAAATATTTTGGATTTGGCATCTTGCCAAGCCCATGTTTCCTTAGGTTTAACCAACAACTAAACCTAAGTTTATTAGGTCTGGCATCTCGCTAGGCCCAATTTTTCTTGGGTTTAACGGGCGGATGAATCCTAACATGTTGAGTCTGGTGTCTCGCTAGGCTTATGTTTCCCTGAGTTCAACAGATTATTGAATCCAAATTTATTGGGTTTGGCATCCCGTCAGACCTAAGTTTTATTGGGTTCGGCAGATGGTTGAACTCAAATAAGTTGGGTATGACATCTTTTCAGGCCCATGTTTCTTTGAGTTTAGCTTACAGCTGAATCCAAGTTTATCGAGTTTGACATATCACCAGACTTAAGTTATATCGAGTTCGATTGATTGTCGAACCCAAGTGTTTTAAGTCCAGTATAATGCTAGACCTATGTCATGTTGGATTCAGCTAATTACATAACCTAAAAGTAGTGGGTTTGACATTTCATCATGCCCATATTGCTTTGGGGTTCAGCAATCAACTGAACCCAAGTATATTAGATCTGGTACACAACCAAACCTAATTTATATTGGGTTCAGCTGATTACAGAACCCAAGTATTTTAGATTTGACATATTATTAAATCCACATTATTCCAAACTTTTTTAAGTTTAAAAAATATAGACTTAAAACAACTACCTTATCATTTATTGAAAGATATTTTGTATAGAAATTTATCCCACGAATCTGATATAACATATTCTATAATTTAATTGATTTTTTGGTCTATGCAAAGATTTGAAAACAGTGTGTTAAGAAATGGTGTAATATGTCTATATAGTTGTTAGTAATAGCTGCACCCTAACTGTATATTCTTTTCGGCCAAAAAGCTGCTTTAATGCTATTTAGCTTTTGGAATGAAAGCTCTCTAGTTCCTCATTGTTATTTTCGTGTTATTAAATTCGGATCAACCTAGTTCATTGTTGTCCTTTCCAATGTTATTAAATTTAGATTAACTTAGATTGGGAAGTCAATTTAGTGACCCGTAGACATGAAACATGTTGAGTCAATATATGACTTAATCAAACCCAATCAAAACTAAATTTAACCCTTTTAAAAAAAAATAGTATCATTTTATCTTTAAAAAAGATAATCTTAAAATAGCACTCGGTTGATCTAGATGAATCCTTAACCCATAACCCGGGTTGAGTTGTATTAATTAAAAAAAAAACAAAGAAGTGATACAAGTTATTAAGTCCTAAAAATTCAAGCAGCCTAAAAACAGGGCTCTCGGGTTGAATAATCGATTAATCAATTGGTCCTAACAATCTTATTTATTTTCCCTAGCTAAGGTGGTTGATAACTTATACTTGATACTTGGTAGGTTAAGGTGGCTTGTGGCTAGTACTTATAAAAGATCATTTTGTATGGAAGTGGAGACTCTCTAATGCTTAAATAAATATTTTTTTAGAGAGAGAACATACAATAATATTCTAGAGAGAGATGCTCTAAAAATATATATGCAATAGAGAATAAAAATTATAAACCTTTGTTTTGAAGGTCTCATAGTGTATTTATAACTTATGAGTCTTGTTGTTTTGTGGAGATGGGGGGATTGAAGTGTAATTTCACCTTTGTGATATTTTGAGTTGTATTCCACTTATTTTATCCAGCTAAAAGATGGAGACATGGTGGGCCATGAAAAACTTTAATACATCTAATGGTGTTGGTGGAATGTAGACTTGTTTAATTAACTATATTTGTGAAGAAATAAATCTTCCAAGATTTTATGTAAAAATCTATAGGATTTAAGGCGTTAGATTTAGGTATTATGCTTGAATCTGTGGGTATAGCTAATGCAGTCATGCCCTGGTAGTGATGACAAAATCCTTGGGCTCGACACTATCAGGAAACACGCACTAGGCCCACCCCCATTGGCCTAGCAACGTATCAAGCCAAGCTACTAGGCTTGATAGCACTTGTCAGACCCAAGAGCTGAGTTTGGTAAGCTCTAGACCCAGATGGTGTCTAGGTCTCGCTAGTGCCATATCCAGGTTGCGATTGGGCCTAACACCATCTGTCAAACCCAAACATTGGGTTTGGCATTGGCCAGACCCATGAGTACTTGGGTTTGGCCAATGCTAGACCCCGCAATGCCAGACCCAACGCGCAAAATGCTTTTGGACAAAAAGAAATTTTTTCAGACATAAAATACAAAAAGTATGTACTTAGAAAAATTTTAAAATATTAAGGGTACTGTGCTTATCATTTTATAAAAATTTCTAAGTGGTTATGTAGAACATAATATAATTGAGCCTTTACCTTAAAAATTTCTAGAGTGGAGTATTGGAGCTTGTGGCTTTCTCAGTATCATCATGGGGCTTAAGAGGCCTCCACTAAAAAGTGGTTACCATGATTTTTTTTTTGACGAAGCATGGGAGCTCCCCACTGAAGACCAGTGATTGGATGATGTTGATATTGTACTAAAGAGACCAAGTTCATCCATTGAAGTTGCCTTGAGAGATAGAGTTGTGCAAATAACACTAGGAAGATAAGTTTATCTCATGAAGAGTGGTGCATGGAGCACTTGGGAGATCAAATCCATCCCTTGGTAATTTGAGGGACTACTGCCTGTAGAGAGACCAAGTCCATCCCTTGAAGAGTGATGCATATAGCATTGAGGAGATCAAATTCATCCCATGAAGAGTGGAGCATATAGTACCGGAGATACCAAGTTCATCTATTGGAAAGTGATGCATATAGCATTGAAAAAACTACGTTCATACCTTGAAAAGTGATGCATATAGTATTAGGAAGACCACGACCATTTCTTGAAGATTTGAGAGACTATTGCTTTTAGGGAGACCACCATAATTTTGCATAAGTCTTGCAAAAAACTAGTAGTTTGGTCTATATTTTGTCTCATCCATAATTTTAAAAATATTTGGTTACCCAACATATACCACAATTTTGCACGAGTTTCATTAAAAACTCTCTTGAAACCTAGGATACAAAAAAACTATAATTTGTAATTTTTCTTAAACTTATCTTTTTAAACTGTAACTACAAAAGTTACTATGATATTGCAACACTAGGGTACTGTTTAGGAACACAGCCCAAATTACATTTCACAAAAAACTTTTTGTTTTGCTTAAAATTAATTTTTTTAATGTTTTTAAATCGTTTTGATGTGTTAATATTAAAAATAAATTTTAAAAAATATAAAAATATTATTTTAATATATTTACGAATAAAAAACAACCTCTATCATAATGTCAAATAGACTTTAATAGTGATAAAGAACTGTTGCAAAGAGAGGAGAAAAAGGAAAAATAAGAATTCTTAGTGATTACCAATCTCTTAAATTTAAAAACTAACCATCAAGGATGTTTTTTGTTCAAAAATTAAAGATAGATGGCTAACTTGTCCAAAAGGTTTGCATGCTTACAAGCCTTGTGCCTGTGCATCATCTGCACCTTAAGTTGTATACCCCCCGCCGCCCCCCAGCCCAAAGAAACCAAGACGCCATTGAAGTTGCATAAACCTATCCGGATTATACACGTACATGTATGATTAAGTGTTGAGTGAATGCATACACATGGAAATGTTGTGAGAGTCAGAACTCACAAGGACATGAGTGCACGGAGATCGTCTATGCCAACCTCCCTTTGGGTCTTTGTTCCTCGCCTTCCAAAAGCTTCTTTTGCCAGTTTCTTCTTCCTTTCCTGCATCTCTAATATCCTCTCTTCAATGCTGCTTTGAGCGATCAGCCGCACAACTGTTACATCCTCCTCCTGTCCAATTCGGTGGACACGGTCCATAGCCTGTTCCTCAACTGCTGGATTCCACCATGGCTCCAACAAGTAGACTCTGGAAGCAACTGCAAGGTTTATACCAGCTCCTGAAGCCTTTAGACTTGCAAGCAGAACTGTGGGTCCATCTGGTCCTGGCACTCCAAATTGCTTGATAACTTGAGCTCTCTTTTTTGCATTCATTGACCCATCTAACCGCAAGATCTTGAAACCAGCTTCTTTTAGTGGCTCCTCAAGTAATACCAACATCTTCTGGAATTGTGAAAAAACTACCGACTTTCTTGCAGGGTTTTCAACCCTTGATGCTATCAAGAGTTTTATGAGAGCTGAGACTTTAGAAGACGTAGTTGTTCTTGAAGATGTGTTTGCGTTGTCAGAACCAGAAGATTCAGGAGGGGCTGAGAACAGGTCAGACACGGATAGAGGACGGCGACAAAGTGGACAGCATTGTTTGGCGCGCTGCAGGGTTTTCAAAATGCATGGTCGGCAAAATATGTGAGCGCAGCGTGTTATTACAGTCTCAGTTGGCGGACAAATGCATATCGGACAGTCAAAATCTTCACCATCTTGTAGCACCGTGACCATCTTCATAAGCAATTCCGGGTTATTGGATACATCTGGCATAGAATCAAGTTTCAAACAGTAAGCATACCATAACCATAGCATTTGGAAAAAATTGTATCAAAAGCTTTTGTAATTTGAACAAACTAATCTCATTTCTTTCCTGTATCAAACAGGAATGAAAACACACAGCAATTTGTTATTGGACTTCATTGAGCATCGATATTGCTTATAACTGGAACCATATACAAGAAACGAGCAATCTTGGAAGATGCATAAATTTATTACCAGAGATTTTCAGCAACAACAAACCAGAATGAAAAAATTGATGCGTGCAAATGTGGAGATTATAATTAAGACATGCATATACAAGATAATCCATATAACACTCAATATAGAACTGTTTGAAATATGATGTATCATATAGCCATATCCTGAGCTTGGAATATGGAAGTAAATTTAAGGAGTGGAATGTATAAATCAATGTAACAGGTCCAAAAAAATCCACCTTCCAAATAATATTAGAAGAGTTGTGATAGAATCTAAGCAATTGAAATAGCCATACCCAAAATGAAAAAAAACTATTAGGCAGTATTAAAAGTTAAAATACCTTCAATACTGTTAGAGGGGAGGAGTGACCTCAGATCAGAAGGACACAATGCCAAATCATTACATATCTGGCGAAGTCGTAAAATTATACAAAGTACAGTCGAAAAGTTGCGCATTAGATTGTTGGTGTTGATAAAATTTTGGACAACACCCTTGGCTTCTGCTTCCATCTGATCATACAGTTCACGTTCTTCACCAGAAAGTTCAATGTAATGAGTCTCTACAGTTTTTGATGGCAATCCAACTACACCCTTATCTTTTGTTCTCCGTAAAGAAATGGTTGCCATTAAAACCTGAAATCATATGAAGTCATGACACAATCATAACCTAAAAATAAAATGACTAATAAAGAAATTTTGCAACCATCAAATCCTAAAATCATAGGCAAATATGCATATGAATCCAAAAGAGAAACAATAATGGTTGGGAAAAAATGCAATTTGTAATGGTTGGGAAAGGCACAGTCATGTCTAACTAGGCACTAAGCCATGACATTATATATGGTGACGCAGAAGCATTCCTGATAAATCAAAAACTTAAATGGAAAAATGAATATGAGATAAATGGTGCTAAATAAGGTTCAGGACAGCTGAAAATTCTCATAATAGGCTTAGATTGTGGGATTAACTTAAAGGAAAAAAAAATGTATTAATTCAGCAGAAAAAACCAGGTAATTCACATATGACTAGAAAGCTACATGTCTAGTTTCCAATGCTTCAAAAGATGCCCAGATCTTAGCTTTCTATGGGGAGTTACGACAATTTGACTCCCAAGTGTACAGGCTGTCAGGAAAACTGAAATCTCTCCCCAACATTAATTTTAACTTGCATGCTTCTACCTTCTTTGTCAATAATCAGCACATAAAACTTCAATAATTAAGCCATTGAGTGGTGAGATATCCTAAAGTCTAATCTCTAAGGTGGTGATATTTCTGTATCCTTAGATTCAGTGAGTTCAACCCTTGTTAGTGGTGGTTTTTTGCATCTCTAAAAGGTTGAACACCATTTATCCTATATTTATGCATCCTCCACATTTCCCATTTCCATCATCTAAACACTAAACTAACCAGAATTTCATTGGCACCCAGCTCTGAGTTTTCCGGTATCATATTGGGAGACAAAAATACTTATTATAAAGTAAGAAAAATTTTCAATGGAATTATGCTGTGAAAATCCTGGATATCAGAACTCCAACATTGTACAATGCAATTGTCGATAGCCAACATGCTGATGTGAAGGCAACATTTTCAAGTAACGGAAGAAAAAAAAATCAACAATAGGATGATTTACCTGCAGTCGTGAGAGCCCTTTTTTGTTACCCTGAGCAAGTGGCCTCTGTAATAGGCTTTGCCAGTAGCTCTTGATGGAGAATGGCTCAAACCTCAAAAAGGCCATCAGAGAAAACAAATCAAGTGATCCATTCTGGATAGGCGTTCCTGTAACAACCCATCTCCGCTTAGCATTCAATTTGGTAACTGCTCGACTTTGCTGAGAATTTGCATTCTTAATCACATGCGCCTCATCCAAAATGACTCGGCACCAGTCAATCTTCTTCACAGGGGAGTCTTCCCATGGGTCCTCGGCAGCCAAAGTAGAATATGTTGTCAATACTATATCATGCTTCTTAAGCTCCTCAACTTCTCTAGTCCTTTCCCCATAATACATATATACACCCAATGACCCACGCTGAGTATGCTCCTCTAGCTGAGTTATCCATGTTGAAAATACAGCAGGAGGGCACACAATTAATGTAGTCTTAGCACACGGAACACCAGAAGACTTATCAGCCATGAGGACAGACTTTCCCTTCACATTTCCATCTGAAAGGGTATCCTCAACTTTACGCTTTTTCCGTCCTCCAATGACCTTTTTACTCGCTCTACCCCTCTTACCCTTCTTACTACCAGAAACAGATACATCCTCATCATCCCCACCTATTTCTTCAGCAACATTGTCTTTATTGCCTCCAACAACACCAGTACCACCACCACATTTATCAAAAGCAATCAAAGAGAGTAAAGCTAGAGTCTTGCCCAACCCCATATCATCAGCAAAAATCCCACCTCGCAGAGGCTCCGGTCTCCTATTAGTATGATAATTCGTCAAAACATTCACAAACTCCCCATCTTTCTCCTCCCAAAAAGGAGGTAGTTCACCAGAATTCTCTCTATTAACCAACCACCATAACCCTTCTTTTTGATGCTCAAAAAGTTGAGACTTTATCACTTCCTTTGGAGGCTCTAAAGCCCCCAATTTCCCTTTCTTATTCACGTTCTCATCAACCAATTTAAATATCTCATCCAAACTCTTTAGCCCGCTTTTCTTATTCTTCTCTTTAACCACCATAGCCTCAGATAACCCAAAACCTACTTCCATTTGAGAAAGTAAAACCAAGCCACCTCGCGAAATCGCAGTTTTAACACTCTCAAAATCCTCTACCCTAGCAAAGACATGAACTTGACAGGGAATTTTATACTTATTACCACCACTCCTAGAATTAGGCACTATACCTTCAACATTAATCATATTAGAATCAATTAAAGGAGATAAAACAGCAGCAACTGACCTTTCAATGTGACCCACTTGAAGACACCTAGTGTTCAGTACCTTTAAAGCATTCTGATCAAAAGGGTTAAGTGGTTCCCTCACAAGACCAACCAATTCACGGCCAGTAATTGTGCCTGAGTAGTACTGTAAACCCACTATATTGGCTATAACAAAACCAACCATGAATGACTCATTTGGGGTTTCTTGTAAATAAGAACAATCCTGCCAATTATCAAGAGACATGTAAAGGCTCACTGGGTCTTCACGATCCTCTTGAAATTCTTCCATTAAGGTAAGAAAATCAAAGAAAGTTCGAGTCTTTTTGTGTCTTTCGAGTCGACGAACGGTGGGTTAGACAGAGGTGTTTTGTGGCGTTCAAGAATCTGTGAGATTAAGACATGTAGCAGGTTGTGCCGTTTTAATGTTTGTGTTTGAATTGGAGGGTCTAAAAGGGCGGGTCTTGAGAGAGAAAGAGATATAGAGAGAGGAGCTGGTCAGTCTTTATCTATAGTATAACTGACTGTTGAAAATTGACGTTGGAAACTGCAAAGAAATTAGTTTTTGTTCTTGGCATTTTTTGTTGTTTGGTGTGATTTTATAAAATGGGTGGTAGGTAGATTTTTCTAAATTCTCGACAAGACATATTGCGTTGTAATTATATTATAAATCTTAATAAATTCAAATATATTCAAATATATCTATGTTAAAAATAAAATTTTGGTATCTTCATAAATAATTAATTCTAAAATATGAAGTTATAAATTATCATAATTATTTTTTAAAAATTATATTTTGTTATCATTGTATTATAAATCTCGAGAAATTCGAGTATATCTACGAAAAAAGATAAAATTTTGGCAACTTTGTTAATGATGGATTCTAAAATGTAAAGTTATAAAATATTTTAATTTCTTAAAAAATATATTGTGTTGTTATTGTATTATAAATATCAAGAAATCTAAGTATATTTATGTTATAATTATCATAAAACTTTTAAAAAAATACATTGCATTATCATCATATTATAAATCTCAAAAAGTTCATGCATATCCATGATGAAGATGAAATTTTGACATCTTCGTCAATGATGAATTATAAAATGTAAAGTTATATGATAATTTATTTTTTTAAAAAAATACATTGTATTATTATTGTATTATAAATCTTGAGAAATTCAAATATATCTACGATGAAAATGAAAATTTGGCATCTTCGTCAATGATGGATTCTAAAATGTAAAGTTATTGGATATTCTATTTTTAAAGAAAAATGTGTTGTTATCGTATTTCAAGTATATCTATGTTATAAACTATCATAAAAATTCTAAAAAAAATATCGCATTGTCATTATATTATAAATCTTAAGAAATTCAAGTATATCTACGACGAAAATGAAATTATGGAATCTTCATCAATGTTGGATCCTAAAATGTAAAGTTATAAATATTTAAAAATTTTAAAAAGTATATTTTGTTGTTATCGTGTTATAAATCTTGAGAAATCCAAGTATATCTATGTTATAGACTATCATAAAAAAAATTAAAAATATTTATTGCATTGTCATTTTATTATTAATCTTGAGAAATTCAAGTATATCTATGTTAACAATAAAATTTTGATATCTTCGTCAATAATTGATTCTAAAATACAAAGTTATAGGCTATCATAAATATTTTAAAAAGATATATTATGTTGTGGTTATATTATAAATCTCAAGAAATTCAAGTATATCTACGATGAGATTTTGGCATCTTTGTCAATGATAGATTCTAAAATGTAAAAGTTATAAGATATTTTAAAGTTTTAAAATATATACTGTGTTGTTATCATATTATAAATCACGTTATAGACTATCATAAATTTTTTTAAAAAGATACATTGTATTATTATTGTATTATAAATCTTGAGAAATTCAAATATATCTACGATGAAAATGAAAATTTGGCATCTTCGTCAATGATGGATTCTAAAATGTAAAGGTTATTGGATATTCTATTTTTTTAAAAAAAAAATTGTGTTGTTATTGTATTATAAATCTCAAGAAATCCAAGTATATCTATGTTATAAATTATCATAAAAAATCTAAAAAGATATACCGCGTTGTCATTATATTATAAATCTCAAGAAATTCA
>Ga0307517_10006455_pt1 | contig 17354 bp, 22 predicted proteins | sample 23_EM_MG_FD_194515 | JGI IMG/M metagenome (GOLD analysis project Ga0307517, IMG submission 194515) | Populus trichocarpa ectomycorrhiza microbial communities from riparian zone in the Pacific Northwest, United States - 23_EM | ecosystem: Host-associated > Plants > Roots > Unclassified | place...
TTTTCATGGATAGTTGCTCGCAGTATGGCTTTCTTTTTGTGCCGTCCATGTACATTCATCCTCGCTCCCTTCACATCTTTATCACAATGTTATCGTTTTCCAGCCCTCGTCGGCATTTTAGAGGATACTTTCCTCCGACGTTCCGAATTGTCCCCATCTTCCTCCATTTATGCAACATATTTATGTATGGCATCATTGAATAAATACAAGGTCCCGGTGACTCGGGCAAGGATACGTCTGAAGAAATCGAGACAACCGTCAACGCCATCATTTGGATTCGGATTCAGTGACCCATTCTGAACTTGTGCATGAGGCTTTGAAGAGTTAATAGACACAACAAATAGCACTGTTTCGAGAAGCTTACCATAGTCGTCCGATTCATCAGAAGCAACCGAGCTGTTCAGCTCCTCATCAATCCGCTGGAGGAGCTGTCTGCAGCCCTCCACATCCTGCGCAGCCCCGAGCTTCTCATAAATATCGACAGCGCGCAGAGCCTCAGATTTCGCCTGTTCAAGCTTGTCTTGTTGATACCAAAAGTAAGCCTGCAGCTCCATCGCGCGACCCAGGTGGTATGTTTTGTTGACCGCGTGCGACTTGGCGTGTTCAATGTAAGCATGCGCATCGTCGAACCTGCCTTCCTCGGAAAACAGATCCGCCAGAGAGTAACGGATCCAGAACAGCTGGTCATGCCGGTTGAGAGAGGATGCGATTCCAAGGGCTGCCTCGAGATGGTTAACGGCCTTCGCTGTCTCACCCTTGGAATAATATATGTCACCAAGGGAACGATGACAATGGCAGACCAGATATTATTCATCTTTTTCGGAGAGGAGATTGATCGCGCGGGATGCGGTTTCCTCTGCGGCGTCGAGCTGCTTGTTTTGATATAACGACCGAGCGAGGCCGTCCAAACACCATGCTTGATTGATTGTGTCCCCGAGCCGTTCGTAAATTCCCGATGCTTCTCTCGCCTGTTGTATCCCTTCCTCATAGAGGCCCATTAAACGATTTGCATCAGATAAAACCATCGAAGTTTCAGCGACCCGATTGTCATCCCCCTGCTCTCTCCATAATTCCAAGGCGTGGGTAAGGAGCCGCTTTCGTTCCACCTCATTTCCAATCAACTCGAACAATCGTGAGAGACTTTGCAAGCATCGTGGCTTGGAAGGATGGTCATCTGGGAGCGTCTCATTCTTTGGTCCCAGCACGACAAGCCGTGGTTTATGCCAATAGAGGTGATGCAAGAAATATTCGCAGGCATTCCAGACATCCTCTGAGCTCGCATCAATCGATATGAAGACATCGAGCAAATACTCGACGTTCACATCTTCTGATGCAATCCATTGCGTTCCACTGAAGCCGGGCCAGTCAGGATTAACATTGACTAACAACCGGGTAAAGTAAAATTCCTTGGTTGTGCTGAGGAGTCGAGATGACTTTGGATCCTTGGGACGAAGATAATCTCGGAGCGGTGCTAGCATCGTGATGAACCCGTCGCTTCGATATGTCAAGGAAAGAATGCAGAACTTGTCCAAGATGTGGGTTCCGTCGAGGATGGTGGGAAATAGCCGGTCGATGTTGTTCTCGTCAACGCCTTGCGGGAAGAAGGCAACGACTCCCAGAAGCCCTCGGGCATCAGAACCCATTTCTTGGAACATTGGCGAGGCGAGTGAAAGCTCGATTGCGGCAGCCAGGCTCTTGTTGTGCTCCGTCTGCAGTACACCCGTCTGCCGTCTCTCCCATTCCCTCGTCAATCGGTCCGTACCCCACTTGCTGTGATATGCAACAGTAGCGAGCAACGTGATCGACAGTGGATGGAAGTCCAGTTGTTTCAGGATCTTGTTGACCGAATCGGACCGTTCGGCGTGCTTGTAGATGCGATAGAAGGTGTCGTATCCAGCCTCCACTGACAACGTCGGGATGTCCAGAGTCTCGCAGCCGGGAGGGATGGTGGAGATGCGGGAGGTGACGCAGAGACAAATGTTACTGAAGTGACCCAGCTCCTCCACCACACCATAGATCTCCTGGGCATTTACTCCATGCGGATCCAGAATAGACTCGGCGTTGTCGAGAACTATGAACATTTCCTTGGAGGACAAGAACGGTCGGAGGGGGGCCAGATCCTCGGGGTTTTCGATGCCTGTTCCGATGACCTTGGAGAGCCGGCGGAGGAAATGAGCGAGCGAGGCTGGGAACTGGTCACAATGGATGAACCGACGGTTGTTGCCAAACCGTTGCCCTATGCGATGGTCATGTAGGGCAGTCAGGGCGATGGAAGTCTTGCCAATCCCGCCGACACCGATCAGAGCGATTGAAGTGAGGTCCCCCGCGAAGTCAACAATCTTCTCAATTAGCTCATCGCGTCCAAAGAAGACCCTTGGTGGAGGAGGTGGAGATTCTCCGGTCACACTAGATGCGAATATAAGTCACTGGGTTAATTAGTAGTTGGGATCGCTGACCTGTTTTGTGTCTAGGCAACAGTAAGTGTGTATTCAGTGATGGACGGAGTACGAGTGATACTCACCAACCGATCTTGTTCCTGACTTTTCAGCATGTGATGGTGAATGTCGGAAACCATCGTTTGGGTTTTCGCAACATCGCGGTGAACCTTGAAAACGGTCTTCGCGACGTCGTGACGAATATCGGAAACGGTTCCATGCGTGTTTCTCAGTAGCGGAGGTAGTGATTTTCCAGGCGCGCTAGATGCCAATGTTAGGCACTGGATTCATTTGTAGTCGAGATAGCTGACCTGGCGTGAGTCTGGGCCGCGGTAAGTGGCTGCCTGGTGACAGGAAGAGTACGAGTGGTACTCACCGCCTGATTTTGACCGTCCGTATAATCACGACTTGTGTTGCGATTAATGTCGGACGCAGTGTGGGTGTTCGCAACATCATTCCAGTCCACGGAAACGATTGCGTGGGTGTTTGAAACATCGTGGCGGACGCCGGGAACGATGGTCTCGGTGTTTGGAATGGCGTGGGTGTTCGCAGCCTCGTGGAGATCGTCAGAAACGGTTATATGTGCGTTTGTTCCGAGTTCGGTCTGTGAGCGGAAAGTTAGCGATGGCCATACAGAGGTGGTAGGACGCACGTTGAACACATGAAGAATCCTGTTGAGGCCCAATCTCCAGGTGGCGATCGCTTCTTCATCGTTCGCGTGGAAAAGTCGAGAGACCACATTCTGTTTGCCCCGCTTGATAATTTCCCCCTGGATCTCGGCCACAGTCCTGCGGTTCAGGGCATGGTGAGTAGATCGTCCGGCGTATGCATCCCTGGGCTCAACTCACGTTATCAGTTGCTCAATCGCGCCAAGGACGGATGGGCTAAGCTGATCCGCTCGTCTTCCGTCCGTCCCCCGTTCAAGAGCTTTACAGACGTCAGCGCAGGATAGCCCTAGTTCGACATAGTCCACTTTGTTGGCCATTGAGTCCTGTATACATTATCCAGCGATCGACCAACGTGGACTAGAAGGAAACCCACTCTTATCTCAGTGAGAAGAACACTGGCGGAACAGAACGCGGTCTTGGCTGGCGTGATGCTCGAGACCTCCTTCGCAAGATCCAGGACATCTATGGCCTCATTCAGTGAGGAGAGACCGTTGTTCTGCCCCTTTGGTCGCTGGAATTTGGCTGCCATGGTCGAACTGCGAGAAAGTAGTATGGCGTGCAGGCTGTGAAGAGGAACCCGTGACTTAATAGGGATGAGCGTCCATCCCGCCATTGGACGCCTCGTGCAGATAGACCCATCCGGTGAGGATAATTGCATTCGTGATTGTAGCATTCGAAGGATGCGTGCGATTGGCCAATCAACTACTTCAGGCTCTGGGCAATCTGAGGACCGGGATGCAGAGATGGGGTGAGAACTGAACCAGAGCCGCTGGGGGTGGAATGGATTCCGAGTGAAGTTGCTCCCTGTTCAACGTAACCACTGGGACCCATTGGGTTGGGGAGGGCGGAGCTTCGGCGAGGGGGAGGGGACCTGGTGACTGGAGATAGTGATGGGAGGGGGAAAGTTTACGTTTAGCGGTTAACATAGAAACGGGCCCTAGACTACTCTCATCCCCCACCGTCACGTTGTTAGACACAGCCCGTACCACCAATTTCCTCCATGCTCGATAAGTCCAGGCGAGTCTAGGGATTTGATGATTCAAGCAAAGGAGACGGAACATCGAAGACCCACTGTTGGCCGCGGTGGGGCACAGGTTTGGGATGGAAATTGGCTAGCGTGGCAAGAAAAATCCCCCACCTCCGTAACTGTAACCACCATGTTGACCTTCGAGTCCCTTCCAGTCGAACTCATTTCGGACATCCTGGGGGAGACGAATATCGAGAGCCTGATTGGTGCGTCGTCTGCCGTTTGACGTTGCTCGGGATATTTCTACAACACCCTTCATCGGAACAGCTGTGTCTGGTTTATCCCGCAGATTACGAGAAATCATTTCGGATCCTGTCCTCAACCCATGGCGCCGTCCGATCCTCCGCAGACTCTGCCGTGGAGAGTACGGGACAGACCTTGCGAACCTCAGCCTCCGCATGATCGTCCCGAAACACAACTGGGTCGAGATCGTGAGCAAAGCGCACCCAGAGTTTTTGTTGTTTGAAGCCACGGTTCCGAACCTGAACGAACATGAATGGGACGAATGCTTCAGGAGGCGCTTTCTTCCCAGCTGGGCGTATTGTAAGAAGAGTTCCAATTGGAGGACTGCCTTTCACAAGTACGTTCAAGGGCGGGAATACCTTCGTGTCTGGCACCATTCAGTGTTTTGGGTTTTAGAGTGCTGTATCGGGTTTGGCATAGGACCCATTCATCGTGCACATCTGACGAAGCATGGACGAGGTTGGTTGTCGGTTCCCATTCCGCGCTTATTGTCTCATCCGCCATCCGCTATTGCGTAGGTACTTGTTACTGAACCGGAATGGCACAGCCAGTCAGGTTGAATCCACCTCTCGGAACTTCAATCCTGTCGCCATCTTCAACGAGCTAAAGTTCGTCCGTAGCTCTATCACCAAGCTACACCTAATGTTCTCTCCATAGACACCAGAACAATCTGTTGCAATTCGAGACGACCATCCGCGTTGGTGCAAGTCTCCGTTTTCGGAAACGTAATCTAAAGTTGGGATCTAGGTTGTCGTCCAGTTTGCGGACGTGCGGGTCCTTGCGTTCGGCGTCCGCAACACCCCTAAGACTTCTTTCTCGGTGAATGGTAACGCATGGCGTCTGTTTCACCCGCCGAATGTCCGGCTACCAAACGAAATCGAGGAGGTCCCTACCGACGAACCGGATATGATCGAGGATGGAGTGGAATATCCCTCCGTGCTTAGTATGTGACACGGGTCCAAGCAGAATTTACAATACGTTAATGTAGAACACCGTCATGTAGATCCGACATCCCTTGGCCAGCTCCGATATCCGACGCCCGCGCCGGGCTACCGCGAATATCCGATGTATACGCCAGGTGGTCTAGACCGGAGATGGGTAAACGAGTTTGAACTGAAGTGTTCAGATGTGAAATGGGTTGGGAACGTGATGTGCGAGATAATCCCTTTGGAAGCCCGTAGAGGAGGGGCACTGATGCGATCTCTTTCTAGGCTGGTTGCTCAGCTCGTCGGACCTCATACGATGGAACCCTGGTCTCGTTCACCCCAGTTGCAAGATTCAGACCTTGTGGTTGGACCAGGCCGTAATCAATACGCGTCGCTGTGCTGGGAGGATTTAAACGCAATCGCACCATGGCTAGATGAGAGGATTACGAAAAAGCTTGAAGGAGCGGGTTTGGGTCATTGACGGCGGGTGAAGTGGTATCGCTGCGCTCACATGTTATGCGCTGAAAAGTGAGTCCATTGTGCGTTGGTGTTGGTGAGACATTCAATTATCAATGCGCCCTTGTTTGCCGGACTGCCCAGCCACTTTTTTCCAACGCCTCCATTCGCGTTCGTTTGTCGGGGAATTCAAACTCGCGTTCGCATGGCTGTGATTTTCTCTTTTGTCTTTGGTCCTTGTCGATCATCAGTTCACCCGATCCCGATTCCACAAAAGGCAAGTCTCGGTGCTTCTGGGTGACATGAATTCTGTCAAGACAATAAGCACCTCCTTCCAAACCCGGTTCGTAGCCGCATAAGATGTGCGAGGACCCGTTCATATAAAAGAGATGCGTCTCACGTGTGCTATCCCTCGTTCGATACCCCCTCCCCGCCCCCCGCCCCCCTATTTTTTTTCCTTTCCTCGCTCTCTCTGGTATAGAGACGAGACTCGAGCTTGACGCAGGTCATCGTCAACGGATTCCTAGTCTCATTCATTATCAGTAATTCGTAATTATTGAAAGTCTCTATCATGCCGGCTCAGGTGCGTTTCTTCCTACCTTCATCCCATCCAACCATCTCCATCAGTCACTCACACTGAACTTCCCCTTGGTTTGCCCACAGTGGATGTGCGATGTTTGCCACAAACCCTTCCAGCGTAAGGGAGATCTCAAACGCCATGAAAAGCTGCACACCGGAGAGAAGTGAGTGTCGAAAAACTGTGCGATGTTATCCCGACCGGCGTCTGACTGTTCGCCCCCCGCCGATAGGCCACATGTTTGCGTCGATTGCGGCAAGGCTTTCGCCCAGTACACGGGCTTGAAGACCCACCGCAACGTTCAGTGAGTATCTAGGCGCGCCCGTTCTTCGGTACATGACGTTATTGTTATCTAACAGTACCGGCGCTAAACCCCACGAGTGCAATGTATGCGGAGCTCGGTTCGGTGATCCTTCCTCTTGCGCGAGACACAAGAGGGAGACACACATGCACCCCGACGGATACCAGTGTTCCGTCGCTGGATGCAGGACCAAGTACGTTTGTTCCATTAGCGATCATGCCACTCCCGGGCTAAATCCGGCCGGCTTTGCCAGGATTAAGCGCCGATCAGCTTTCGCGAAGCACCTAAAAGCTAAGCACGACATCGATTTGAACAAGATGTCTACCGAGGAGGTTGTTGCTGCCGCGGGCTTGATCAGGGTTTCTCCGGATGCCGAGAGGATCGCTACTCCCCCTCCGGATTATACCACTGCTGCGAAGGAGCCCATGTACAAGGAAGAGGATCTTCCCACGTTTTCGTTGGATGCCGTGCCAAAGGAAGAGGTCCATACTCCTCCGTCGGTCATCACTCCCCCACCCGCTGTTATCGACATCGTTCCTTCTTCTGAAGGATACAAATGGTCTGCGGGTTTCGTCGGTACGTGTTTTCATTTCCGGATTGCGTTGTTTGCCTCGTTAACCGGTGATCTTGTTTACAGACCACACGGCGCTCGTCTGCGATTCCCCAGATCCGACGCTGCTAGTTGATCTGGGACACCGTTCTCAACCCCCGATGCTTGACGCGAACTACTTCTATCAGGATACCATTACCCAACAACCCCCCTCATATTACGAACCGCAATGGTCCGGGACCTCATTTTTCACCCCATCGGTTGCCTCTGTCGATATACTCAGCGGTTCCCCACAACCCTGCACCTCGGGCACGAACTATACTTTCGGCTACGACATGAACAATTGCGGAGCTTTGGACTCCCAAATCTCGTCCTTGAGGGATGTCGGTGATATGCACGCCTATATGACTACCGCCCATATGACCTCCTTCCCCACTTACTCTTTCGCGTGATGGACGTTCAAAAATTCTGTACCTACGCCTCACACCTCTCGCGCTGTGGTCGCGAGAATGTTTCATTAGCTTCACTAGCACGCTTTTGACGATACCTTTGACAAGTACCTTACGAATCACCTTATAACGACCCTGTAACGTACCACTAATACTCCCCTCCCCTCCCCAATCTATGCCCTATGCCACCGCCTCGATAGCACGAGGTCATACTTTTTTCTTCTCTCGCTGTCTGACCTTGGCGAATGAGATCAGGTGTTGTATAAGAACTTAAGTGATCGTGGGATTTCATTTTTCGATCTGGTTTCACCCTTCACCAAACTTCACCTCCCCTCGCCCTTCCCTCCTGTTTCCTCTATCCGTTATCCGCCCGAGAGCTCTCAAGCTCAAGGCCCACCCCTCCTCTTCACCACGAAAATTTCCTCGTAACCACCGCGACGCCGTGCGGACCATGCTTGCTGCGCCTCTCCACCTCCCTTCTTCGTTCTCCCCACTCCAACCGGGGGAAGAAATCCAGCTCAAACCCGCGAAGGATCTCGACGCTTTCAACGCTCTCCTCCCTCCTCCGATAGAATTTGTAGAAGGATCTTCGACCGGTCCGATGTTCGACGAGACGAAATACACGCCTATTAATGCCTCACCGCGGTCCAAAAACGAGGTGAGACCTCAGTTTACTTGCTGTTCGGGCCACTTGGTCCCTTCGTGCGCCGATAAGCTTTGTGAAAAATTAACGACGTCACTATAGACCCTACCACCGCAATCACCCTCGTTGAGCAAGAACGTGGCCGTGCTGTCACCCTCTCTCAAGAAAGCACACGCGTCGAAGGGCGTGGCTGGACCTTCTGACCAAAAATCGTTGTATACTGGTCCAATCGACACGACTTGGCCAGAGAAATCCGGCGTCGGCCGCGGTTTCAACAACAACGGCAATACTTGTTTCCTCAATAGTGCCCTGCAGTGTCTGCTGCACACGGCTCCACTGGTCCGAATCCTGTTAACACATAAGAAAGATGCGTGTATGTCAATTTCAGGACTCTACCTTTTCCTTTACCCACGTTTCAATGTTGTCAGGTCGGATCAAGAATAATTTTTGCATGACGTGCGCATTGAGGCAGACCATGGTCGACACTCGGACAAAATCCACTTCCACGCCCCCATACCTCATCACCACAAAGTTGCAGCGTGCGTGGCGGTTTCCAGTTTCCCTCCGTGCGGGCTAAAGCGGTCTTGATATGCAGTAATCGCGAAACATATGCGGAGGGGCAGACAAGAAGATTCCCACGAATTCCTCCGCTATGCCATAGATGCTTTGCAGAAGTCCTGCCTCCACGGATACCCACCGTGCGTTCTCTCCGTTTGCTCCGAGGGCATTAATGGCTGAGCCTGAGTGTTCCAGGAAACTCGACCCCAAACTTGCTGAGACAACCTGGGTGCATCAGGTTTTTGGAGGTCGGCTGAGATCGCGCGTCACCTGCGGGGAGTGTGATTACAACAGCGACACATTAGACCGCATCCTTGATCTTAGCATCGATATTTTCGGTGTGAACAGTGTCAGGGACGCGCTGCGGAAGTTCGTTGCTGTTGATCACCTCAAGGGCGCGAACAAATACAAGTGCGAGAAGTGAGTGTCCCCAATCGAGCAGGGGGTCTCGTTGTCTCAACCCTGTGATAGATGTAAGAAACCGGTTCTGGCCGAGAAACAGTTTACGATCCACGAGGCTCCAACGGTCCTGACAATCCATCTCAAACGATTTTCTCCCATGGGCCGAAAGATCGGACACCAGATACGATACGACGAAAGGCTCTCATTACAACCCTACATGAGCGATGGGGCTTTCGGTCCCTCGTATTCATTGTACGGGGTCATTTCCCATGCTGGGGGTGGGCCAAATTCGGGCCACTACTATGCTCACGTCAAGGATAATATGGGGAACTGGTATGAGATGAACGATGAAAGCGTTACACGGATCGGTGGACCACCATTATCCCTGAAGAACGCTTACGTTCTGTTCTACTTGCGGGACAAAGGACAGGCGCTAGAATCTGCGATCTTGTCGGCGACTCGCGAGCCCTTGAAAGGTGGATTGGTTGCCGGTATGAAGAAGCGTAAGCTTGCTAATGAGCCGGATGAGGATACTGGTGTTCGGACCTCCCCCGTCCCTCCGCGACCCTCGACACTTGCCAAGTTCATTGGTCCACTCTTACCTTCCCCCGACATCCCTTCCCCAAGCAAGAAGCGGAAGCTCAGCGATTCCAAAGATCCTCAAGCCGAGGCGTTGAAGAAGAAGATCGAGAACGTCACTGGGAGAACCAAGGAGGCAGAGAAGGAGAAACAGGCGAAGAAGGTGCCGGCACCTATGTCGGGCCTTCAAAGTCTCTCGCAGTACACCGACGATGACGACGAGGACGAAGGGGAGGCCCCTTCTCAGGAGGAGATCGAAAAGGTCAAGGAAAAACTACCGATACCGTTGGTGGCTTCCACTGTCCCTACCTCGAGCTTCTACGGCGGTGGGAGTTCCTCGAACACTACTCCCCTCAAGAACAAGAGCAACCTCCAACGGCAGCCTGGGTCTCCGAAACGCAATCGGTCGGACGGTGCTGGGGTGCTCAAGAAAAGGAAATCCTTATGTGATAATCCCTACAGCCGGATAAAGGGCAACAGCAACCTCCAGCAGTACAGGAGAAAGAAGATGATTTTCTAAACTCGAAAGGAATCGTCCTTCCCGTCGGGGTATTCAATAGTCGGTTCTGCCAGTTTGTTTACGATCTTTATGGACTCTGTTTGTGCGTTGCTCTCCCGTCGTCACTCGGATGTGTGTGTATGGTGTCGAATGCTGTTCTGTTGTGTTACTCGCTGCCATCGTCGTCGTTATTGCTGATGAAGTTGTTTGTCGGTCTGTTCCCTCCTTGCTTACCCGCTTCAGAGTTTTCTTGTGTACACAAAAAGATGATGATACCCGATTATATGCGTTGACATGCGTGAATATATGAATTGTGGGTGCTCTGGGGTCGAGAAGGTGCGCTTGTCGTCTACCACCAACCAGCCTTGGGCCCGGGAGTGACAAGCTCAAGGTTTCTGCATGATCAAAGTTTAGCTTTCGGCTTTTCGACATTCAGGGTTGTCGTATCAGCCTCTCCCTCCTTCCCTTCTTCCCACCACACTACCGTGACGGTGATGTCATCCCTGTGATACCTAGAATACGGAGGAGGGATGCTCAACATCCTCCTCAACTCGTAATTGTTTGCCCCACCCAACGCGTTCCTGATCAGATGGGCGCCGGGGTTATCGTCAACGAAAGCCCAAGCGCCTTCCGCGAGTTCCCGTCGTTTGGTTTTGCCTTCTACCGCCGCCGTGCCCGTGGACGTGGGGACGAGATTGGGGAGATCGGATTTAGGTATCGAGCCTTTGAGACCAGAGAGGTGACCTCCGACTAGAGCGACTACGTCCTCGGAAGAGAGTTGATCCCAAAGACCTAGTTCGCGATTGAGACCGAGACGCAAACCGATCCGTCAGTAGGTTGGTTTGGTGAGCTGGGAATGGTAATGAAAAATTGACGTACCGTCAGTAGCAAGAACCAGGAACCGTAGTGTAGACCCGTCAGAAGAAGCGGAATCTGGTGACAAGGCGGGTATCGAGAGAGACCTGTGTGTCACTTCTGGTTTCGCGGTTACGTATGGAGGGGTTTTGAGAGCCCCCGGCCAACGTCGCATTTCACCTCCCAAGAAAGCCTGAGAAAGCCTGTAAGAAGTATCTCGTGTCGGTGAAAGGGTTATCTTAGGATGTATGAGGGATGGGTGGCTCACATTTCTTGTAGCTGGGCTGACCATTTATATCGTGCATCACCGAAAGCACGGGTTGGCTCCAAACCGCCTAGGACGCGACCATTGCGGATGACGTTGTCCCTCTCATCCTCCGGGTGTTCAGAACGTACTCTGTGAAGGCACCGTCGGTCCTCATCACCGAAACGATCGAACGTGGTGTTGTGAAACTCACCTCTCGGCCTCCTTCTCGTTCCTTCCAGTTTGGTCCTCGCTGAGAACCTCGACCTTCCATGACCCTGTACCGTCGGAGCTTTCTTCCCAGATGCCCGCTACCGCGCGGCAGTCGCCAGTGCACGCAACGTAGAGATTTCGTCTTGCTGTGTCGAGGACGGCTAGAATAGCACAACTACCTACAAATTCAATGTAAATAATCACATCACGCGACCCATCGAGGAGTAACTCGGACTAACCGGATAACGCAGGCATAATGACTGCTTGACCTAAAGGATGTTTGCTCAAATCCGGGGTGAAGTTCTTGTCCTTATTATCCGATTTCACTACCTCCGAGGCAAGGAGACGGACGGGAGAGCCGGTGATCTCTGTATCGAGTTTTGTGAATGCCTCTTGAATCGCCAGGGAGAAATGATCCGGATTGGCATCTGAAGGTGTCGGGGGTGAAAAACCGGTTGTGGGCCAGATGTGGGACTTGATGGTGGAGAAGATCGAGCCTTGTTTGGCGTTGGGAGGGTTAATCAGGGTATTCAGTTCCATTGCGACAGCTGGGACGAGGGTTTTGGAGAGTAGTTGTGAGGTATGAGTGCCGGCCTGTGGCGAATCTCTTGTCTCAGTGACAGGAAATGGAGAGAATGTGAAATGGACGTACGTGACCATCCATTATCGCGAAGAACAACAAGTCCCCCTCGGGTCCTGTCTCGGTCTTGTCCCTCTCAACAATTGCACTCGCGCTAGCATCCTCAATGGGGTTGTTAGAAGCCAACGAGGCAGTAGCACGGTTCCAAACCAATCCTCCCGGCCTCAAGGTCGATTGTATGATCGCGCTGTCCCTAAGACGCTTCTCAACTTGCTCGGCCGAGAGCATCCCAAAGGTTCGCGTAGCCATAAACCGTTTCCCGTCTGGACCGGTCTCTCTGACCTGGAGGTCGAAAGTTGCCGGTTTGACCTTCGAATAATAGTAGTAGAGGGAGACGGGGGTGCCGATTCCGATGACGGTTCCAGCGATTGGTTTCCAGGCCCTTCGCAGCATCGCTCTCCTGCCGCTACCACCTTGGAAGTTGGGAAAGAGAAAGACGCGTGAAGGGAGGCGCGGCGGGTGAGAGAACGCAGCGAGCGTGGTTACGGACCGGATCCAGGAGGGGGGAAGTTGACTGAATGATCGATCACTGCGGATTTCGGGCCACTTTGCCTCTCACCCTTTCTATCCTCCCACGGGACGGGTCGCTCTTGGAAGTTTGACCGTTTCTCTGCCTTGAAGACGCGAATGGGTTGGCTATGAAGCATTTTAGTCTCGCAATTTTTACTCCCGAACGCGGGGGTCGTACCCCGGATGCGTGTGTGCCCGTCTCCTGGCAACTTCTACAAGCCACCGGGTATCACTTCAGCTCTGCATATAAGGGGCTCAACCTATTCAAGTCCTAGCTGAGTCGACCGCAGTGCTTTCATCATCATCAAGACCCACGCGACCATACTTTGGGGCGGTCAAGTTCGCTGAAACCCAGCATTCCCAATCTTTGAACGGGAAGCCATACAATGGGTGCAGACCGCTGGAAGGTCTTCTATCCCATGCGATGCGCGTGCCCACAGGTCGTCTTCTGAGGACCTTTGTGATACTTGAGTTGCGTGGGATCAATCGTAACCCCGCTCTATCGACTGTAAGTCAATCGAGAGCTGATTGTGTGCCCTGACACGCTAGGGGACTGCCCCGTGTTGGCTGGCTCTTCTATGTTCACGCATCCCCTGCATTGTGGCCTGTTGTCCTTCTTCCTTGGTATCCACCCCCGGGGCTGTCTTCATCCATATCCCCATCCCATAACTTCCGGATCCCACTTCATTCCCGACACTGATGTCCGGAGGTGGCCTCTACTACTGGAAATTCGACAACAGAAACCCCGCATTACGTACGGCCCTGTATGGTCGAACCCCACGGACATGAACGCGCACGAGTCGACACTATCCTACACATCCAAGAAAGCAAACGCCATGATTCAGTTCTACGGTACACATCATTCCATTTCCGGCCCCACGCCCCAATTGACACTGATCAGCCTATTGGGCTGCACCCAGGAAAGATTATGTGGCTTTTTGGTGCCACTGGAAGAACTGAAGACTGGAATCAGCCCGTTTCTCGCTATACCCTTGGCGATCGATGCATTTCCACCGTTACCGCCGAGATAAAAAACAACATGTCATACAACGAACTATTCGCATACTTCTACAACCTCGATTCATCCTACCACACGTTCGTCGTATAAAACATTAAAGAAGGCGCGACACTCTTCTTGGACTATTACCTGGTCGAACCGGTATCACCGGGTGAGTTGACGGGATCGACGGGGAACCTGCAGACGGGTGGAGAGCCGTTGAGCACCTCCACCTCGGGGCATCCGTTATTGATTAAGACTGCGGCTCTTTCGAGGAGTGTTGTGATTGCGAGCCATACCGGCGCTGTGATTGACGGTATCTTGCCGACATTTTCAATCGCAATTGTTGCGTTCATTCTTTGGAGAAGGAGGGGAGGTTCTAAGCCGTACTATTATAAACCTATGGCAGGTTAAAGCCTAGAACAAGCGGGTCGCAAAGAGGATCGGTAACTCCTACGGTCACCCCCTACCCCTCTTCCCCCTCTACCGCGCACGATACACCGCAAAGTGCTGAGCGATCGCCACCAACCCGGACGAGGACTGTTATGTCTCATAGTAGCGCATACTCTCTGGGCGGTGATCGGACCCCGACCTCTGCATTTTCACGACAAACGTACTTCCCTCCGGAGTACCAGTCACAGGATCTGCTTGCGAAATTCAAACCTATCACACTCGAAGTCGTTGTCGCGACCATTGTCGCATTCACAGTCACTGTTACAATCACCTTCGGGGATTATTGTATTCGAACTTGGCTTCGTCTATACGTTCGTCCGGTCCTTCTCTTTACGAAGGCATTCATTTTTCCTTTATTAGCTTGTACTATACATACAACGGTTTCGCGTGATTCCGTTAGAGGTGACAGCGGTGGTAAGATGACGTCCATTGTACGTGTGCTACGCTGGGATGGCTAGGCTTGGGGTTGAAAAATGCAGTGATTTTTTCGTATCACTTATCCAAGCCACCGAAGGCCAGAAGCTTTTCATGCATGTACTCGTTGATGCCGTGTGCGCCCTCGCGTCCCAGTCCACTCTCCTTGATACCACCGAAAGGAATGGTCGCGCCGGAGACGGCTTCGGTGTTGATTCCGACCATACCAACCTCCAATGCCTCGGCGACCCTCCAGGCCCTACCGATGTCTCTGGAATAGAAATATCCTGCAAGCCCGACATCGGTGTCGTTAGCCAACTCGATCACCTCCTTCTCGGTTTCGAACTTGATCAAAGCTGCGACAGGTCCGAAAGTCTCTTCTTGGCCGAAGAGCGTTGACGGTCCCGGTGGAACATCCGAGAGGATGGTGGGCTCGTAGAAAGAGCCAGGGGCATCACGGCGCTTTCCACCGACGAGGATCTGCGCGCCTTTTGAGACGGCATCCTCAACGTGTTTCTCGACTTTGTGGACAGCCTTCTCATGGATCAGAGGGCCGTGGGTACTATAATAACAGAAAAATCAATGTCATGCGGGCATGTAATTGGGGGGATTGCGTACGTATCGCTTAGAAAACCGTCCCCAATCTTGAATGCCGCGACCTTTTCAGCCAGGCGAGATGCAAATTCCGCATAGACCGACGAGTGAACGTAAATCCTGTTCGCACAGATGCAAGTCTGACCGCTTGCGCGGAACTTGCACGCAATAGCGCCTGAGTCATTATCAATCCGGTGCCCGATCACGTTTACGAACGCTGACTGACCTTCCACAGCGTCGTCAATGTTCGCGTCGCCGAACACGATGAATGGCGAGTTCCCCCCTGCCTCAATTGAAACCCTACGCGGATCCATGGGTTAGAACGTAGATGATCAGCAAAAACATGGGAGTTAATTCCCACTTTTTCAACGTGCTTGAAGCCATCCCATATAAGAGCTTGGCAACCGGGGTGCTACCGGTGAACGAGATCTTTTTAACGGTCTTGTTCTCACAGATCTCCTTGCCAACGGATACAACGTTCTTTTGTGTGGTCACGATGTTGATCACGCCGTCAGGGAACCCTGCGCGGCTGGCCAGCTTTCTCGAGGATCAACCAAATCTCTAGACATTTACCCAAAGAAGAACGTACCTCGGCGAGTGCAAGGGCAGAGAATGGGGTCTCTGGTGCGGGCTTGATGACCGCTGTGCAACCAGCAGCCAAAGCAGCGCCAAGTTTTCGGGTGATCATAGCCGAAGGGAAGTTCCATGGTGTGAAGATTCCGCTGTGCGTGCAGTTGTCACAAAATGTACCGCTGGCAACCGGATCTAACTTACACGACACCTAGGGAATGCCACGTGAGCCCACATTCTACAGCGTGAACAGATGAACCTACCAATGGGTTGCTTGATGACAATATTCCTAATGCCTGGTATGGGTGAAGGAACTTGCTCTGTAGCAGATGGGGGTCACGGTAATCCATATGCATTGCCTTTTTGCGTACCTCCGTATGTCCTAACGGCCTCCTCAGCTGTGAGATAGATTAGAGGGTGTCGTATGTTACGAAAGGGGTCACCAACCGAACCACTCAACGAATGACGCGCTATAAACATTTTCGCTCTTTCCCTCCGTCAAGGTCTTGCCATTCTCAAGTGTCTATATGCCCTCTGAGTATTTTGTCGCGTCGAGATGGTCGCAGAAGCTCACGATAATCCGACCCAAATCATCGTGATGCTGGAGGATGAGTCCATGAAGTTTCATGAGAAGGTCATGTCGATGCTGAGCTCATGCGTAGGTTCATAAGTGCTCAGCGGTTTTCCATCAAGGGGACAGACTGACCTTGGCCGTTGTCTTTCTCCAGGACTTGAAAGCATCTCCCGCAGCGGCGATAGCCTCTTTAGTTTGGGCCAGGGTCATTTCTGGAACTGTTCCGAGCTCTGCATCATTAGCAGGATCTACATCCGACGGAAAAGACGATCAGCCAAGCACGGTAGGCAAAGAGAGGAGCAGCGCGGAACTTGTCACGGTGATCTTTCCGTCGTCCTCTCCGTCCACCCACTTCCCGTTGATAAGACCCTGGGTCCTGATCAGCGACGGATCCTTCAACCCGAACTGGTTTGCAAAAAGGCGGGTCAGAGCTAAAGCGCAAATGCGAAATGATTGAGTAAGGAAACGGACGGCGTTTACGGTTGTAGTGGTGCTGGCCATTCTGAAGCGTACGAATTGGTTCTGTTTCGCGATTGTCCTGAGGGACGCAAGGAAAAAGAGGGTAGGGCCCATCAGAAACAGTGTGGAGTCCTGCGATCTCACACTTCCTGTCTCTTGCGGCCGGCGTGTGGCTGGGAGTTGGATGGCCGTCGGCTCTCCGGCCCGGACATCAAAGTCTCGCGTTCTGTCGGGAGCTCCGTTCAATCGACATTCCGCGCAAGTCAGTCGATGGCTGGGCTGGAGGAAGTGGTGGCCAAGTTACTGGACGACCCAGCGACAGAGCAGATAGCTTCAGAGATTGGTGGTGCGTCTGCTCATTCTCATTTCTGTTCCATGAAGAATCATCTGGGAAAGTTTTACAGTCCATCTATGGCGATGATGCTCTGAGTCTTTGGAAAACTCCTCCGCAATCCACAGATACGACGGTCAGATATACCGCAACGATAGGGTATATCAGCGGGGTTCTACTCCAGCTC
>Ga0307517_10006457_pt1 | contig 17349 bp, 11 predicted proteins | sample 23_EM_MG_FD_194515 | JGI IMG/M metagenome (GOLD analysis project Ga0307517, IMG submission 194515) | Populus trichocarpa ectomycorrhiza microbial communities from riparian zone in the Pacific Northwest, United States - 23_EM | ecosystem: Host-associated > Plants > Roots > Unclassified | place...
AGAGCTGTGGTGTGGTCTCGCCGGCGATCCTTTGGATGACCAGAGCAGAGGGTGGATCTGCGGTTTCGCTGTGTGGTGGGACACAGATTCGCGGGGGAAGAGGGTGAAGAGTTTGAGTTCAATCAGCGACGTAGCGTCCCTACCCTTGGCCCCGAGCACGGTGCATGTGGATGTCTCTTGCCGGGGCCATGTGCGTAGATCCCCGGGGCCACGGGTATTCGCAGTAGCCGTTCCATCCACACCGGGCGATTTTCTGCCCCGTTCCTCGAGGGATGTGGGGTATGAAAATTTTCACCATGCAAGGAATGAGACATTCCTGTAGCAGGTAAGTATCTTCCCTGCTCGTGAAGAGTTATGCCTACCTGCTCTGTGATCCCTGTCGGGTAGCTCGACAAGGAACCCTGAAGTGAGGAAGGGTGCTGAGCGAGTGTGAGGTGTTAATCGACAATCCCCCTAGCGAACAAATGTTCCCAATTTTTATAGTCCCTCGAATTGTGTAGGTGTACACCTAAAGATCCAAGGCCGTGGTGAGTCTGGAGACCTTCGACGTGGCCTTAGAGTTCCAAGTCATGCCATGTGTGCTGCATGCAGTGAGTGGGGAGGTGAAGGTTCGGCGGAACCGGCTTGGCCCGGCTTCCTACTACAATCACCACCCTGACCACGACAGGACGTGTCTGACCCTCCAAATGCCAGCGCGAACGGTTCGAGACTGTGTACACGCACCCCCAACACGGAGCAACCCCCCACGTCAGTGCCGAGCGTACTCGCAGTAAGTTCAGAAGCTTCACGACTCGGGCGGCAAGTCCACGTTCGCATTCCTGCATCTCTTCAACCCCCGGATATGTACGATGTCTATCAAGGCGGTCTAAGTGGCCTGGACGTCAATCGCTGGACATGGGCTGGTCACCCGTGCTACGCACGTCATGAACGGGGTTAACCTGGGGTGGAGGTAGTGACCCAGGCGCAACATCAAAGGAACTCTGTTCTCCCGCACAAACATTTAGGATTCGGTGGGGTGTTGCACTTGTGATCCGTGCGTTGGGTTCTTTCCGAAGGTCCTAGTGAGTCCTTCACCCAACTTAGAATTCCAATGTCTAGAGTGTTTGAAACGGGGCCCCCCACGATCCCTAGGACGACGCGTCAGCGCTTCAGCGCTCAGCTGCGGTACTAGTAACCTCGGCCACGTTCTTCCCAACCGAGCCCATGCCTCTAAACTCGGGGCGGGTTCCAGCCTGGACCTAGGGCTAGCTCCGTTGCCTATCCCGGATATCCCGTCTGTAGAGATGATCCAGGGTCATGATGTCTATCGGGTATATAGCAAACGGTTTCCCGCTTCCGCCTAAAGTCTCCAGGTACTCGGGCCCTGATCGTCGATCCTCGCGTGCCAGTCTGAAGCCCCGTCCTCGCGGAAATTCGCCCCTGAACTGGCGTAGTACCCCATTTTTCGGGCCCCCGTCCCGAAGGTTGGATGTCTCAGCGGCGACCGATCGGCAGCGCTCTGTGCCTGCTGTGCTCCTTCACCCGAACAACCATGCAACATATTCCCATTCTATGGCTACCGTTCAGGGGTGAAGTGTATTGCTATTTGCAAGGATTGATCACGCTATGTGATCGGCGTCTCCATTCGCGGAAGCCAGGATCCGCGCGGGGATTTGCCCACCGACATCCCTCGCCATGTACCTCGGAAGTCGGTACGTGAAGCGAGTGGTAACATAAGAGAATTCTGAGGGCTTTGTCAGTTTCGCGGTTTTCTATCACCTATTGGATGACCATGCGTAACATGAAACACATATATACCCTCCCCAATAGGGTTCCGGCTCCATTGACCGAGGTTTGCTTCTCACGTATGGGAATCTTCCGCGTCTCACATGTAAGTGAAATCGGGCATCAAGCATCGGGGTGGCACCGAAACCTGGTGGAGCCAAAAAAGATGGGGTTGCAGTCCTTCCTGTCCTCCGCATTTCGGAATATTGGCCGGTTCTCGAGCGACACAGCCATGGCGCTGTGATTCTAGGTGGGCGCGGTTTGAAGGCAAGGTCCGCGGCCCGACTCAACGGACGGGGTCCTAATAACTCCCTTAAATGTCCTTGGATATCTGGGGTGGTGTCTGGACTCACGCGTACACGAGGTAAGCACGCGGACAGTCACCCATTGAGTATCTTCCATGAGCTGTTAGACTTTCTGGACTTCGAGTATATCTGGCGAGAAAGGAATGTATTGGGACCCCGACCGTTGTGCGGGGTTCAAAACAATACAAGTCACAGCAAACTGGCACCCACCGCGAGCTTACAAAACATTCTTGGAAGGTCACTCAATTGGTCCACCTAGCTATTAGTAGACTGGTTCTTTATCAGGTGCGTACATAAGCACAACTACGGCTGATACGCCATATGGGCAGAGTCTCTCATCACAGCCACACAACGATCCCCCCGCGCCAGCCCACCAAAACAACATCAGCAGCATAATCCACATGGACTTTGTCTGTCCTTATCCCCAATATCTTATTGGCTGTAAACTGACTGAAAAGCGAATCCCGATCCCTCATTCTACCGCCCCAACCCTCCACGACATGCATTACCATCGACATCATCATTAACAGGATTTGAACCAGACCAACCAGGACGATCCACACTATTTATCCCTGCGCGCGCTTGCCAATGACGAAGGGTCCAACATGGCGCGCTGCTTTGAGGAAAGTCAGCAGGCGTACACGTCTGGGGATCGAGCCGGGGCTAAGACGTTGTCCAATGAGGGGAGGGAACATAAGGCAAGGATGGAGCAATTGAATGCGGAAGCCAGTGCTTGGATATATGCGAGTGGGTCTCGTCGCTTCCCCCGCCGGTGAATCGATAATCCCTAGAGTTTGATGCTGATGTGTACCCCCCTCTTATCTGGTGTTCAGAGAATAATGCAGTGAGTTAGACCCTCTTATTTGGTACAAGGTGGTTATCTTATATCGACTCGCTATTAGGACAATGACCCCGGAGAGATCGACCTGCACGGATTATACGTGAAGGAAGCCATTGAGTACGCTGACAGGGCGATCGAAGCTGCCAAATATCGTGGCGAAACCACGATTAACATCATAGTCGGTCCGTTTTCATCCTCAAATAACAGGTGATCTTTCTAACAAAATAGGGTTTCGTTCTCAGGTCAAGGTTTGCATTCCATCAGTGGGGTTGCAAGACTGAGGCCCGCAATCGAGGGGTTGGTTCAGAAGTATGTACTCGTTTTTGGCACCGTATGGGTCGCCGGGGCTCAGACGCGTTGCATTACTCCGTAGGTATGGTATGGTTGTGGAATCGGACCCAGGTAACGCCGGGGTGTTGATCGTGCGACAGCGGGAGGGATGGTGGTAGTTGTGTCATTGTTGCGGGCGAAGTCACTCGCAGGGCTGGGAAATCAGAAGTGGGGTGTGTTATCGTGTAAAACCTGTATTAAATCGTGTTTCATGGGGTTCTCATTACAGCGACTCTCCACCGGTGGAATCGGCTCCTGCTCGGTGCGAAGCGGTCCGTACTATCCTTGGCCTAGATTGTCATCCGTCGGGGCGACGGGAAATGTTATCTTGTATACGAAACCTTTTGGCGGGGATCATGCCGCAAGGACGTCTTCGGATGAACTCTTCCTGCCAGCCCATGAATATGTAACAGCGGGGATTGCTTGCCGAACACAAGGTCCATCATCAACTGCAAACGAAATCAGCATATGCTATCCCACACATAGAGATATATTCCGGTATTACTCACCGTGAGGAGGACTCCCACTATGGGCCTCTCCCTGCACGTTTGGTTATTGCCAACACAAGGTTCAGCTCTGACCCTCAACTCCCTCCTCCGCCTCGCTGACATTCTGCTCTCGCTAGCGACTGTAAAGGCGTTAGCCTCTACATGGGCTTCACCCTCCCAGGGTTGGAGGCTTCGGTCATCCCTTGAGACCTCGAGACATAGAAGCAGACGCCATGTCTAGGCGGTATATCTTTACGAGCGCATCGTCGAGTCCACATTATCCGGCCAACCAACTATGCAATGTGACGTACAAAATACATGCATAAGCCCAGAAACCAAACGATGAGTTTGTTCAGGACATCGGTGTCATCGCGCTCACGTCGCTACATAGTAGGTTTGCATCCCTCCGCTGGCGATCAAGATGGTGGAGAACACCTCATGTCCAGCTGTCTCATTTGATAATCATCGGTCCAGCCTAGGTGAGACGGTAGACACCGCCCCATTCGCCGCGGTAAGGGAAGTTGGTTCAGGGTCGGAGACCGCGAGATACCCTGTTAGTCCCATGAACACCAGCACTGAACGGAGAGACGGCAGGCATCCTGTGGTGAATTTTGTTGGGAAACCAATACCGTTGAATTTGTGTCGTGGTTGGTGTGGTTGGTAGGCTCCCGCAGCCGCCCTTCGACGGGGACACAATGCCATCATTGACGAGGTTCAGCTATCCCAACCTCCGTAACGCGGCCAAGGGGGTAGAACCACCGTAGGGATGCATCTCATTCGCAAATCAGGCGGCGCCTGCAGGGTTCAGGGCGAAGAACGGCGGATGGACGAGGGACTGCGTGAAACAGACTACCCTCAGTCGCACGCCGGCCGACCACGTCCAATGGTTGGATCCAATACTGAGAGGATCGGGATTAGTGCTACTGGGGGTCGGTGAATTGACTGATGCAAACCCAAACACTTCATGCCGGGGTCACTGCTGAAATTCGCCATGTTGATCGTCACGCCGGCAGCTCCGAACAAACGAGCTGACAGCCCTCGTCATTCCATCCCAGACATCTCATTGCCACTGTAACCAGGTTTGAATCATTGCCGAACTGTTCCAATTCCTGGGGCAACGTGTTTGGCACCGAAAGTGAAAGATGGGTAGAGGACACGGGACAGACGAGTGTTCTGACGATGTACCTTGGACAGTGCGGCGGGTGGTGACAATTCGAGAAAGGTCATGGTTGGGGAGTCCAGGGATAATAACTGGGTGTTTCTTCTGGTAAAGAGAGGGAGCCCGTAGAGTGTGGGCTGTAAGAAGAGGAGCACGGGTGATCTCGATCGCATGCAACTCATGCCTCAACTACCAACACAGTTTGAATTTTCTCATCAGAGTCAGACGGCCCGTTCGCAAAGCGCGTCTCGTGACAAGACGGCTGCCCATCTCTATTGGGTTTAGGGCACCTCTTCACATCCTGCGTGCCACACCTTTTTCTCGCAGCTATCTCCGGTTCCGACCATGGCTGCGATATCCCAGCGACAGAAACGTCGAGACACCACTCTCTCATCCCTGAATGCGGCCATCGAGGCCTTGGATTTCATGAAGGAGGCCACAACTATCACACCAGCTCCAACTGTTTTTGACACCGTCAGCGCTCTCTTGACGACAATCAGAGCGCGTTTCCCCTCTTCTCCGGCGATTCATCCCAGCACATCAAACCAGAATACCATGGCCAACAAGGTCGACTTCGCCGAGCTCGGGCTGGCTTGCGCTGACGCGTGTAAGGCTCTCGACCGGGGGATGAACGAAAGACGATCGGGTGAACTCAGCCGACCTGTGGGCGAGGCGATTGAGCACTTGACCATGTGGGCTAAACCAAGGACAGATGTTGTGCACGACTTGTTTACCGTACTTCACAGGACTGTGGCGGAGATCCAGGGAAACATCACAGAGAAGGGCGGGCGGAGCTTATCTTCCCGACTTGTCCACACGAAGAACGACAAGGAAGTGATAGCAGCTTGGAGGTCCGAACTCAATAGGATCCTTCACGTCTTCAACGTACGTTCAATCGGATCTGATCGGCAATCGCTAACCACCACCCCTTCAGACCGAGCTTGCAACCAATGCCCATGTGTCGGTTGGGAAGATCCGTCGTAACTCATTGACAGGCCAGGAAGGTACAGACACCCAAGATCACTTTGTGAGTGCAACTGGCCATCCACCAACAACGAATACTGACCACGTCCTAGATTGGAGCCAAGTTAACGGCCTCAAATACCACGGGTCTTACATCCTCAAATTTACAAGGCACTCCCATTGGGGAGTCACCTCCGCCTCCCCCGAGGGCGTGCTTCGGACGGGACGAGCTGATCAAGAAGATCGTCGGTCTAGCCGAAGACCTTACTCCAATCGCTCTCATCGGTGCAGGGGGAATTGGGAAAACATCGATTGCTCTGACAGTCCTTCACCATGATCGCATCAAGTAGCGGTTTGGGGATAACCGTTGACTCATCCGTTGCGATCAGTTCCCCTCCTCGTACACCCACTTCCTCGCCAGACTCTCCAAGGTCATCGGTGCAGGAGTTGAGAACCCTGAGGGTCTGACTCCCTTACGACCTTCCCTATCCTCAACAGACATGATCCTGTTTCTTGATAACGCCGAATCCATCCTCGATCCGCATGGAACAGGCGCCCGGGAGATATATGGGGTGGTGGAGGAGCTGAATCGTTTCAGTAACATTTGCCTCACCATCACATCCCGTATCTCGACCATCCCTCCCGACTGCGGGTTCTTGACATCCCAATATTATCGATGGATGCCGCGCGTGACACCTTCTACCGCATATGCAAGAATGAGAAAAAGTCTGATTTGGTTGACGAAATCCTGGAGCAACTTGATTTCCACCCCCTCTCGGTGACCCTACTTGGCACTGTTGCACATCACAACAAGTGGGACAACGATCGGCTGGTGGGGGAGTGGGAGACGCACCGAACGGGGGTACTTCGGACAGATCACAACGAGAGCCTTGCGGCAACGATCGAGCTTTCACTCACCTCGCCGATGTTCCGTGAACTTGGCCCTGACGCCCGCGACCTCCTTGGTGTCATTGCCTTTTTCCCTCGGGGCATCAGCGAGAGCAACCTCGACTGGTTGTTCCCGACGAGGACTACTTCCAAGCGATTGTCTCCGACCACCCTCAACAGAAAGAACACCTTCGATAAGTTCTGCACCCTGTCTCTGACGTACCGAAGCAGAGGATTTGTCACGATGCTCGCGCCCCTCCGCGACTATCTTTACCCAAAGGATCCAAACTCGTCCCCCCTCCTCTGCACGGTCAAGGAGTGTTACTTCCACCGGTTGTCAGTCTTCGTCGATCCTTCCATGCCTGGTTTCGAAGAAGCCCGATGGATCACATCAGAGAATGCGAATGTCGAGCGCCTGCTCGATGTCTTCACAACAATCGACGCAAACTCATGCGAAGTCTGGGCCACCTGTGTTCACTTCATGCGACACCTCTATTGGTATACCGGGCGATCAGTTGTACTGGTGCCAAAGATCAAAGGGCTCCCTGACGACCACCCCACCAAACCACGTTGCTTGTTCGAGCTTTCGAAGTTGTTTGACCGTGCTGGAAATCGCGTCGAGAGCAAACAGCTCCTTCTTCACGCCTTGAAGCTCTGGAGAGGACGAGGGGATGCCTTTCAAGTTGCTGAAACATTGAGGTTTGTGGCCGGCGCAAACCAGATGCTTGGCCTCTGGCAGGAAGGGATACAGCAGGCGAGAGAAGCATTGGGAATCTACAAACGGCTCAAGCACATGACGGGACAAGCACAGTCACTGGAACAGCTCGCTTGCTTGTTACACGGTGACAACCAGCTTGACGCCGCAGAAAAAGCCGTGTCACGAGCGATCGATCTTCTCTCGGGCGAACGCGACCAGTTTATGGTTTGCAAATGTCACCGTGTCCTTGGAAAGATATCCTATTCCCAGGGAAAGACGAAGAAAGCGATCGACCACTTCGAGACAGCCCTCAGGATTGCGTCCACTTTCGACTGGCCCCCTCAACTGTTTTGGAATCACCACGAACTGGCGGACCTATTTTCTAAGGAAGGCAGGTTTGACAGCGCACACGCGAGTATCGAACGCGCCAAGTCGCATGCGATAAATGAGCCATACCGTCTGGGCCGTGCGATGGAGCTACGGGCCAGAATTTGGTATAGACAGTGCGAGTTCGAAGCGGCGAAGTCTGATGCTCTGCGCGCTGCTGATGATTATGAGAGGCTCGGGGCCTCCAAAGATCTAGAGCGCTGCAGAGCTCTCCTCCGTGATATCGAAGGGAAATGAGAAAGTTGGTCACCTCCGGTGAGCTGCTGGAAATACTGCTACTTCCTACGCGTGTTGACTCTCCATTCTCAGCTCGGCATACTGGATATCACCCCACGAGTTCACTCGGGCACATTCTTCCACCAACAACTGACCCGCGTCTGGACGGAAATCCGATCCCTGACTGCCGTCGTACTCCTCATCCCTCATCTCCCTCTTTTTCCCAATGTCATTTTCTATCTCACTGGTTGACCCCCTATCATTGTGCGTTTTGTTGTCCCGTTGCTTGTCATTGATCTGTATCAAATCGTGTTGTCTAGCTCCCCGTCTTCCGTGTTGTATTTGTTTCGCTTTTTTGTGTCGTAGATCACCCATTGTTTCCGAACGTTTGACTTCTCGACGTGACAACCAACGCTGCTGACAGTAATTCTGGCCAAACTGGATGACGTGCTTTTCAGAAAGCGCGGTTTGCGGATGCTGAATCCGGGGATGCCAGTGTGGTCTTCCGTGACCGTAGCCTCGCCGCGTTTCACTGCGCACCACTGTATACAAGATCTCTTCCGATATTACACGCCGTACACCAGCCATACAGTAGGATATTGGCATGCGCGTACAACATGCAACTGATACGGCGTGGGGTGTATCAGATCCTCTCATATTGGGCTCTGCGACTGCGCGCTATGAGTCTCAATCTCTTCCGTCAACCCCCACCTTGGGATGCTAACTCGTACGGGGCTTTACTCCATCCTTCCCGCAAGCTGGCGCGAGGTCTCCGACCAACCAACAGAACACGCCAGATTCCGGCGGATGACGGCACTCACGACGAATGTCTCCCCCCCTTCCCACCATATTCCGGTGTCAATTCGCAACTGCTTCCCTCATCGCACTCCTCCCCCCCACGAGCGACACCTTTCACAACCTCATCGAGGTTAGCCATGGCGAGCAGACTCCAGACCTGTCTTTCCCCCTTTCACGAAGGTGTCGCTCGAGGCTACGGTACGGCTGCACCCGCAGGTGTCGTGATTAGAAAGTTCCGATCGGCCACTCGCTCGGGCTGGGTGTGACGGCCCAGCCAGGAGCGTCTACGGCTGTGGTAGCTGTCTTTTTTGTCGTCACAGCTTCTGACAAAGTGAGGGTATGCGTTCGAGAGGATCGGTCAATAATGAGGATGGCTTATGTAAACCCACAGCTCACTTACACGTTCGCATACCATTTACTTTTTAGCTTTGTCAGTGTCCTCCTGACGATGGTCAGGGTATGTTTACTTCTACGTTGCAAATATAATGCTGGCACCACTCCATGATCACCCCAGTCCTAACGACACAACGTCGTCTCCCCTCCCCCACGGATCATCGATTGAGGTTGTTCCTGCCAAAGCTGGCTTCGAAGAAGTATGGTGAATCACATTGGTGGACGTGAATGTCGAGCACCTGCTTGGTGTCTTCACACCCACCAGCACGGGTCCAAACGATGTCTGGGACGCCTGTGAGGGGTCAAAAAGTTCACCTCGGTGACAGAACAATCCGATGAACGTCGCGCAAGTATGTCAACCCCTCCAACGCGACCAATGAGACCTTCTCAATGACATCGATTGTATGAATCAGGGGGAAATCTTATGTGGTCAGTCGGTTCTCGTTCGCTCACAGCGCTAGTGCCCGATCAGGTCCTTTGGCGGGGGATATTCCACGAGAACACCCTCGGACAGTGATCTCCTCTCCACTTGCCCGTGCGCATGAACAGCCAATCCTTCTCTCCAACGCAAAAACAATTATTATCTATAAACAGGTTCAGCGCGTGGTTCCGTGCACGGAGATATTTTACAATGCCACTCACTGCGAGCAGAGACATCTGTTCACATTTCGTCATCACCAACACGAAACTCAGCTCTGGCCCTCAACCCCCTTCTCCGCGTCGCTGAAATTCTACTCTCGGAGGTGTCTGCAAAGGGGTCAACCCTCAGGTGGGCATTGCCTTTGGTTTTACCCTCCTGTGAGGAGTTATGGGCTTCGGTCGTCGCCTGGGACCTCACTTGCACGATCTCCAGAGTCGAGTGCTCCTCGGTTTTCTGGGGGTGGGGGGGGGCGAGACACAAAGGCGGACACTGCACCAGGGCGGCATATCTTCATTAGCTCACAGTCCAGTTATAAGCATACTATAGAGTCTCGTACGAAATACAATCGTGAGTCCCAATAAATAAGAGTACCTTCTATAATGGAAGGGTTGATCATACACGCGCGAAGACTGAGTTAAGTCAACGCAAACCCTTTCGGGGCAAATATCTGTACTTTGCTCAGGACATCGATGTCATTGCAACCATGTCGCCACATAAGTTTTCCCTCCCTCCCTCCGATGGCGATCATGGCCAAACAGAACATCGCACATCCAGCTATCCCACTAAACGACCGTCGATTCGACCTGGGCAGGACAGTGGAGGACGCCATACTTCCCAGAGTAAGGAAAGTCGGTGAGCTCTATAGTGTCAAAGACTGTGAAATCCTCCATCAGTCCTATGAACACTGTCGTTGAGTGATGTAGAGTGTATAGGGAACGAAAGAAGGCTTACTTTGTTCTAGCTTCACCATACAGATCTCCAAAGTATACTTCACGTAGGCTGGGAATCCGGTTTCGTGTTTTCCGTGGTGGGAGAATCCAATGGAGGGGCTGTACCCGTCGTGCTTCTTGATGACGATAATGTAGACAGCGTCTGGCGAGAATTTGAATCGGCGTTTTGCGAAGAGCATCATGGACATTCCTCGGGCATGCGAGAGAATGCGGCGGGGGTTCCAAAGTGGTGTCTTGACCATGCGCTGAAACCTGATAGACATTCTTGTACCTCGGTCCACGAAGAGAGTTGTCATAAGCCATGGGAGGTGATGATAGAAAAACAGGATTATGTTCCGCGGAGTCGGGAGTATGCGCAGGTGAGATGCGTCGTCGGTCACGGTCAAGAAGTCAATCCATCATCGGCGGGCCACGCCAAAAGGTGGTGTCGACACCAACGTATCTGGGCAGTCATAGTCGTCTTCGTGAGTCTGTGCGCGGCAACTGATGTCTTCCCCAAGGTGTTGTCGTTGCGGACGAGGGAAGACACGGCATGTATGGCTTTTATCGTGAGTTCTGTGTATCGGAGTGTGGAAGACGGTCGCGTTCGAGGGGGCCTGAATCCATGTCTTGAGGTTGAAAGAAGAGACACGGCACGAGAAACGATGCCTGCAAACTGAAATGGCAGCCTGTTTCCCACGATTACTCACACCTCTGGGGTGTCAAACAGCAAGAGGCACGTTGGAGCCGCAAGGTTCAGAACATAGTATGGTATCAAGTACGAAATAACTCAATTAGTCCGGTTAGAGGCAGGTGTCATTCGCTTACAGGGTTAAATCAGGACCCTTTTGCATGCGTCGTTGCTCTCTAGTCCCTGTATATAGAAAGCTTGAGTCAAAAATAGCACACTCGGGACATGCTCCCTTGCGAGCCTCTTGAACTCTGGCCGTTCTGTATCCGGACGGTTTGTCCAAACCAATTTCTTCTGCTCCCACTTCGCGTCGAGGCTACGTAAGACGCTTGCAATCCATTGATTCTCGTCGACAAGCGAGGAAGAACCAAATTCTCGTTTGGTAACCACTCATAGTAGTGAAGCCTCGCTACTTCGTGCGCCGCACTGATGGTGAACTCAGTTTCTATCCCTGGATATGAAGGTTAATCGCATGCATGTGGCGTTCGATTTGGAGAGCCTTACTCTGCTTAGGTTCGAATGAGAAGACCTTACAACGCGATCTCCGTGGTCCCGGTATCTCCACATCGGCGTAAGCCAGTATTCTTCTGGTTTCGCTGTTGTGGTGGAACACTCTGGCACAAGGTCGACTCCCGGTCTGTAAGACAAATATGAGGTAGACGGAGTTGGGTTCGAAGTCGAGAGGAAGGTACTGTGGTGACGAGTAGCTCATTGAATAGGTGGTGGTGTGGGAGAGATACGTGAGCGAGCGCAGTGCAACCGTTTTATCTGTTGCGAGGGTCACGTCTGGCGATCCATGAGGCCGCAGTGGCAGTTAACAGAGGCCGGCCAATGAGTGAGCGTGGTGACATTCAGAGTTTATGGAAACGCGAAAGAACGCTGCCCCAGTACTAAGAAAGGTGGCATAATGGGACGGAGGACACAGCGACGGTGGTGGTCGATCGCTTGGACGTTCTGGCGCAGCCAGCGCTTAGTAACAGGGAAGAAAATAAATTCCGTCCTGAAGTCGGACGTGGTAATATATTACTCCCACTTGAAAACTCCCCAACCGCTAACGAAAAGTCTCGGTAAATATTTGACATACTACGGAAAGTTGCGTAAGGAACACAGTACCAGGCAACAGCATCTGAGAAACGATGTAGCGAGGTAATCCCGGCGCTGAGCGCTGAACCTGCACCAAACACAACGCGGTGATTAGCCCGTCCTTCAGATGACCCTAAACTTTGACCCCAACTCTTTTCTTCGCCTCGCTGACATTCTGCCCTCGGTAGCGTCTGCAAAAGGGGTTGGCACCTACGCAGGTCTTACCCCTCCAGAGCTGGAGACTCTGGTCGCCCACTGAAACCTCAAGACACAGGAGACACCACGTCTGGACGGTATACCTTTACGAGCGCATTGTCGAATAGTATGCATAATCCGGTCAACCAACTATATAATGTGATGTACGGAATACAAGCATAAACTCAGAAACCAAACGATAAATAGGAGTACGTTCTGCAATGGAAGTGGAGAATCCATATGTCCGCTCGAAGACTGCGAGTGGGGGTCGGCAGTACAAGACCTTTTGGGGAAAATATCCGCGGTTTTCTGAAGACACCAATGTCATCGCGCCTCTGTCATCACACAGTAAGTTTCCCCCCCTCCAACTGGCGATCAAGGTGGAGTAGAACATCACATCTGACTGTCCCATTCGATGACCATCAGTTCAGCCTAGGTGGGATGTTAGAGGACACCATATTTCCCAGACCAAGGAAGGTCGGTGGGATTCACAGGATGGGGGGCCACGAAATACTCTGTCAGTCCCACGAACACGAGCATTGGCATCCGGTAATGAATCTTGTTGGAAAACCAATATTGTTGAATCTGTGCGCCCCTCAGGAAAGCGGTTGGTGTGGTTAGTAGGCTCCAGCAGTCGCCCTTCGGCAAGACACAATGTCATCACTAGAGTTGACGAGGTTCAACTGCCCCCCCCCCAACCCCGTAACACACCCAAGCGGACTAAGCCACCGTGGTGATGCATCTCATTCGCGGCTCAGCCGGCGCCTTACGAGGTCCAGGGTGAAGAACGGCGAATAGGTGAGAAACCGCATGAAGTAGATTCACGCGGGTCCCAGGCCGACCGACAATGTTCGACGGTCAAAATCCAATATCGAGAGGAACGAGACCAGTGCTACGGAAGGTCAGAGCGGATTGGCTGATGCAAACTCAAACACTTCATGCCAGACTCACCGCTGAAATCCCCCGTGTTGGCTCCCACACTGACGGCTCCGAACAAACCAGCTAACGTCCCTTCCCGTTCCATTCCGGACATCTCTTCGTCACAGGTTACCACCGAACTTCCCCAACTCCTGAGGCAACGCGCCTGGTGCAGAAGGTGAAAAACGGGTGGAGGATACGGGGCGGCACGGATGTTTCTGCGATGTATCTCAGACAGTGCAATGAGTGATAGCAGTTTGAGAAAAGGACATGGTTGGGGAATCCAGGAACAACCGTCAATGAATAGGTGTTTCTTCCGGTAATGAGAGGGGACGCGTAGAGCGTGGGCTGCAAAAGGTGGGTGATCTCGATCGTATGGAATTCACGCCCCAACTACATACGAACACAGTTGAATTCTCTCATCAGAGTCAGATACCCCGTTCGCAAAACGCGTCTCGTGACAAGATGGCCGCCCATCTCTATTGGGTTTAGGGCACTTCCTCACAACCTGCCTGCCACACCTTTCTCTCCCAGCTACCTCCAGCTTCGACCATGGCTGAGAAATCCCAAAGACAGAAACGTCGAGACGCCACTCTCTCATCGCTGAATGCGGCCATCGAGGTCTTGGATTTCATGAAGGAGGCCACAACCATCATACCAGCTCCAGCTGTTTTTGGCACCGTCGGCGCACTCTTGACAGCAATCAGAGTGCGTTTCCCCTCTTCTCCGGCGACTTATTCCAGCACATCCAATCAGGACTCCATGGCCAACAAAGCTGACTTTGCCGAGCTCGGGCTAACTTGTGCTGATGTATGTAAGGCTCTCGACCGGGGGATGAACGAAAGACGATCGGATGAACTCAGTCGGCCTGTGGGCGAGGCGATTGAGCACTTGACCATGTGGGCTAAACCAGGGACGGGTGTTGTGCGGGATTCACTAACCGCGCTTTCGATCGCAGGACCGTGGCAGAGATCCAGGGAGGCATCACAGAGAAGGGCGGGCGCAGTCTATCCTCCCGACTCGCCCACACGAAGAACGACAAGGAGGTGATAGCAGCTTGGAGGTCCGAGCTCAATAGGATCCTTCACGTCTTCAATGTACGTTCAGTCGGATCCGTTCGGCAGTCGCTAACTACCACCTCTTCAGACCGAACTCGCGATCAATATCCATGTGTCGGTTGGGAAGATCCGTCGTAACACATTGACAGGCAAAGAAGGTGCCGACACCCGACACCACTTGGTGAGTGCAACTGGTCATTCACCGACAACGGATGCTGACCACGCCCTAGACTGAAGTCAAGTCAGCGACCTCGAATACCGTGGATCTCACGACCTCGCATTTGCACGACACCCCCATTGGGGAGTCACCTCCGCCTCCCCCGAGGGCATGTTTCGGACGGGACGAGCTGATCGAGAGGATCGTCGGTCTGGCCGAAAACCTCACTCCAATCGCTCTCATCGGTGCAGGGGGGATTGGGAAAACGTCGATCGCTCTGACGGTTCTTCACCACGATCGCATCAAGCAACGGTTTGGCGACAACCGCCGATTCGTCCGCTGCGACCAATTCCCTGCTTCGCGCGCTCACTTCCTTGCAAGGCTCTCCAAGGTCGTCGGTGCAAGAGTCGAAAACCCTGAGGACCTGACCCCCCTACGACCACTCCTATCCTCAACGGACATGATCCTGTTCCTCGACAACGCCGAATCCATCCTCGATCCGCAGGGAGCAGGGGCTCGGGAGATATACGAAGTGGTGGAGGAGCTGAGTCGCTTCGCCAACATTTGTCTTGGGATCACATCTCGCATTTCGATCATCCCTCCCGACTGCGAGGCTCTTACCATCCCAACATTGTCAGTGGAGGCTGCGCGTGATGCCTTCTACCGCATATACAAGAACGGCAAACACTCTAATCTGGTCGACAAGATCCTAGAGCAACTCGATTTCCATCCGCTCTCTGTCACGCTACTTGGCACCGTCGCGTATCACAACAAGTGGGACAACGACCGACTGGTGGGGGAGTGGGAGACGCACCGAACGGGGGTACTTCGGACAGACCACAACGAGAGCCTGGCGGCAACGATCGAGCTTTCACTCGCCTCGCCGATGTTCCGTGAACTTGGCCCCGACGCCCGCGACCTCCTTGGTGTCGTTGCCTTTTTCCCTCAGGGCATTAACGAGAGCAACCTCAACTGGTTGTTCCCGACAAGGAACTCCACTAGGTGGTCGCTTCTGATTACTTCTGACAGAAAGAACACATTCGACAAGTTCTGCACCCTGTCTCTGACGTACCGAAGCAACGGATTCGTCATGATGCTGGCACCCCTCCGTGACTATCTTTGCCCAAAGGACCCAAGTTCATCTCCCCTCCTCTGCACAACCAAGAACCGTTACTTCCAGCGGTTGTCAGTCTTAATCGATCCTTCCAGACCCGGCTTTAAGGAAGCGCAATGGATCGCATCAGAGGATGTGAACGTCGAGCATTTGCTCGATGTCTTCACAACGATCGACGCGAACTCGGACGAAGTCTGGGCCGCCTGTGTTCATTTTATGCGACACCTCTATTGGCACAGAGGGCGGCCGGTTATACTGGGACCAAAGATCGAAGGGCTTCCCGATGGTCACCCCATCAAACCATATTGCTTGTTTGAGCTTTCAAAGTTATACAACTACGTTGGGAATCGTGTGGAGAGCAAACGACTTCTTCTTCACGCTTTGAAGCTCTGGAGGAAGCGAGGGGATGACTTTCAGGTCGCTGAAACATTGAGGTTCGTATCCAATACAAACAAGCTGCTTGGCCTCTACAGGGAAGGGATACAGCAGGCGAGGGAAGCATTGGGGATCTACCAACGGCTCGATCACGTACCGGGACAGTCACGGTCATTGGAACAGCTCGCTTGGTCGTTACATGGCGACAACCAGCTTGATGCCGCAGAAAAAGCCGCGTCACAGGCGATCGATCTTGTCTCAGGCAAACACGAACACTATGTGGTCTGCAAATGTCACCTAGTCCTTGGCAAGATATCCTATTCCAAAGGAGAGACAGATAAAGCGATCGACCACTTCGAGACAGCCCTCGGGATTGCGTCCAATTTCAACTGGCGTGATCAGCTGTTTTGGAACAACTACGAACTGGCGGATCTATTTTCCCAGGAAGGCAATTTTGACGAAGCCTACGCGAGGTTCGGACGCGCCAAGCCGTATGCGGTCAATGAGCCATACCGTCTGGGTCGTGCGATGGAGCTACAGGCGAGGATTTGGTACAGACAGTGCAAATTCGGGGCGGCGAAGTCTGAGGCTCTGCGCGCTGCCGATGTTTATGAGAGGCTCGGGGCCGCGGTAGACCTAGAGAGCTGCAGAGCTTTCCTCCGTGAGATCGAAGAGAAATGAGAAAGCTGGTTACCTCTGGTGAGTTGCTTGAAATATTACTACTCCCTTCGCAGGCTGACTCTCTATTTTCAGCTCAGCATACCGGATGCCATCCCGCGAGTTCACCGGGACACACCCTTCTGCGAACAACTGATCCACGTCTGGACGGAAATCCAATCTCTGACCGTCGCTGTACTCCTCATTATTGCCGCCACCCCCATCTCCCTCTTTCTCCCAACGACATTTTCATTTTCTATCCAACTGGTTGACCCCCTACCATTGTGTGTTTCGTTGTCCCGTTGCTTGTCATTGATTTGTATCGACTCGTGTTGTCTAGCTCCCCGTCTTCCGCGTTGTATTTGTTCCGCTTTTTTATGTGTCGTAGATCATCCACTGTTTCCAAACGTTTGATTTCTCAACGTGACAACCAACGGTAGTTCTGGCTACTAATCTATACGACGTACTTCTCAGGAAGCGCGATTTGTGGATGCTCAATCCGGGGATGCCGGTGTGGTCTTC
>Ga0307517_10006458_pt1 | contig 17347 bp, 23 predicted proteins | sample 23_EM_MG_FD_194515 | JGI IMG/M metagenome (GOLD analysis project Ga0307517, IMG submission 194515) | Populus trichocarpa ectomycorrhiza microbial communities from riparian zone in the Pacific Northwest, United States - 23_EM | ecosystem: Host-associated > Plants > Roots > Unclassified | place...
TGAGGATGATTCCTATACTCCCGTAAATGGCCACAAGCAAAAAAGTCCAATACTGCAATGTATCCCGCCGATCACGAAGAAGTTCTCCCAACGAGGTGGGTCGGGAATTTTTTAGTTCCTTCGTAATAAGCTCGATTCTCTCGGATAAGACGGGGAAATGCCGAGCCGCAAAATACACAGGTTGGTCAGGGGACAATGGCAGCGACCTTTGATGAATATACTTCTTCATACAAAGAAGAGGGAGCAGCTGGTCTACCTTCTGTAATCCTTCCGTTGGTCCATATATCTGTGGGAATAGCTTTCTCGAGGGGCTATGCTGCCCGAACAGCAGGCGAAAGGATAAGAGCACTTCCCGCATGAACTGTGAGATGTCTTCCTCATTCGCGCGGGGGTCGAAAGAGTTTTTTTCCAGACTCGCAAATGAAAATATAGTTCCTTTGGACCGAAGCATGGCGACACAGAATGAAGGATAGCTGAACAGGGAAAGGGTTCTACTTGACTTGTTGTAGTCCAGATGTAGGGCCAGGCAATCAACCCAACGGATTGTAACGTGGAGCATAGAGAGGTGATATGCATTCGTCTCGGCAGGATTCAATGGCAACCAAGTGGCTGCTGTTTTACTGTTCTCGCTCGCAACCGGAGTAATATTTGGAGAAGGCAGCAGGTTTCCGAAACCGTTCGAGATGACGAACAAAGGACGGTCGGCAAGATCGGCTGACACTTTGTTATTGTCAAATACCAGGCCAGAGTTTGATTGATCATCATGCACAGCAAACTCGTCCTGGGAGCAGGTGTTGAAGGCGGGTCGGTAGAGCATGGACTGCCAGCCTAGTATTGCGAATACGAGCAACCTTTGAGCCCTGGAGGCTTCACGAGTGCCCTCCATCTTTTGTGTTTCGCGAAGGTGCCAGACCACGTCATCGATACTGACTGCTTCGTTATCTCGGACGAATGTGGCCACCGCCGTGAAGACTCGTTCGAATGCGTTGTTCTCCAGAAGGGTTTCTTCTCCCACCCGTAGTTGCCGGACTGCATGCGAGATATTTGCGACTTGGCCATGGAGCCAAGGGTGGTACCAGCTCAAGTCGTTCGATGTTGATTGAAAAACAGACACTGGGTAGGGGTCTTTGAAGAGCTCGTTCGTTCCAGTTGGAAGGGGGGCAAGGGTGTTCGTCGACAAGGCTTAAATTGGAACCGCGTTAGCTGCAGACCTCGAGGACGCCAAACGCCATGTCATGATGAACCTGGAAGACTTACATCTGGACCACTTGCGGACTCTGAAGCTTCGGAGGCCAGTGGATAGCTTCGACCGGGATCGGGTCCCAGCCATCGAATGCGAAGAGGTATTCGTGGGCAGGGGTACCAGTTCTCCAGCACTTTCGACATCTAGCTTTCGAGTCTCCATTTATCGTTTGAGAGTCCGACGGCGAATGGCTTCGTGATAGAAACGCAGTGTTTACAAGAAATTAGAGATTGGGGCGTGGCGGAAAGACGACTAGGAGGGACAGGCTTTGGCTGCTTCAGCGAGATGGGTAAACCCGACCGCTCCTATGGTATAGGCTTTATAGCCCACACGACTTGGGGACTCGTAGACACAATAGGTCTGGAACCTGTACGTAAACTCGACATAAGCGTAACCGCTTTTGAATGAGAATAAACGAGATTAACAACAAAATTAGAGGAAGCGGGGACACCATACCGAGAAGCACCTAGTTAACCTTTGAATATAGATCTTCGATCTGACAACTATAGTCTTGGGGTCCTGGAATCCTTGTACTTTCTTATCAAGAATATTAATGTCATGCCTGCGTACATGTCAGATTGCTTCAGATGTTATGGAGATGGAAGCCGCCCCAAGATGCTGCTCCTTCCAAGCTGTGATCTTTTTCTGCCTGCCATCCCAATATATGGTGTTTTCGGTATGTGGCTTGATTCTAAGTACATGATTACCAAATTCGTGAGCACCTTGAATGTTGAAGGAATTAGTAGATATACGCACGTAACTATGGGCATGTGGATCAATCAAGCACATTTTGCTCTGTTTTGGAAATATTACATACCTTGCATATCACAGAAGAGCTGTTCGTGCGAATAGGTCCATGCGAAATGAACAAAGGCATGTACTGCTTGAGTCATGGCGTCATTCGCAGGACTAAGGTAATCACTCCTGTGAATTTCTTCACCAGGTCGTCCAAGCGCCCACATGGAAGCAAAGGCGTTGCGAGAAATTCGAGATGAGGAATGGCACGGCGCCCAGATGCTGATAGCGGCTCAATCTCTCCATAGAAGGCATCTTTGTATACACAGCGAAGTTAATTCACACGACTTTGGTAATGCTAAATAGTCCACCAGTGAGAGAGCCTACCCATTACAACTTGAATACCCCATCAATAAAATCTATGACTTGCGCCCTTTCAAGGACCTTGGCAGCGAGTTTCTTGAATTCGTTATGAGTGGGGTCGTCATTGACGTAGTAATCCCTGTCCTCCGCGCTTTCAAATTCTATCACAAATGCATGCGTGATACCATTCTACACAGGAGAAACCGTTTTGGGAAAAGTCTGAGTATACACGGCCGGGTCACCCCATTGAAAAAAACTAGATATTATGACCGATGAGTTCCGTTCAAGCAGAATTTGAATTTCCCTGAAGGTCTAATTCACCGGCTTCCGTTTATCGCACCACAATTTAAACCGTGTGCAAGTTCAATTTGAACGCTGTTCAAAATTCTCCGTGCATCTAAACCGTGTGCATGTTCAATTTGAATACTGTTCAAAAATTCACTGTGCATCGGACACCGTGCTGATCCACACAATTTTTCTTTCCTTAGCATATTTGAATACAATTCAACAGGAATAAATGGATTTGCAGACTCGATAAAATACATGATAGTGACGATAGCGACAGCAGCTGCAGTGAAAGAGTATGAAAAATGTTGACCTCCCTCTAAACATTCCAAGCAGCCAATTCCAACAATTTCCAATAAGCAAGAGCGAGGAGTGCTTGAGGTGGCGTGTGGCAGTTCAAGCTGTTGGCTGCTGCTGATACCGCAAATGACGTTCTACAGACAAGGTGAGAGTCAGCTCATGGTGGGGTGTGAGGCTGAGAACATACCGAATTGGCTTTGTGGGCGACGATCTGTGAAAAAGGGAGGGAGGGTAAAGAAACAATGCAGGGTACAGGTGCTGCTCTGTGCCACTCAGCGTGGTTTCCAACAACATGGAAAATTGATTGTACATCGCAATCACAGAGAGCTTTCATGAACATGGTCATGCCACGACAGGAGTGGAAGTGGGGTAAAAGGGAGGCATAGATTTGTAGTACCTACTCTTCGCCTAGCGCCACCGCGCGCATGCGTGCTTGACCCCACGAACCCCGATCTGCCATAGAGCCTATGGTCAGTCTCAGCGCACAGAAGGAGGGGCGGGGTTGGGCGTTGTCAGGGAATGAGGCAAGGATCAACCAAAAACTCGAACATGCATCAGGCTATAGAAATAAACAATAACAAATACAATGAGCCTCTGACAATCAAGACGCCCTCACGCTGCCGCACTCATTTGTCAACCCGCACAATGGCTTTCAATCGATAGAAGTATTTATTCAAGCTTAATGATACTTTATGTGAGGTGTAATTTAGAAAATAGAAAGGTAATAACACTAAGGATTTATCTTAACATCAATCGGACCTCTGGGATGTGACAAAGCCATGCACCATCGACTGCATCGACATTCCTCCAGAGAATGGACGTGGACTTGGCTGTGACATGGTAAAGGAGTGGCTTGGATGCGACAGGCCAGCTGTGGACGTCTGCTGAGGCCACGGGGAGGGCAGTGGTGTCTGAGGATTTGGGGGCACGCTTGTGAAAGTGAATGTGGATGAGAGGGCGTTGTCCTGCTCTTGAAAGCCTTCGTATCTCTCATCATCAGATTTGATGCTTGCTTCAATATAACTGCATGTTATGTCAGATACTGCAGTGGCCACGAGCTGATGCTGCTTACATTCGCCAGGCCTCACTCGTAAAATCACTTCCACGCTCTTCCTTTGCTAACTCAAACCAGTGATCCACTTGCGACCAAAAATCGGTGCCATTTCGTTTCCGGCCTTGACTCTTGGGAAGCCCTGACCGCCCACGCTTGAAAGGGCGTTCATCATCCTCAAGAGCATCAGTTTCTTCTACCACCAGCAGCTCCTTGTGCTCAAAAGCAAAGCGACGCTGTTAAATGGAGAATTTTCAGTGGTTTAAAATCAGATACACTGTTCCGACTCACCAACAGAGCGTTATGAACAAGGTAGCCTTGTTCCGTGGTGCTCAAAGAAGTTGTTCCCCGCCGATAGCGCTCGTTACAATCAGCAGTAAATTTCTTCAGTGAGACCTGGTGTTCGCCAATGATTCCATTGCGGATCTAAGTGTGACAAATTAGTTCAAGTCAGAAATGTGGATGAATCTGCTTACCTCTGAACGAAAGATGTTGCGTACACCTGATGCCACCCTCTTCGTTTCCGATGCAACTTGGTTCTCGCGGGAAGGTTTCCCAATTCCAAAGACGTTCTGTAAGTCATAATGTGCTGGATTTTCACGAAGCTTTTTCTGAACCACGAGACAATGAATAGCGCGTCAAACGTAGAAGGCTTGGGAATGTACCAGAACATCAATGTGGAGCACCTTGAAAGCTGTCCGATTGGGCTTGTATATTTGCTCTTGACAGACTCGTCGAATGTTGGCCTAGCAGCAAAAGTGAGGTTAGTTGCATTTAAAAGCCAGAAAAAAAACTGAGGCTCACTTTTTGATCTTTGGTCAACTGGAAAGATTTGTCGAGGCGAAGGGTGAGCTCATCGACAACACCTTTTAGATCGATGTTTGTGGAGGCACCAGGCGTATTTGACGGATTGCGAAGGGCAACAAGGATGCGCTGTACCATTGCATATTGACATGCTAGCGCAAACACTCTGGACATGAGATCTGCTGGGCTAAGGCTACCAGGCAGTGATGACCCAAGCTTGAAGAAAGATCATGTTATGAAGGTAAAAATGGGAGAAAGAGGAGTAAACATACCTCATGAGCAGCATAGAGAATCGAGACTTGCTCCTCATCCAATGCAAACTGAAGCCCAAGCTGCTCAATGAAGGGAGGCCTGGCAGGTTCGTGGGCTTGACTATTTGGTAGCGGACTGGAAGACTGTGATTGTGGACTTGGAGCCCATGAGTTGGATGGAGAACTGGACCCAGGCAGATCCTCCTGAGGGAAGATATAAGAATCGGACATAGCAAGACGAGTCAAGCAGCAGCTTTTTACCACCGAGCTTTTATATTCTGGCTAAAAAGCTGTGCTGCTTTTTATCTTGTTGAATGTGAATCAACGGCGCGTTCACGCGACGCGACGCGGAGCAGCGTGGTTGGTATTGGAAATTGCGAAATCATATAAGAGCGGGTATCAAGATGCAATATTCAAGAGGCACGCTGACTCAATTCACTATAATGTCCGACTCGGAGATTGAAATCACTTCACCACCATTGAAACGCAGACGCTTGCGTTCACTTCCACCAAGCAACAAGACTGCTGAGTGTGTATCCTCCTATTTCGTTCTTCAATCTCTGACAGTCTTCTTGAAGGTTATATGCATCAGGAGGGATCTTAGACTCGCAGACCACTGACACGCAGTGGGCAGACAACCTCTACCCCGAATCATATGGCATATCACAATTGAATTATCTCGAACTCCAAAGGCGACGTGCTGAGTCTCTCGGCTCTGGCAGCACTGCGTCTCCAAATCTCTCGCCAACCACAGCCCCTACCCCAGGATCTCCAATTCCAAGCCCTACGCATAGCAATTCACTTGCGGTCGAGGTGCTCAGCATCATTGAACGTCATTCAAAGGATATTGAAGAAGATGTTCGCAGGCAGGTAGAAAGGAAGGTGGAGACGGAGGTTGATGCTTTGCGAGCCCGCATAGATTTATTGTGTGAGGAGTTGCATTCTGAACGCAGGTGGATTCGCATTCTGGAGCTGTCTCTCAAAGACAATAACGTTTCATTCCCTTCATATCCTCGCAATTAATCTTTGTTAATAAATTGAAATTGCCATTATTACACATGCGAGAGCGAAAAATCGAGAGTAAGCTCGCCAGGCATAGACGGAGCACCGCGACCGCGACCTCGAGCTCGCATTGGACCATCTGACCCACGTCCACGACCTCGAGCTGGTCCACCACGGGCCCGGCTTCCCCTACCACGCACTCCCCTCTCTGCATTATCCTTTCTCTTCTTTTCTGTATCATCTTTTTGGTGTTTTCTCTGGTCGATTACACGGCGAACGCTAGCATCAAGAATGGCTGGTTCGTCTAATGCATCGGGTGGAATCCGGAATTTTTGGACATGGACTGCATCGCGCATTTGTGCAGTATTCAGAATGAGATCATCTGGGTTCCTTAGATGTTCTACGATCGGCGCACGACGCTGGGTCCGTACACGCTCTTGATAAACATAACGAAAACCGGTGGTTGTACATTTATTAGAGTCACAATCGTGTTGGGTGTTGACAGTGCATAGTAGGTCCTGTAAGAACGTCAACAAATTAGTCTGAGGAGAGCATAGGAGTGAAGCTCACTGAAATCGGTACGAAGGACCACTCGTTCCGATATTGTAGACGTGGCATCTGGAATCTGGTGGATATACTTGATGAATCAATCGTTTCAAGAAGAAGGCCATCTGGTTTTGAGTTATCGTGGTTTTGAGAGCCAACTTGCTGTATGATTTCACGCAAGCAAGCGATGAAAGTAGGCATATTGGGATGTGGAGGCCGAACGATTACATGCTGACCCACCACGCACTTGTCACCGTTCAATAAGCAAATTTCTGTTCCGGTTACATAGCGCTGATCAGCAGAGGCACCTACGACGCCAGGCAATTTGGTGCCTGTCAGTGTTTGGTTGAATGGGCATGGATCCTGCTGTTTGTCGGTCTTACATTTCCCTGAAAGTTCATCAGATTGCGAAACAGCAACAGATTGTAGAATAATACCTAGCAATAACGTGCGTTCACCACCATCTGAGAGCCCAAGATAACTCTGTACTGTTTGATCTGCGTCTATAAGATGTAAAGGGCCAGGCCCAACCGTGTGCCAATTTGAGGGTATAAGCATTTCCGAGTGGGGTAATTCTGATGCTTTGTCGAGTGGGGTACTGAGGAGATGTGCCGGAATAAAATAACCTCCACTCAAAAGGTGTCGAACGCGATTTCCTTGAGCAAAGGCCATACCAATATCACGAGAGGGCGCTTGCCGATTACTATGAATGCTTTTGGCTCGAATGACGGCGTTGAATGATTCGAATGCTTCAGTTGCAAAGAGGATGGCAGGGCCAAATCGGCGGATATGTTTTGGAAGATGCAAAATGATGTGGAACTTAGATTTGTTAAACCAAGCGCACGTCCACTGTGCAGTTTTAAGCAAAAAGTGCTTGATTGCATGCTCGACCATTGTCTGTGGAATATAAAGGTGAGTTATCGAGAGCGAATCAACAAGATATAGCCTGACTGACTGAATATTCATCAATATCATTAATGACTGGCTGCCAGAGCAGAGGAACGAGCTTCGAGAGGGCCAGCCAAGCCTCGAACACGTCATCTGGCACCATATCGAAAATAACAAAAGGGGCGACTTGGGCAATTACACGGAAGTCACGGCCAGTGAGAGAACCAGCATAGTTGACCAATGTTTCTCCGCTTAGCTTTGAGATTCCGAGGCCACGAACGTCAGTGCTGTTCAGCCGTTGAGCAAGGAGAATTTTCTGATCGTCGTTGATTTGGTTTCGAACCATATCGCGCCAAAAGTATTTGATGAATCCCAGAAGAACAACATGCAGGATCTCAACGGGAGTGTCTTCGTGTGGATCAAGGCCTGTTTGTGCGATTGTAAATGTAGGTGCATTAACAAATCAATTGATGACTTACCCTGCAGTCGCCAGACTGGACTTGTGATGTCCTCGGGCAATTCCGCGACAGCGTCGTCAAGCGCTTGCTGTTTCGCCTGTGGACCAAGCTTGCCTTTGTATGAAGCAAAGAGTTTCTCCAAATGAAACTCCTGCACCGTGTCCTTGATTCCAGTTTGTGTCCGAGCTTTCTTCAACTCGGTTTTTGAACCAATAACAGTTGCCTTTTCGAGATATGAATCGAGCGTCCTCTGCGTTTGAGCTTTGTTGCGGGGTTCACCAAGCTAAACAAATGGTGATCAGAAGGTGATCCATGTTTGAAAAGAGTCCATGAGACATACCTTCACAAATGCTGAAACACGATCCAGCATTGCACTATAACTTTCCTCATTTTTTTTACGCTTACGAGATGTAGAAGGTTCGGTGGAGCTGCTGTCTGGCAGCACCTCGTTTGTTGCCATGTCGTCTGAGTTATTCGTTGCAATGGTGTTGGGTTCAACCTCGCTACCTGCGCTTGAGGGAGCAGGACTGTTCCGCTGAGAGCCGGCCCTGTCGTTGTTCAGGAAAATGTTTCCAGCATCTTCAACATCACTTCCCTTCACCCAGCAGGTACGGCAAAAGAACTTGCCACGAAGTCCAATGTGACAAGCAAACTCACTATGCATGGGGTTGTCGCCAAGCAATGCTAAAACAGTAGGGAAGATGAGGATTGGCTCCTTATGTTCAGAGTCCCATGCCCAGATCCCATCACGTTGAGCTACCCTAAAATCAACGGTAAGACTCCACATCATCGTAGTGATTAGAAGGACTTACTCTATCTGACTGACAACCCCATCCATCATTTCCAAAGGCGGCGCTAGGTTTGATGTACATAAAAAATGAATGTTGTATTCTTTAGCTGTGTGCTCCCGGGGCAAGCCTGCAAGAGTGAACAAGAAGCTATTGTGCTCATTCCATTTCTTCGACATATTCCCAGAGGTATCGTCGCAGTACATCCACAGCGGTAACGAGACCACCCGTTTCCCTTTCGCTAAGGTTCGCCAACGGTTGCCGAGAACAGGGTTGGTGTGCTTCCATGGTTCGAGAGATGATATAATCGTTTCTTCCTTTGGAAAGAACCCTGCAGATGAAATTTGTATCACGTATTTTGTATGGAGAAGCAACTCTTACCATGAATAAGCGAGGGGTGAGGTACTTCATAACGCTCAAACTCCTTTCCCAACGAAATAAAATCTTTGGCGAGTTGGTGTTCAGATATCTCGAGCTCAACATCTTTGCGAACAACCCAGCCGAGGACACCTTCAATTATGCGGGTCTCCATCTTCCATGCTCGAGCAAAAAAGGTTCCATTTCGAGTGAACCAGCGCTCCGGAATGCACGTAGAACCATCCTTGAGCAAGGCCGGCTCGTAGATGTAATAGTCATGTTCACGGACGCGAATCATCGGCGTTGTTTCTTCTGGTCGGAGCTCCTTCAGCCATCGCTCCGCTTGCCGACCTTCACCAAGCTGTTTGCCAGTGTCTTCGGGATAGAAATGAATATCGGGGCGAACTTTCGGATTGCATATTTCCTGATCCAAATTTGAGAACAGGTCAATAAAAGGATTGATAAGTGGCGCCATACCTGAGCAAGGATTTGAGCCATATTATTCACATGATAGCGGTGCCCGAGCTTTCCTTCATATGCCAGAGTGTCGATGCCACATGAATTTTGCAGGATCTTGTTTAATGTTTTGAGGGATTTCGTGGATGGAACATCGTTAACGTTGTTGATCCGCAATAGCCACAAAAAGAGGTCGAGTTGCTTGCGCGAGAACACCGAACGCGGGAGGTGCATAAGGATATCCAATGAACATGTCTAAGATCGTGTCAGTAATTAGACGGCAGAGTTTGGCAATTGACTCACAATTTTATCCTCCCACGGAAACCATTCCTCAGACAGGCCGGTATTCGACTGGTTGGTACGGGCACGTTTGCGAGGATTATGATCAGAAAATTGTCCTGAAATATTTTGGTCAGAAGGCGCAATGAATGAACTATTAGGCAGAACACGTACGGGCATCATTGTCAGAGTCTGAGGCATCATCATCTTCGAAGTCGCTAATGTCCTCATTTAAAAATTCTAGTGTTGCCTGAGATATGTCGTTGAGGAGCTGTTCTTGAGGAGTCGGATCTGCGATCGTGTTCTCGATTTCATAGAGACCCCAATTGAATCCTGTGCCGGTGGCAGGTGAAGCTGCTGAAGCAGACCTGCTATGTGACATTGGGTCGCCGTAAACATTTTGGTTGGGATGGCTGAGTGGATAGCGAGGCTGATTTGGTTGTGAGCTAGCAGAGACGAGGAGAGCACGAAGGGCGTCCTCAGTCAATGCACGGTTGGTGGAAGCTTCAGAAGTTGACGTTGACGGCGTGGGATTTCTGCCGTCACCCTGAGGCAAAGGCGACTTGAAGTACCTCAGTCTCTGAGCATGACCTTGAGTGCGTTCATGGGCCTTGCAATCAGCCGCCTTTCGCTCGAGGCCATCTTGACAGACGATGCATGTAAAATGAGGTTTCCCATTGCTAATACCCCGCGGCTGCCAGTCTGATTAAAGTTGAGGTGTTATAAATAGACGACTCGGACGTCATGAACTCACGGTTGACATCAGGCTGAAAGGACATTGCTTGACGTTAGTCTTGAAAAAGTTGAGAGTGGGGATGTTGTACGGAGGATACAAAAGTTACTTAAAAATTTTTCAAATACTCCTAACGATGCACGCAACTTGAACAAGGGTTCAAACATAACGCACCGATCACTTTTTGAAATTTGTTCATCCGCAATTCAAACACAACTCAAAATTCGAACTCAACGGCAGCGGAGTTTTCTCAAGTCAAGAACTACTCAACCGAGGGTCCAGCCGTGTAGACTGGCTCGCATTCCAAATTGCAAAGTCGTCAGAAAACGAATCAAAGAGAGAAGAATTCATTGCTCGTGAAATGTGTTATGATATTATACAACAAATTTAAGAGTAATCTAAGCACGAAAGGAATAATATGTCGGAAGAAAGCCCCAACAGAACGACTAAAAGCTACAAAATATATTATACACAGCCGCGAAGGTTCGTAAAGGAAATAGAGATTGAGGAAAAGCTCAATGCGCAACACATTATAATTTGAAGTTGCGACCGAGTTCTCGGAGATGATAAGGGATCATTTAGTACCCTGAGGAGTCAACGGTCGAGCCGGTGGGCCCAGCAGCAGGGGCGGCTGGGGACGCGGTGGCGCTAGGGAAGGAAAACGTAAAGCTGGATGGGGAGGCGCCAATGGCAGAGCTGCTTGATGCTGATGCGCTGGAACTACTGGCGGTGTCCGTCGAGGAGGATGGGGTGGCAGAGGTTACGGGCACAGGCGCGAGGGTGGGGACGGTGGTGGGGACGGTAGGGGCGGAGCAGCCGGTGGCTGAGACGGTGACGGTGGAGACGAGGGTGACGGTAACAAAGCCGTCAGTGCCAATGACGACGGTTGGGGTGGCAACACTGTCCGAGGAAGAGCTGGTGGTAGCGGGTGTAATGACTGGGATTGAGGCAGAGGAAGAAGAAGTGACGGGGACCGTAGCCAAAGTCTCGACGCTAGTCGAAGAGGCAGTAGGAGTAGCGGAGCTGCTTGGGGTGTTGAGGGTAAGAATCTGACGACGGGCGAGGGTGATTGTAGTCAATGAAATGGGTGTAGTGCCAGTGGATTTTTCAGGGGCGGCGATGAGAGTGATGGTGGTAGGAGTGGCATCATCTGAGCCGTAACCTAGGGTAGTAGATGGTGCAAGTACAGTGGGTGTCGCTGATTTCACAGAAATCGGGGTACCCTCTGGTACATTAGATGTTGAATCGTCGTCATCATCGCAATCATCATCCGTTCCGGAAGGACCATTGTCAGTGTCATCGTCACAGTCGTCATCACCGGTTGGGGTGGGTGAGGGTGCTGAGGCGCTGCCTGAGGGGGTTGAAGTGGTATCTGTCCCTGTGGTACCACCGGAAACACCAGTGGCTGCAAAGCGCGCAAGAGCGTCATCCTGGGTATCGCAGACTATGCTGGTTCCCGCCTTATTCACGAGGGGAAGGGCGAAACATTTGAGGTCTGCGGGGCAGGGTGTGAGGGCCCATTTACCGTCAACGCACTGCGCGAACTGGGAAGTGACACAAGCCATTTGACCAGCTATAAGTAGTGAAAATAAATGAGATTGTGGTGGAATTCGTCAATAATAAAATAAACGCACCTTGGCACGAGTCGCCGACTTTGGCAGCGGCGAATTGAGCATTCAGCTTTTGTGCGTCCAGGCCGTTCTGTTTCACAAAATTGGGGGCGTCAGCCGGCGCAGATGTTGCTGCTGGTGTGGCCGCGGATGATGAAGTCGACATGGTGTCGTCGTGGCCCTCATGGCGCGCTTGGAAGGTAGGTGCAGATCGGACTGGGGCAAGGACAGCAAAAGCTGCAAGCATGAACACGAGAGAAGTGGCTTTGAAAGACATTCCGGATTATTTTGAGGTAAAAAGATAAGATGTTATGAAGAATATCCTTGAAAAAGAATGGTGGTCGTCGTGGACGTGTCGTCGAGGCTCCTGGCCTGCTCGTAGAAAGGAAAGAAAGGGGGGGAAGGGGGAAGGAAGAAGAGTGACTGGCGGGATCAGCAGATGATAGGAGAACAACGAGAAGGCCGGGCATGGCTTATATAGAGAAGCAAAGACAATACAAGTCCTTTCATTGTTGTGTCGTCAAACGCCATTGTTCTACCTTTCCATTTCTGGAAATCCGTCGGGCTGCCAAAGAACTTGCATACAAACAACTATCAATAAAAGCGTGCTGTGAGCGCCATGTTCAAGTCTGCGTTCTTGCTGCATTCTTGGAAGGGGGCAGTTCCTTCAATTTTAGCTTTGATGTAGCTCAACCCAAGGCTTGAGGAGACGAAGATTATTACGTAATATGTCATTGTACCAAATTTGGAAACCCTCCTCTGCGTTGCCTTCCAGGCGATAATCCCGGAGATAACCCATCCCTCTTTTCAGTAACAATGGCCTTCAAGTAATCAGTATCCATATTAAAGCGATAAAGATACCTGATGCTATGGCTTCCTTCAAGCGCTCAAGTGTACTTAATGTGTTGACGGTTCGTTTTTCATTAATGATCGACGCAATCGACGAAGATCTTTGTTACCGAGTCAGTGCTCGAAGGCGAAAATTATGTTGACCAACCATGCGCTTCGACGTCCCGTTTATTTATAGCCACATCCGTTGCTTCTGACCTCAAAACTCGTACAAGTCCGAGTCCTAACCCAAAATCCACACAAGTTCTTCACCGGGATTTAATTTTATTCTCAGTCCATTCTATCATGGTCTGCGTTCTGTTATAGGTTGGCGAAGGCTGTTGCAGGGGGCTTGATTTAAATCCTCATAGTTAAACGAAAAACATCTCTGTCGCTGACCAAACCCACATGAAAGGAATAATTTGACTTGCTTCAAGTTGCTCGGAACTTCGGCTCTCCGAGGGCCCCGGCTATCACAGCTGCGCTCAAACTCACGTGGACTCAAAGACCTCTATCCAGGACCCAGGTGTATTTGGTCGAAAATTGATATATTCTGGAAGTTTTGGAAATGTCTGTGAGGCAGTTTTCGTTCTCGCCTAGCATAAATAAATGCCGTCGCCCAATAGAATTTCCACGACTTCACCGCCTCGGCCTCGACTACGAAGAGTTGGATGACTGCATCTACTTCCTCGAGCACATCATTCCTCAGCAAAAATGCACATTATCTCTTTATACATAGCATCAGGTTGTTCGGGCCACCCAACGACAAATACGGTAACAGGTTAGCTTCACTCGCGGAACACTTCTCCGTGTATGCGCAAGTTCTCGGCTGGCATGATGCACAAGTGTTGTCCTGGCAAGGCAAGGAAGGCGTCAAACGGATTCGATGTCCTTCCCTTCCAACCCCCGGGTCGAAGAGCTCACGGTCTGTCGAAAAAACGAGCGTTAACAACTCCAACTCCATCACGAAAAACTACTGCTCGAAGAACAGGGGGCCTCACCTCCGCTTTTTCAAGATCACTCGCATAATCCTTTTCATTCGTTGCAAAATCCTGCGTCCTGTCGATCTTTATCGAGATATTCGTCGGTTGCTAAAAGTAACGCAGGTATGAAATCGTCAGGCTTCTCAGTGAATTCGAATGCGCCCGAGGAGGGCAAAGGCGTATTGCCCCGAACGTACCCGTAATGCGCCAGACGCAGTCGTCGGGAAATCACTCATGGAGAGCGATATGTCCGTAGGAATCGCCGACCCCGCAGATCGGATCCTCTTTCGGGCGTTGAGGTTCGCTAACAGGGAGTTCGTGTACACTATCACGCATGGCGGATTGCGACGAATGATCAGCATTGATGGATGAAAAAAGGGGCGGAGCCGGGGGGGAAGGGGGAAGGAGGGGACTTACGACGGCCGATGCAGAAGAAAAATCCAATGTAGAGGAAGGTGTTACCCACGACGACAATCTGATGATATGGCAATAAAGTCAGCGATGTAGGCGGGTCACTTGGAGCAGAGAAAGCGAGAAGGAAGGGCAACTTACAGTGATCAGAGAACCGAGGGCACAGAGGCTGCAGCAACCAAATGATAATAATAAATAGCAGTAGTGAGTGGAACGCGTCGCTGAGGGGGTATAACAATTGGATACATGCCTAGTGACAACTCCCGTGTTGACCGCGAACAATATCTGGCAATGCGTGAATTGAGAAATAAGTACCAGTGCCATTAGAAGAAGCGCTCGGAACATCTGGGTGGAAAAAGAAGGAGCGAACTTGGGGAAGGTACCACTCACCAGCTTGTTAATTATTGTATCTGATCTAATGAACGAGTAAGTATAAGCTTTTTACACCTCTCGAACACCCAAGATCACTCACTTGTGGAACCCTGTGCGCGAAACATGGAGAAGGGTGCAGAGCGCAGCAGCAATCAGAACGTCTCCGGCGGCGGCGAGCGCGTTAATCAAGATAGAGAGGTACTGGAGTTGTGGCGTCAGTTCTTTATATGTATACGATTGAGGAACGTCGATTGCCCCACTTTGATTTTCGTTGTTTCAGCGTAGGTCTTCAATTGGAATCTGCAAAGATGTAAGCAAGCCATTTTAAGAGTGAGGACTCTGGGGAGGACAAACCCTATGGTTGTATAAACTGATCCCCAGATATTAAGCTTCGAGGTCCCAGATATATTGAGAAGACGAGACGTACCAACGACAATACCTACAAATCTAGTTTTAATATGGAAAACTGAAAATGAAAATTGCAACGTATTTCTCACCAAACTCGCCCAGTACCAACAGCAGCTATGTTTGTCGATTTGAGGGTTAGTCAAGACAGAGACGGTCATCCAGGACGCGAACTTACAATGACCCCGGTTAGGAGTTTATTTCGATTGCTCACTACAGCAAGAAAGACTCAGCACAAAAATGGGGGGAGTCGAATCATTCGAACGCACGCCGCCACACACGCATAGTCAGGAAGCTTAGAATGTATGGTATTAGTCTCGTGAAATCCACGGCAATATTCAGATGGTTGCAGTACCTTTGAACGAGGAGGGCAATTAAACCCTATCAAAGCGATGGTTAGCTCCCCTTATCTCACCCGAAATAGTTTGTTGAATGAACACACGCTAAAGATAACTTCGGCCTTCAGCATCTCTTAGCATAAGCAAAATCAACCAGTCAACAAGTGTTGGGCGTACCACCATACTCCTGTTAACGGAAGTGGGGTAAGCTGTAATTCGCCTCCGACCTAACCAGGAACCAGCAAACTCACCACACGATCAACTGCAGGTCCGCTGGGTTACCCCAATTCGTAATAGTATACGTATAGACTATAAAACAATGTCACAAAGCCGAGGAAAATACACAAGGTCATTGGCTTACCGGTGTGGCTGATAAGGATTTGATGGATAGTGTCGAACGTCACAACAGCAGCCATCTACATATATAACGATACAAGTTTTAAAAAATTGACTAGAAAAAAAAGGGGGTACGCGCAACTTACTAGAAGCTTTATTGACCATGAATCTTTTTGATGTGTGTAGTAGTACAAAGCTTGGATGATTGAGACTGGGATCTGGGATCGATCGTTGTAGTGATATCTGTTATCACTGCGACGCACCTCCATGTAATCTAAGCGTTGAAAAAACTCGTCAGTACCCGCCCTTGTTTAGAATAACATAACTTACGTTGAAGCAACTACCAATCCAACGAATGTTGCCCCCAAACTGTTGGTGAAGGAGTATTTATGAGCTCATGGGGGATTTTTTTGCAGGCCAAAAAGGGAGACTCGCGTATTGTCCAAGACATAAAGAGCAGGCATGTGAAGAGCGGAATAATAGCGGGGGTTGTTAGAAGAAAGATTCGTTTGTGGCGACAGAGCACAAGAAGCCGCAAGGTCACCAGGCTGTGCCCGGACGAGGTACAAAGTGCGAGGTATTTAAAAAAAAAACCGCTGGGAAAAGGGTTGACACAAGCACGCGCAGTCAGGCGAAAAGAAGGCGCCGTTCTACAGATTAAGTATCCCACAGGCTTCGAGCATTCGGAAACCCCTAGGTCATCTGTCACTTCCCGCTCGTCGATGAATGTGATCAGGATACAGTATGATGGAACCGAAGCATCCGATATTTTTTTTTTCAATTGTTTTTTAGGAGAGAGTTTTAAGAATGCCACCGTTCACCGGCCTAAGGTAATGTTTATCACGTGCCTATTCCGACTGTCGGAGTCAGGGGAGAAAAGGATTTGGAAAGCATCATCCATTAGCTCTCAGTGAAACCGCTGTTTTGCGTTAACGTTACTGATATAGATAACCTACTGCCCAAGGGGTATGCAGAATCAATAAAAAAGACATGACCTTGATTTTAGATGGTAAATGACCTGGGAAATCCAAATATGAAGTCAGCTTGTTGATAGAGTGCCTAGAAACAAATTTATGGTCACTTTAGTGTATTGTGGGAAAAAAATTGACCCCCATTTTTTCAAATTTTCTCAGAGTTCTCCACACTTTTCAAAAAAAAATCTGCCCTTCTGGACCCCCCCCCCCCAATTTCCTTATAAGGCAACTCAAGAACAACTTGTGGGAAAAACTTCGGAGTTGCATTTTTCAATCTCCCAGCCATTTTTAAGCCCAAAATCAAGGTCATGTCTTAAACAAATTTCTTACATACCCCTTGCTACTACCTCGGTATGGCCCCAATCCCAGCCGACCATCGTGGGATTGAACCAGGGCTTGCAGTCCAGCTTGCGTGCCTTGTGTTTTTTGCACGAGCTCACGTGAAGTTTCCCACAGCCAAACAAAGGAGATCAAGCACTGATCGGTCCTCGTCATTTATTCTTTCCTTCATCCTGTTATCTGCCACTCTCGTACTGCTATACCTTGCAAAA
>Ga0307517_10006459_pt1:0-15000 | contig 17346 bp, 6 predicted proteins | sample 23_EM_MG_FD_194515 | JGI IMG/M metagenome (GOLD analysis project Ga0307517, IMG submission 194515) | Populus trichocarpa ectomycorrhiza microbial communities from riparian zone in the Pacific Northwest, United States - 23_EM | ecosystem: Host-associated > Plants > Roots > Unclassified...
CGCAGCGCATGCCCGGCCCCTTTCTGTGTCTCGACAACCAGAAAGTATCCGGTTCACCCCGGATTTGCCGGGCATGCGCTGCGGCATAGTGAATCATTCCCCGGACAGCCCTGCCTTGATTGGGAAAGGGCGGGAAGTTTCCAGCAAACCTCGGGCGCAATGCGTCGCGAGAATGCGAAGGCGTGTTTGCGATGACCTATCCACGTCGTCTCGGCCTTGAGCCGGGACCCATAGCCACAGGGCGTTGTGAGTCAAGGAAGTCGTCGACCACCGCCTCAATCACTACGGCCGCGGCGTATGGGTCCCGGCTCAAGGCCGGGACGACACAGCTGTTACAACAGCGCCGGCTGTTCCGCCAAAATGGCGTCGCCGACGGCGATGCTGCCGCCGGTGGTCACCTCGGCATAGATCCCGCAATCGCCATGGCCGAGCCTGCGCTGCAGGGCCTGCGGAATGGACAGGTCGCGCATCGCGGTGTCGGGGTCGACATTGACGGCGGCGCAGCGGACGATGCGCTTCACCACCTTGAGCCGCGTCTCGCCGATAACAAGCGTGCGGTCGAGCAGGTCGAACTCGTGCCAGGCCGGCCAGCCCTCGACATAGAGATTGGCGCGGAAGCGCAGGGGATGGACGGGGTGGTCGACCATGTTCTCGATGGCGCGGACGCTTGCCAGATTGATGATCGAGATCACCTTGCGGGCGACGTCGGAAAAACTGTGGCCCGGGCTGGTCAGCACCCTCGGCGGCCCCTTGATCTGGCCGGCGTAGCTGGTGGCGAAGAACTGTTCGATCGCGGCACGGCCTTCGGCGGTTTCGAGGTTGCCCTGGGCCGCGACGGCGCCGTTGTGGCTGACAGTCAGGACATGGCTCGCATCGTCGAAATGGGTCTGCAGCGCGGCCAGCCATTCGTCCCGCTGCAACATCAGGAAATGCGGCTTTGGCAGCCATTTCGGCTCGGCCGGATCGAAGCCGGATGGGCCGTTTTCGATGGCGTAGCGGCGGTCGGCCGGCAAGGTCTGGCCGGGGTTCAGGGCCGCGCGCGGCATCGGTTCCGGGGTCAGGCCTTTGACGGGATAGCGGTAGACACCGGTGATGTGTGGGGGCTTGGATGAGGTCATTAGGCTTTTTAAGAGATTCCTTTATGGCCCGCCACCACGCTGAAATTGCAAATTGCCTCTTCCGTTTTTGGCTGATGATGCCCACATTTGCGCCAAGCCTATAAAATGATGGCGACGACCACCGGCCGGTTTGAGGAAAGTCAACGCGGCCGCGTGGAAACCCAATGAAGATGCTGCATCCGTGCCTCAGGGGCGGAGCGGCAGGCTGAGGGAAGTAAAAGATGAATATTGAGAAATACACCGAGCGTGCGCGCGGGTTCATCCAGTCTGCGCAATCGCTGGCCGTGCGCGACGGCCACCAGCAATTTTCGCCGCTGCACATGCTCAAGGTGCTGCTGGATGACAGCGAAGGTCTTGCCGGCGGTCTGATCGACCGCGCCGGCGGCAACTCCCGCGCCATCCTGAAAGCCACCGAGGATGCGCTGGGCAAACTCCCGAAGGTCTCCGGAAGCGGTGCCGGGCAGGTCTATCTCGCGCCCGAACTGGCGCGCGCGTTCGACGCGGCGGAAAAGGCCGCTGAAAAGGCCGGCGACAGCTTCGTCGCCGTGGAGCGGCTGCTGCTCGGGCTGGCGCTTGAGAAGGGCAGCGAGGCTGGCGCCATTCTCAGCAAAGGTGGCGTCACGCCGCAGAATCTGAACGCGGCGATCGAGTCGCTGCGCAAGGGTCGTACCGCTGACTCGGCCACGGCCGAGAACGCCTATGATGCATTGAAAAAGTATGCCCGCGACCTCACCCAGGCCGCGCGCGAGGGCAAGCTCGATCCCGTAATAGGCCGCGACGAGGAAATCCGGCGTACGATTCAAGTGCTCTCCCGCCGCACCAAGAACAATCCCGTGCTGATTGGTGAGCCCGGCGTCGGCAAGACCGCGATCGTCGAGGGTCTCGCGCTGCGCATCCTCAATGGCGACGTGCCGGAGAGCCTGAAGGACAAGAAGCTGCTGTCGCTCGACATGGGCTCGCTGATCGCGGGCGCCAAATACCGCGGCGAGTTCGAGGAGCGGCTGAAGGCCGTGCTGCAGGAGGTCACCTCGGCCGAAGGCAGCATCATCCTGTTCATCGACGAGATGCACACCCTGGTCGGCGCCGGCAAGGCCGACGGCGCGATGGATGCGTCGAACCTGTTGAAGCCCGCGCTGGCGCGCGGCGAGCTGCATTGCATCGGTGCCACCACACTCGACGAATATCGCAAGCACGTCGAAAAGGACGCCGCGTTGGCGCGCCGGTTCCAGCCGATCTTCGTGCCCGAGCCGACGGTCGAGGATACCATCTCGATCCTGCGCGGCCTGAAGGACAAATACGAGCAGCACCACGGCGTGCGGATCACCGATTCCGCGCTGGTGGCCGCCACCACGCTGTCGAACCGCTACATCACCGACCGCTTTTTGCCGGACAAGGCCATCGATCTGATGGACGAGGCAGCGGCGCGGCTGAAGATGCAGGTCGATTCCAAGCCGGAAGAGCTCGATCTGATGGATCGGGAAATCATCCGGCTGAAGATCGAGCAGGAGGCATTGAAGAAGGAAAGCGATGCCGGCTCCAAGAGCCGCCTGCAGACGCTGGAAAAGGAACTCGCCGAGTTGGAGGAGAAATCCGCGGCGTTGACGTCCCGCTGGAGCGCGGAGAAGAACAAGCTTTCCAACGCCCAGAAGCTGAAAAGCGAACTCGACGGCTTGCGCATCGAGCTCGCCAACGCACAGCGCCGCGGCGAATTCCAGCGCGCGGGCGAACTGGCCTATGGCCGGATCCCCGAGCTGGAGAAGAAGCTCAGCGATATCGAAGCCAAAGAGAATCCCGGCGAGATGATGGAGGAGGCGGTCACCGCCAACCACATCGCGCAGGTGGTGTCGCGCTGGACCGGCGTGCCCGTCGACAAGATGCTGGAGGGCGAAAAGGACAAGCTGCTGAAGATGGAGGACAGCCTGGGCCGCCGCGTGGTCGGCCAGGCCGAAGCCGTGCGTGCGGTGGCGACTGCTGTCCGCCGTTCGCGTGCCGGCTTGCAGGACCCGAACCGCCCGATGGGCTCGTTCATGTTCTTAGGCCCCACCGGCGTCGGCAAGACCGAGCTGACGAAAGCCTTGGCGGAGTATCTGTTCAACGACGAGACCGCGATGGTCCGCCTCGACATGTCCGAATACATGGAGAAGCATTCGGTGTCGCGGCTGATCGGCGCGCCTCCGGGCTATGTCGGCTATGACGAGGGCGGCGCGCTGACCGAAGCGGTGCGGCGGCGGCCCTATCAGGTGGTGCTGTTCGACGAGATCGAGAAGGCGCATCCGGATGTCTTCAACGTGCTGCTGCAGGTGCTCGACGACGGCCGGCTGACCGATGGTCAGGGCCGCACCGTCGACTTCCGCAACACGCTGATCATCATGACCTCGAACCTCGGTTCGGAGTTCCTGGTGAACCAGCCGGAAGGCGAGGACACGTCTGAAGTGCGCGAGCCTGTGATGGGAATGGTGCGGGCGCATTTCCGGCCCGAATTCCTCAATCGTGTGGACGAGATCATCCTGTTTCACCGCCTGCAGAAGAGCGAGATGGGCCGGATCGTCGAGATCCAGTTCGCGCGGCTGCAGAAGCTGCTGGAAGAGCGCAAGATCACGCTCACGCTCGATGCGCCGGCGCGCGACTGGCTCGCCGCCAAGGGCTGGGATCCCGCCTATGGCGCCCGTCCCCTGAAGCGCGTGATCCAGCGCAATCTGCAGGACCCGCTGGCCGAGATGATCCTCGCCGGCGAAGTCGCCGACGGCGATCGCGTGGTGATCTCGAGCGAAGGCAACGTGCTGACCTTCAACGGCAAGGCCCCGCAAACCGCCGAGATCGCAACCTTCGAAGCACCGGTGCCGAAGCGTAAGCTGAACTGACCTGATTGGCCTGTAGCAAAGCCCTCTCCGCAATGCGGGGAGGGCTTTGTGCTGACTCTCTAAGACGCTTTCCCAACGGCGGTTTTCGAAGCCGAGATGTCGCACATTCAATGCGCAATCGAAGCGTGTGACGGGTTGTCACACTCTAAACGGGTGTGATTGAAAAGAGACACGCGAAGCGATTTCTCTCTAAGGGTGTAGAATCTTCTTGAACAATTACACGTCCACTCGCCACAATCGTTGATGTGGAGTTAAGGGGTGAGTGCGATGCGCGGTGTAGCGTTGTGGTGTCAGTGGCGAATTGTGTTCGCGCCCGCGATTTTGGGTGCCTTGGCGAGCGGATGCGTCTCGGTTTCGGATGGTCCTGCGCGGCTCTACACCGTACCGGAAGAGACCCAACAGATCAGAGATCAGCTCCAGCAGCTTAATCTCGTGCAGTATTCCAGTATGGACGAGCCTTCGCGCAGAAGACTTCGCAATGACTGGATTGGCGCGCGGATGTACGCGATCGACATCCAGTATACGCCGTACGAAGCCGCGCTTACCAAGGAGCGTCAGGGCGTGGGCTTCGGTGCGGCCGCGACCACGATTGCCCTCACAACGGCCTCAGGCCTGGTTACTCCGGTTGCGACCAAGAATGTGCTGACGGGACTGGCCGGCTTCGTGACGGGAGCACGCGCCGCGTACGACAGCGACATTCTATTGGCACACAGCGTGCAGTGGATCCAAACGCAGATGGAGGCCAACCGCGCGGATATTTCCAGTCGTATTTTGAAGGGAATGAAACTCTCCACGACCGACTATCCGCTGGCCGCCGCGCTATCCGATCTTGAAGCCTACTATCGTGCGGGGACCTTTACGGGCGGCTTGCTGGCGACGGGTCAAGTAATTGCGACTGACGCGAAAGAGGCCGCGGTCGAAAAGGTGGAAGTGCAAGGGCTTGGTCCTGACTCCTCTCCCATCAGATCGTCCGCCCTCACCGGCTCCCAGCAGCAAATTCCGGAGAATAAGAAGCGCCGCACCGATCCGGGCCCCGAAATTCTCGATCCGTTTGAGGGCTCCCTCACAGCTCCTGCCGTGAGAGAAATACAGCAAGCGCTCTGCATCAAGCCGACAGGTTCATTCGGCCCAAAAGACTCCGCTACGCGAAGGGCTATTGCTGACTATCTTGGAGGCCGCGGAAAAACTGTTTCTCAAATCGTTGATCAGAGGAATTTTACGTTCCTGGATGAGGCGGTGGAAAAGGTGGATGTCAGAAACGGCGGTACTTGTGCCAAGAAAAATTTCGCTAATGCCATGGCCGTTGGCAATTCGTTTCCGCGTTGATCCACCTTCAAGCGGCCTGATCAACATCGTTCTGGTCAAGGAGTAGGGTATGCCGGCCATTGATAAGGTTCTGTTTGCAGCATTCTGTTTGAGGCAAGCCAATTTCTGCGGCGTGAACGCGCACTATCTAACTGCGGTTGCGCAACTGCGATCGCAAATCAGCGATGACACGGTGAACGGAGAGATTGGACCGTTTCGCTTTACGCAAGCCGCCTGGGATAGCAATCGCACGAGCAAAGAGTTCACGCCCGATTTTGAGTCCGGGGATATAAACAGCTGGCGCATGGAGTGCTCGGTCTTTGCCCGGATGGTCAGCGGAGTTCTTGAAGCGATCACCAAGGCGAATGGCGGACAACGACCAAATGCGATCGAGTTATATGAAGCTCAACTGGTGGCCGGCGGAGCGTCAGCTCTTAGCCCCGCGGCCAAGAAGCAGTTAATGACCGGCCTGGACGCGGCGTTGCAAGATACAAGAGCAGCGATCGTTCGCGTGGAGGCGGCTGAGCTGGATAACTCGTCGGCGCCGACTAATCCGGAAATAACATCGCAAACCGTCATGTTTCGTCGCGTACCAGATCTCGCGATGCCCCAAGGGCATCTGATCACCAAAATGCAGACCGCATTAATCCAGAGAGGACACTTGCCGGCGACTGATTCCGCAGGGGAGGCTAATGATGACGGAGTTTTCGGTCCCGCGACAGAAAATGCAGTCGAGGCGTGGCAAACGGCAACCGGGCATCCCTCGACAGGGGCTCTCACGTACGGAGAGTGGCGCGAGTTGACGGGGCTGCCGGCCCCCGATGTCTATGAGTTTTCTGCCCAACTTACGGCCGCGTTCGAAGGCACGGGGTTCGGCGGCACCAACGCAACGAATTTCGACAATACCGTTCTGACCTTTGGCTATCATGGCTACACGCTGACTGGCGGAAATCTGCAGAAATTCCTGAAGGAGATGGACCAAAAACATCCGACTCTTCTTGATAAAACTTTCGGAAATGCAAAGGCGCAGCAACTCAGAACGCTGTTTCCGCCGGTGTCCACCGCAAACGCGGTGACGCTTGGTAAGGCTTTGTTCCTTTCGGGTGATAACATCAAGAGCGATTGGCGCAAGGCATTCAAGTCTTTCGGCGAAACACCAGAAGGTCAGGCGGGACAGCTTGATTTTAGCCGACGCGTCTATTGGAGTGTAGGCGACAAGATGCGAACCATCTTGAAGCTGAGCGAGCCACTCAGCCAGGCGCTCTGTTTCGACGTCGCCGTGCAAAATGGCGATAAGAGCAGTTTAGCTAAAACGACCGCGACCCAGTTTACGCAGTCCATGGGGGAACCTGAGCGGCGGGTTCTTTTTGGAAACAATATTGCGGCCGCATCCCTCGCGCAATTTCAAGCCGATGTTCGCGCTCGAAAGGTCTCAACGCTAGGTCAAGGCGATGGCACTGTTCACGGGGCACATTATCGATTGGACAACTGGGGCTTTGCTAAATCCGAAAGTTCTGAATCCAACGATGCGCCGGGTCCGACCTTTCCGCCTTCCGATAATGCTTCCTTTTCCGCGTTCCTAACTAGCAAGTTTCCCGGTCTGACGGCCTTTTCGGCAAGTGAATTTCTCGTTAAGGGCGCCACAAATGCGGTCAACCATCTGAATACCGATCCGCCCCAGACATTGTGGCCGAACATCATTGAGACAGTCAAAGTGCTTGTGGAACTGAAGAAGCGGCTGGGAAACCCGGCCGTAACATTGAACAGCGTTTTCCGCAGCAGGGCCTACAATGTAAGCGTCGGTGGTGCCACCGACAGTCAGCATATGAAATTTACGGCAGCCGATCTGGTTGCCCATGACGGGAATTCACCAAAACAATGGGCTGCCGTGCTTCATCAGATGCGGAATGAAGGCTTCTTTTCGGGCGGCATAGGACTTTACAGCAGCTTTGTTCATGTCGATACGAGAGGATTTAATGCAAACTGGGGATAAGAGGGGCAGATCCCACTCAATTTACGTGGAGGCGATCTTCGACTGAGGGCGTCCGAATTGGCGCCAGCCGCGCAGGCATCGAATATTGGTCTGCGAAGCCGTTCACCATGGGTGCCAGCCCTTTTGCTCCGCGGTGCAATTTCTCTTTTCCCGCTACTTCTTCACCACCTTGTAAATCGCATTCTCCACATCCGACGAGAAATAAATCACCCCCGTCGCTCCGACGCCGACGCCGGTCGGGATGTTGCTCGGCAGTCCGCCGGGTGCAGCCGGCAATCCGATCGGCAGGTTGGCGGCGATCTCGGTGACGGTCCCCTTCACCGGATCGATCAGGACGAGGCGTTTGGCGCCGACTTCGGCGACGACCAGCATGCCGTCGGGCCCGAGCGCGATGCCCTCGGGCATTTTCAGGTCCTTGGCGATGATGGTCTTCTCGCCATTGCTCTCGATCAGTGAGACCTGGCCGGCGAAGGCCTCGGTGACATAGACATCGCCCTTGCTGCCCGCGACCAAGCCGACCGGTCCCTCGAGTCCGGCTGCCAGCACCGTGCGATCCTTGCCGTGCTCGCCGCTGGCGCGGACCAGCGATTTGGTGCCGAGTTCGTTGACGAGGATGGATCCGTCGGCGAGCTTGATGGCGTCGTGCGGCGCCTTGAAACCGTGCAGCATTTCGCGCGTCTTGCCGGTCTTGCGGTCGATCAGTTGCACCGTGCCGGTGAACCAGCTCGACAGGATCACGTCGTCGCCCTTGGCGGTGGCGCTCATCGGATATTCGAGCGTCACGCCATCGGCATGCATGCGGGAAGATTCGGAGACCTCGCCGGTGGCGCCGTCGACGGTGCGGTAGGCGAACACGTCGGCGACATAGATGGTGTCTTTGCCGCCGTCGGAAACGACGCCGATGCCGCCGGGCAGCGCCAGCTTGCCGATAATGACCTGCCTGGCGGCGCCGGTTTCCGGATCGATCTCCTGGATGCCGTTGTCGGCCATGTTGGAGACGAAGATGCGATCCTTGTCGTCGATCGCGAGGTTATCGAGCGAGGCCTTGAGTTGCGCGACCATTTTCTTGGCGCCGGTCTTCGGATCGACCCGCACCAGTTGACCGAGCGCGGTATCCACCACCCAGAGATTGCCCTTGGAATCGAAATTGACCGCTGCCGGAATCTTGAAGCCGTCGGCGACGACCGTCAGCTCGGCCTTGTCGACGTCCACTTTGGCGACCTGGCCCTTGAACCATAGCGGGCCGTAAAGCTTGTCGTCCGGCCCGAATTCGAAGCCGTTGAGGCCGCCCATCTTCTCCATGATCTGGCGCGGCGGCTTGGCGCCCTCGACATCGATCTCATAGAGCGCGTCGCCGAGGAACACCTGCGTGGCGTAGAGCCGTCCGTCCTTGCGGAACGCGAGCGAGTTGATGCCGGGTAGGCCGGAGGCCAGCTTCTTGACCGGGCCGTCGCCCTTGCGGGAATAGAGATCGCCAGTGAGGAATCCGGTCCACGCCATGGTGCCGTTGGGCGCGAATGCGATGTCGTCGGCCATGCCTTCCGGCGACGGAATTGCGATTTTTGCGGTGCCGCTCGTGCGATCGACCTCGTAAAGCGCCGCGCCGGCGACGCTGCCGGCGAACAGCCGTCCGGTCTTGTCGATCCCGAGCCCATGGACGCCGTGAAATGCCGAGCCCGGCACCAGTTTGGTGACTTCGTAAGTCTGCGCCGAAGCGCCGGCGGCCAAAAGCATTGCCGCAGCCACAGTCGCACCGAATGCAAGCCTGCTCGTCATGACGCCACCTCCCGGTTTTTATTATGGAGGCGAGTATTCGTTCGCGGGTGGAATTTGGCAAACAAAACTTGTCGGTGCGGCGCGGCGTGGCCGCCACAAAAATGACATGCGTTAAGAGCGCGACTCCCGAAAAACCGGAAAGTGAAGCAGCTCAGCGATTGCTGACTTGCCGTACCGACGGTGCGGTGCCGGCGGCATCGGAGACACGCGCGGCATTGCCGCGATTGTTCATCTGGATGTCGAGGCGATCGCGTTCTTTCTCGAAGCTCGCCATCAGCGGGCCTTCGAGCGAGCGGCCACGCGGCAGCTTCACGCGCATCGGATCGACGAAGCGGCCGTTGACCAGGATTTCGTAGTGGACGTGGGCGCCGGTCGACATGCCCGTCGATCCGACGAAGCCGATCACCTGGCCCTGACGCACGCGCTTGCCGGGCTCCATGCCCTTGGAAAAGGCCGACATATGGCCGTAGGCGGTCTCGTAGCCGTTGTTATGCTTCAGGCGGACATATTTGCCATAGCCGCCTTCCCAGCCGACCTTCTCGACCACGCCGTTGCCGGACGCGAAGATCGGCGTGCCGTAGGGCGTGGCCCAGTCGACGCCGGTGTGCATCTTGGTATAGCCGAGGATCGGATGGCGGCGTCCGCCGAAGCCCGAACGCATGATCGCGTTGTTGACGGGTTTGCGCACCAGGAACTTCTTCGCGCTCTTGCCGCTCTCGTCGTAATAGTCGACGACCGCGTCGTCGGGGGTCTGGAAGCGGTAGTATTTCTTGGTTTCACCGCCGACCGTGAGCGAGGCGAACAGCACCTCGGTCTTTTCGGTGATGGTGGCGCCTTCGTCTTCGCCGGCGAAGAACACGTCGAAGGAATCGCCGGGCTGTACCTTGCGCTGGAAGTCGACGTCGTAGGAATAGATCTTGACCATGTCCTCGATGACGGTGGCCGGCACCTTGTTGCGCAGCGCGGTCTCGTAAATGCTCTGGTAGAGCCGCACGCCGCTGCCGTCATCCTCATCGTCGTCGTCTTTGTCGGTGGTAGCCTCCGCAACCGTATTCATGCTCTGGACGTCGACGGCGACATATTTGCCGACGTCGGACAGCGCGGCCACGGCTTCGATGGTGTTTTCGTTGGCGACCATCACCCGATAGGGCTGCAGCCGGACGCCCGGACCCGGGCCAGCCGGGGCCATCAGGATGCGGAGCTTCTGGCCTTCCTTCAGGCCGCCATCGCGGCCGCGGGCGCCGAGCGTCGCCGCAATCGCCTTGGCCTCGTCCGGTGTCGCGCCCTGGTCGCGCAGGATCGAGGTGACGGTATCGCCCTTCTTGACGACGTGAACGCGCTCGCCGGAGGGATTGCCGCCGGTAATCTGGTCTTTGGTCTTGGGCAGCAGCGTGACGTTTTCCGGCACCACGCGGGTTTCAAAGCCGGCATAGGGATCGGAGACGTTGCCCTCGGTGGCATAGGCCAGTTTCATGTCGGACTGGACGCCGCTGGCATCCGCGGAAGCGTTGGCAAGGGTGGTGTAGCGGACGCCGCCGGTGTTGCCGCGCCAGTTGGCGGCGTCGCGCACCCGCATCAGGACTTCGTCGAGCGCGACCACAGCGGCGAGTTTCGCCTTCGGCAGCACGGTCGCGAGGTCCTTGGTGACGAAGGAAACCTCGGCGTCGGGTTCGACGGCATCGGGGTTGTTCGGATCGTCGGCGGCGGCGGGGGTGGCGGCGCCGACATCGGTCAGCATGCGCTGGGCGTTGAATGGCGGGATCTTGGCCGACAGGTCGCTGGTCGTCATCGACAGATTGCCGGAGATGCGGATGAACGGCCGGACCCGCATCACGTCGCGGTTGCCGACGCGGGTGACGGTCGACACCCGCAGCACATTACGTGCGGCGGTCGATTCGCCGGGAGGCGGCAGGCGGTCGCTCTTGTGCAGGCTGGCGGTACGATCGTTGGCGCCGAACGCACCGCGCAGCGCGCCCTCGACGCGCTCCGGCACCTTGGCAAAGGTCATTTCACCGTCGAGCGATGCGAAAACGGCGCCGCCGATGAGGGCCGCGCCGCACAGACCAGTCAGGATAGTGCCGCTGAACCATTGTACGGAGACGCGGCGGCGGTCGATCACGGCGGCCTCGGAGCCATCGACGGAAAGCGGCGGCTCGTGGCCGAGATCGATGATCCCGGTCTCGCGTCCGTAGCCGCTCCCGCGTGACGCCTTCTGGCTCAACCCTGTGTCCCCCCAAATTCCATTAACATTCGACAAGATATTCGCTCGATCCAGTTCCGGTTTCCGTCCTCCTATAGGAGGATCCCGGTGCATCGCGCGCCGCACGAATCAATATTCGGGAATCAGGGGCCAGAAGACCGGCCGCAGTCTCGAACGTCAATGAGGTGCAGATCTCTCGATGTTTCTCGGTCGCATGGAGAAAGGCGACGGGTTCATTGAGATCGCCAATCCCGGGTAGATGAACACCGGCAGCCCCCACTGGCATCCGGCGTTCAATGCTTACGCTATAGCCAGAACGTCGCAGGATTGTGGCTCAAGTACGGCGTAAGGCCCCTAAATGTCTGGACTTATTGGCCTCGCAAAATTCTTCCACATCGTGCGACAATTTCTTGACGAAGGGCGTTGACAGGTCCGATCGGGTGGGCTTATAACCCGACCACTGAGCGCGGCGCTGCTTTGGCCCTGAGGCCAAGGCATGTTGTCGCGCCCGTGAAGCTCCTCATTATGATGAGTGAATCAACAGCCGATACAAGATCGGTTGTTATTTGCCGTCTGATGAAGGTTCTTTCGGAACTCCCCAGCTAATGGGAGATGGGTCCTTCGGGTCCCGGGCTGTTTGACAAGTGAAGATGAAGAAAGAGAAACGTGGACGGCGGAGTCCTTGCGTGGTCTCGATTACTTCAATGCGCAAGTATTGAGGTGTTGGGGCCGGACGAAAGACTTCGGCGGTACACGTTTACATAGGTTACACCATCGTTGCCCACGATGTGAATCGTAGGCAGCTTGTTGGCTTCGGCTAACAAAAAATGGTGGGACCTCGTCAAACGTTGTGATCAGCCGGTTTAAAGTTTCAAGTCCAACTTGAGAGTTTGATCCTGGCTCAGAGCGAACGCTGGCGGCAGGCTTAACACATGCAAGTCGAGCGGGCGTAGCAATACGTCAGCGGCAGACGGGTGAGTAACGCGTGGGAACATACCTTTTGGTTCGGAACAACACAGGGAAACTTGTGCTAATACCGGATAAGCCCTTACGGGGAAAGATTTATCGCCGAAAGATTGGCCCGCGTCTGATTAGCTAGTTGGTGAGGTAACGGCTCACCAAGGCGACGATCAGTAGCTGGTCTGAGAGGATGATCAGCCACATTGGGACTGAGACACGGCCCAAACTCCTACGGGAGGCAGCAGTGGGGAATATTGGACAATGGGCGCAAGCCTGATCCAGCCATGCCGCGTGAGTGATGAAGGCCCTAGGGTTGTAAAGCTCTTTTGTGCGGGAAGATAATGACGGTACCGCAAGAATAAGCCCCGGCTAACTTCGTGCCAGCAGCCGCGGTAATACGAAGGGGGCTAGCGTTGCTCGGAATCACTGGGCGTAAAGGGTGCGTAGGCGGGTCTTTAAGTCAGGGGTGAAATCCTGGAGCTCAACTCCAGAACTGCCTTTGATACTGAAGATCTTGAGTTCGGGAGAGGTGAGTGGAACTGCGAGTGTAGAGGTGAAATTCGTAGATATTCGCAAGAACACCAGTGGCGAAGGCGGCTCACTGGCCCGATACTGACGCTGAGGCACGAAAGCGTGGGGAGCAAACAGGATTAGATACCCTGGTAGTCCACGCCGTAAACGATGAATGCCAGCCGTTAGTGGGTTTACTCACTAGTGGCGCAGCTAACGCTTTAAGCATTCCGCCTGGGGAGTACGGTCGCAAGATTAAAACTCAAAGGAATTGACGGGGGCCCGCACAAGCGGTGGAGCATGTGGTTTAATTCGACGCAACGCGCAGAACCTTACCAGCCCTTGACATCCCGGTCGCGGACTCCAGAGATGGAGTTCTTCAGTTCGGCTGGACCGGAGACAGGTGCTGCATGGCTGTCGTCAGCTCGTGTCGTGAGATGTTGGGTTAAGTCCCGCAACGAGCGCAACCCCCGTCCTTAGTTGCTACCATTTAGTTGAGCACTCTAAGGAGACTGCCGGTGATAAGCCGCGAGGAAGGTGGGGATGACGTCAAGTCCTCATGGCCCTTACGGGCTGGGCTACACACGTGCTACAATGGCGGTGACAATGGGACGCTAAGGGGCAACCCTTCGCAAATCTCAAAAAGCCGTCTCAGTTCGGATTGGGCTCTGCAACTCGAGCCCATGAAGTTGGAATCGCTAGTAATCGTGGATCAGCATGCCACGGTGAATACGTTCCCGGGCCTTGTACACACCGCCCGTCACACCATGGGAGTTGGTTTTACCTGAAGACGGTGCGCTAACCCGCAAGGGAGGCAGCCGGCCACGGTAGGGTCAGCGACTGGGGTGAAGTCGTAACAAGGTAGCCGTAGGGGAACCTGCGGCTGGATCACCTCCTTTCTAAGGATGGTTCTTCAGAAGCTTGCTTCTATCGAACCGTTTTAGAAACATCAGTGGCCAACGATCGTCAGGATTGTTGAGCTGCATTGGCGGGATTTCGCCGTCTACGCTTCTCTTTCTTCGCGGACGAACACGCGCCAGGGGCTTAGCGCTTGTGCGATGCATCTGGCGTTAAGCCGGCTGCGCGCCATTGCGGCCTCTCGTGTTAGGGGCTTGTAGCTCAGTTGGTTAGAGCGCGCGCTTGATAAGCGTGAGGTCGGAAGTTCAAGTCTTCCCAGGCCCACCACTTTGATCGAGCGCATCACGTCTCATGACCGACGTAAGCATTCGTCTTCTGGTACGGGGCCATAGCTCAGCTGGGAGAGCGCGTGCTTTGCAAGCATGAGGTCGTCGGTTCGATCCCGTCTGGCTCCACCAGATGGAATTGAAGATCGACAAAGTGGCCTGCTAACAAAGCGCATTTGAAATCGTCCGCGAAACATCACTTCGCATGTCATGTCCTACGGGATGTGCGTGCGTGATTTCTGACATCGTAAAGAGGAGATTGATCCGAGTTTTGGGTCTGCAAAGCAATTTGCGGAGCCCAATTCATAATCTCCAGATCATTTCGGCGCTCGCGCACTGTAATTCATCGCAAGATGAGTGAGGTGAGTGAGTTGTAAATGATCTTTTTAGCGAAGCTTGACCGCCTCGCTATCGGGTTGATCTTACGAAGCAAGCTGGTCTTTCTAATCATTGTCCGGCCGTGCATAGCATTCATCGAGGGTGCGCGTTTTGGGGTTTCGACCTCAAGGCAATTGTACGGACTACATTCTGCCGAGTGTGTGGACATTGATAATGAGAGCAATCAAGTGCCTTAAGGGTGTTCGGTGGATGCCTTGGCGCTGAGAGGCGATGAAGGACGTGCTACGCTGCGATAAGCCGTGGGGAGCTGCGAAGAAGCTTTGATCCACGGATTTCCGAATGGGGAAACCCACCTTCGATAGCTGGAACTCCAAGATCTCGTATTTTGGGGTTCATACAGCAATGTGTGAGACCAAGCCGCGAGGTTTTGGATTTCCAGTTATCAAGTGAAGGTATGAAATCTCTGAATACATAGGAGGTTTTAAGCGAACCCGGGGAACTGAAACATCTAAGTACCCGGAGGAAAGGACATCAAACGAGACTCCGTTAGTAGTGGCGAGCGAACGCGGACCAGGCCAGTGATACATCAAAGACAACCGGAACCTGTCAGGAAAGCAGGGCCTTAGAGGGTGATAGCCCCGTACGGGTAATGCGATGATGTATCCTTGAGTAAGGCGGAACACGTGAAATTCTGTCTGAACACGGGGGGACCACCCTCCAAGCCTAAGTACTCCTCAGCGACCGATAGTGAACC
>Ga0307517_10006460_pt1 | contig 17344 bp, 7 predicted proteins | sample 23_EM_MG_FD_194515 | JGI IMG/M metagenome (GOLD analysis project Ga0307517, IMG submission 194515) | Populus trichocarpa ectomycorrhiza microbial communities from riparian zone in the Pacific Northwest, United States - 23_EM | ecosystem: Host-associated > Plants > Roots > Unclassified | place...
CATTGGCACTAGAGTCAAGAATATTATAGGTCGACCATCAAAAACAAAACAAAATAAACCCTTAACAATTTAAGACAACTATCTTCATCCTCATGTCTTTATTTCTAAAGAAAAAAAGAACAAAAAAATATTTATCATATTACATGTTTTTATATTGGATTTTTATAACTTGTTTAAAAAACATATTGAGATTTGACCCATATTAAAAAAAAAAATTATTATAAGTTGATATTCCAAAACCATTTTTAAAAAAAAAAAACCTAAGATTAGTCTAATCTAGTGTCTTAGAATAGTCTCATTTGTTGTCAAAATCTAATATTTTTTTCTTTAATAAATCAAAGTACTTTTTTCGCTTAGCGGTTGCGATTCAAAGTATTTTTTGCTTAGAAATGCATTAAAATGATGTTTTTTTTATTTTTTAAAAGTTATTTTTGAGATCAGCACATTAAAACGATTCGAAAATATAAAAAAAATTAATTTTTAGTAAAAAAAATTAAATAATTTAAAAATACGGGTTGGACCACGAAAAGGTCTCAAACTGGATAAGCCTCCTACAAAAAAGACAAAAAGATTTTGTTGTAAGATTCAAAATGTACAAGAGAGGAGAAAAGACATTAATCCAGCACATGGACACAAAAAAAGAGACAAAAAACCAACTCCAACCCTTCAGAATGGACCGAAAGTGAAAATAGTTTTTTAAAAATAAAATAAACTGGAAAAGCAAAGAACACCACCCCAAGCGAGGGAAAGAAACCAAACCCAACACTAAGTTCCCTAGGCAACACGCAAAGGCGAAATTCAACACATCAACTTAGTACATGCAAAAAGCTAATGACTTTCAGGCTCATCCATGATTCTTTATTTATTTATTTATTTATTTAGTTGTTGCACTTGCAAATTTTTTCCACTAACCATACATAGTTATTCATCCTCGTAAAAAAACAACATAAACATTAGTGAAAGAATGACATGACAGTCATAGAAACCAAAACAATTCAATATCAAAGCCAAAAAGTAAAAAAAAAAATAAAAACCCACGAAATTAGCAGAACAACCAATCCAAAACCCTTTAACAAGCCTGCAAAATGGACCACCAACAGGAAATATTTGTTTTTGAAGTAGTTTTTGTAGTTGTGATTTGAAAAAAATAAATTTTTAAAAAATATTCTCAGTTGAATTTAGATACGTGTTTGGTAAAATCTGTGGTTGAAGTTTATGTATAATACTAAAAAACATGTGTAAAATATTTGGATAAATATTTTTAGCTTTCTTATCATGAATATTTATGAAATTCAGTTAAAAAAAAAGATGTAGAAACTGCTGCACAATACCTGTATTTTAAATTTAATTTTTTAGTGGATCTCGCAACCTAAAACTCAATTATTTTAAAAATCAAACATATTATTAAGTTTAATTCACCGCTAATATAAAAACAACTGAAAAACAAACAAAGTTTAATAACTTGAGCAGAAAAAAAAGAAGAATCAAGGCACCAATCTAGTTCCAAAACTCGGAAAAATAGGTTAGTCCATCATCATCATAATGAAAAAAAGAAGTGAAAAAGAAAAATACCATACTGACCTTGATCTCTAACAAGGGTAAGAACCCTTTTTCTCCCCAATCAACACTCCTTAATTAACGCTAAACCTGACACCAACCAAAGAAAGACTAGTTAATAATGGCAACATCGTAAAAACATAAAGACAAAAACAAAACCCTTGGGCCTATGTTCTGGTGAAGATCAGTAAGAGAGAGAAGTTGTTTCATTGCTTTGGAGAGGAAAGAGAGAGCACAGCATAGGGTTCTGGGGGCCATCTCGAAGAGAGAGAGGAGGACAAAAAGGGAAAACAACTATGTAGTGTGTACGCAGTAAAAATGCCATCTATTTTAGTTTTTTTTTTTAATTCTAATATATCTAATATGGGAAAGATTAGGGGTTGTTTATAAAAAGAAAAACTATAATTTTCGGTTCAATTTTTTTTATTCAAAAAGGTTTTTTGGTTTTTCAGATTTTTATTAAGTTTAAAAAACATTTTTTTGAGGTTTTTCTTTGCAAGTTTTCTGAACAAGAAGAAAAACTAAAATGATGGATAATACAAAATTCTTCTTTCATATAATATAAAACACTAAAATTATATTCTCTTATATTCTTATATTTATTTAGTATCATAAATTTACTTTTCTTATTATAAATGTAATATAAAAAATATTTTTTAGTTAATAATTATACTTCTTAATTTAAATGAGATAAAAGTAATATTTTATAATTAAATTATTACAGTATAAAATATTAAGATGACTATTATAAATCATGGTTTTAATAAAAAATAATTATAATATGGAAGTATTGTTTTATTTTTTAGTGAAACCTTCTTCTCTATTTTTAACAAATGAAAACGTTTTTTTATTAGGAAATAAAAACCAAAAATAAGAAAAATAATAATTTTCTATTACTCAATAATTTTTCTTTTGTCTTGATTGAGAGATTTTTTTTTTATAAGATATGGAGTTTTTTAATCAACCAATTATTAAAAATTTAAATTCTATTAACATCATATTTTTTTTATAAGTAATTAAATTTTTTTAGCACAAAATATGCAAGTCTTAAGTTTAAAATACCTTCTTAATTAATAACACTAATTATTGGAAGAAACAAGTTTCAAGTCTCAACTAGTCATCAAGAGTTCAAACATTTTTATCATCAGGTTAGCAACAATTTTGTGACATGAATTTACCAATGCAACCTTTGGAGAAAATATAGGCAGCGTGCTCCTCTGAGAAACGTTATCTAATTTACCAAACTTTGACCGACTAATTGAGCAAGTAATATTCACAGTCCTAATCCCACCAGCTCTTCGATAACCCAATTTAATTACTAACAAAGTCAATACACTGAATTAAAGATTAAAGAAGATGCACCTCACCTAAGCAACCTTAATATCAACCAAAATGGCAAATCAAAATAAAATCTTGCCATCCTAATAACCTCTCACGATCCCAACTGCTAAACATCTTCGAGTTAGTGTTTGTTATGTTTAACGATCTTATTTGGACAATACTAAATAGGACTGGACTTGATTGGGATTTGATGAATAATTGTCTTATCTTATCTTATGTTTGGTGTGATTTGAATCGAACTCGATAATTTATTTTATTTTGTGTTTTGTAGACACTAGATGAGACCTGATCGATCTAGGGCTTGGACCGATCTGTGTTATAAGAAAAAATAGAGGAAGAATTGATCTGAACTGACCCGATCAAAAACTCAGGTCCATCCTTTGACCCGTGACCTAGACCTTGCCTCGGGTTGAACACTAAGTTGAGTTTTAAAACCATGATAATAATCATTTTTATTTTTATATTGACCTGCATCAATTCGGGTTGACCCTCTTAAACCATGACCCGGACTTGGCCTTGAGTCGACCTCTAAGTCGAGTTTTAAAACTATAATATAATATTTTTTATCCTTGCGTTGACCTGGGTTAATGGTCAACCCAATCCGTGACCTGAGTTGGTCGTAGATCGACCATTGAGTTGAGTTTTAGAGCTATGATAATGATTATTTTTATTCTTATGTTACCCCGAGTCAATCCGGGTTGACCATCTCAACCCGTGACATGAGTTTTGCTCCAAGTTAGCCCTCTAATCAAGTTTTAAAACCATGATAATAATAATTTTTAACATTACATTGATCCATTCAATGGTCAACTCGACCTGTGACTCAGACCTGGCCTCGGATCGACCCTCGAGTTGAGTTTTAAAACTATAATAATAATTATTTTTATCCCTACATTGACCCGGTTCAATGATCAACCTGACCCATAATCCAGGCTTGGTCCTATGCGGACATCCAAGTCAGGTTTTAAAACTATGATAATAATCATGTTTATCCTTACATTGGTTTAAATCAATGGTCAACCCGATCTGTGATCCGAGCCCTATTCCATGTTGATCCTCTAGTCGCGTTTTAAAAATATAATGATAATTATTTTTACCCTTGTGTTAACTAGGATCAACCCAAGTTAACTCTTGTGTAGAGAATTAGATAAGCTTGTCCTACCTCTTTTAGTGGGGCAAAAATTTCTCCGCTAATGAATAAGATAAAAATTGATTTTTGTATTGTCTAAAGGTGCGCCTAACAACTACATAAAAAAATTATTCTATCCAAAGCATCTTTGTCCAACATATAAAACACTATCTAAGTATGCTATTTTTTTAAGACCATGAATCTATTTAAATAATTCTCCAATTAAGAGAAATTGTCAAGATAATGTTTTGGTATGTATCACTATCATTCTTAACAAACTAACCCAAGCCATGCCATACAGTATCACCCTTGTATTGGGCAAAAATAAAGTAAAAAAAGACTTCAAATTGGATCTAAGTCCTTCCATAACTAGTATAGTGAGTTTTTATTTTAAGTTGGGCTTGGTTGGTTCTCAAATTCCTGTAAAAAAAGTTTCTTATTGGGATAAGAGATCATCTGATGCTAACTTAGTAAATGTAAGAGAGAAATAATGCACAACAGATAGTATGAGAATGTGAGGGAGTCTGTGTGTGTATATATATATATATAATTATTGTGGATTATTGTATTGTGGTCTTGTGTTTGTTATTACCTGGTGACCTGAGATATTTATATACCTTGATCATATGAAATTAGCTCATAGGACATGGAGTTACAAACATACCATGTGGAAGTAATCATGAATAATAATTAATATTACCACGTAGGTAACCTAGCCATTGGGTGTAGGCGTTATAATAGCCATTGGTGAGAAAAATAGGAGTATATTAGTGAGACATATAGGTGCCCGCAAGTGATTGCACAATGTCATACTAATAAGACGTGCATGGTCTGCTCCACATAATGCCTAACACGATGTCATACTGATAAGGCATGCACCTATAAATTCTGTAAAGGCGTAGATGGTTGCATGAAAAACGAGCTCATTAATTTTTTCTCATTTTCTTGTCTTATTTTCCCTTTCTTCTTTGCATGTTGTCCTGTCAAATAACTTTAGGGATTAAAGTGTGGAAAATTGTAGATGAGTTAGTAAATGAACTGGAGATGAAGGAAAAAAAAAATCTAACACGTGAATTACACGTGTTGGTGTATGAAACAACCTAAGAAAGAGAAATTGTCTAGCGCGTGCATTATATATGTTGGTGCATGGAACAACCCACTACCTTTTGGTGGCGCATGTGGCTTCTTCCCATCTTTGATGATGGTCTTTCTCAGTGCCATTAAGTTCATTTTATCGAGTTCTTTCTGGTGGTAAGGCATTCTAATGGTTTTTTCTTTTTTCCTTTTTTTTCCTGTTCTCATTGGAAAGTGAGTCTGTCATCTTTATTTCCTTTACCTACTAGATATTTTTTTTATCAGGAGGGTTTTTTTTCTTTCTTTATTGGGCTATTATATCTAACCTTTTCCCCTTATTGCCGTGTTTTTTAATCAATTAGGTTATTGGGCTTTAAACCCAAACTAGTAGACTAGACAACAACTATTCGATCATGACAGTTATGCCTCTAGCCTAAATAGCTTAACCAAACATCACTGTTTGATCTTTTTAATTTTTTTTTATTAACAAGGCTTTAGGCTTTTTGGCGTATTAGTTGTTCCCTTTAATCTTTGAAATTGTGTGAAATTTTAAAATCTCATGAATTTTCTCATTAAGCTATAAAGTACCTAATAATGTAATATGTTATGATGATTAGGCATGAAGTTTGTTATAAAATGTCAAGTCAAGATAGCATGGGACATAATATACTTCTCTGGTTGCCTTTTTTTTTTTTTAGTAATAGCTAATATAATGTTTATTGAGGTGGATAATGTTTTGGTTGCCATAACTAGTTTTGACCATTTTTACTTGAGGTGAGGAATGCTTTGTGATCATAAATATTATAAGGATTGTGCAAATGCCAATAGAGAATCAATAAAGAAATTGACATGATGAATGTTCAAGGAGATCATTAAAAAGAGACATGAAGATTTTATTTGAAGATATGTAGATAAGTAATACCATGAAGAAAAACATACATAGAGTATTTAAAGAGACAATATTGCTTTTGTTTTTTATTGAAAATTTTAAAAGATTTTTTTCACTTAAGTGAAAGAACAAGTTCTAGAGATTATTTGATCTTAGACAATACATTGTGGGAGGCATCGACTTTTTTCTCCTTTTGTTCTAGTTGCATTTCCTTCTTTATTAATTGTTAGAGGTAACCTTAACGATCAACTTTTCTATTTTTTTTACGGCATAACAATCCTAAATATCATGACCATTTTGATGATGAAATAAACAAAATTTATTGGGGTTTCGTGTGCTCGTGTCACTCTTCATAGGAGGGGGATATTGCAAAAATTCTTTTTTCCTGATGGTAGTCAATATCTCAGTGTGAGTGGTTGTCGAATGTGTGATCATGAGAATAGAAAACTTCAGTCCATCATGAATAAATTCCTCTATATTCCTTATAGATGCCTTAAGTTTGATAGGAGAATGATAATGGTTGTGGGATTTTGTTTTATATTGCTAGAACTGAGGGTGTCCTTGCTTGGTCATGCTCTTTTCTTCTAGTCAAATATGATTTTTCATTTTCTATTTCATTTTAAGAAGAGTTAGGTTATGAAGAGTGTACAATCATTCCCATAAAAATAGTTATAGACTCTACTATTTAGGGTTTTAGTGGCAATGATTTCGAGTAGACTTTTCATATTGAGCATTTTCTCGTTAAACATTTGATGATACTATCATCTTCTTGTTATATGATGGCAAATAACACACTTGTGCTTTTTTTTAGCTTGTATGTTTATGCTAAAATAAGAGATGAGTTTGGTACAGAAATCACCAAAGTCAATGATGGAGCCATACTCTAAGTTATGGTACCACGCCCGAGCTGATCCACAAAATATTGTTGGAATAACTTTACACATGGCATTGTTGTTTTGTGTTTCAAGCTTTAAGTCTATTATAATTGTCTAAATATGTCTTCACGTACACAATCTTTGAAAAGACAGGTGTGTAGTACTTGATAGCAAAGTGATGAATCTCTTACTTTGCGGGGGCAATGTTCATTCTTAGGAGCTCGTACAATTATTGGTCTCATTTGTATTGGGGTATTTTTTGATGTCTCAACCTTTTTTTATATAAAAAAATAAAAGTAGATGATGTGTTATCTGCTTGACTAGTTTTTGACCATCGGAGATATGATAAAAAAATTAGTCTAGGGTTTTTTGGATTCAAAAATTTATTTTCAATATATTTTCACCTGAAAACATCTACTAAAAATCCTTATTATGTCAATAAATCAATCTCTCAACTCAAAACACCTATAAATCATTCCAAAAAAACACAATCAAATTGAAAAAAAATTCTTTTTTTAACCCAGATCTATTTTTTCGACAATAAAAAGGTCTAAAACTATCTCAATAAAACTCTTCTTATTGAATAAAACCTGTTGACATCAAGATAAATCTTTTTTTATTAGTGGATATGGCCAACATACAACCTTTTCTCTCGGTCATCGTTTTCCAATAAGTTTCTTTATACTATCTCAAACCTAGACATCGGAAAATAAATAAAATAAATTTTTAAAATAAAAATAAAATTTCAAAAACTAAATTGGCTGAATTTGAGGAGAAAGGAAAATGGATGGATTGAAAAATATTTTTTGCAAATTTGAGAATCTTCATGTATTTTTTCCATAATGTGATCTTCCTTTTTTATTTTAGCTTTGTACCATAATCTAAAATTTTATCTTCATGAACTAAGTCATAAAAGAATTCAATAAAAAAAAAATAAAAAAAACTGGGAAACAACTTAACTGTTACATGAATAGTGAAAGCCATACATGTTGTTCTAGTTAAATTTTTTTAGAGAGTTTAATTTTTTTTAAATGGAGAACAATAACGTTTGGAAAGAAATTCTGACAAAATAAAAATACCATATACAACCTTTTAGGGCTTTTGGCTAGCAATACACTTGATTTTTAGGGTATGTGAAACTCCATAATAAAGAAGAGCATTATTGTAGAGCCCACCAAGGGATGCTTTGTCTAGAAGACATCCATATCTTTATCTCACATTATTATTATTATTATTATTATTATATAAACCCTAATACAAATAATAGAAATAGAAATCTCAGAAGCACCATCCCAATAACAAAACAATTTTGATTTTCCATGTGGGACCCTTTCAATTGTCATCAACACTAACCCCCAAATCTGACCTTTTTTTTTTTTGTACACCCCTTGTTTTGTTGCCCTCTTCCCCTTCATCCCCAGCCTCAAACATCAACTAGCATTAAACCAATTAGTGAGGGGGGCGTTAGTTCTTACTATTCATTACAATTCAGTCCTCTAACTCTTAATATTTTATTTCAAGCCAAATCTTGCCGAGTTTAAAGATTTACAACTGCATCCTTAACTTATACTAATACTTTGATTTAACTAACACTTGAGGTCATGGCCTAGCGGGGACAGAGACTTATTTCTTTTTTCTTCACCCGGGTTCGATTCTCTCTGTGCATGCCTGTCACCCATGCGGTGCCTTACCTGCTCACTGGGCTTGCAGGGTGTTCAGTGGACTCGGAGATTAGTCGTGGTACACGTAAGCTGGTCTAGACAACCCGGATTATTAAAAAAAAAAACTTTAATTTAACTCACAATTATGTTATGTCAATGGAATACGATGCTTATAAATCATTGAAAATCCTATCCATCCATCATTTTAATATCTTTAGACAATAATAAATAATGATATATTTTTTCTTATATTGAAAAATTAGAATCACTTGAGAGTTTTTAAATAATGATGTATGAAGCACGCCTATATCTAATAATCCATGTCACCGCCGATTCATGTTCATTTTAATGTAACGTGAACGGAAGATCAAGTTGAAGTACGAATGCAAAGGGGAATTGCAAGATTTTGAAGCGACACTAATCCAAATTTCTCCAAAATATGTTTTTTTTTCCTCTATAAACCGTTGTTGGCTTTTTAACTTACAAAGCAAATAAAAGAAAACAAGAAAAAGGCAAGTTGTTAACGGGATCCATTGTCAGCTCAGGCTGCTGTTCGATTGATGAGCATTTTCCTACACTCACAGCCTAATAAGAAGACAATTCATAGCCCCACCTAACCAGCAAAAAATCCTTCCTAATCCCCACAATGTGCAATACAAAGTCATCTAAACCATAAAATCAACTTCAAACAAAACTCCAATCGCTTTGAACATCCCATTAATCACATTCATTCCCTCCCCACCAAATTTAATCGCTTTGAACATCCCGTTAATCACATTCATTCTCTCCCTCTCATTGACAAAGCACAAAGATATGCCGGTTTTTGCAGAGAGCAGCAACACAACTATAGCTGACCAAATCAAGCTAAGAAAACACAGAGAGCTGCAACCCATTGCAACTGAAACAGATCCAAACCCACATATCTCTAGGACCTCCAAATCCAATACAATAATCTCCTCCCTCTTCCACTCTCACTTCACTGCAACCCCACCTGACCAAACAAAGAAGAAAGGTGCAACCTTTAGAGGCCTAGGATGCACTGCTGGAGCAGCACAGCAGGTGTCGGTGCCGGCGGTGATAAGGTCATCGGCTGGCTGGGAAGGGAAAAGGGTCAAGAAGAAAAAGGGTCATCAGAAAAGAAAGAAAGAAAGCTTGAAACTTTCCAGTGACAACAACAACAATAGTAATAATAGCAATGGTGATGGTGATCTTAGTGGAGATGGTAATCTTGGGAATTGCATGGTTATGCAAGATGTTTGGTGTGGACCTGGAATTGGGTTTTCAGGTGCTGATGCTGTTGTTGGGTCAGTTGACTGTGTTGTCGTTAGAAGGAACGCGTCATCCGGAAGAGGGAAGATTGATGAAGGAGAGAAATTTAATCAAAGGGAAAGAGAGAGGGGGAGAGAGAGAGAGGTATTGTTTTTCTGTTCAGCATTTATTTGTTTATTGTCTGGACTGGAAGCTTGATTTTTATGCATATATGTTTTTATGAATTATTGAGTGTGCATGTTGAATTTTTTTTCTTATGGTATGCTATAGAAAATATCTTATGGTATGATATAGGAAATAGAGACGTGCAATTTCTTCGTCTTGTTCTTCCTGTTTATCATGTGAGCAGGGGTAGTGAATTGTGCCCATATGAGATGGGACTGCTTGATCAGGATTTGATACACAGGTGGAGTGGTCATTGCTGTTTTTTCTTTTGAAGCTATTTTTTAATTCTTTTGCTGTTGAATTAGTTTGATTGTTGCTTAATCATTTGTGGTGATTCTGATTCTTGAATTTGTTTTTCTTTCCTTTTCCTGTGATCCCTTTCCCCTTTGGATTCATTCTGTTCCCAAGGACCCTCAAACTTAAATTAAAATTTACTAACTCATCATTATTATTATTAAAGAGGGTTTTAAATGTTGCAATTGTCAGGCTATTAATTATTTGGGAACTGTTACAGTCAGGGTTCATTGATCCCTTCCAGTTTTCTAGTTCCTTTTTTCCTCCTTGGAATATCATATTTCTATTTTTGAAGAAAAACATCTTATAAATTATTGAATTTGAATACGATTTTTCGAATTTAATGTTACTTAATTTCATTTCCCTTTTTATATTAGCAGTCTATTTAAGCATTAAGTGTTATAGATTTTTGAAGGAAACAACTAGAAGGTGTTCTAGCTAATTTTATCTCATTAGGGTTTTTCTAGACGTTTATTTATTGCCTCTCAAAGAAAAAAAGATCTTTATATTGTATTCAAATTCATTTTTTTTTTTAGAATAACAACTACTAAAAGATCTTTTCTTTTGCTAATCACATGGTGAGTTTGATCAGCGAGTTACTTCTCTCTTTGTAGTTTGGTTTGGTAGGTTTTAGGGTTTTTTTTTTCTTTTTTCTTTTTTCTTTGTTAATCCAGATGTTGCATCTTAGGTCTGTGTTGAGGTGGGGATGAAACTGAGTTTTGCTCCCAAAAAAAAAAAAAACCATGGATGAAACTGTGTTTTGCTTCCATCAAAGTTTTGAAAGTGTTTGATTAATCGATATTCATCATCAAAACTTTCTTGAAATCTTGGTTAGGGAAAAGTTATAATTTGTAATTTTCTTAAAACCTATCTTTTTAAACTATAAATGCAAAAGCTATCCCCCAATGTCAATCATAATCATAATCAACATGGGATTTTCTTTTTAATTACCTATACAATGTTGTTCAATGTCTTGTAAAACTCAAGTTAGTTTGTTTTTTAATTAATTTTTTTAATGATTTTTATGCGTGTACGTTTTGATAGACATGGTTACTGATGTGAAAACATCCACTTGGACGAATGGCCAAAAGTGTGGACCCCCCCCTCCCCCCCAATATTATTAGGATTTAGGAGTTAGCTATACGGATCTTTTGATAAGTACTCTAGTGTTTTTTGAAGAAGCTTCTGATAAGTACTTTAGTCTTTTAATTTGAGAAGAATACGCTCTTCCTTTTCTTTTTTGAAGATTACACGATTAGGTTTCTTCTTTCATACTTTTGTAGGGTTTGATTGGATGTTTTGAACAAAAATCATATGGTTTGTTATTCGTGTTCTATACTTTGTGACTCGCTGTGTGTATTGGTTTGTTCTATGTTCTCTTATGATTCATCATTGTTTTTGGCAGCGTCCTTGTTTATCTAGGCGGGCTGCAGTGAATCCTGAAACCCCCTCGTTTCTGGATACTGATCCTGCTTTTGTAACATCTCGTCCTGAAATAGAAGTTTTTGGAACTCGGTATTATCGCCATATCCGACATCCTTCCCCAGATGGACTTGCTAGGGTGTGTTCAACACTTGAGATCTCAATTTGAGTCGTCCTGTTTTCTGGATTTTTTCTTTTTATTTTTCTTTTTTTGCATTTTTCAGTGTGCAGACTGTTCTGAGGACTTATTTATAGTCTGTCCTGCTTTCAAGATTGTTTTGTTTATCCTAGGGGGATGGGGAATTGATTTGAGGAGCACAAAAATGATAAATTTGGAAGGGATTTTATGTGACATTGATCTAACTAAATAGTTGGACCATAGCTTGACTTGAAAATGGCTTTGGTTATGTTCATGATCATAAACCAGAAATTTTCTATCTATTCTCCATATTTTCTTTGTATTAATTTTTTTCATCTTATTATTGTTTATTTCTATATTTTTCAATTAATATTTGTCTGCATATTTATTTACCTACTTTATAATCAAATGCTTTCCAAATTCCTACACTTGTCAGAAAATATTGTTGTGTCATATGGAGATGGAAAATCAGTGCATGTTTCTTCATTTCATAATGGATCAGCGAGAACTACACGATCATTTATGTCCATGCTATTTAGTATTGATTGTTAATTTTTAATCAGTTGAAGGATATTCATTACCTATATTGGGCTATCCATTGAAAATGGGTAAAATAATTATATGAATTCTGTTTGATAAGCATTCTGATTATTTAGCCGCTGTTCTTTCATTAGTGACCAGTACTGGCAAATTGCAGATGATGATGCTCCAGAATAGTTTTATCATGGGAGGAAGATTGGATCGATTTAGCAACTGGAGACTTGATATTGATCACATGACATATGAGGTGTGTGGACACCACAATATGATTTCATATTCTTTGTTTTGCTTATGCATAAATGCTGAGTGTTTACACAGCCTATGAAGAACCCATCTGAAATCCTAGCTTAGACAGGTCCTCTTGGCAATGATGTTTAGCTTGATGAATTTACATCACTCCATGTATAATCTTTAGAATTATCCCTTTTTTTTTGTGGTGAAAACAGCAACTGCTCGATTTAGGTGATAGAATTGGTTATGTGAATACTGGATTGAAAGAAGATGAGATCAGCAGCTGTGTCAAGAAAATTAATCCCTCAATCATCAAAGAACTGCCATCACATTTACACATGACATTGGAAAAGAAGTGCAGCATTTGTCAGGTGAAGTAAAACTTGGATTTGCTGTTTTCAATTTCTTGCATTCTTTGGTTTCTAATTATTTCTTAGGCTCTTTTCTTATCTTTTGTTCATTGCTTTTATTTTTTTGTTTTTGTTTTTGCTCAAATGTTTTCTATATGCAGGATGAGTTCGAAGAAGCTGATGAGTTAGGCAAACTAGATTGTGGACATGGTTTTCACATACAATGTATAAAGAAATGGCTTGCACAGAAAAATACATGCCCGGTCTGTAAAACTGAACCGGTGGCTCGAGCCTAATATCTTCAAACTGCTGCTATTTACCTGTTGGTGTGTATAGATTTCATTTCCTATACGTATTCAAGCATCCATTCTTTAGCCTGAAGCTTCAACTCCAGTATGCCTAGAAATCAGAGGCTTTTTCTTCTTTTCTTTTCTTTTTTAGTGATCCAGCAATCTCATGCTGATTGAAATTATTGCGTTGCTGAAGTTTGATGGAAATCATTTACAGTTTGATAGATGTTTGAAATGGAATGTGCTCAATTCCATAACACTTCTAGGGTTATTTCTGAATGCACCAGATGCTTTTTTAACTTATAATTGTAGCTTTATTTAGTAGTTGAGGTTATAAGCTTTTTATCTCATAAGTATCCAAACAAATTGAAATTAGCTGCTTCTCATTGAATCAATGTTTGGACACTTGCCCCCCTGTTCCGTTCTGGTTGTGGTTATGGAACGAGGAGATTTGTGCTGAAAAGGGGCAACCGAGCTATGGGACCTGATCAATAAGAGGCGTTGAACAGAGGGCATAGCTATCGTGGAAGAGTAGTGTGTTTCTGTTGGAGTCAGTGAAGACGTAAGTGAGCTTAATCACTTCATATAAACAAATTTTGTTAAATCCTATGCGTGAAGGCACGTGTGATGTGTCTCTGTCACCTGGGTTTAAAATATTGTTGACTAGGCCGGAAGCAATCTCGTGGCAACTGGGTCATGTTCCATTGAAAGCACTTCCCATGCCTTGGAGGCAGTCTCTTATCCATCGCAACAATCGTGCTTTAGCTAATCCTGAAGTTTTCAGTCATATGGTGGCAAAGACAATAAGTTCCAGAAACTTGCAGGTGAAGATTTTTCTTCCAGAAACAAGTCAGTTCTTCCACTAATGAGCGTAGAATACTTGTATACTTCAGGATTTCACGTATGCGGATGCGCCTGCGCTTGCTGTCTGATAATGCGTTTGGGCAGAGTGTGTTTGGACGGTGAAATGAAAATGGGAAAACCATGATAATAATAATAACAATAATAATAACAACAACACACCCATAAAAGCATCAGACCGATTTCTCTCAATTTAAACACAGTGAGGTTATAAGCTCTTTTGAGTCGTAATTTAATTGAAGCCAAGGCTTCTTATTGGTGAAGAGGATCATTCTTGTGAAGCAGAGGAATGATGACAAACAACTGAGGAAGTAAAGACTTTCTTGCGAGAGATCTGCAGTTTGATACTTTTGCTTCAGTATCTGATAGGAGGTGAACCGTGAACCATAACTTGTTGACCATGCAAAAAGAAATCCTAGGGCAAGGGTACCATGAGAGGCAGATAGAAATCCTGGGGCAAAGGTACCATGGGAGGCAGATTTGTTGAGGTGGAATCTCTACCATCTTCAGCTGCTCAGGGCAGTCGAGTACGGAAGCTACAAACCATTCCTGTACACATTAGATTTGTGGATAAACCTGCATGGTGTAAATGATCATACCACGATGCTTCCGCTTTTTTCAGCAAAACTCTATTTGCATGATCATTGACTTGTTACTTTTTGCATACAAGGGGCTTTGTATGAAGTATGAACGGATAGAAGGGAAATAAAACAGAGCATTTGACAAAGGGCAGCAAAACTATCTTGGTAATAAGAAGCATTTCTCCATTCAATTCCTGTTAGCTACACATCTTTTCTATACACAACCTTCTTTTTTTGCTTGTGAATACTTAATATTAATTCCCATACTGTAAATAATACCTAGAACATCCAAAAAGAAGTATAAGATTAACTCATACCAACCTCCCACCAGATCACAGTGAGCACAAAAAAGAACTAGAAGAACAGGAGGAAGAATGGGATGAGCAAGTCTGCCTTTTCTAATCGTTAACACAGCTAAAGAAGTAATTATACTTTACTTTAGTTCCTTTTGCAATACCATATACTAAGGACCACGTCCTCTATTTAAACACAAACAGGCTGGGGTAAAGACATTAAATCTCTACAATATGCTCTGCCAGGATGAGTGCAAGATTTCCAGGAATACTAATTACATTAAAGCTGTATTAATATTCCAAGATATGCTCTGTTATGAGTCCAGGATTTCCAGAATGCTCCAAGATATGCCTTGTTTTGAATCCAAGATTTGCTCAATCAATTCGTTGAAATTTCCTTAGCTGGTTGAACTATCATTTCGGGTTGAAGTTGTTGCCATCGATACATCTTCATCCTTTAACGTCTCTCCACTACTGTAACATGGATTGTGGGAGTTTTCAGCCTTATCACTTCGATAGTTATGTTCATCCTTATCACATCTTTGAGTCCCACAATTCATGCCAAGATGCTAGGTTGTGCCAATACCCTCCCTCAAATTGTGCCGGGGTTGGAGGCTGAGTTCGGTTCGAAAATTACTGAATGCTGCCTTTGATATTGGTTTGATGAAGAGGTCTGCTACTTGTTCTATAGTGGAGATATGTTGAGTGATGAGATGTCTAAGTGCAACTTGTTCGCGCACAAAATGATAATTCAACTCGATGTGTTTGTTGTGAGCATGAAACACTGATTTATTGTCATGTGAAGAGCACTTATGTTATTGCAGTAGAGAGTTGGTGTAGATGCCAGTGGAATGTGGAGATCTTTAAGGATAAATGACATCCATGTGAGTTCTACTGCTGTATTTGTCATTGCTCGATATTCCACTTTGGTGCTTGATCGAGAGATCATAGGCTATTTGTTTGCACACCATGAGATGAGATTTTCTCCTAGAAATGTATACATCATCTTATGGCGGATTGTTTTGTGGTGAGACACCCCGCTCAATCGACATAGGAGAAAGCACAAAGATCAAGTGTTGTATTTGCAGTAAAATACATACCCAAGTCAATTGTGCCTTTGACATATCTTAAGATTCTCTGAACAATTTTAAATATATAATTGTGGGGGCATGCATGAAATGTGAAGCATAATTCACATTGAATGAGAGATCTGGTCTCGTGAGTGTTAGGTACTGTCAAGCTCCAATCAGTCCTATGTAATAACTTCAATCTTCTAGCAAGACATTGTTTGATGAGGTCTTGGTTTTAGCTTCAAGAGATGTGCTCATAGGCTTGTAGTCGACCATTTTGTCTCTTCCAGGATAGTAAGAGCATAATGAGATTGGGACAAGTGTAGACCAGTCGATGTTTGTGATATTTCAATGTCAAGAAAGTGATGAATATGCCCCAGTCTTTCATCTTGAATTCTGTGCTCAAGAGTTGAATAAAGGATGACACTAGTGTTATGGAGGAACTTGTCAGCAGGATATCATCTACATAAAGAAAAAGAATTAATGTGCCAGGGTTAGAGTGAAAAATAAATAGGGAAGGGTTGGCTAGATTAAAAAAAAACCATATTTAAAAAGAAAAATACTAAATCGATCAAACCAAGCATGAGGTGCTTGTTTGAGGCTATAAAAAGCTTTTTGAAGCTTGCACACATGTTTTGGATATGCAGGATCAGTCATTCCCGGAGATTATTCCATGTATATATTTTCTGAAATTAAACCAAGAAGGAATGCTGCATTTTTTACTTCAAATTAACTCATACCAACGTCCCACTGGATTATAGTGAGCACAATGCGGACCATTTGGCTGTCCAAAAACTCTGTAAGCATGCAAATGCTTTGGAATGACCTTTGCCGTCTCTGCTCCATTGCCATCATCATAGCCAGAAAAGAAATGTTTAAGAGAATTACTTGAGATTTAAAGCCAATTAGAGGTGCATGTAAACCAAATGAAATAACGAAATGCCGTGTACAGCTTCTGGAGGACAGATGAGATCTTGATCCCCTGCAGTTGCTAACGCTGGAACATTGCTTTTGCCTAGATGATCCTTGTGAAGGAAAGATCCACTACGGTTTTGTAATCCACCTTCTTGAAATGCTGTTGTCATCTGCAATAAAAGCTTTGCAGGTACTGTGCCTGTGGATTATTATGATTGGATTATCTCATACATGATAGGAAGGAAGAGAGATGAGTAGAAATGATAGCCATTATTGATATTCTTGCCAAAGGACTCAAAATAAAGGAGGGGGCCCTATTTATGGAAATTGCTTATTAATTAAGTAATATACTAAAACGCGTAGGAAATTCACTGTAGCTAAAGTTTTTATTTATTTTT
>Ga0307517_10006461_pt1 | contig 17343 bp, 18 predicted proteins | sample 23_EM_MG_FD_194515 | JGI IMG/M metagenome (GOLD analysis project Ga0307517, IMG submission 194515) | Populus trichocarpa ectomycorrhiza microbial communities from riparian zone in the Pacific Northwest, United States - 23_EM | ecosystem: Host-associated > Plants > Roots > Unclassified | place...
GCCAAGAGCTCCTCGGGCGTTCATTCGCACCACCTCCGTCACTCACTGTGACGGAAGCGGCACCCCAAAGATGATCTTGATCGGCCCCTGTGGATAACCCGGTCGCCGACGGCTCAGCCGTTGAAGCCGGACTCGTCCTGCGGAAGATCCAGATCCGACTTGTTGAGCTCCTCGATGTTCACGTCCTTGAACGTGAGCACCCGTACCTGCTTGACGAACCGGGCCGGCCGGTACATGTCCCAGACCCACGCGTCGGCCATCGACACCTCGAAGAAGACCTCGCCCTGGACCGAGTGCACCTGCATCTCGTAGTCGTTGGTCAGGTAGAAGCGCCGCTCGGTCTCGATCACGTATTTGAACAGGCCGACGACGTCGCGGTACTCCCGGTAGAGCTTCAGCTCCATCTCGGTCTCGTACTTTTCGAGGTCCTCGGCGCTCATGGCATGTTCCCCTTCAGCCGTTCGTCCCCCCATTGTGCGTCAGTCACACTCAGTCCCCAGGTGAATCGGGGATTGCGGGGGTCCTTCGTCGAGCAGCGTGCGCAGCAGCCCGGCGAGCCTGGTCGGATACACCGTCTCACGCGAGCGCAGAAGTTCCTCACAGGTCCACCACCGCAGTCCCGCGACGCTGCGCCGCTCCAGCTCGGTCTGGCCGCCCGAGTGGACCTCGGTGGCCTCCGTACGCCCCAGGTAGTACCACTCGTCCTGCTCCCACCTGCGGCCGTCGAAGGCGAAGGCGCAGGTCCGCTCCCACAGCACGGGCCCCAGGAGCACCGATGTGATTCCGGTCTCCTCCTCGACCTCACGGCGTGCCGCCGCCTCCAGGCTCTCGCCGGCCTCGACGCCGCCGCCCGGGGTGAACCACCAGCTCACGGCGGGGTCGGCGGGCTCGAAGCCGTGCAGCAGCAGAATCCGGTCGGACGGATCGAGCAGCACGACCCGGGCCGCGCGCCGGCGCATCGCTAGCGTTTCCGCCGCCGGGACAGCCGGGACAGCGTCCCCGCGACCGGCCCGTAGGCCGCGCCGCCGAAGATCAGCACCACACCTGCCATGATCGCGCTCACCATCCACTTCAGAGGCCCCGGCTGCGAAGCCCCGCCGCTCAGTCCCGTGAATGCACCGGTCCGCTCGATCATGCCCATCCGCCCGGACGGCCATGCGATGGCGTCCACCCGCGCCTGCACCGCGCTGCGCGGCACCGACCCGTTGTCGGCGTCGGTGAGCCGCACCCGGGAGTCCTGGGACTCGGCGCGGTTGTCGCCCATCAGGAAGAGGTTGCCCTTGGGCACGGTGGCCTCGAAGCCGACCGGGGACGCGGGCTCGGAGGTGTCCCTGATGTACGGCTCTTCGATCGCCTTGCCGTTGACCGTCATCCGGCCCTGCTTGTCACAGCAGACGATCTTGTCCCCGCCCACCCCGACCACCCGCTTGACCTCGGGGACATTGCCCCACAGCGAGTCGGTGAAGACCACGATGTCGCCGCGCCGCACCTGCGAGCCGTCGATCCGCTGGGCCAGGATCTTGTCCCCCACGCCCACCGTCGGCGTCATCGACCCGGTCGGCACCGTGTACGGCCGGTAGATCACCACGGCCCAGCCGAATCCGCCCACGAACAGCACGAAGCCCAGCGCGACAGCCAGCCCGGACACCATCTGCCCGGCCCGGCTGCCCGCCGGGCGTCCCGCCTTGCCTGCCGCACCCGCACCAGTGCTCGTACGCGTACGTGTCGTGCTCTCGCCGCTCATGGCTCCGCACCCTACCCCGGGGTACGCGGCGAGGTCAGCGCCCTTGCCGGACCTTCGCGATCAGCCGACGGCGTCGCCACATCGCGAGCGGCACCGCGCCCACGAGACCGGCCGCCGCGGGGAGCTGCGCGCCCGCCGCGTTGATGCCGGACTGGTCGAAGGTGGACGGGACCGGGAGCGTGGACCAGCGGTTGACCGGCCAGGCCACCACGATCGCGCGGCCGACGACCTCGTCGACCGAGACCGTGCCGTTGCCTTCGAGGTTCTGGTGGTAGCGCGAGTCCAGGGAGTCCTGGCGATGGTCGCCCATCACCCAGATCCGGCCCTTGGGCACCTTGATCGGGCCGAACGGCTTGTCGCCGCAGGCCGTGTTCCCCGGGTAGATGTACGGCTCGACGAGCGCCTTGCCGTTGACCGTGACCGGACCGGTGCCCTTGCACTCCACCGTGTCGCCGCCGACCGCGATGACCCGCTTGATCAGGTCCTTCTCCTCCGCCGAGGGCATCAGGCCGATGAAGCTCAGCGCCTTCTGCACCGCCTTGGCCAGCGCGTTGGTGTCGGGCTCCACCGTCTCGCCCAGCCAGCCGCCCGGGTCGTGGAAGACCACGACCTCGCCGCGCTCCGGCTCCGAGCCGAACCACGGGGTCAGCTTGTCCACCAGGACGCGGTCGCCCTCCTGGAGGGTGTTCTCCATCGACGCCGACGGGATCGAGAAGGCCTGCACCAGGAAGGTCTTGATCAGCAGGGCCAGGACCAGCGCGATGCCGATGAGAAGAGGCAGTTCCTTCCAGAAGGACCGCTGCTTCCGCTCCTGGCGCTCAGGCTTCTCGGACTGGTCCGACGAACCCTCCGCGGGCTCGTCCGGGCCGTCCCCCTGATCACCGCCCGCGCCCTCGGAGAAACCTGCGGAGCCGCCGGACCCGCCGGCTTCCGGGGTATCCGCGGAACCGACCTTGCCGCCGGCCACCGCCTCGTCCTCCGCGGACGCGCTCACCGAAGGATCCCGGTCCTCGGGCTCTTCGCGTCCGGACCGTGCGCCGACCACCAGGTCCCCCACATCCACTCCTCACTCCACGCTGCCGCCTGCCCCATACGCGACGCAGGCCCACCACTCCCATAACGAGCGGGAGTTCCGCAGGAGTCGGGAGCTGGATCAATCCTTGCCGATTGTTGGCAGTCGCCACCCTATTGGTCCCGCCGAGGGCCGACGTACCACTGCTGCCCGACGCGGCCACCGCGGCGAATGTGGCCGGCTCCTTCAGGCTCGTCATATGGCCCATCGGCCAGGCGATCACAAAGGCCCGCCCCACCACCAGACTCTCGGGGACCGTGCCGTTGCCGTCCTCGTCCAGGTGGTACCGGGAGTCGGCGGAGTTGGAGCGGTGGTCGCCCATCACCCACAGCCGTCCGGCCGGAACCTTGACCGTGAATTTGATCTGGGAAGGCGGATTGCCCGGATGCAGATACGCGGTCTCGGTCAGGGCGATGCCGTTGACCGTGACCCGCCCCTGGGAGTCGCAGCACTTCACCGTGTCGCCGCCGACCGCGACCACCCGCTTGATCAGGTCCTGCTCGTTCGACGAGGGCAGCAGCCCGATGAAGACGAAGAACTCCTTGATCTGCTTGATCACGATCGGGTCGCTCGTGGTCGAGGTCGTCTCGCCGTCCAGCCAGTGGCCGGGGTCCTTGAAGACCACCACGTCGCCACGCTGCGGCTTTGAGCCGAACCACGGGGTCAGCTTGTCCACCAGGACCCGGTCGCCGATCTTGATGGTCTGTTCCATCGAGCCGGACGGGATGACGAAGGCCTGCAGCAGGAAGGTCTTGAGCACCAGCGCGATCAGCAGCGCCACGATGATGAGGATCGGCACCTCTTTGGCCGCGCTGCGGCGCCGCTTTCGCTTGACCTTCCGCGCCAGCTTGCGGCGTTCCGCCCGCCCCCCGCCCCTGCGGGCCCGCGGCGCCTGCGGCTCGTCCGACAGCCCGTAACCGCCGTACGCGGGTATCTCGTCCCCGCCGCGCGGCCTGCCGCGCCTACCCATCTGCCCGGTCCAGGGAACGCCAGCGGCTGAGCGGCCATACGATCCGCTCGGCCCGCCCGATCACCTTGCCGACCGGCACGGTTCCGCCACCGGGCTCGCCGAGGTGATCGCGCGAGTCCCGGGAATCGTCACGGTGGTCGCCCATCACCCACAGCCTCCCTTCCGGTACCTCGATATCGAACGGTACCCGGGACGGCTTCTCCCCGGGGTAAAGGTATGTCTCGGTCACCGGACGGCCGTTCACCGTTATCCTGCCCCGCTTGTCGCAGCAGGTCACCCGGTCCCCGCCGACGCCGATGACCCGCTTGATGTAGTCGGGCCCACCCGACGTCTGCACAAACGACCCCTCGCCGTCGAACACCACGATGTCGCCCCGCCGCGGCGCACCGCCGAAACGGTACGCCAGCTTGTTGACCAGCACCCGGTCTCCCACCAGCAGCGTGTTCTCCATCGATCCGCTGGGGATGACGAAGGGCTGCACCAGGAAAGTGTTGACCAGGAACAGCACAGCGGCACACGCCACGAACAGCAGCGCGTACCGATGTGTACGTACGCCGAAGCGCGACCGCTCAGTGCTGACGCGGTCGCGCTCGGGAAGATCCGTCTGCGTGTCCATCGAGCGGAGCCTATACGGCCCCGCAGCGGACTCAGCGGTCGCGCTTCTCCTTGATCTTCGCGGCCTTGCCGCGCAGCTCACGGAGGAAGTACAGCTTGGCGCGACGCACATCACCGCGGGTCACGATCTCGATCTTCTCGAAGATCGGGCTGTTCACCGGGAAGGTGCGCTCGACGCCGACGGAGAAGGAAACCTTGCGGACCGTGAAGGTCTCGGAGACGCCCGCGCCCTGACGGCGGATGACGACACCCTTGAACTGCTGGATACGGGAGCGGTTGCCCTCGATGACGCGGACGTGGACGTTCACGGTGTCGCCGGGACGGAAGGCCGGCACGTCGGTGCGCAGCGAGGCGGCGTTGACGTTGTCGAGCAGCTGGGACATGTACGTCTGCTTTCTTCACCGATGCCACAGGTCATCGGCGGAATATAGGAATCACGAATGAGGTACGGGAACCGTGGCGTCGGACGGGCGTCGTTCCCCCTGTGGCAGGGGCGCGCGCCGGACGCACAGCAGCGGCCTATTCTTCCACGGCGCGGGGCACTCGCCCAAATCGGCCGTCGGGCTGCTCCGCCCAGCCCAGTTCGGCGAGCAGCCTGCGGTCGTGCTTGTCCAGCGCCGCCGGGTCGCAACGCCCGATCAGGTCGGGCCGGTTGGCGGCGGTCCGGCGGAAGGCCTCGTCGCGGCGCCAGCGGGCGACCTTGCCGTGGTGGCCGCTGAGCAGCACCTCGGGGACCTCGCGCTCGCGCCAGACGGGGGGCTTGGTGAAGACCGGGCCCTCCAGGAGGTCGGCCATGGCGCCGGGCGCGAAGGAGTCGTCCCGGTGCGACTCTGCGTTGCCCAGGACACCGGGCAGCAGCCGGGCCACCGCCTCGACTATCACCAGGACCGGGGCCTCGCCGCCGGCCAGGACGTAGTCGCCGATGGAGACCTCGCGCACGTCCAGCTTCTCGCCGTACGCGTCGATGACCCGCCGGTCGATGCCCTCGTAGCGGGCCGGGGTGAAGACCAGCCAGGGCCGCTCGGACAGCTCCACCGCCAGTTCCTGGGTGAAGGGCACGCCGCTCGGCGTCGGCACCACCAGAACCGGCGGCCCCGCCCCCGGTTCGCCCGACTCCAGGACCGCGTCCAGCGCCTCGCCCCACGGCTCGGGCTTCATGACCATGCCGGGGCCACCGCCGTAAGGGGTGTCGTCCACGGTGTTGTGCTTGTCGTGGGCCCAGTCCCGCAGGTCGTGGACGCGTACGTCCAGCTGACCGCGCTGCCGGGCCTTGCCGACGAGGGAGACGTTCAGCGGTTCGAGGTACTCGGGGAAGATCGTGACGACGTCGATGCGCATGGCGGCCTCGCTCACTGCGTCTGTGCCTCGTCCAGCAGCCCCGGCGGCGGGTTGATGACCGCCCGCTGCTCCTCCAGGTCGATCTCCGGGACGATCTCCTCGACGAACGGGATCATGACCTCGCTGCCGTCCGGCCGCTTGACGACCAGCAGGTCCTGGTACGGCAGATGGCTGATCTCGCTGATCCGGCCGACCGCGGTGCCGTCCACGGTGACCACGTCGAGGTCCATGAGCTGGTGGTCGTAGAACTCCTCGGGGTCTTCCGGCAGCTCCGTCGGGTCGACCTCGGCGATGAGCAGCGTGTTGCGCAGCGCCTCGGCGCCGGTGCGGTCCTTCACGCCCTCGAAGCGCAGCAGCAGCCGCCCGCTGTGCACCCGGCCCGTCTCGATGGTCAGCGGGCCGGCCGACGCCGGCTCCGTGGCCAGTACGGCGCCCGGGCCGAGCCGCTGCTCGGGCTCGTCGGTGCGCACCTCGACCGTGACCTCGCCCTTGATGCCGTGGGCGCGGCCGATCCTGCCGACTACCAGCTGCACTGCAATGTCTCCTGTGCTCTACGGGCTGTGCTCTGGGGGTTCTGCGGAACCCATACGAACACGGGCCGGGGTGCGGCTGCCTGAGCCGTACCCCGGCCCGTGCCGGTATGTCACTACTTCAGCGGACGTCGTCGACGTCGACCAGGTCGACGCGGACGCCACGGCCGCCGAGCGCGCCCACGACCGTACGCAGGGCGCGAGCGGTGCGGCCGTTGCGGCCGATCACCTTGCCGAGGTCCTCGGGGTGCACCCGGACCTCCAGCACCCGTCCGCGGCGCAGGGTCTTGGATGCGACCTGAACCTCGTCCGGGTTGTCGACGATGCCCTTGACCAGGTGCTCAAGGACCTCCTCGAGCATGCTCAGGCCTCGGTGGACTCGGCCGCGGCAGGAGCCTCGGCAGCGTCATCGGCCTTCTTGTCGGCCTTCTTGGCCTTGGGGGTGATCGCCTCACCCTTCGGCTCGTCGCCCGAGGTCACGGACTCGAAGAGGGCACGGTGGTCGGCCTTGGGCTCGGCCACGAGCAGCGGCGCCGGGGCCGGGAGGCCCTTGTGCTTCTGCCAGTCGCCGGTGAGCTTGAGGATGGCCATGACGGGCTCGGTCGGCTGCGCGCCGACACTCAGCCAGTACTGCGCGCGCTCCGAGTCGACCTCGATGCGCGACGGGTTCTGCACCGGGTGGTACAGGCCGATCTCCTCGATGGCCCGGCCGTCACGGCGGGTACGGGAGTCGGCGACGACGATGCGGTAGTGAGGCGAACGGATCTTGCCCAGACGCTTCAGCTTGATCTTGACTGCCACTGGAGTGGGGTCTCCTGGTCTTGACGTGTTTGGACGCGACGGAGCACCACGTGGGGTTGTGGTTCCCGTAGCGTCCGATGGACGCGTCAGCCGAAGGAGAGAGGGGTCCTGCACGGCTGCCGAGTGCTCAGCTGACCATTCTGCCATACAGCAGGCATGCTGCCGCACGCCCCGTACATGCGCGCTGCATGACAGAACGATCCCGGGCGGTCACGCCACAGCCGCTGCCTCCGGAATACGGAACGGGGTGCCACACGCTCCGCAGACGATCGGCGCCTGCGCGAGGACGGACGGCACGACGCGGACATTGCGTCCGCAGTCGCACACCGCCTTCACGCGCACGCCGCCGCCGGAGGAGCCATGACGCGCGGCGGGACCACGGAAGCTGCGGGTGGTGTCCGCCGCGGTGGCCACGGTGTGCGCCTTGAGCGCGCGCTGGAGTCTGTCGATCGTGGCGCGATATCGCTTCTTCGTGTCCGGGCGCAGCTGGACCAGCGAGAAGCCACTGCTGGGATGCGGCTCCTCGGAATGGTCGAGGCCGAGCTCGTCGGCGATCGCCAGGAAGCGTCGGTTGTGGTAGCGGCCGGCGCGCGAGGTGTCACGGATGCCGCGGGCGGCGGCGACTCCGTGCACGGCCTCGTGCAGCAGCCTTTCGAAGGAGAGCTCCGTGCCGCAGGCGGACGAGGACTCTCCGATCAGGGACTCTGGGGCGGCCAGATCCGGCAGTTCGGGGTGGTGCCGTTGAATATCGGCCCACGCGACTGCCAGCTCGGCGGCGAGAACTGGTGGTGTCGTGCTCACGTCGATACAACGAGCCAGGACCGCCCGGTGTTCCGATTCCGGGGCATCCCAAATAATTTGCACTCAACGGTCAGTTCTGAGTGATTCCCATGACTGAGGGCGGGTGCGGAGAATGGTGGAGAACCCGCGCACCCGCACCTAAGCCGGGACGTACTTCCGATTACGTACGGCTGTTTTCGGTCACCGGGCGCTCCCCCGGCGGCCGGCGGCCCTCAGTAGGCCCTCGCGACGATCGCCACGGTGCCCGGCACGTCGTATCCGTCCGGCACCGAACCGTCCTCGGCGACCAGGCAGCGTACGGAAACGCCCTGCTCGGCGAGCTTGGCCTCGCCCTCCGGGCCCAGGTCCGCCCACGGGATGCGGCCCCAGCCGGTGGCGGCGGCCTCGGCCGCCTCCTCGATCGTGGCGACGTCCACGGTGCGAGACTCGCGGCGCTCGCGCGACTCGCGCAGCAGCGTCGCCTGGTCCTCCTCCAGGATCTGGGGGATCAGGGCGTCCAGCGCGTCGATGGACACCGGCTCCTTGCCGCCCGGGATGCGGCGGGCGAGCATCGCGGTGCCGTTCTCAAGGTCGCGCGGGCCGACCTCGACGCGTACGGGGATGCCCTTGAGCTCCCAGTCCACGGCGCGGCGGCCGAAGGGGGTGTCGGTGCGGTCATCGACCTGGACCCGGATCCCGGCGGCCTTGAGGCGCTCGCCGATCTCGCGGACCTTGGCGATCACGGTGTCGTCGCCCTTGATCGCCAGCACGACCACCTGGACGGGCGCCATGCGCGGCGGCACGCGCAGGCCGCTGTCGTCGCCGTGCGACATGATCAAGCCGCCGACCATGCGGGTCGACACACCCCACGAGGTCTGCCAGACCAGTTCCTGCTTGCCCTCGCCCGACAGGTACGAGGTGTTGAAGGCCTTGGCGAAGTTCGTGCCCAGCTCGTGGCTGGTTCCCATCTGCAGGGCCTTGCCGTCGCCCATCATCCCTTCGAGGGTGAGGGTGTTGATCGCGCCGGCGAAGCGCTCCCGGACGGTCTTGCGGCCCAGCACCACGTCGATGCCGAGGTAGTTGACCATGAAGTCGCCGTACACCTCACGGTGGATCATGTCGGCGTAGTCGCGCGCGTCCTCGTACGTCGCGTGCGCGGTGTGGCCTTCCTGCCACAGGAATTCCGTCGTGCGCAGGAAGATCCGGGGCCGCATCTCCCAACGGACCACGTTCGCCCACTGGTTGATCAGCAGCGGCAGGTCCCGGTAGCTCTGCACCCACTTCGAGAAGTACTCGTTGATGATCGTCTCGGAGGTGGGGCGTACGACGACCGGCTCGTCCAGCTCCTTGCCGCCGCCGTGCGTGACCACCGCGAGTTCGGGGGCGAAGCCCTCGACGTGCTCGGCCTCGCGGGTCAGGTACGACTGCGGGATGAAGAGCGGGAAGTAGGCATTCTGGGCGCCCGCGGACTTGATGCGCGCATCCATGTCCTGCTGCATCCGCTCCCAGAGCGAGTATCCGTACGGCCGGATGACCATGGTGCCGCGCACCGGGCCGTTGTCGGCCAGCTCGGCCTTGTTGATCAGGTCCTGGTACCAGCGCGGGAAGTCGACCGCCTGGGGCGTGAGTACGGGAGCCTTTGCCATGGGCGAGATGGTACGGCGATGCGGGCCGGGAGCGTGAATCGGGGCGAGTGGACGGCCGGCACGGAGAGTTCACAGTCAGTTAACAGACTGCGAGCAAGCAACCCCTCCCGGCCTATGGACTCAGGGCCGGAAGGGGAGTTGTCTGGCTTTCGGGGACATGCACGGCGCAAACGGGGGCAGACGGGATCGGCGACTCGGCGGATTGGGGCTGACTCGATGACAACTACGCTCGCGCACTCCCGGATACACCCCCGCACGCACTCCCACTCCCATACGCGCTCCCGCGCGCGGGACTGGGCGGAGATCCAGGAGCGGATGCTCGTCCCGCTCTACGAAGCCGTGTACGACCGCCTGGGCGTCGGCCCCGGCACGCGCATGCTGGGTCTGGAGTGCGGCTCCGGTCTGGCCCTGCTGATGGCGGCGGCCCGGGGCGCGGCGGTCACCGGGTGCGAGCCGGACGAACAGCGGCTGGCCCTGGCCCGGGAGCGGCTGCTTCCCGAGCCGCAGTGGGGCGTCCCGCCGGGCGGCCGTGCCAGGACCCGGCTGCTCCTGGGCACCCCCGACCGGCTTCCCCGGCCCGTGCCAGCGGAGCCCTTCAACCTCGTCACCGCCCTCGACCCGGCCACCGCCCCCGGCACCCTCACCCCGGTGCTGGCCGCCGCCGCCCGCCTCGCCGGGCACGGCGCCCCGGTCGTCCTCGCCGGCTGGGGCCCCTCCGAGCGCTGCGCCACCGGACGCGTCCTGCGCATGACGGCCCGCCTCACCGAGCAGCGCGTGCGGCTCAGTGGCCGCGACGACCTCGAAGAGCTCGCCCGCGCCGCCGGCCTGCGCCCGGACGGCTCGGGCCGGGTCTCCTGCCCCTTCGGCTACCCCGACATGGACAGCGCGGTGCGCGGCCTCGTCTCCACCGGGCTCTTCGACGCGGCCGTCGCCGCCACCGACCAGCAACAGGTCGACAAGGAACTGTCCGAGGCGCTTCACCCGTACCGGGGCGGCGACGGGACGGTACGCATGGACAACGTCTTCCGCTACGTGATCGCCCGCGCGTAACCCGGGGGCAAGCCCCCGGACCCCCGAACGCCCTTCGGGCGTGTCCTCAAACGCCGGACGGGCTGAAATGCTCACCCTTCGGGCTTGGGCGGGCGCGCGATGCCCGCCGCCGCGTACGCCTCCGCCTCCTCCAGCGTCTCCGCTTCGAGCAGTGCCGAGGCCAGCGCGTCGAGCTGCTCACGGTGCTCGCCGAGAAGCCGCTGCGCCGTGCCGTAGCACTCGTCCACGATCCGCCGCATCTCGCTGTCCACGACGTCGAGCGTGGCGGGCGCCGCCGACAGGCCGTACGGCTGCTGGCTCTCGGCGGGGATGGCGCTCAGCGGGCCGACCCTGTCGCTCATGCCCCAGCGGCCGACCATGCCGCGGACGAGGTTGGTGACCTGTTCGAGGTCGTTCTCGGCGCCGGTGGTGATGACGCCGAAGACCACGTGCTCGGCGGCCATGCCGCCCAGCGCGCCGATGATGCGGCCGCGCAGGTACTCCTCGGTGTAGGCGTAGCGGTCGGAGTCCGGTGTGGACAGGGTGACGCCGAGCGCACGGCCGCGCGGCACGATCGTGATCTTGCGGACGGGGTCGGCGCCGGGCTGGAGCATGCCCAGGAGGGCGTGGCCGGACTCGTGGTAGGCGGTGCGGCGGCGCTCCTCCCGGGGCATGACGAGCGGCCGTTCCGCGCCGAGCTGGACCTTCTCCAGGGCCTCGGACAGCTCGGACTGGCCGACTGCCTTCTTGCCCCGCTTGACGGCCAGGAGCGCGGCCTCGTTGGCCAGGTTGGCGAGGTCCGCGCCGGTCATGCCGGGGGTCGTACGGGCGACCCGCATCAGGTCGACGCCGTCCTCCAGCGGCACGTCCCGGGTGTGGATGCGCAGGATCGCCGCGCGGCCCGGGCGATCGGGCGGGCTGACGTGGACCGTGCGGTCGAAGCGGCCGGGACGGGTGAGGGCGGGGTCGAGGACGTCGGGGCGGTTGGTGGCGGCGACGACGACCACGCCCTCGGACCCGGAGAAGCCGTCCATCTCGGTGAGGATCTGGTTGAGCGTCTGCTCGCGCTCGTCGTGCCCGCCGACTCCGCCGGCGGCGCCCCGCGCACGCCCGATGGTGTCGATCTCGTCGATGAAGATGATCGCGGGGGCGACCTTGCGCGCCTCGGCGAACAGCTCGCGCACCCGCCCCGCGCCGACGCCGACGATCATCTCGATGAACTCCGACGCCGAGGCCGAGAAGAACGGCACATCCGCCTCACCCGCCACCGCACGCGCAAGCAGCGTTTTGCCGGTGCCGGGCGGTCCGGCCAGCAGCACCCCGCGCGGCATGCGCGCGCCGAGCGCCCGGTAGGCCTCGGGCCGCTTGAGGAAGTCCACGACCTCGCTCAGCTCGGCCTCGACCTCGTCGATGCCGGCCACGTCCTCGAAGGTCTTGCGCCGCCCCTCCTCATGGACCACCGGCTTCGGCGGCGCCTTGCGGCCGAAGCCGCCGAGCCCGCCGAGACCGCCGCCCGGGCCGCCGCCGCCGGTCATGGCGCGGCCCATGCGCCGGCTGATGAAGATCCACAGGGCGACGAGCAGCAGCACCGGCGCCAGCGAGATCAGCAGGTTGTACAGGAAGCTGCGCTGCTGGACCACCGGCGCGGCGGTCACGGTCACCTTGTTGCGGGCGAGCGTGGCCCACAGGTCGTCATCGGCGAAGACCGGCCGCTGGGTCTTGAACTTCGTGTACTTGCCCCCGCCGTCACCGTCGGGGGCGGTCTGCTCCTTTTTGAGCTGGCCCTCGATCGCGTCGCCCTTGGAGTAGAGCTTGGAGATGTTGTTAGCGTCGAGCTGCCGGTCGAACTCGGTGTACGAGATCCTCGGCGTATTGCCCCCGGTCAGCGACAGCACCAGGTCCGTGACCAGGAAAACCGCCAGCGCCGCCAGGATCAGCCAGCCCCAGGCGGGCAGCCGGCGGCGCGGCGGGGTGGACGGGTGCGGGGGTGGCGTGCCCTCCGTCCGCCACGGGTCGTCGGGCTTCTGCCGGGGCGGCACGGAATCGCTCATATGCGAACAATACGGACAGACTCAGAGGCCCGGCCACTCCTCGGCGGTGAGCGCGAAGCGCTCGTGGTCCCGCCACGCGTCGTTCAGGAAGAGGTAGCGCGGCGAGAATCCCTCGTGCCGGAAGCCGAGCCGCTTCGCCAGCGCGATGGACCGCTCGTTGTCCGGCTGCACATTGATCTCCAGCCGGTGCAGCCCGATGCCCTCCGGACAGGCCCCGAAGCACCGGTCCACGACCAGCCGCATGCCCTCGCTCATCAGGCCCGTGCCGGTGAACGGCAGATAGCTCTCGTAGCCCAGCGACGCGTTGCGCCAGCGGCCCCTGGCGATGTTCGCGACATTGCACTTGCCGGCGATCCCGCCGGTCGCGTCATCGATGATCAGGAAGGTCCGCAAGGTGGGCCCCTGCTGGCGCAGCAGCTCGTGGAAGCCGTCCGGATCGACGGGATTCCACCGCCCTACGTGCTCGGCGGAGCGGATGACCGCCTGCGCGTAGGGAGTGGCGTCCTCGGGCCGTGGGGCGCGGATCGTAACTCGCATTGGCCCATTGTGGTTCATGAACCACCCGGCTCACTGCGGCGGAAGCAGGTCCTTGAACTCCTTGGGCAGTTCGAAGTCCTCGCCGCCCGCCGGGAGGCCGAACGCCCCGCCCGGCTGCTGCTCCCGGCGAGCCGCCGCGGCCTGCTCCTCGGCCTTGCGCTTCATCGGGTTGCCGCTCTGCCGCTTGCCCTTGGCCTGCTTGACCTGCTTCTTCTGCCGGCCGGGGCCACCGCCCATGCCCGGGATGCCGGGCATGCCGGGCATCCCGCCGCCCTGAGCCATGCGGGACATCATCTTGCGGGCCTCGAAGAAGCGCTCGACCAGGTTCTTGACCGCGCTGACGTCCACGCCCGAGCCGCGCGCGACGCGCGCCCGGCGGGAGCCGTTGATGATCGTCGGGTCCTGGCGCTCGGCCGGGGTCATCGACTTGATGATCGCGGCGGTACGGTCCACGTCCCGCTCGTCCAGATTGGCGATCTGGTCCTTGATCTGGCCCATCCCCGGCAGCATGCCGAGCAGCTTGGAGATCGAGCCCATCTTGCGGACCTGCTCCATCTGGCTGAGGAAGTCGTCGAGCGTGAACTCCTTCGGCCCCTTCTGGAGCTTCTCGGCCATCTTCTGGGCCTCGGCCTGGGAGAAGGTCTGCTCGGCCCTCTCGATCAGGCTGAGCATGTCGCCCATGCCGAGGATGCGGGACGCCATCCGGTCCGGGTGGAACGCGTCGAAGTCGTCCAGCTTCTCGCCGTTGGACGCGAACATCACCTGACGCCCGGTGACGTGCGCGATCGACAGCGCGGCGCCGCCGCGTGCGTCGCCGTCCAGCTTGGACAGCACCACGCCGTCGAAGCCGACGCCGTCGCGGAAGGCCTCGGCGGTGTTGACCGCGTCCTGGCCGATCATCGCGTCGACGACGAACAGGATCTCGTCCGGGCTGACCGCGTCCCGGATGTCCGCGGCCTGCTGCATCAGGTCCGCGTCGATGCCCAGGCGGCCCGCGGTGTCGACGATCACGACATCGTGCAGCTTGGTCTTCGCGTACTCGACCGAGTCCTTGGCCACCTGCACCGGGTCACCGACGCCGTTGCCCGGCTCCGGCGCGAACACCGCGACGCCGGCGCGCTCGGCGACCACCGAGAGCTGGTTCACCGCGTTCGGCCGCTGGAGGTCGGCGGCCACCAGCAGCGGGGTGTGGCCCTGCCCCTTGAGCCACAGGCCGAGCTTTCCGGCCAGCGTGGTCTTACCGGCGCCCTGGAGGCCCGCGAGCATGATGACAGTGGGCGGCTGCTTGGCGAAGCGGAGGCGGCGGGTCTCGCCGCCGAGGATGCCGATCAGCTCTTCGTTGACGATCTTGATGAGCTGCTGGGCGGGGTTGAGCGCCTTCGAGACCTCGGCCCCGATCGCGCGGTCCTTGACCTTCGCGATGAACGCGCGGACCACGGGCAGCGCGACATCCGCCTCCAGAAGCGCGATACGGATCTCGCGCGCGGTGGCGTCGATGTCCGCCTCGGAGAGGCGGCCCTTGCCCCGGAGATTCTTGAACGTCGCTGCAAGGCGGTCGGAGAGGGTATCGAACACGTCGGTCGCGGATCCTCGTGTCGGGGGCGGGTGGTCGTTGTCAAGGGTATCCGGGCGTAAGGGCGTATCGAACCCGCCCGTACGTCAGAAGGGCCCCGGGGTCACCTCAGCGCCGCCTCGACCTCCCGGGCGACCTCCGCCGCGCGTACGTCGGTCAGGGGGGATCCGTTGGCCGCGGTCACGTAGAAGGCGTCGACTGCGTTGGCGCCCAGGGTGCTGATGCGGGCCGAGCGGACGTTGACGCCGGTGATCTCAAGGGCCCGGCCGATGCGGTGCAGTAGCCCCGGTGCGTCCTGGGCCCGGATCTCGATGACGGTGGCCGAATCGGAGGACCCCGGGGCGACGGTGACGCGCGGGGGCGGGGCGGTGACGCCGCGGCGGCGCGGGTAGGCGGCCTCGCGCTCGGCGAGGCGGGCCTCGATGTCGAGGGTGCCGGCGAAGGCCCGGTCGAGGTCGACCCGCAGGCGGGCGGCCTCGGGGATGGAGCCGTACTCGGCGGCGACGCGCCAGCGCAGCAGGGTGACGGGGCCGTCCCCTATGGGGTCGACGGCGCGCAGGTCGGCCGCCCGGACGGTGAGGCGGTGCAGCGCGAAGACGCCGGCGGCCGCGGCGAGCAGGCCGGGCCGGTCGGGGACGGCGAGGACGAGCTCGACGCCGACCTCCTCCGGACCCTCGGACTCGGCGTCGGGATCGGGCTCCGCATGCGCGTGCAGCGCCAGCACCGGACCGCCGGTGCGGGCGGCCTCGACGGCGAGCCGCTCCTCCTCGGCCGTGGGCTCGGGCGCCGCGGGCTCGGGAACCGCGCCGTTGGCGAGGACCTCGGCGACCCGCTTGGCCAGGTCGGAGACGAGCGAGGCCCGCCAGGTGCTCCAGGCGGCCGGGCCGGTGGCCAGGGCATCGGCCTCGGTGAGGGCGTGCAGCAGCTCAAGGGTCTCGGTGTCGCGTACGGCGTCGGCGACGACCTGCACGGTGGCGGGATCGTCCAGGTCGCGCCGGGTGGCGGTGTCGATGAGCAGCAGGTGGTGCCGCACCAGCAGGGCGAGGGTGTCCACGTCGGCGCGCCCGAAGCCGAAGCGGGCGGCGACGTCGCGGGCGATGACCTCGCCGGCCACCGAGTGGTCGCCGGGCCAGCCCTTGCCGATGTCGTGCAGCAGGGCGCCGATGAGCAGCAGGTCGGGGCGGCTGACCCGGCGGGTCAGCGCCGACGCGCGCACGGCGCACTCCACCAGGTGCCGGTCGACGGTCCAGATGTGCACGGCGTTGCGCTGGGGCCTGCAGCGCACCCGCTCCCAGTCGGGCAGCAGCCGGGTGATCAGCCCTTCGGCCTCCAGCGCCTCCCAGACCGGGATGGTGGACTCCCCCGCGCCGAGCAGGGTCAGCAGTTGCTCGCGGGCCTCGGCGGGCCACGGCACGGGCAGCGGCCGCGCTGCCTGCGCAAGACGCCTCACGGTGTGCAGGGACAGCGGCAGTCCGGTCTGCGCGGCGGCGGCCGCGGCGCGCAGCGGCAGCACCGGGTCGCGGTCGGGGCGGGCGGAGCGGGCCAGCACGGCCTCGCCCTCGTGCTCCACGACGCCCTCCGCGAGCGGCGTGCGCTCGGCGGGCGTGGCGGCGGCGGCCTCGGTGCGGCCGAGCCCGAGCAGCCCGCGCCGCTTGGGGCGCATCTGGCGCGAGCGCAGGACGCGGCCGACCTCGCGCCAGGTGACGTCGGAGGCGTACGACACCGTGCGGGCGGCCTCGTAGACCTGCCGCAGCAGCGCGTCGGCGTCCAGCAGGCCGAGCGCGGCGGCGACCTGGTCCTGCTCCTGGAGGGCGAGGCGGTCGGTGGCGCGGCCGGTGACCAGGTGGAGGGCGTCGCGGGCGTCCAGGAGCCGCGTACGGGCCTCCTCAAGGCCTTCGCGGGGCGCGTCGGCGAGCCAGGAGGCGGCGACCGCGCGCAGGGCGGTGGCGTCGCGCAGGCCGCCGCGGGCCTCCTTGAGGTCCGGCTCCAGGAGATAGGCGAGCTCGCCCATGCGCTCGCCGCGCTCGACGCACAACTCGTGCAGCGCGGGCAGCCGCTTGGGGGCCTGGTTGCGCCAGTCGGCGAGGATCGCGGTGCGCAGGCCGGCCGTCAGGGCGGTGTCGCCGGCGATGTGCCGGGCGTCGAGGAGGCCGAGCTGGACCTTGAGGTCCTCGGCGGCGGTCTTGCGGGCCTCGGCGGGGGTGCGCACCGAGTGGTCCAGGGCCAGGCCGAGGTCCCAGACCGGGTACCAGACCTTGTCGGCCAGCGAGGCGACCGGACCGGCCTTCTCGGAGCCGTCGTGCAGGAGCAGCAGGTCCAGGTCGCTGCGCGGGGAGAGCTCGCCCCGCCCGTAGCCGCCGACGGCGACCAGCGCGTAGCCGTTGACGCCCGCTTCGGCGGCCGCGCCGTGGGTGAGCGCGGCGAGCCAGCGGTCGGTGAGGTCTGCCAGGGCCTTACGGCGCGGCGGCCCGGACTGTTCCCCCTCGTTGAGGAGGTGCAGCCGGGCCGCCGCGTAGCCTGCGGGGTCGTGTCCGTCGTTGCCGTCGTTGGCTTTCGCTTCGACGCTTTCCGTCACGCTGTCTCCAGACGCAGGCCGTACGTATACGTATCCGTCACAAACGCAAGTGTGGGGCGCTGCCGGGAAAATACCCGCAGCG
>Ga0307517_10006463_pt1 | contig 17341 bp, 13 predicted proteins | sample 23_EM_MG_FD_194515 | JGI IMG/M metagenome (GOLD analysis project Ga0307517, IMG submission 194515) | Populus trichocarpa ectomycorrhiza microbial communities from riparian zone in the Pacific Northwest, United States - 23_EM | ecosystem: Host-associated > Plants > Roots > Unclassified | place...
GATTAACAAAAAGGATGCATAAAACAATTGTTGGAATCTGATTTGGGATGCTTTTGCGCACATTTTATTGTTTTCGCCATAACTTTTGATCAGTGAAATGACACAAATATGACGTGATGCGGGCAGAGGTTATAAGAATAACAACAGCATACAGTACACAAGAATTTTAATTACCAAAAAGTATAATACTAAATTTGCAATTTATTTTTTTAGAATAAAACTAATGAAATATATATGTCTCTTGTTTATAAGATTTATAAATAGATTAAAAAATCGTATTTCTACTAGAAAACAATGAGTAAATTCAAAATAAAAATAAAAATAAAAATCTAAAAACAATAAAAAAAAAAAAACCTAGGAAAAATAACAAAACTAACTCAAGTGTCCGATTTCTAATGGTAATTCACATGAATTACTAGTGAGAAATCTTCTTAATCTTTTTAGTAGAGAAAGATTGTTATATTTTAGAGTACTAGCTTTTTTTTTTTGTGTTTTAGATGTTTCCGGATTGTATTCTTATCACCTTCTCTTAGAAAATAAAAGACATAACATTCTATTTATAAAGAAATCTAAAAACTCTATAAATGATAAAATATCAATTTGTCTTTTGAATAATATCGCATATATTATTTTAGGATAATTCTAGAAATTTATTCAATCAAGTCCCTACTTGATTTTTTCAAGGTCTAGAATTGTAATCCCCTGTATTATTTACATTCTAGTCCTTAATTTTTAAAATTTATTTACAATCAAATCACACTTGATTAATCATTTCATTTTAATTTTTGACCAATGATTTTTATATGCGTGACCCATTAGGTTCCCTAATAAATTGACCCAAATATAAATCATAATCCTAAATAAAATAAGATTAAGTAAATTAAACAATTTAATTTATTATCAATTCAAAAATTGATTAGTTTATATTTGAATTTCAAATACAATGTTTAACAACTTGTCATGATCTCCCAAATATTAAAAAAGTTATAAGTGATTTGAGTTAACTTTTCAGTGATTAGTTTCTTAATGTAATTATTATCTTTCATTAATAATGTTCCGATTTAGATATTATATCATGAAGTATATATGCTTTATTAAATCATTTTAGTTCTCAACATTATAGTTATTGATTCCTTGAATAAAATTTTGAGATTCTTTTCAAAACTTATTCCACCTTGGCCGAAGGATTTCACAATCAATACCATTGAAAACAAATATAGTTTATGTTATACATATTATATGTCTATCTATTACCTTTGATTGAGATAACATGTGGTCATGATCAAAATATAATACTCTCTATATAAGATAATTTAGTTATCTCAAGTATAAGGATCCCTCATGCAATTATCACGAGAGTCTTTCCATATACATGAATGATCTTTCCATATAAAATTATCTTCCGGGTTAGTTCAGTGTACATGTCATCTAACATACACCTGCATATTAATTTCATGTATCGCTCGCACCTAAGTTTATAAGAGCAGTTGCTTATTTTCATAAATGAACATAATATGCATTGGTCTTAACAACTTTAGTTAATGTTCAATCTTAATAGAACATTAATCAGGAACATTTAGAAATAATATTTTGATATAATAAAAATCTTATAATTATTGTAACTTTATAATTTTTTTTGCAAAGTATTTTTGTCCTTGAACCTTTATCTTTACTTTAAATTCATTAATTAAATATTAAGTTCATTAATCAAATATAAATAAATATTAAAGATAAATTTTTTTTATTAAAAATAAATATAATTTATATGAATAAAATTAGTGCTATATATAATTAATAAATATATTTATTAATAAAAAATACTTTAAAAATTAATTTTTATCGCGCTACCAACCGGTTAACATCAATCAATTATAGTAACATTTATTTACAAAATACTCATAGTAAATAAATAAATAAATACTGTAACTCTTATTTCTTACTTTTCTTCATGCAAGGACATGTTAGAAAAATGGTAGTATCTGGCATAATCGAGTGAAGCGGCGATTTTGTCTCTCTACCATCGCTAACTTTCTCTTCAATTCCACACCTCCGTTTTCATAATTCTCCAACTTCTCATCACAAACACTGTCTATTCATAAAGGTACTATCTTTCTTTTGCCTCTTTCACTTTATCATTTCCAAGATTCTGTTGATTTTTTTTTATTTCCTTGTTATTAATACTGGGCTCTTTCACATATTGCTTGGTTTCTTTGAAAATCGAGGAATGTGGAAGAAAGTGAGAATATTTTTCATCTGGGTCCTGTCGTTTTGGCCTAAAAAGGTTAGAAAGGTTTGAACTTTGTGAGTCAAACTACAAAGGGCGATTGCTATCTGGGTGGTTATAGTATGAGCTTTTTGTTTCTTTCGAGTTTGAGCCACTGAGGATGTAAATCTTGAAACTTTGATAATGTTTTCTGATCCTACATTTTATAAGTAACCCAACAATGCATTGATTTTAGTGAAGTCATTTTTTATTTGCTCTATTTGTTTGTTTGCTAAGCAATAACTGAATTTCTCGGTAGAATTTATTTTTATTAATTTTTTTTGTTTATGTAGTTTTTTGTACCTTTTTGTGGTGAGGCTGTAAGGGATTTGGTGATGAGTACTTGAGTTCATTAATTGAAGCAAGGAGAAGAATAATGTTGATTTGAGTGATTTCCTTGTGGGGTTATAATATAATTGTTGTTATCAACAGTATAGGGTGTTGGTGAACTGAAATGAGTGTGGTTGGGTTTGATATTGGTAATGAAAACTGTGTTATTGCTGTGGTGAAACAACGGGGTGTTGATGTCTTGTTGAATGATGAATCAAAACGTGAAACCCCGGCTGTGGTATGTTTTGGGGAGAAGCAGCGGTTCCTTGGGTCGGCAGGTGCTGCTTCTTCTGTGATGAACCCAAAATCGACTATTTTTCAAGTGAAAAGACTGATTGGCCGGAATTTTAAGGATCCTGAGGTTCAAAATGAGCTAACGTTGTTACCATTTGAAACTTCTGAAGGGAAGGATGGAGGCATTTTGATTCACTTGAAATATTTGGGTGAGGCACGCACATTTACCCCGGTTCAGATACTGGCTATGCTATTTTCAAATTTGAAAGATATAACAGAGAAAAATTTGGAAATTCCTGTAACAGATTGTGTGATTGGGGTACCATCATATTTCACAGATTTGCAGAGACGAGCATATTTGGATGCTGCAACAATTGCTGGATTGAAGCCTCTGAGATTGATGCATGACTGTGCTGCAATTGCACTCAGTTATGGGATATACAAAACAGATTTCTCTAAAACAGGACCAACTTATGTTGCTTTTGTTGACATTGGTCATTGTGATACTCAGGTGTCTATTGTATCATTTGAGGCTGGGCATATGAGGATACTGTCACATGCTTTTGATAGCAGTTTGGGAGGGAGGGACTTTGATGATGTTTTGTTTGTTTATTTTGCAAAACAGTTCAAGGAGCTTTACAACATAGATGTGTACTCTAACATGAGAGCATCTATTAGGCTAAGGTCAGCTTGTGAGAAGTTGAAGAAGGTTTTGAGTGCAAATGCAGAGGCTCCTCTAAATATTGAGTGTTTGATGGATGAGAAAGATGTCAAAGGTTTTATCAAGAGAGAGGAATTTGAGAGGCTTGCATCAGGATTACTGGAAAGAATAAGTGTTCCTTCCAGAAAAGCTTTAGCGGATGCAGGTTTATCTGTAAGGAAAATCCATTCTGTTGAGCTTGTTGGATCAGGATCTAGAATACCAGCAATTAGTAAGTTGCTATCTTCTCTATATGGGAAAGAACCCAGCCGGACACTGAATTCAAGTGAATGTGTGGCACGTGGATGTGCTCTCCAGTGTGCAATGCTTAGTCCAATTTTTCGGGTCAGAGAATACGAGGTTTGTATTTATCTGAATGATTAGTTTCTCAGAATTCTTTTCTATCAAACTTTGTTGTTTGCCACTATCAGAGTGAATTTCAAAGTTTGATGTCCCTTTTGGTCCTTTTCTCTTCTGATGCAGTCTGGTTAATCAGATTTACCCGAACCATGACTATTTTCTATGCTTAAAACATTAAGCCCCCCCCCCCCCCCAAGGAAAGCAAACCTGTTTTTCCATGTCTGATAGAATTCATCACCAGGCTATATTGGAAACATTACATCTGTGTGTGTGTGTCCTCATAGGTGTCATTATATTCAACTCAGAAAATAACATTACAGAAATACAATGAAGTAAAATTGATCTGCTGCGTGCTCTCTTACATGGAGACACAAATTTATATGTTTGGTACATTCTTATGTACAAGAGTGATTGGCATTTCATCATATCCTGTGCAGGTTCAGGATGCTTTTCCTTTCTCCATTGGATTCTCATCAGATGGTGCCCAAATCTCCACTGGTTCTAATTGCATACTGTTTCCAAAAGGCCAACCCTTTCCAAGTACCAAAGTTTTGACATTTCAACGGAGTAACTTGTTACATCTGGAAGCATTCTATGCCAATCTGAATGAACTCCCTGCTGGTGTATCTACAAATATGAGTTCTTTCACAGTAAGCCTACTAGAGTTTGTCTGATAGAAAACTTTGAAATCCTTTTGTCTTTTTTTATTATTCTATTATCTCAGTCAATTGGAAGCGAATGGATTAAGGATGAGGCAAGTTTTTCTTTTCTAGAAAGATTGGTGTGATACATGTACATTGTCAATAACGACGAGCTAATAGTGTTCAGGTTTATGAATCTGTCAATGTCACATGTAATGCGTGCATGTGCGCGCACACACACATGCATTGTCATTAAGGAAATTTCAACAAATGTTTCAACGCCAGTCTATTATGATTTCACACTCATGGACCATCTTCATCTCATGTGCTTTATCTGATGCTGTCTGTTTCTGACCCAGCTATTTATGAGCTGAATAAAAACTTCAAAGCATTGATGTGATATGCATATCGATTATCCAGGAAAAAAGGCAGCTTTTATTTTAAGATCCATAGATTTGTTTGTGACATGGAAACTAAATACTATACAGTGCTATCTCAATTGCTATCTTTTTGTTGTCATTCGTGGGCACTTAAGTATGGCTAACATGAAAACTCGAGACTTAAAAATGATTTTCATTTGCTATCTCTTTGAATACATGCCATGGAAGTATATGCTTTGCTCCTTGTGCACTGGATGCATCTTTTATAATTGAACCAGGATGGCTTATAAGTTGATGAATTTTTATTTATTTATTTATTTTTAATGCAGATTGGTCCTTTCCAAGCCTCCTCTAATGAAAAGGCAAGGATTAAAGTTAAAGTTCAACTAAACCTTCATGGCATTGTAACTGTTGAGTCAGCTATGGTAAGAATTTTCTCTTCTTTGTGGTCTCCATTTTAGCTTTGTCACTTTCTAAGAGATTTTTAATGTGGTACAAATCTTGTCATGAATTCAGTTGGTGGAAGACCATATGGATGATTCTGCTAGAAGGGGTAACATACATCCACAAATGGACAGAACAAAGATGGATTCTGATTCATCGACAAATGTTGCAAATAGTGAAGATAATACCACTGTGCATTCTCAGTCATCCGATGCTACTGTAATATTTTTTTTTTCGTAAATTCTATTTTGTAATGCAACAATTCTTTTCAACCGTTGTTGTACAAAGGGATCAGAAAGTTCTATTTGTTGTACTTATGTTCTTTGTTGGTTTTTATGCTCGCACGCACACACAACACGCATATTCAGTCAACTTGGTATGCAGTTTTTATTTGGGAAAGTAATCTCTCTTCTTTTTGTGAAGTGGCTAAATTCAAGTGGAAAAGCTTTGGAACATGCATTTAGTTCATTTGCACTCCTGTTTTCAGCAGGGTAATGGTACACTAAAAGATAAAGCTAATCAGAGATTTGAGATACCTGTTAATGAGAACATATATGGTGGAATGACCAAGGATGAGCTCTCAGAAGCTCAAGAGAAGGAACTTCACCTGGCCCAACATGATAAAGCTGTAGAACAAGCCAAAGACCAGAAGAATGCTTTGGAGTCTTATGTTTATGAGATGCGAAATAAGGTACAACCTCAACTTGATGACTTTGTTAGTTTGTAATTATATGTTAATGCCAGAGTATCTAGATATGGTTCGGTTTTATTAATGAAACTGCTTAGTTACATGGTTACAGAGAATTTGGTTTTTGAGTGCCTTTTGGAAAAGCACTGTGCTTCTGCTGGATCTTTTGAAGATTTAAAATACAAACTTTCAGCTGCGGTCATGGATTGGATATTGTGCTTAAAACGCTAAATTAAATTGTTACATGGCTTTGTATTATATAATTACCACTCATTTATTCTCCATGTTTGCATACTGGATGACTCCCTGTCAATTGCCAGCTAATCAAGTTTTAAATTTCTTTTGAGTTGACGGAACATATGCACTTGCAAATCTCGCTGGTGAGTTATAGGGAGAGATATTATTTGCAAAAACTTGCCTTGACAATGCCAATTGCTTAAATTAAATGAATAATCCTATGTAGATTGTCTGAGACGCTCTTATTCATGCTGGATATATTAGTTCAATGAAAGCTCAGAAAGTCTTCTAGGTCATAGTTACTTTTTTTTTTTTTTTTCATAAGCTGACTTTGAAAAATAATGACCTGCACTTGAATAGCTTTTCAACACATATCGGAGCTTTGCTAGTGATATGGAGAGGGAAGGAATTTCCAGGAGCCTACAGGAGACTGAAGAGTGGCTTTATGAGGACGGTGATGATGAAACTGAAAATGCTTATACTGCAAAAATGCAGGATCTTAAGAAGGTAATTACTTATCTCTATCTAAATCTCAAATTTAGTATTCTCCTCTTTTCCTAACATGCAATTTTTCCTGGTTTCTAATAGTTGGTGGATCCAGTTGAGAATCGATATAAAGATGAAGAAGCAAGAGCACAAGCAACAAGAGATTTGTTAAATTCCATTGTGGATCATCGAATGTCTACGGATTCTCTCCCAACCGAGGATAAAGGATTGGTATGCTAATGAAACAAATAATGATGACAACTATATCCACGACACTTAATTACTTACGAGCAATGTCTGTGACTTTGATTTCTTTCAGATCACTGATGAGTGCAATAAAGCTGAGCAGTGGCTGAGAGAGAGAACCCAACAACAAGATTCCTTACCTAAGAATGCAGACCCTGTATTATGGTCAAGAGATATCAAAAGCAGGACAGAGGATCTGAACTCGTAATATTCTCTGCCTTTCATTTTCTCTTCAAAAAAATCTAGAATTTTACTTTCTGATATCTATTATACAATAAAATCATATCCATATATCTACCTCAAAGGGAAGGTGGTGTTGTGATCCATCGGATGAAATATTTTATACATCATGTTTAGGAAATATGGACATCTGTAGCTAGGAGATTCTTGTCATCCACAAATTTCCACTAATGATCATAATTATTTATTTCATGGATTTCAGCACATGCAAGCAGATATTGAGAAGGAAGTCTTCCCCTGCAAATTCAGACGAAAGTAGTAGCCTGGACCAGCAAGAATAGGTTCGTGTTGGACCTCAGAAAAGTTCTGCAGTTTATCTAGACTTGTAATTCAGCCTAGTATATGCAAACCTAGGATAACAATTTTGGATAATGTAAACTAAACAAGGAAAGCACGCAGTAGAATTAGGTTTGGCTTCCCACCAGTTCTCAAGGTGGCTTGAAAATGTCACAGCATAGGGTAGGTTGTGAATTACCGATGAATATAGGATTCTTCAGTGTTTCATCCAAGACTATTGTGTGGTTATCTGGTTAAGTATATCCTTTGTGTAAAGTTATGAGCTTTGCACTATCATCTTTTTCTGCATTAGCATTGTTAGGACGAGCTGCTACGAAAACAAATGGTTTGTGAGGAAACCATGCTCATTGAACAATGAGCCATTGTTAGCAGAAGCATGATATACAATATTAAAACTTTGGAATTAACTGCTAAACGGAACACATTGCCATATAAACCCTCTGAATCAGAGCTTGTACAGGATTAATGATTTCTCTTCCTATTGTCACACTGGAAGAGAAGTTAGACCAAGAATGGTTGGAGAAAATAGCGACAAATACGAAATGAGAATGGGCAAAGACAAGTTGGAAGGCATGCGGAGTTTATTGAACGTTATACATCGACTGCAGGCAAAAAACGACACAAACATGTATTGCTCACATGTTTTGTCTAATACTCGTCATCCAGCCTCTCATTTACCCTCGAAGAAATAAAAACAAAAAATCAGCCTCGCTTTCTCTTGGCGTTTGTTTTCTTTTGACTTTGTGAACCCTTCCCCTTGGTGTTTGTTTTCTTTTTTGACCTTCTAAACCCTCCACTATCCTGTCAGCAAGAAATGCATATGGTTACTAATTATTACCAATACTCGATATATTCTATAAAACATCTTTCTCGATGCCTGCAAGGGAAACAATTTAAGTTCATAAATTTTACCTTCTTGTAATGTCTGTAGGCAATTTGACCTGACAACTCCTGACCATTTTTTGAGATATAAACCTGCAGAGGTTCAAGATTATTAGGAAAAGCTGCAAATTATCCTACAGAAAGATTGCATTGGCCATCAACCATCCACAAGAAATCCGAAGCTTTGTAAGACGTATAAGTTGAAATTTGTACTTCTGCTATTGAATGGTTACTGTCGGAAAGAATTTGGATCCTTTAAAATTTGCATTTCCCCGTACAGTAATTCAACATACCTTCCTCCCTTCAGGCGATGTATACCAATGACCATCACCTTGGTCACTTGCATGCACCCGTCTTTTCCCAGCATCCTTTGGAATGGCAGTACTGCTTTTGGGGTCCACCCATCCTTCAGAAGCAAGTGAAACTTCTCCAGCATTTGATTTCTTGGATTTGTTTCTTCCCCTTGTTGAGCCTTTCTCGCTGTTAGTTCTCTGAGTTCCTTGCTTTCTAGAAGCTTCTCTATTGAATTGGCTCCTGAAATGACAACTATGCATCATAACAAAAATTGATGCTGTGTATGAAGAAGCGACTGAAGTGTGAGATATAAAGGAAATTACATGTAATCGATAGCTGATTCAGTAATTAATTGGTTTCCTTTGTTGTTAACAATGCCCAGTGGGAAAAAGTAGGGTAACCGGCTGTGGACCAATCTCTGAATCCTCAGATCTTCATGGAAGAAGTAATGATGAGCTGGAGGAAGAGGGTCAGCTAAATTCCAGCATTGCTGAAAGTCCACCATGCTATTTGGATCTTGATGAAAGCGTGTGCTGTCACCTGTTTGCAAATTGCTCTGCAGTTTATGAGCTTTATTCTTATTATCTTGAAGAGATTGGAAATACTCATTACACATCTCATCCAGAACAGGTGTCTGAACCGGATAACTCTTTATTGGACAGAAATCTTTCCATAAATCCTCATTTCGATGTTCACCCAACAACGTTTTATTTTTACGTTCACTTGTAGTTGGCTGTTGCTTCTTTGAGGATGAATCAGTTTTCTGAGTTTTTCCACTAGCATCTGCACTGATAGAAGCCTCATCAGAATCAGAATCAATCAACTGAAACCTTCGAAGAGGACTTATTGTTAACTTTGGAAACATCAACCCACTGTGACCTGTCTCCAAACTGGAAGACACGGAGGCAATCGACGCCTGTTCCTTTTTATTTCCCTTCAGTAAGCTTGGTGATTGACTGGTTAAAACCCCACATCCTTTCAGTGGAACCTTCGAACTACTACAAACAGAAGTGAACTGAGTTGATACTTTGGCATCTGTCATAAAAAAGAAAAGGCACTTACATCTCTGCAAACTAAAATCTAACAACAGAACAGACACTGAACATGCACTTGAGATATCAACATCAAATTATTAAACAATCACCGAAAACAGAGAATGAAGCATTTAATGGAAACAACTTAGTCGCAGTAATACATGTTCTTCTATAACCATTACTGACTGAAGAACTGCTTTGGAAAAGGAATTTACAACCATCCAAGGGTTAGATTGACATTCACAATATGATAAATCCTCGTCATCAAAATGTACACCAACAATCCAAAAGAGCCAATATCTCAACATAATGCCTGACATGAACTAAAGCTTAATCACATATTAGAATCTAAAGCATAACTCTAAGCTAATAAATTCTTAGAAATGGAGCCTACAAGAGAAAATCGCATCAAGCCCTTCACCAAATTAACCAAAGTTCCATACAACTACTCATTTACTAACCAGCAATATTTTCCGAGGAAATTAGGAAACCGAGAATTCCCAATACAACACCTACTGAACAAAACATCCCCAATCTAAAGTCCCTCGACAAAACAACTAAACAAAACCTATCTCTTATCAACTTCAAGATCTGTTATTGCAACGCCCATTATACTGACTTACTCTACAACATCAATACATACATGCTATAACTCAAACCCCATGAAACAACATTGGCCCAAATCATCATTTCCATTAAAAAGCACATATTCAACATAGAAAAGATAACTTCAAAATTATTCTTACCTTTCTACAACATCAAAGCAAATAGTATTAATTCAATCCCTCAAAGATAACACAAAATCAAATCATAAATTTCACTCAAGATTCCAACTTTATCATCAAAACCCACCTCAAGATTATTCCAAAAAAAAATCTCAAAAAAACCATTTCAAAACTATTAAAAATAACTAAAAATAAAAGCCATTGCTTCTGAAATTTACCTCTAACACCAAAATCTTCTTGTGAGGAGAACTCTTCAATATCATCATCTCCATGATCACAACAAAAACCCTCCAATTCCACCTTCCTCACCTTTGATTTCTGGGTCGCGGGTCCTCGTCTTAACCGCCTTAAGACCCGGGTCGGGCCAGGTCCGGGTTCAGGATCCGAATCCATGACATCGGGCCCGAGTTCTTCCTCCTCTTCTTCGGAATCCGTGACCTGGGGTCCCCCATTTTGGTCGTCTGATGGTGTATTTGAGCTTGAATTTGGAGCTGGATTGAGCGTGGAGGTTTGGAAGTGGTGGGTGGGTATTCGGGGCTCCGATTCGATATCTAAATCTAACCCGAGAGAGAACGTGGGAGGCTCGATATCTGCCATTTTTTCGAGAAAGAGGGGAATGGAGAGGGCTTTTTGAAGCGAGGGGGTGAAATGGGCATTGGCTTGCCGCGCTCTTAAGTTGAATTTTGGAGGGATTTTTATTTGCTTATTAAATCTAAGTTTAAAAAAAAAAAAATAGTGAAGCTACTTTTCACTCTTTCATGTTATATTTGTTTTTCTTTCCTATTTTTTTTTTTAAATTAACCCCATTAGTATTTATTTACTATTATCAAACTTTTCTTAAAAAAACTTTTCATTTTTTAAAAAAGAAATTATAAAAAGTTATTTATTAGTTAAATTGACGGAAATTAATAATCATGGGCCTTTTGCTAAACCTAGCATGAAACTGAGAAATGGTGGAAGCATGAAGCCTAGATATAAAGACCAATCCTCCTAAGCCCAACACGTAAGCCAGCAAATTGAACTCCATTTTCTGACAGCCACCCTTCAGTTCTACTCTTTGGAGTTTGAACCCCTGGCACAGTCGTCGTCAAGAAACAGGCAGAAAGACAACAATGGAAAAAGAGAGAGAAAGAGAGAGAAAAGAAGAATTCGATGCTTCAGAGATCGAATACGTTAGCTACGGTGGTGAGCATCACTTACCATTAATCATGAATCTTGTTGATCAAGAACTTAGTGAACCTTACTCCATCTTCACATACCGTTACTTTGTTTATCTTTGGCCACAACTTTCTTTCTTGGTAAGTGTGATTCTTTTCCTTCTGTTCTTTTTTTTATGTTCTTGGGAATTTTTTTTGCTGTAATTTTGTTTGTGTTGGTGGGTTTTCAATTTCAGGCGTTTCACAAAGGGAAATGTGTAGGGACTGTTGTGTGTAAGATGGGGGATCATCGGAATTCAACGTTTAGGGGTTACATTGCTATGTTAGTTGTCATCAAACCTTATCGAGGAAGAGGCATTGGTAATGGTTTCGGTTTTCTTTTCGTGTTGGGGTTTTGTGCACAGTTTTAGGTTGTCTTGGATCGTATATGTGAATCTTGAATTGGTTTTTTCTGTACTATAGATTTATTAGAAACGCTGAAGGCAAGGGGGGTGAGGTTGTCAAGAAAATGGTCATGCATTGATGACATCAGTAGTAGAAATATGTTTGTTTGGGATGCTTGTGTATGTTAACAGTCTGTATTTGATTTGAACTCGAGGTCAACTGTTTGTTTTCATACATTTGGGATGGCATTTACAATGGATTGCATGTAGCTTAGGTTTTTGATAGTTTTTAGGTTGGGTGTTGATATGTCATGTTTGTATATGGGCGTGTTGTAACTTGTATTGAAATTATCTTCATATTGCAGCCACAGAACTTGTTACCAGATCTATTCAAGTGATGATGGAATCAGGATGCGAAGAGGTTTGTTGAATTTTAATTGCTGTGCCTTTTGGTTTATACTAGTCATAATGTAGCATTATTCGTACAACATCACAATTCATAAAGAAAGTATGAATTTTTACCCCTAAGCTTCATTTGGACTTTCAATGGTACTGAATGAGGGTCTAGTAGAGCAGCCTTAAAATAGCTCCATTTCTTAAGCATCATCATCAAACATTAAGTGTCTGTTTGAGGTTTGAAATAGCATAGGAAAGAATGAGAATCGGGCAACTGCTCAAGTGATTACCTTCACTGCCTTATTTGAATACTTTTCCTTTCTGACCCTCTGCACTCTTGATCTCAAACCTAAGGGAAAAACAAGCTTTCCTCATGAATTTCGTTGGCAACTTGGCAAATGTGTAAATGTTGATGCTTGGCCTCTTGTTCAAGCCTCCAAAAACAATTTCTTCTGAACTTTTTTGGTATCTGTGCATGTGTATACTGTGTGATCTCTTAGTTATTTCTCTCTGCAGGTGTTATTTCAAATCCATCTCTCCTCTTGTGTTTATCATTATTAGGGTTAAGCTTGCTGTATCTTTGGAGATATTCCTGCAATTAAACATCAGTCCATGCAAACAATGAATTGTGTTATTAATGTAATGCCAGGTTATGTGTGATATTTTGACTTTCAATGACTGATTGCACCTACATGACCTTAGGAACTCATAGCTGATTTATGGATATGGTGAAATTGAACAATCCCATAAATTTTCAATTTTCTTTGTTGAAAGAATGGTTCCATGGAAAAAAAAAAAGTCCATGCATATGGCATCTCCATCCTTTGCTGCAGTATCATATTTCCAAAGTTTTACTTATATGTTTGCTGTCCCAAGAAGCCAATAATTTGTGAGGCTTTGCTTCTAAAATTTGTTGGCTTTGCTGATCGTCCTTGTGTTTGTGTATAATGCATTAATTCTATTTCTAGCTATTTCACTTTCATGCATGAATATGCTCTCTTTTTTCAAATTGGACAAAGACATAAAAAGAAAAGGTAGGAGAGAATATTGAGTTGGTTCGAACAGTATGGATTTCTGCATTTACTGTGAATGGAGGATATCAGAACAGTTGAAAAGAACTTCATATGATTATCGGACTGTTTTTTCTGCTAATCTGATGATAAATGGTCTATTTCATAACATATGAATACCACACCAAAGAATGTGGGTCATTGAATGAGTACATTTCCCGTATTTGCTTATGCTTTAAGATATCCCAACTTTATGTTCATTCATTCAAGCATGCTAATTCTTTCATTAGTGTGAAGATGACGTCTAGTTGTCATTTTTTTTTATTGTTTTGTGTCTTTGTTTTTTCCTCTCCTAAGGTGACATTGGAAGCAGAAGTAACAAATAAAGGAGCACTCGCACTATATGGCCGTCTTGGTTTTATTAGAGCAAAACGACTCTTTCGCTATTACTTGAATGGAGTAGATGCTTTTCGTCTGAAGCTGCTATTTCCCCAGCCAGAGTTACACCCCTTTTTGCCTATGATGGCTGATAGAGATGCTACCCAGATGCATGATGATCACTCACCAACGTCAGAAGAGTTTTCTGAGCTCCATAGAAACTTGTAAAAGTGGACATTTTCACTGCACTTGGCGGTCTCTGTGAACTACAAACAATGGGGTGATATTTGATCTTTAGAGAGCAGCACAGCCTCACAACTTGCACAGGAATTCCCACAAGTGTGGTTCTTGATCAAGTCAATTCTGTTTACTGAAGTTGTGTGCATGTTCATCGGCCTTGTCTAATAGAAATGTATCAGCATACAAGGCCTCATACATGTAATACGTGTACATTGTAACGTGTCAGCTGTGATTAAAACAGTCAATCTTTCTGAGGTCAACCTTTTCACTCCATTGTTTTTCTGTTTGCTTTAAACAAAGTTTTTTCTTCAATAATGAGCTTAAAACATCAAGTCCAGATTTTTTTTATGGGCCGAAATAAATATTACATATTATAGTTATAGGGGTCTTTATGGATTTATGGATATAGTTGGAATTTGGATTCATAATTATATCTAATTAATATTTTATAAATTGCAAATTTGATTTTTTTTTAAAATTTAGAGGGTTGGATATATCAGGTTAGGCTAAATTTTTTTTATAAATATTACATATATTCATTAATTAAGTTTATATTGTAAATTTTTATAGGTCCATAATTAGAAATGAATTTATAATATGGAATATAAATGTCATGACACCTCAATGTTAGATTTAATATTCATACATTGCACCATTATTAAATTCTAGATACCTTCCACTCCCTTCTAGCATATAGATAAAAAAAATATTTTATGCAAAGAAATTTAATAGAAAACCAATTAATAAAAACTTTGGAGTTAAAATATTTCTAAATAAAATATAAATAAATATTAAATTAAAAAACTATCAAATATAAAAATAAAAAAATATAAATTGTACGAGTTTGGTCAAATTGATGAGGTTTTAAAAATTCTTATCCGCCACCCGATTTAAGATATTAACTTTTTAGGTTTTTTAATCTATTATTATATCTATTATCTAACTTTAAAATATTTGGTCGGATAATATAATCCAAATATTATAGATATACTGTTTTTTCGTATAATCCTAATTAATATCCCAACACAAGCAAATTCTTGGTGACATTTAAAAGGTGTTGTGTACGTGAAATTCTTCAATTTCCAGCAGTTTTGGTGGTGGAAGACCATAGTGTCAATCTGTGATTTTGATCTCATCGATCGACCTGTTTTCTCTTTGTTTTTCTATTTTGTTTTCTTGACTTCTGCTTGGGTGCTGCTGCCTTAAAGAGCTTAGCCACTACTAGTACATTGCCAGATAGCATTTTCTCTCGTTTTAGGAAGATTTCGACTGCCAAACTACGTACATTGTTTTCATGTAGCATGCATATTCGAGTCTCAGATACCATGAACTTGATATTTGAGAATTTAGAATTCGATCCCACCCCAGTAATCCAGAACCACAAGGAGAGAATATCTGCCCGCTCGAAGAAGCTATTCGAATTCCGAGCAGATCCACCATATATCCCTCTTGACAAATTGAGAGAGAAAAAACATGATGATGAACAAATGAAAAGACCAATCAATGCTTTCGTTTTTCAATTTCGAATAAAACATTGCAAACTAGCCAAATAGATGAACTTAATGACTTGTTGATCCAAAACCTAGTTCTAGTGAAGTTTTGCTTTCAATTTTATTTTTTTTATTTATCAAAATGATATTGTTTTTTTAAATAAAAAAAATCTAAACCAAAGTCATTTTATTTATAAAAAAGAAAACATAGCTTGGTTCACCTACTAATCGTTAGTCAACTCACCAACCAGTAACTCGAGCTTTAAACATGATTGATTTCAAATTGAGTTTTATAATTATAATCGTATTTTATATAAAAATATTTTCATGTTAGTTTTTATACATTCAGATAATTTTGTTTTTGTTGTCCAGTCAAATATAAAATATTCATATCATAATTAACTTCATAATAGATTAATAATGAGAAGAAATTTAATCTACGTGATTATAGAAACTTTTATATTTAAATTAATGTACATGACTTTGAGCAAGTAAACGAAGCATCAAGTTGTTGACTGATTATTATTGAATTCACAACTTTGACGAACTGATTTAGCTAAAGACTAAGTCGGTGATGCAAATCTTTCCAGTCTCGAGTCTCGACCAAACCTATAATAAACCAAACCTATAATAACCTAATCTCTTATAGACCTAAACGTCTGTGCTTCTTCTTAGCTAACTCCCAAATAAATCCCTTAAACATTTAGATATAGGAGCAATATTTATGGTTTCCTCTAATTAATGGCTATGATATAGTGACAAGAAATTAATTAACAATAAGGGGTTCCTTACCCCACACACACACACACACACACACACATATATATATATATATATACATAAAAGCCAATTATGAACACACAGTCAAACCAAGAAAACCCCAAATGATATACACAGGAGCGGAACCAAAACATAAAATTAAAAGGGGTCAAAATGCTGTGATTTATGCGGTGTCTTATAAAAATACTATGGATGAACTTAAAGGGGCTGGAAAAAAATTTTCCTTGCAGTACCGGGATCCCTGCCAAACCTCCTGTCTCTGCCCTGGGTATGCAATATTGTCCATGCATTTCTCTAATGACTACAAAATATATAGCATTTCATTTGCATGATACGGTACGTTTAGGTTTTTCAGTCGTATTTGAAAAGAAAATATAAACTATATTGCTAGAGAATTAAGGATTTCTCTAATTGTTGGGGCAATTTACACTGCTCGAACTAATTGTGATCATGTACCATAAACCTAATTATTAGCAAGTTAATTTTAGTTAATTACCAAGACGTTGATATTTGAGAATTCAATCCCATTCCATTCCAGTAGTGGGAATTAAATATGCGTTGTTCTTATCTCGTAAAATGGAATAAAAATCAAATGATAATTTAACATTTATATATTCTAAATGATAATTACATGGAACAGGAGAAGATTACCACAACAGCCAATGAAAGACGGTCAACCCAAGAAAATCCCAAATGGCACACAATTTCCAAGCATTTTCTCCATCGGCATGGGATGATTTGCATGGTACGGTAGGTTAGGGTTTTCTCAGTTGATCATGAGTAGTCAGCTACCTCTTCGAGTCAAAAGGCAAGGAAGTAGCAATGCTTACTTCAATTTTTGGCGGCCTCAACATGGTTTTAACTAAGAATATATATATATAGATCGATCTGAGTCATTTGATCTAGTCTTAAGACCATATATTATATAATAAACAACTAGCACGCACACGTACGTCTGGTTAATTTATTTGAGTTTTTTTTTTTTTTTTTCTCAGGATTACATCACAGTGTAGCTGTTTTTCATGT
>Ga0307517_10006464_pt1 | contig 17339 bp, 19 predicted proteins | sample 23_EM_MG_FD_194515 | JGI IMG/M metagenome (GOLD analysis project Ga0307517, IMG submission 194515) | Populus trichocarpa ectomycorrhiza microbial communities from riparian zone in the Pacific Northwest, United States - 23_EM | ecosystem: Host-associated > Plants > Roots > Unclassified | place...
AAGATATTATACAACTTCGGGCAGCCATCGTGGAGACCATGGCGGACGACGTCCGTCCGTCCCTTTTTTAAGGAGATGAGAGATTCTAACTCGATTTTGGCGACGTGGGAGATGAAGAGTTTAATTGCAGCTCCAGGTGAAGTGGTGGTTCCTAATATGGGCACATTTTCTTGGACGTTCTGCCAGGTTTTGAACTGCTCCAAAGTTTCTAGAGATCGGTTAGCAGTGAAGAGGGGGTTGTTGGACCCGATGCGCAAAATCCCCCATGGGGTCTCCCGTCAACTTCAGAGGCAGGTCCTTCGATCGATCCTCCACCACTGGGATCACATTACGGGCCCTCACTCTCTACCGATGATGACGATGAGGATACGAAGAACAAGGGAATGATACGAGATGATGGATCCCCTCCAAAAGATAACGCCAAGAAACAAAGGAGAGATAACGACGACGAGAATGGGGAGAGGTATGGTAATGAGGACGAGGAGTATCCTGACGATGAGCAGGAGCATGACAACTACCAGACTGCACGCAATCTAGTGCAACAGGTGATGTGCCGTACAATATCTGACAAAATAATGCTCTTATGTCGACTTTCTGCAGGCATGGGCACAAGCCACACGAGTCGCTGTCATAGTCTTACATTCAGGCAACCACGAGCTCGTGTGCGTTCGTCATCGAGCCTCTCAGACGCTCTATGTGTCGGAAGTCATTGAACCGCATGCGTGCATCAACCCCGGGTATGGAGAACTTCAGAATCGTTCAGATTGCCATCTATGTCGCTGCCATCCATGATGCAATGGACCGTAAGCAGCAGCCGCAGCCATCCCCTGTATCCCATGGTGGCGCCTTGATCGGTGGTAGCAAAGGCAAAAATAGTAATCATGGTCAGGGTACCTAAAGGTGGTAGATTCCAAGGCTCAGCAGCGGAGAAAGGTCCTGCTGATGACGAACTGGCCATTGAGGTTCGTTGTTCTGAACAATGCAGATCTTTCGAAGCCTGACGAGCATCAAAATATGATGATACATGAAGCCAGCAACCGCGATGTGGTCTGTATGTACCTTCGATATGGTGTATATGACTCACCTGTCCCTGCCTCGTTCCTCCGTTCTGCTCCTCCACTTATGTCATATACCAGGTCTCCAACTCCTTCTCCACAAACTATCCGGTGTTGCGACCAGAGGGATGTCTAACTATCATTCTTACATCGGAAATTGGGCGAGGCGCAATTGGCGTGGTCCACCGCGGCACACTTATACCCGAAATCTGGCATAATGCAATACCACTTGATGTTGTTGTTAAGCTTGCGCTCGACATTGAACAGCGGAAAGCACTCAGGAGTGAATACGATGTCTATCGCCGTTTGGGGTTGAAAGAAGTTAATCAAGGTGTCACAACAGCACTGGGTTTCTTCGATGACTCCGAGGATAGTGCCTGTGCTCTTGTATGCAGGTGTTCCACTCTCAGATTTGCAAGGCAGTTTATCAATCTCTGACTGGTATGTTTTATGTTTTAGCAACGCGGCATTGTCGGTATTGGAGTCCATTCATTGTGCAGGCATACTCCACGGAGACATCCGTCCGGAGAATATCCTTATCGGTGACTCTGGAATCACAATCATCGACTTTGGGAATTCGACAAAATGTGATAATAAACGAGCCAAAGTTGGAGAATTGACACAACTTCGTGATTTGCTTGGTTTGGCAGGCTGACACCTTTCCGAGCATTACTAGCGAAACCATGTATCGATATTGCAGTTTCGAGTTACTGATAGCAATTACTACAAGGTTGGTAAAGAGCTATGCACTTATACGGTTTCCTGTTGGCGACCCATTGAAAATCTAAGATAATCACAAAGAGGTCGCAAGAGGTACAGAAGTTGGTGCGTCATTTCAAAGGACGGGAATGATTGTGGACATGTTGCACAGAACAGGCGACGACTACTGGATTTGGAAAGCCAAAGAGAGATTCAGGAAATATTACACATGAACATGGAGCGAAACTATGACTCTGTTACATCACTATCGGTGATACAAAACAGGTCTAATACACTGTACAGTTCTGCCTCAGAACGAGAAGAGTTGCCATTACAGCCAAAAAGTTCTTTCCGTCGTTGGTCTCCCTGATGCTGTAACTCCCTCGGAGAGCTTAAATATCCAGTCAGGTTGAGTGTCGGCAAGTCATCCAACGAAGGCAGGCGGTCCTCTGGTAATTGGAGTAACCCTGTCCCCGTTGGTGGACGAGAGGGAAAAGGCAGCGGCATCAAGGGTAGCCGGAAGAGATCTCTCTTTTCTTTTTCTTTGTCCACATAAAAGTAAGACGAGTTCAGGTGGTTTAGATGTATGAAGTCGGTGGAATTGTAAGGCGGAGGAAAAGCCTTCACATGTGAACCTGGTTCGAGATGATTCGTACTTAGCGAAACGAACCCCTCGAAATTTGGATAGAGCATCAGGTAACCTCGGAGATAGACCAGTTCGATGAAGAACCTTTTCCAGGAGGAAAGCCAGAGGTTGGAACGGACTGAGGGCACTATGGGAGTGGAGAGGGGGATGATTGAGCTTTCGCTGAGACGATAGGCGAGGAAGGAATGAAATTCTTCCCAGTGTTCTGGGAAATAAAGTGCCCCCCAGCTACAGGGAATTTGAGAGAGATATGGAGTGATGGGGTTTAGGTCCGAGGTCCCGGATGAGGAAGGAGAAGAGAAGAAAGAACGAGGGTTGAACTGCTTGCGTCCTTGCATTGGTAATTCGAGATGTTTTTGTTGGTATAGACTTATTCCAAACAAGTAAGGCGATTTGTTGGATTGGTCACCGTATCTGCCAAAAGTAACAATTAGCATTCAAACAGATTTTCTTGCATGGTGGATGTTGTACCGATATTTCAGAACGCACATCTTAACCCATGCGTAGAACAAAGGCGACACTTCCACGTCATCTTCGAGAAGCAATCCGTAATCGTGTAAGGAATCTTTAGGGAACCAAGATTCCACAACGGCGGGTAATAGCCCGCCGTGGACTATTCGATGGTGGATGTACAGGTTGTTTTTCGAACCCTGCTTCCTGCTAGCCCCGGATTTGGTTGTCGTGTCTCCGTTCACACTGTCGTTACTCCCAACGTCGTACGACTCTAAACGTGACGGGGGCCACTCAAAATTTCTAACAATAAGCAGAGTTTCTTTGTCACAGTCTTGTTCGATGTTGATCCGGACCGAGATGAGTTGGTTGGAGTCAAAGCCGTTCTGGTCCAGGATGATCGAGGGTGAAAGATCACCAAAATAGAGGGCGGAGGAAAGGGAGTTTAGAAGACGAAGGAGGGACTGAGGGCGATTTCGAGTTGTTACACTAAGTGAGATGTGAGGAATATGCCAATCTGCAATGAAATTAGAATCTTTAGCGAGAAGGATGGACGGAACCTCACTTTTGAGCTCTGCAATGGTTAGCGAGCCTATCCAGTCTGCGTAAGCTAGGTCTGAGCGAGGAAGCGATATATGCGTAGTCGAATTGAAGGTATTTGGATTTTGAGAGATAACGAATGGAAAAAAAGTGGTAAACTCTTTTAGAGTGAAGAGGATGTGGATGGGCAGTGCAGAATCTGAGGGTGACAATCGGTGCAGGAACCACGTCGAAAACGCGGTATGGCTCGAAGTGGTCAAATGTTCGTATGGGATCCTGCAGCTTTGGGCATTTTCGAAAAAAAGCGATTCCCATATTACGTCTTCGGGGTCAATTTGGGTGTCGAAAGGTACGGGCTGCTTGTTATAAATAACGACAAGAAGGTTCGGACAAGTAGAATTTGCTAAGAGACGACAAATGAGAGAGGACGCGTGAAGCAGGTCTGCGACGGTTGGAAATATAAAGAGAAAATCGACCGATGTCGTATTCGACAACCGAGTTGGGGAGTTAACGTTAGTAAATTCAGAGGAAGGTCCTTCGGGACCCGTAGCTGTGGCAGGCTGAATCTTCAGTCCACCAATAGAGTCATTCCTGAAGGAGGAGACGAATGAGCCAAGGACGGGCCATATGTTAGAATTGAGGCCGGCGACATCCTCGGTCTGTTCCTCAGTTTCCAAGAGAAGGAGATGGTCGCAAAAAGTCTCCACGATGGATAATGATATGACGAGGGGAGGATAAAGATACGTTGCAGGCTGCAGGTCCACGCTAAAGCCCCATTCTGGGGTAGATGGAATTAGACGATACGATTCAGCTTTCACGCCATACGGGCCAAAAGGGAGCGGTGTTTGTGTCTTCGAATCCGGAAGAAAGTCGTGGATGGGAGAGAAGAGTGAAAGGAGTAAGGAAGAAGAGAGGGAGGAGAGGCCAGTTGGGTCCATTAAGAGGATCATGGCGTTATTCTCGACGCCCAGGTGGGAGACGGCACGGAGCAGGGCCACGTCTACATCTAGAGATATTTCATCAGATTCGTCGATAGGAACCTGTAAAGACCAGGGGTGGAGAGAGATATCCAGATCCAGGTCCAAAGCGGGACGGAGAAAAATAAAGGCAGCCTGTAATTCTCGTCTAACAAAAGCGAGCGATGATTCTGGAGAGAGGACTATAAGATGAGATATCTTGGATTGGTTATACGTTCCGGGGAGTTGCACAACATCTGGAGGGTTCAAGAAAGGTTTGAGCAAATCTGGTATCTGGTCGACAGTTTCAGGAAGCACAGGCAGTATCGCGGTGATGGTTCGAGGTAAAACTGGCACAACCGTTCCGAAATTCGGAATAAAGGTCAGATTTTGGGTGATAGTGGGTGCCTCGGGCGAGGTAGAAGGCCCAGCTGATTCTGCATAACTGGAGAGCAAAGCAGACAAGTCAATGCCGTAAAACCAAAAGCAGAGAAACAGAAAAAGTGAGGAATACACGAAAGCGCCAGGGTGCCTGTTTCGAAACATAATATGATGGAAATTGTCAAAAGAAAATGGAAGCTAATAATATACCACGTGCTTCTTGCGGAGTGCCACAACTTTGTCCACGACTTTTCCAACCAACTACCACCACCATGGCAGTTCTCTCCTTGCCCCTCACATTTACAAATTCTTTTTGGACCCAGGACTATCGTAGAGGCCTTCAGGTTCTCTATGATAAGCTAGAGCAGGTTTGGACCCTTCATTTGACCAGCTTTTCATTTTGTAACAATATGTAGGGTGTCGCCGAGAACGAAGAAATCGTGTCGTTTGTCAGGGTACGTATCCCCCGACTATCCCTTTTTTTCCTTTGCAGGACGTATCTAACAAATCTGCAGGCTAGAGCGGCCGCAGAGCGCAACATTGCCGAAAGTCTCATAGCTCCATTACCAACTGGCAAGCGAGGTGTGTGCCTTACTAGTTTCTTGTTTTCTCTCATTTTTGCTCATGGAATTTGGTGATTAGGATTGGGCTTCGAGGCAGATGACGGAGCCTCTCTTCTCATGGCTTTCCGGGGTCTCCAGGTCGAGTCGTCAACTCAAGGACAAGCGCACTCCAATATTGCAAAGGAACTGACCACCCTTGTCGCTGACCCCTTCCAAGATTGGGCATCTGGTTACAAGGTTTGTGGGACATTCCGATTCTTTTATTTACTGCGTCCGACTAGTTTGTTTGTCACAGGACCGACTGAAACAAAGCAAAGCACGCCTTTTGGATGATTGGCTTCCCACATATGAGCAAGCTGACACAGGTGTAGCGACCCTTAAACAACAGTATCTTGCCAAAGTGCGCAAAGCAGACGAGGCTGAGGACGAGTAGGTCAATAACGTGTGTTCACATTGCAATTCATTGAAATTACACCATTTAGTGCGAAATTCGCTCCAACAGGCAACCCTCCCACCTCGGATAAATTCACAAACTCCCCTCGCTTACGCCCAGCTGACCGTGCTCCAACTCAGCGCACTGCCAGCGTGTCTGAGCGTATCGCCCAGCGCTTGAAAGAGATTCAAAAACGGAGCATTGACACACTAGCTCAGGTAACTGCACCTGAGGACGCGGAAGCCTCTACACCTCCTGAACTAGGGTTAGATCAGCAGGAAAAGCCCTTACCAAAGGTTGACAAGGGCAAAGGAAAGGAGGTCGATACTGTTACCGAAAATGTGATGGTTGATTCGCCTACATTGACTCCAACTCCCCCTCCGAAAGACGCTTCTCCACCTCAAACCACTATTGTTCTTGCCGATCTTTCTTTTACGCCACTTGCAGTCGCCGAGCTGCTTACAAAGGCTTCGACTGAACTTCCCCTTCGACCCGTCCGTTTCCCACTTTTAGGAGAATATCAGGATGCTTTTACTGGTGACGAGATTGTCGCTTGGTTGAAAGTCAATGTCGCTGGACTTGGTGGGAATTTGGACAAAGCTGAGGAAATGGCAAGGGACTTGACAGAACGCGAAGGGCTGTTAAGGAGGTTAGGCGAATTGGGGAATTCTTTCGAAGATTCAGAAGAAGCATTTTATCAGTTCCGACCCAAGGCGTTCCAAATCGAAAAACTTGACCCCTCCGCACCTCAGGCAGACAACCTTATGAAGCGGACTGGCACACTTTACTCATTTGTCAGCAAAGCCCTCAATACCAACAGCAACTCTTCTGAACCGACCTACATCCGGGCGCGACAGGAAGCCAATGAAGCGGACAACGCCTACCGTGTTGCTGTCCGCAGACTCGACAGGCACCGCCTTGTGTTAGAAGAACGTATTGAGGAAGCTCTTAAAGTACTTCAACGTTGGGAAGTCGAACGACTTCGAGCTGTGAAGACTGTCCTCTTACAATATCATGGAACACTTTCCAACCTTCCGAAATCGCTCGAGCCGAGCATGGAGCGGAGTACGACGCTCCTGTCGGCCTTCCAGCCAGACCAAGATCTTGTTGCATTGGTTGAACGTTATCGAACAGGCCCATTCAGACCTAATCCTCATGTTTATGAAAGCGTTTCTCACGAAGAGTTGGATGCTGTCTTCGGCATCGATTTGAGGAAGTGGTCAGAAGGTAGATGGTTTGCCAGTTTCTCGGCGATGCAGAGTGATGAAGAAGAAAAGAAGCAGATGCCTAAGAAAGATCTTGTCCCCCCTGTGCTGACTGCCATGCTTGCCGGTCTTGAAAACGCTTATACAAAGTCCGAAAACGACTCCGAGAAGCGTAAGGCATGGATTTATGAAGTACCTCTCGGGGTTGTTCACCAACTACGGGAAAGCTTGAACAGCATCCCAGTAGGGCAACCCTATCCGCCTGGTCTCTTTGCCACATTTGACGCCCCAGTCATTGCTGCTTGCATCAAACTCTGGGCTTTGGAACTCAGCCCGCCTTTAGGCATGTACGAGGGTTGGGACGAATTCAGGAAGTTGTACCAGGCGAGGAAGAATGATGGCGATACAGCCTCCGGAGACGACCTGGAGAGAGAACATCTCGAGAAAGTTGCTAGTACTCTGCAGAGGTTGCCAAGAGTACATTTGTATGTTCTTGATGCAATTCTGACTCACTTGAAGCGGTAAGCACTGTTTATTTTTCAATGAAGATAGGACGCGCTAATTTCTTTCGTCAGTTTGGTGGCCACGACGAAAGTGGAAGAGACTGACGAGGTCTATTTCACTAAGCTGAGTCTTTCCATGGGACGACGTGAGTTTCTTTATCTCTCCAGACCTGTACCCCGGATATCATATTTCCACTAGGTTTCCTTCGGCCCAAAGTTGAAACAGAAATCTCGATTCAGGATCGCCATCCTGCTTGTGAGTAAATCCTTGCTCGTATTATCCTCTAATATGATCTTCTGTTACTTGTAGCTTTCGTGATAGACCTCCTCAAACACTATGATACGATTTTACCACCGACTATTGAGCGTAAGAAACGTGAATCGGAGAGGAAGTTACCCATTCGGAAAAGGACCGCACCCACAGATATGCGTCTGAGTAGAAGCAAAATTTCCTTCGGAGCTGATACTGCTCAGCTGCTAGCCGCTCAACAGGTTGCCCAGAACCCATCGTTAGCTAATAAAAGTGTCAAGTCTCCAGAGTTGCCATCATTGCCACTACAAGCCTCCCCGACAGTCGCACTTGCCAGGGTGCCCAGCCCTGCTTCCAGTCTCCCAGTACCGCCGCCTCCGCCCCCATCGATCCTCAACCAGTTAAGGACCCCTCTACCCCCACCTCCAATTGGTCAGATCATTCCACCTCCTCCGCGAACATCGGCTAGTCCCGCCCCCCCACCCCCATCACTTTCCGGGGCTGCTCCTGCAAGGCCCGCCTTTAAAGAGCCACCTCCGGAGTTCGATGTCTTACCAACCAGACCCTCATTCAAAGAACCCCCTCCTGAACTAGACGACCTTCCTCCTCGTCCTTCGTTCGTTGATCCTCCTCCAGAGGACAGCGATGAGCTGGGTTCATCGACAACATCGTCCAACCAGGTGACACCTTCAACCAACGTTATCCCACCCACTCCGAAGAAGTCAACGAGCAAGGTTACCTCTCGCAGCTCGACTCCTTCTAATGCTGGATCGGAAGACGTTGTACTTGGAACAACTAAACCCAGCATCTCTCGTGCTGGCTCGGGTCAGACGACTTCGGGAATTCGAGGACCTAGAATGACACGTGGTGTTCGACCTCAGTCCAGCAATGTGCAGAGTTTGGTCCAAAATTTGAATAGGAATAGTGTGACTGGAAGTCCTACTCCTACTTTGCCTACGAGTCCAAAGGCAAATAGGTTCTCAGGGACCGGAAGCAATAGCTCAACTCGTGTGGGGAGCCCAGTCAGAAGGCCTTCGAGTATCGTTGGTAGGAATGCGACGTCGTTTTCGAGGAGAACAATGGCAAGTGACGCAGAGGATGATGTGGTGGATAGGAAATGAGAATTGATTTTGTTTTTCCGGACGATTTCGATCTCGAGCTGGAATATATATGTATGCTGTTATGTTATTATCTAACTACCTCTGTATGCAAATGAATGTTGAAGCCGAAATAGGTATCTTGGATATACTTAGTCAATCCTCGAATATGGCAGCATCTAGAGCCGGCACGTAGGATGAGGCCATAACTGCAAAACTTAAGTAACAACGCGGTAATAAGGAGAGTTCGGTCACCGACTTCTTTGCCACGGCAGGTGCGTTACATGATGCTCTTCATGAAGTGAGTCTCCTACAGACGACTCGGATTTGCCCCATTTTACTTCCCTCTTCGAGCTGTCCCTCGAGACCGGGTTCAAGCCGTTTCTGCCTCCGCTCTCCTGAAAGCTATTGTCGCTCGGTGGTGGTTACGGAGATAAGTATACGATTCACCAAATCTCCACTAACCAATCGCCTCAAGAACTTTTTTCCTTGATTACCCTCAAGGAATGGGTAAGCGACTTCAAATCCTTATCAAACCCTATGATGTCCGAGTCCACGCACTCACGTAGCCCAGCGAAGAATCTTAGAAACGAAACATCCAAAGCGACTATATGAAAAATACCACCGATGATCAACTTGAATGATGGCATGTTACTCAATCAATGCCTGAATATAGATTTTGTATTCAAAGGCAGTGGAACCGAATCCACTTTGTGGTGGTGTAGTTTTCGCAACCCAGGCCGATAATGAATTCTGTTGTCTGTAAGTATAAAACATATTAAGCTCGTGGACCCCGAAGAGAAGTAAGCGCCTAGCCGAGAATGGGGATTCGGGGGAATTATACCCGCTTTCGGCATTCAAGCGGTGCGCATCTCATAAGCATCCGAGACGAACATTGCTGCGGGTTGAACATCGCGCCTGCTGTGGACTTACCTCAAGCTCAAGCTCAAGTGTCGCTATGCTAAAATGGCTTTCCGTGTTCTCGCACAGGAATGTCACCAATGATAGTGACGATGAGAAGCCCCAGTCATCTTCCCATTCCAACCGCTTCGGTGACAAACAAACAAGAGCCTCCAACGGGACAACTTTGCCCACCTCGAGCTCATCCACAGCCGTAGAGAACCTTGTTCTCCCTCTCCCTGTCACACAACGCGGCTCGACATTGACTCAGGACCGTCGAATTCGACAAAAACCACGATTTGGCTGGAGGGTATACTGGATACAGTTCAAGAGGCGTATCGGAACGGGCACCGAGCCATCCAGCAGTTCCGCCGTCGGAGAAAGTGCAACGGAAGGTTCATATTCACGCAGGCTAGCCGAACATCTAGGTGGTGATCACGTTGATGAAGTTGTCGTTGACCGTGCATGGGCGGAGGAGATACGGACATCCACTACGCCCCATTCCGAGTGCGGAATTACGCCTGAAAAGACTCCTAGTCAACAGCACGACCAGACATCCAATGATGGAACTAGTGTCATCTCCAGTCGTCTACGGAAATCGCTCGCCATAATTCGGTGGCAGACCTGGCCATTTATCATGAAAGTCTTCAGCTCAAGGTTTCCAGACGAAAAGACTGAACGGCATTACGCACAGGTGTCTTTCTACGCAACTTCCATCATCTCGTATCACTCACCTAACCTGCTAGGAAATTTGGTTTTTGAAGAAGTCTCTAGCACTATGGGCGTCTTTGTGGTTAATTGTCAACTGGGTATTAGGTTGCCTCTTTGTTCCAAATTACCAGTTTTTTCTTTTGGATAAAATTTTTTACTTCGCTGTAAGTTTATTTACTTTGCTACCCGGTTTCTGTCACGCACTTACGTGTTGATTAGGTTGCACCGCTTCTGAGCATACCCGTTGTGTATGTCCTCGCGTAGAATGCAAGGTTTTGCTTCTCATTACAAACGATGTAGATTCATGATCATGTATGACTGGCCGAGAGATCGCCCATATATCTACCAGATCATACTTGTGCTATCAGTGTGGTGTTGGTGAGTGCATTCGATTTCCGTGTATCTTGAGTTTTAACAATTGTAATCTTGTCTGATCTAGGCCGTTCTACCAAATCATATTCATGTATGTCAGATTGCAACGGTTGGATAGTTTTTGACTTGTTTCCGAAAGGCTTGTATGCGGTTACTACAGCCAATCTCCACGTTGCGGGGGTCGTGATTTCCTGCCAACATTTCACTACACCTCAGTAGGTTTTTTCCAGGGGATTATTTTCCTGACTTAATAACACATCATAGGCGCTTCAAACGATAGGTCTCTTCGGTTTGATGCTCAACCGGTTCTCAGCAGTCATTGGCGCTCTTAGCTTCTTTCTTTTGTATGATTCTGATCGTCCCTGCTTCTACCTGACGTTTATTCCGATGTCCCGACAGCACCTCTATTACAATGATTCCTCTGAGCAGGGCTTGGGGTCGTTTGCTGATCAACTTCTTCGTCTTTCACACAGGTGAGTCCTGCATCAGCATGCATATGTGACGAAAGTTGACATTCTTTGTGTTAGTCTTAATTTACCTACATTACATGCGAGAAAGCGTGAGTAGTGGACACGTCTACATATCCTTGATTCGACTGAATGAAACTCAAGTCTGAGCGGCGCCTTTACACCCTTAGGGATCAACTGAAGATCCAATTCAAGGTATAATAAATCATTTTTCCTTCCTTGGTTATATGTCGATCGCATGTGTCATTTTCAGGCTACCCAAAAAGCCCAAATCAATGAGCGAAAAGCTGCCGAGTCGAAAAGGAGGCTCACTTCGTAAGTTTTCGCCGAACTTCTGTGTCCCAAAATAACTAATGATTGACTCTTCTGCAGATATGTCTTCCATGATAAGTTGCTGACTTACTGGCATTTTTTATCGCCGCCTTACCTTGTTTCCTGATATCTACAGGTCCGTGTTCCGTTAAACACAGCCTGTAAGCAATCATTTTCCTTGCTGGTTGTTCCAAAATTAAGCTCGTGACACCGTCTGTACAGTGCTGGCCGTTCAGAACATGGAAGCATCAGGGGTCATCGTGAAGGACCAAGAAATTGAATTCAGTGCCCTTTGTGGAAGTCTCAGTTTGATGTCGAAAGGTGTGTGGATCTACAACACTCAACATTGCTGGATCCCTTAAACAAAGGTTCATTGATACAGTGTTGAATGATGTGCTCGACTTGTGAGCCATTTATACCACCCAAAACTAATTTCGCTAACCACTTTTTGCTAGCAATCGAATGGATAGCGGCAGGTTTGAATTTGCCTCAAGGGTTTGTAGCTCCTTTCTATATAATTTATTATTCACTTACTTTCATATGTTTCAGCAATATGCCTTCCACCAAGTCATACGATCTCTTTTCATCCCCTTACGAATGGCAACGGATGCAAGAGAATTGACACTCGTCACTGATCTTGACCGTAGCATAGACATTGTATGTCTATGTTTTTTCCGTTTCTGTCTTTAATCTAGACTCAACGTCATTGAACCAGATTGCACGAAAAGTAGCATACGAAGCCCTCGGTGAAAATAAAGAGACGATCAGGGAACACATTAAGAATTACCCTGACTTCGATGGTGTGGTTGTTGGTGACGAAACCAGATTAAGACAGATTATTACGAATCTTGCTAGGTATATTTCTGGCTACTTCTCTCGTTGGAAGCTGTTGACCGTAGTCTTTCGTAGTAATGCCTGCAAATTTACGCCATCGGGTGGAAAGTTGATCATCAAGACACGCCTCGTTCTTCCGAACGTGCCCGACTTCACAGATCCTCTTGACATCGAAACAGCCAAGATTCCCAGAATCGAAAAGCCGGACATTCACGAAAACAATGATATTGATGATGATGACAGATCGCCATACCACGCCACCTCCCACCAAAGTCGCGACTTTGCTCATGACGACAACTCCGTTCATGGTCCAGCTTTCGAAGAAGACAATGATAGGGTTATGCAACCATTGTCGACGGACCATTTGACTGAACATAACATGCAACATGCCACATCTCCATTGGAGTACATCATCGTGAGGATTGAGGTTACTGACACAGGGTGCGGGATCAAACGGGAGGACATGGTACAATCCAAGTTATTTTGTAAGTATTCTGACTGGATGTTGGTTGAACATTTTTAGACGATATCCCTTTTTTTTGCAGCCGCCTTTAACCAGACTGAGATGGGCCGTCAGCAAGGAGGAAAAGGTACGGGCCTTGGGCTCGCGCTCGTTCGACAGATCGTCAAGTTGAGCGGTGGACGGCTGGGCGTGCGTTCTAGAATTGGGGAGGGGTCGACGTTCTGGGTTGAACTACCACTTAGAGTAAGGATGGACCCTGGTCATACCGACAGTCTGCAGGACATGGACCGAGTTACCAGCACGCACACTGGAGTGGGCCATTCGGCTGGCGATAGAGGAATGTCCGAGGCTGCGATGCAGGGAATCATGGAGCAGGGTGGACTTTTTGAGATAACGCTGAGAACACCAGACTGTGGTGCTACCCTGCGATCGTCTGCCAAGCTGCTCGCTGATCCAATGGCCCAAGCTGCACTGGAGCTGTCTCACGCTCAAATTGCGTCAACTTCCGCCCAATGTCCGTTACCTTCACCTTCACCAACACATTTTTCGTCGAAGCTAGGTGAAACATCTGGGAGGTCACCAAGCTTTTTTGGTTCGGGGGCTAATTCACACACAGAATCCCTAGAGTCGTCTGTTTTGCAACAGTCAGTGGGCGCGCTCTGTCCAACAGTGTTACCGAGTTCAGATACGGTGTCGTCAACAAAGGATTCGATGGATGACAGGTCTGCCAGATTGAGGAAATTCGACAGCAGCTTCACACGAGGAAGTCCTGAGGCTTCGTTTACCACACTGAACATCATGCCTGGTTTACCTGTCCTTGTTGTGGATGATGACCTTATCACACGAATGATGATGAAGCGTGTTCTTACTCGATTGGGGTGTCAAGTTACATGTGCTGAGAACGGGGAGATGGCTCTTGAACTGATGGTCGGACGCACTCCACTGCTGGACCAAGCGAAGAGTGTGGCGGAGGAAACGCTACCGGAGCCGCCACCTGAGCTCTGTGAGGAAGGGAAATTCGCCGTGGTGTTTTTGGACAATCAAATGCCAGTGATGAGCGGATTGAAGATGGTTGAGATCTTGCGGAAATTGAACAGGCATGACTTTGTAGTGGGTATAACAGGGAACGCACTGCTATCGGGTATGTCGTCTCTCGTCTTTTTGGGTTGTAAAATACTGAGATTGGAAAATAGATCAAAATGAATATTATGCGGCAGGTGTTGATCGGTAAGTCATCCAGATAAAATCACTTGTACGATCAGGTTTTTAAAAATGTGATTTTTTTAAGGATATTGACGAAACCAGTCCTGGAGAGGTACTTGAGGGAGACCCTCGTTGAGGCGGACGAACGGCACAAATCCAGACTGACGCTCGAGGTTGGCATGCCTGGACCAGGAATCACACCACAGTCATAGGTCTTTTTTTATTTATCTCTATCATATATTGTAGCCTACATACATCATCTCATTATTGAACGGCATAACCTGCATCCGCATTTTTGACATTTTATTTAGGGTTCTCTTGTCACTACAGATATCGTTATCCAAGCAGATTACGTGCAATACTTGGGACTCTATGTATTACACTGTTTTTCACAACCAGTTACAGTAATTATTCCTTTTGCCTGGACCACAACTTCGCCCTTCTTCCGCCGAATTCGTGGATTCAGCAAGTTGTATATCAAACTTTGCCACTCACTCCCATCTACTCAACCCCCTGATACCCTTGTCGCTTTCACTTCTGCCGCTCACGTAGCGCATAAACCGGCCCTCGATTGACTCTCGTCAATATGACTTCTTCCATTTCAACTTGATCATATCAATATTTATGGGCCACGGAGTATTCGCGATGGAGAACCACATCGTAAGTACAGAACTTGTGATCCACATTGCAGCACTGATTGGATGAACAGAAAGAGGATTTCGAACTTTTGCGTCCTTCCCACAAGGCCGACTGTAGAACTGTTCTTGGAGAGCAGGTTTTGAAACGTGAAGAGTGCATGGAACTCGTGTCAAGATACTCACTGCACGACATCACGGAATGGGCTAACGTTCGCTCGCTTGTCACAGCAATGTGTTCTGGCTGACTGGCCAAGCCGGTTCTGGCAAAACCACGATTGCTAACCAAACATTTCGGCAACGTTGGCCAGCAGACCATCTTGGGTGGCAACTTTCTCTGCTCGCGGTAATTCGAAGAAACACGGGATGTGACTCGTATCGTTCCGTAAATGCAGGTGCCTTGCAGAATGCCCAAAATTTCGATGAAGTCCATCATGACGTCCTCACCCAGTTGAGAGATCTCCTTGTTGGACCTTGGCATCAGACCAAACGCAATGCACAATTACTACCATAATACCTCATCGTTGTCGACGCTCTCGACGAAATCAAGGACGGTGGAGGGTCAGCATTTCTGCAGGAACTACTCACAGTTAATTGATGACTACGACCTGAGAGGTTTCCTTGTGACAAGCCGACCAAATACTGCAGCGTTCTGCTCTGCGAGTCCTTTACATCCGAGGCCGTACCAAGACGTGCCGACGAGGAGGCAGAGTCGGACATCAAGTCTTCGTCACCGAAACTCATCGGCGGTCTTAGAGTTGCATCATTTTGATCTCTAGAAATGTTGTCATTCTTGGGACTAATTATTTGTTACAATTGTTACAATGGATAAATCCATCTACGTCTAAAAGACTAAGGGTGCCTAAAAAGGAAGCCTCGATGGACAAACTAACTTGTAAGGGTGCTAGGTCAGATGCATAATGCATTAAAAAAACCCACGTGGGGAAAAAGCTACTGCCTGCGGTTAGAAGGGTATGTACGCGAAGAGTAGGAGTGTGGTGCAGGTTCGTGCCGAAGGCAGCTGAGAGTTTCCCACGGCTCACTTCTCCAATTCCGCCAGCTTGAGCTAAGCTCGAAGGCGCGTCCCTTCGTAGCTTTCATGAATTTTTGCGGGCTCAATTTGCTCCGTGTTCTGTGCCGAGCTACCGCTCAGTCCCCACCCAACTGATGTAGTCGAAGCTGAAGCCTGGAGTGGCCCCTGGAGTGTAAGTAATGGCATGTCATGAACATATATATTGAAGCCTTGAGGCTATACAATGTATAAGTACGCCGCAGATGAACCGAGTAGGAATATATAAAGGTGAGGAGAAGTCATCCTGATTGCATTGCACCATGTCCTTGCAATACGTCGTGCTCGTGCTTTCGCTTTTCAAACATGCCGCCGATGCACTGCCAATTGTTCTCTCGAGTAGAGCTGAGCCGGGGACAGACGATTCTCCTACCAAACGATCACTTTACAAAATCGTATGGAGCTGCGTCTTGACGACAATAATCTGTGCGTGGGTGTCAGTCCACCCAAATGTTCCTCCATCGGGGTACTTGAGGGGATTGCGGCGGCGGATGGCGATGATGATCTGGACGATCATAGCTCCTGAACTTATACTGGCTTGGGCGGTCAGGCAGTGGTTTGCTGCTTGGGAAATCAGGGATAGCGTGAACGGTTTAGAGGAAGGTTGGCTCACCTGGCTCAAGCAAGCCATCCAAGGCTGGTTTAGACGAGGAACCTCACCAGGTGAGAGATTCAAGTTGATTGCAAGCTCATGATGCAGACTGAAATTGAACCAGTGCCGAACACCGACTCGATCAATTGGACTATGGCGCATGGCCACCTCGTTGTGATGGGTGGGATCAGCACTGTCGATCCATCGGTTGAACTTAAAAATCAGATGGATCCTCGTAGTCCAGTCCTTACATTTGACCGATACACCAAGACTGGGGACCGGAAGGTACAAACCAGTGACGGGGACACCCAGGATACCAAGACGGAAAGGGAAAGGCTAAAACAGAAGTTGCGCAAAATCAGTGAAGAGGACATCAAGGATCGATCGAAAGGCGACATTCTCTCCAAGTCGATTGCGATATTGCAGACAACATGGTTCATCTTTCAATGCGTTGCACGAGGCCAACAAAAGCTCACTCTGACGGAACTGGAACTCGTTACGTTGGCACTTGCAAGCTTGAATGCCATTACGTACGTGTTTTGGTGGCACAAGCCTCTGGGTGTCCAGGTGCCGATCAGAATCTACTTCGAAACTGAAGCAGTGGAAAAGGTCGATGTTGAAGACGCCGACGCAGACCCAGGGATCACCGCATCTTACGTCCTTTTGAAATTCGGCAGAATTGTTGTAGATTTCGTCGTTCAGATCCCGGATATATTCCGAGGTATCAGCAGTTTCTTGGATTTTTTTTTGGTTTTTTTTTTTGCCCCCCTCCTAGTCCTGGTTGTCTTCGTCCTTCTCTTTCTGCCTCTGCCATTTTCACTTGGCAATGTCATCTTACTGAACATTCTCAAAACGAAACCTGTCACACAACAAGAACGAATCGACTCCAAACTCATCGCTGCTCAAATTGTACTCGCCCTTCGCCAACTTCGCTACAAATTTACATCGTTCATTGCCCGTATTGCTGAGAAGCGGTTACGGGAGTTTCTTGATAATGACGATC
>Ga0307517_10006465_pt1 | contig 17338 bp, 13 predicted proteins | sample 23_EM_MG_FD_194515 | JGI IMG/M metagenome (GOLD analysis project Ga0307517, IMG submission 194515) | Populus trichocarpa ectomycorrhiza microbial communities from riparian zone in the Pacific Northwest, United States - 23_EM | ecosystem: Host-associated > Plants > Roots > Unclassified | place...
ATAATAGCATATTGGAATGAAATTTAATGGCATCACTACCAGAAAATTTAAAAAAAATTATCTGAATGTTTTAATTGCCTAATTAATATCTAATTATTAAAATGTATAACAAAGAAAGAAATATTTTATGACGTACGCTTGCATTTTTTTTAATTCATTCAACTAACCCATATTTTCTAAATATATCTTCTTCTTCTTCTTCTTCTTCAATTCTTCTTCTTCTTCTTCTTCTGTCAAGTTTCAACGTCAACTATGTATTTGGATGTGACATTATTAAATACTTTTCATTCATAAAATGATATTTTATGTTCACACAAGACATATTTAGTTTAGAGAAATAATAAAAAATAGATAAATAATGTCAATTAACTCATATGTTGTTTATTCTTCTTAAATATAAATAAACATGGAACAATAAAAAGAGTTGCTTCCTCCAAGTTCTCCGGAGATAGTGGTTTATAATGAAACCCCTCATAAAACTAGCAAAATTTAAATTTTAGACCCAAAACTAGTAGAATTTAAGTTATAACCCCCATAAAAAACGATTTCTAGTTTTAGCCCCCTAAAAATAATTCCTGACTCCGCCCCTTGTTATTGAGTTCATCTATGACAGATGGGTTAAATTAACAAATTTAGAGAATATAAAGACTATTTAAACAAACAAAAAAAGGGGACATTCTAGTAGGATTTCGTTTTCAACAATATCCAATTTGACATTTCATGATAAGGAAAATAGGTTTAAGGACCTAATTGGCTATCTATGGGATTCATGGGGTCGAAAAAAATGAAAAAATAAATATAAAAAGTAATTAAAATCCGCAATTAACTAGAAAAATTATTAAAATAAAAAATATTTATGGATCTAATTTAAAAGTATTCTTAATCTTGGTTGGGTATTGCAAATCAAACTGTTATAAAATTAGGTTTATAGAATTTCTTAACTAAATTTAAACCCGGTTTAATAATTTAATAAAAAATTATAGCTATTTTTATATAACTATGTATTTAGCATTTCCAAGTTACTTTATGAATTTTATCTTTAGGTATCATAATGCTGGTATGTATATGTCGCATGGTACGTATATACACCCTTCTGTCCTGTGATTTAAAATCCCAACAATCGAAAAGGGGGGGTAGCACGTCGGCATGTCAAGAACGTGCCAAGTGGCGAAAATCCATACGTGGCGAGATAACAACTAATCAATCACACAGTGCAAATCCAACTCGCAATGAATCAAGACACACTCGACGTCCATATTCACCAATCTTGTTGAATTCTCTCATTTTATAGGAGTGATCCCCGCCGGCTCTCACCTTGACCTGTCTCTCCGGTATCCGTAGAGGAAAAGGCAGTGGAAGACACTTTAGCACTGAGAAATCTTCTGCTTCCATTCTGAATAAAAGCCCAGTTGTTTATTTATAAAGAAAGTTACTTTTTAAAGTTCAAGGAGAGATAACATTAAGAATGAGCAGTCAAAGAAACGGATCAGAAGCAGCTCCATATCATGTCCTTCATAAACTTCCTCCTGGTGATAGTCCTTATGTTAGAGCCAAGCATGTTCAGGTACATGGATAACGATGACTTAGAGTGATTGATGCACACTATTTTCTTCCACTTCTTGATATCCATTTATGTTTTTTTTAGGCTTTTCGCTTTTCTTTTGGAGAGTTGGGTTTTTTTTTTGTTTCCATTGAAAATAGTCATTTTCCTGGAAAGTTTTAGGTTTTGATCAAGGGTGTTATGTTGCACCCTTTTATCATATTAAAAATAAATAAATAAATAAAGCAAGAGTGGAATTTTGATCATTTAATGGGGTCTCATTACACTGAATCAGTACTGGTGGAGTGATCTGGACCTTGATCATGGCATGAAGATACAATCTCTGGTTTCTATTTTTGGATCCAAAAATAAACTGAAAGAAGATGGGGTTTTTCTATTTTTGGATTTATGTTTGTTTCTTAATTTGGAAGTATATCAGTAGTTTTTATTATTGTTGTTGTCAGTATTTCAAAGGCGGTCTAATCATTGGATAATAAAATATTGATAAGATTAAATAGATAATAATCCTTGGATAATCTTGAAAACCATTAATTTTTATTTTTTTATAATGTTATTTGAACTAATGTAAACTAACTTAATCTGGATCTAAATACCTTCCAATCCAGGAATTAATCTATTTCTGAATTTGTTTTCTGCTGGGTTTATGTTGCTAGTTGCTAAATTAAGAAACTTTATGTGTTTGCAATTAGTATAAGGTCTTCCAGTAATATTTCTTATAAAAGGTAATTTTGTAGCTGTGAGGGCCTTCTAGATGCGTTTCAAGCTATTAAATTTTCTTCCTTTTGTGTTCCCTTGGAGTCTCCGTCGATTGTTTCATTTGTCAGTTCGACTTTAAGGTGCTCTGTCTTGTCGTCTTAAAACTTGTGTCGTGTCTTCTCTATGTATGCGCAGCTAGTTGAGAAGGATCCTGGAGCAGCAATAGCTTTGTTTTGGAAGGCGATAAATGCTGGAGATAGAGTGGATAGTGCTCTCAAAGACATGGCAGTGGTTATGAAACAGCAAGACAGGGCAGAGGAGGCAATTGAAGCTATAAAGGCTTTTAGAGATCGCTGTTCAAAGCAAGCCCAAGAATCTCTAGATAATGTCCTCATTGACTTGTACAAGGTAGCTATATAGCTCGACAATTTGATTAGAATATTCATGTTCTTTTTGAAGAAGTTTTATGAGAAGGGATTGCCTGCTTGCGTCATTTATCCTGTCCTGTTACAATGTTTTGATGATAAAATGATATCTATGATATATTTCGCAGAAATGTGGAAAAATTGAGGAGCAGATAGAGCTATTGAAACAGAAGCTCCGGATGATTCACCAAGGAGAGGCCTTCAATGGGAAGGCTACCAAGACTGCACGCTCTCATGGAAGAAAGTTCCAGGTTACTGTCAAACAAGAGACTTCTCGGATACTGGTATCATATTTCTCTAATCCTCTCTGCTGCTTTTGATATTGTGCTTTCAAGTTTCTGTGTGGACTGTATTTTATGTTTTCTCTGTTGTGTCGGGGTAGAGTTGCCATCTAAGTCAGCTGATTTTACAAACATTTGATGCAGGGAAACTTGGGTTGGGCATACATGCAGAAAGGAAACTATTTGGCAGCGGAAGTTGTATACCGCAAAGCTCAGTCTATTGACCCAGATGCCAACAAGGCCTGCAACTTGGGCTTATGCTTAATCAAGCAAACACGATATGCTGAGGCACAAGCAGTCCTCGATGACATATTCCGGGGTAAGCTTTTAGGATCTGATGAGCCAAAATCAAGAAACCGTGCCCAGGAGCTGCTCTGTGAACTAGAGACAAGCCAATCCTCTTCGATGTTCTCGGAACCATCAGGATCAAGCTTAGAGGATGTTTTTGTGGAGGGCCTTGATCAGTTGACGAGTCAATGGACTCCATACAGATCGAGGAGACTGCCCATATTTGAAGAGATCTCATCATTTAGAGATCAGTTAGCTTGTTGACTACATGTTTTTAGATAGTCTTCAATTTTTTGACCGTGAGTTCGTGTATAATTGTTGTGAGATAGATATAAACTGGGAGTGAGTTAATGTAACAAAATGAACACTTGAATGTGTTCCATATAACCACAGTACAATGTGTATATGTCTTGTGTTCTATAAAACCAAACGCCAACACCAGTTACTCTCTTGGTGTTGTATCAAGTCTTTTCTGCGGATACTTCCACAAGGTCCAAGAGTCAACTCCTCGCTGTGGATTCGGAAGTCAGTGTAATTTTTGGTCTATAACAAGACCACATCAACTTCACGTATCCATGCTGTTCTATTTTAGGTTCTCTGCTTTCTAAATTCTGATACAGATGGTCATGAATAGTTTAAAATCAATGGATAGACTTAAGGGGAAACAAGGAAGATACAAAAATAACATTGCAAAGGACGATCTAAATTGCTGGGATTCAATATTCATCACAAATTAAACAAATTTTAATACCATGCAGGAGAAGAAAATTATCTACTCGGGAGTTCATATAACCTATACAAACAAATTCAAAACAAAAACCTCTCGCATCCTAAACAAAGCTAACAGAAAGCGAATGCAGTAAGACATAAATGACCATGTAGAGAGAGATCTCGTGGACAAATCGTCAGAATCAATTTAGCAAAGACAATCCAGTAATCTTGGCAGCAAGAGAAGCATCCAGTGGAATCCAGGAGAAATTAACAATTGAAGCCATGGCACACGGATAACACTATGATGAGAATCAAGGCAATGATAATACCCAAAACAATCAATTTCATCTTCATATTCTGAATCCACATCTTTCTTCTCATCTTAGTTCCCTGTTGTCGGAAATCTTGTGCCTGTAACACCACATAAATTTGAATATACCATGCCCTAATAACAAGACAAGACATAAGAGAGGAGAGATAACCGGAGAGATGGAAAGAAACAGATATGAATCCAACCAGAACAATTCCCATCTAATTACTAGACTTCCCTTGATTTATGCACTCTTCAAAACCATAGAAGTCATGTCAAATACGTTCCAACGTTATTCAATGGCAGTTTGAAGGAAGGCAACCCCCTAATCCAAACCCAAGAGTAGAAGTGTGACAGTACGCAATAAATCTATATGCAATTTATGCTGGACTAACCTGTGAGCGAAGGTTCTCAGTTTTATCCACCAGCAGCTCAATCTTCTCTCCACGATCAAGAACCTGCACAAAAAATAATTGCCTCAAAAATTTGATTGCATGGTGTTTCTGAAAATAGCACTCTTCATGATCAATATGCAAAATATCATTGCCTTTCAGCTTTTATATCATTACTTTGTAACATGCATCCAATAGTATTTTAATCTCCAAATTACACTGGTAAGATAATCGCAAGAAAACCAATAACTGCTCTATACCTTCTCAATGTTTTCCATCATAACACCCTTAACTTCAGAAACCTGAGCCTTAACTTTTGCAAGCTTGCTGATCTCTTCAGGATGATCCACACAATACTGCATGTGCTCCTTCAACTTGGACCTAAAATAAAGACCAATTAGCAGAGAAGTTTGAAAAGAAATAAAAATGCGCAAGTGTAGGAGATTAGACATGTTTATAATACCCAAACTCTCTGTTCAGGCTATTGGCAACAGCCGTTGCTGCTTTTCCTCCACCATATCTTTTGTTAAAATCTTCCTTAACTCGCTCCAAAAAGGCAATTGGGATTTGTCTGCCAGCGGATTCAACTGCAACCACGCAGTAGGCTGTTGCGTCCAACACAAAACACAAGAATTAACACAACACAGAAAATTGGTGATTATGAACAAACAAACAACGTACTCCATGCAATTAAATCAAAATGATATGTTTGCTTCAGATAAATCACATAAATTGGGAAGATTTGAAAATAAAAGAAAAGAAATGGTGCAATGTGACCCATGGCACCCTTCTTTTAAGTTATGACCCAAGAGTGGGGTTTTAGTTTCCGAATTATGGGATTGCAATTAACAGAAACAACCACTAGTGCAAGTAATTCTATGCACTTCAATATACAAAAGACAACCGTTCTACCCCAAAAGGCCCTGTTTTGTATTCCCATCAGCTTATTCATTCAGAAAACTGTATCGTTTATCTAAAAGCAGCAAATTGAAGAGTCGCAACAACCCAAAAAAAATCTGCAGGTTATTAGAAAAAACGCATTCAAAGAAGTTGGGATATTAATTAAAGTCTCCATCCCCTCATTAAAAAAAACACATTCCATTTCCATTCAAAGATGATTAACAAATAAAAAAACTAGTCAGCCAGCATTGACAACTATTGAAGATTAGCAAGGTGAGGGATATTCAAAGCGTTAAACCACTAGGAATAAATGCCAAAAAAAAAAAAAACCCTCCCAGAAGAAGAGAAAATGAGAATCTTTTGAAATCTAACCATAAACCATTCCATTTATTTTCAGAAAATAGTATCATCACATGATCCGAATCCATAGATTCTGATACCTAATCAGCCCACGTAAATCACCAGCAATAACAAATTCACTGCTAATAAAAACAGATAAAAAATACATTCAAATGAATCTGTCAAACAAACGGATCAGTCAATAAAAGTCAACCAAAACAACGAACAGAGATCAAACCTTAAAACCATAATAAAGAAAAAAAACGCAAAGGATCGAGATCGGAATCAATAATAATATCGCAACAAGCCACATCAAATTAAAAAAAGAAAAAATAAATCGAGAGACGTAAATGGAGAGGACCGTACTGAATCCATCTTCAACGAGGTAATTGAAGGTATGGCCATCGCAATTATAAGTAAACTTGTTATTGGAAGCGGGAAGTTTTTGAAGACATTGTGCAGCGATGCCAGTGAAATTGCCTTTAAACTCCGTGTACTCCGCAAGAATCACAGTTCCTCTTGCCACAAAGCTATAGATCAATGATTGTTGCCCCATCTCCACCTCCTCTCCTTTATTTCCCGAAGAAAAAAAACCCTAGAGGATCAGATGATCAAATCAAATATTCAACAATAGATACGAAACTAGAGAGATGAGAGGATCGGAGAGAAAAAGGAGTTTATTTGCTGGATTTGTCTGTTTATTTATTTATTACAGAGTAGCATTTGTTTTTATCTATTTATTTTACCTATAAATAGTGGAAACGTGGAACGGATGAGAGAGAGGAGCATAGGGAGCTGTACGTAGGAAAGGGTAGGGATGTAAATTTAAACCGAACATGACTGATACCCGACTCGATTAAAAATGGATGAGAATTTTTGGATCAATAAATAATAAATATAGTTTGGGTATTATCAAATTCAACATGAAATCACCTAATCTAATTCAAAATATATATTTATATTATATAAATATATTTATAGAATATTTAATTTTTTTAACACAATATATATACACACACCTTAATATTAGCATAAAATTCTTATATATGAATAATATTTATCATTTTATTATTTAATATATATATATTAATTATTTTATTTTTTATTGATTAATAAATAATATTAAATAATGGATATTTATTGAATACTCGAAACTCCATAAATTTTTTATGAATATAAACATTTTTATTTAGTAAATAATAAATAAAATATAAATATCAAAAAATTTGACTTGTAATATTAATGGTCATCCTTAAAGAAAAAAAAAGGATAAATAATCATATAAACTATTGAAAAATTTGGGTCTCATGTATTTTGAATTTTGAGAGTTGTTACAATAAAAAATTTAAGTTATTTGAACGTTTGAACATTTCATTTAATATAATGTTAAATCTAATCTTGTTTATAAATTGATTTGATATAACTCAGTTTAGAGATTTTCTAGGTTAATATTAATAATTTTTTAAAAACAATTTTTATATTAACATTTTCATTCGGTGAGATTCTTATGTGCAGAATTTTACTTATAATTTTCGGTTATTATTTCCACAAAGTTAAGAAATTAGATGCTATTATTTTTTAATTTAAAGGAAAAGAATATGTTGGCATTGTCATGGAACATATTTGAAAAGGTGGATTCTATTCTTTTCAATTTAGAATTTAGTGTAAGTGTTATATATTTTTTAAAAATATTTATTGTTTGAAAATATATTAAAATTATATATTTTTTTATTTTTGATATTAACATATTAAAGTTATAAAAAATATTAATTTAATGTATTTTTCAAATTAAATATATTTTTACAATGATTTTAATATAATTTCAAATATAAAAACAGATATTTTCTTAATAAAAATTCAAAGAAAATATTTGATTGTTTCAAATTCTAGTACGCAGTAAAGAACCACTTAGAAAAAAGGGGTTTTGAAAACTTATTGAAATTTTCTAATTTTGAGCTCTTAGAATATTTTATTTATATGGATTTGATCGCTTGTCAATTCACATGAATACGAAGGCCTAGCATCATTCAAACAAACTAGGTACAACCACCCACACCCGTATACTTGATGGCTGATCTTGAATTTAGAGTTTTTTTATTAAAAAATATATTAAAATATTATTTTTTTATTTTTTATCTTATATCAAAATAATAAAAATATTAAAATATATATATATGGAGTAGGAAGTTGGCTTGGCTTTTTAGGTTGCGCCTATTTTTATTTTGTTTTCCTTTGGATTTTTAATAATAGATGTGATTTTTTAATATGCTTTTTTCAAAATAATTTTTTAATTTATATTTAAATTAATATTTTTTCTATATTTTATTTTGTTCATTTAATATCTTTTAAATAGAAATGATTTTTTAGTTATTTTGTTTGCATTTAATTGTTGAAGTGATTATTCTAATTCATTTACAGCTTTTTTTTATATTTTTTATATAGAAAAGCTTTATTTTAAAAAAAAATATATTTGTCTTTGGAATAATATTTCTAATATGTGTAATCTTTCATAATATTTTTATTTTATTTTATTCAATTAATTTCATTGTGTGTCTAATTTTTTTTATCATTTGATTAAATAAAAAATTAATTTTGACAAATAAAATCATTAAACACAATTAAGTTAAAGACTCGTGTTGCATGGTCAAATATATTAATATATATATATTTGTCTCTTGATTTTTCTATTTTTATTTTTATTTATCGTTAATAAATTTTTTTATTTCTATAACTTTCAATTTATTTGATTAGATATATGCATAAATTTTTCAATTTACATTTAAGATTTTTTATATATATAAAAACACATTAAAAAAACTTGTATATACAATTTTTTATATAAAAAAAAATACATGACCCGCTCAGGAGTGCGGGTCAAATAGCTAACAGAAAACTCTAAACGGCGTGGCCAGAGATGTACATGCTCATTTAATTGTTATGAGCAAAGGGTGTATGCACGCACGGACGACATGTGATTTGATATTGAAAACAATGGCAGTGGATAAAATGCTGACATGTTTCCAGAAAGTGATCTAAAACGAAGCTACCAAGCATTGCTAATGAAATGCTTCTTGAAGAATTACATCGAGGAAGAAAAGGAGAGTAAAATAATAGATGATTGGAAAGAAGAATCTCCCAGTTGGTAATTAACTAATTATGATGAACACACAACTCTTCGGAGCATCTGTCACAGTGCCTCCAACCTCCCCTCTCCCCCTCAGTCTCGAACTGACATTACACTTGAAGGTTTCCACGATTTTCACTACTGATTGATATCCAAAGCAAGGACACAGTAATTGCAACCAGCCCTGACCAGACATATACAATTGTTGGCACTCTTCCTCTCCTTCCCAACAGACCTTTCACAAATGGATACATGTGAGACAGCACCCAGAAGCTGAAAAAGAGTCCTCCCATCAACTTACCCCATTCTGGTATCTCACTGTATAATGTCCTCGAGCATCCAATAACTATGGCAACAATGTTGACTACTAGGATGGTGAGTGGCACTAAGAAGAGACTTGTCCATTTGACCTCGTAAAGATCAGCAAAAACATCGTCTTCATCTTCACCTGCAGACTTGGAGGTTAACGTGAAAGAAATCTCAATGCCAGCAGTGACTTTTAGAAGGCCTTGGAGCACAGCAGCTAGGTGAGCGCTAGTGCCACCAATGAGCCAAAACTGCTCATTACGCCACAATTCCTCGAGCCCAATACCGGACCATTTTATTTCAAGAAGGGAGATGAGAGTTAGTGATACAGTGATGGTTAAGAGGTAACAAAGGAAAGCTATATCAAGGCTTTGAACAATGAAGGTTCCTGTGAAAAGGGAAAGTGCAGGGAGGAAGCAGTAAGTGACTAAGAAGAAGGAGGTGAAGGGGTAAATGCCAACATTGAGGTAAGCGATTCGCTGTAAGAACTTCAGTCGCCGGCTTCCTAGGAAGGCATTGTTTTTAGAGAAAAATATTTCGACTGAACCAGTAGCCCATCGTAGCACCTGGTGAAGGCGGTCAGTGAGGTTGATTGGTGCTGTGCCACGGAAGGCATCTCTCTTTGTTACACAGTACACAGACCGCCACCCACGGTTGTGCATCCGATAACCAGTCACCACATCTTCTGTGACTGAGCCATAGATCCAACCTATCTTGTCCCCCCATTCAGTCTTGTCCTCATACCTGTGCCCAACATTGTTCAGAATTTGATTGGTGTAACTAAAAAAATTAAGGCCCTTCGTATACAAAGAATTCTATAGATATAGCAAGGTATTGATCTGACTATTTACCAGCAAGAGATGACAGCAATTGCCTCTGCAACCGTGGGTGCATCTAGAGGTGGACGTGGCAGGAGAAGTGCACCAGGAGGCCTGCCATTCTTTACCGATTTGTGATCAGCAAGTGGCCGTCCTTGGTATTCAGCAACAGCTATAGACTCGTTGAACATGGCTGAATTACCAAACTTCCTTGGCAGGTTCAAGTCGGGGTGTGATGTGAGGGACTGAGTCTCAGACTCGTCTTCTAATTGAACCTTAAAACCTGGAGCCCTTTTTTTCGTACTGCCGAACATGCCCAAGTACTCGTTTGCCCTTGGTGGAAGGAACCCATATAGTGCATGTCTACGAAACATGCACCCTGTTCCTACATACACAGGACCTTGAAGACCATCCAGTGCTCGCATACTTCCTGTTTGCAAGAAGGTATATTTTTATTGAAGACTGGGAAGAGTAGAGCCTAAAGTATGCTTAGCCATTTCAAATTCTTGAAGACTATATTGATAATAAAGATGTTACCAATGTGATTGTAGAATCTAAAGTAAAATCCAAAGCATTACCATCAAAGAAGACGGTGTTGTGATTTGCATATCGATCAGACGGGTCGATCCCTTCAAATCTTTGTGGAAACTGGATGTAGCATATGCGGTCACCACCACGGTCCATCATAAAGCACATTCCCTCCCTTATAGCTTGACAATTATAGAAGTAATGATCACAGTCCAGATTGAGTATGAATGGTCCATTGGACAATATAGCTGAAGCTCTAACCAACGCGTTCATGGCTCCAGCCTTCTTGTTGTGGTCAAAGCCAGGCCTCTTTTCACGTGATACATATGCAAACATTGGTATCCTAACGTCAACTCCAGTGAAATCTAATTTTTTCTCATCTGGATGGCCCATCACTGGATCATTTGCTGGGACCTTACTCATTACCTGCATGGAAACAGATTCAAGTTTCAAAAGTTAATTCAGCAGAAGAGACATATTAGAACAGAAGCTGTTCAAGAAAATATTAAACAGGATTACAGAAGCCATAAATATCAAGAATATTACTTTGATGTTACGTTCCTCTTTCAATCTGTAGAAAAGAATTGTTGACTGATGGAATAATACTTGTGAAACAACGAAAAACCTAATCCTGATGAATGGCTGTGAGCTTCTTAATTTAAGCTCTTGACTTGAGTAATGAGAGATCATTCCATACTCTCCAAGCAATTACTTGCTCCTTTTCCATTAACACGGGTATATAAATGGGTGTGAGATGAGGAGTTTGTGCCTATTTATTCACTAATCATTTAGTAGTGTAATCACCTGCAAGATTCCAGCATGGTCCCCCTTTTTGTGATCATCTGTTGGATTCAGCCATGTGCCAGGCCAAGGGGTACCATCAGCCATCCATGTAGCTTTGGGGACATCGACCCCCTCTGGTGGCAAGGAACCACCATTCTTTTCCCCGGCTAGACTTTTAGCCTTCTTCATCTCCTTAGAGTTTAATGATTTGCTTCTCCTTCGTATTGCTTCAGGCAGACCATTGATCCTGACCTTGAACTCATCATACTCTCTCTTCATCCAACGGCGGTCCTTGACAAAATCAGGCCGTTTCTTGTTTTTGGTGGGGTCAGTTTTTAGGCTGAAGTAACTATCCGGATTCCTCAGCTCAATGTCGTGTTTTCGACAAAACGGTACCCAAACCTGTGCAAACAATCATAAAAAAATGCCTAGTTATAGCATGTAAATCCTATTCGTATGTTTGTAAATTCAATCTCTAGCAAAGATTAATGGAACCACAGCTTGTGTTTCACTGGATGTAAGGGTTAACATTTTCCGAATTAAACAATATTTTATCATTTTGGTGTTCAAAATTGTAACAGGACCTCAGCAAATCGAACAGCTTCAGCCATAGCCTCGAAGGTGAGTATGGCACCACCATCATCAGAAATGTAGCAGGAGAGTTTCTCAACAGGGTAGTCAGCTGCAAGAATCGATAAAATTGTGTTGGATGTGACAAGGGGAGGTTCCTTCTCAGGATCGGCCGTGGAGACAAAAATATCAACTCCTGGGAGGTCTGACCGGCCATGAGGATTTGCAGGGGAGGGCTTCTCAAACTTGTCACGCAGAGCAGCAAGGTCAGTGGATCGGTTGATGGGGTTAAACTTAGGGAAAATGTCTAGTATCCATGAGATTGCAAACCAAATCTCACAAACAATAGACATCCCCCACAGCCACGTTGCATCAGGATTGGGGTTCTGAACTCTCCACTTTAGGAAGAAAAACAGAACTATCAAACGGATCACTATAAGTATCCTGTTCATACAAAGCTTATGTTAGCAGATTCAAAAGCTAGATTTTACAAGGATAAAAAGCCTAAAAAACCTCGTTAATTTAGCTGGAACCTTTATATTCTAAGGTCTAGCATAAATAAACTCGAGGGTAAACTCAGCTTTCTGCAAATTGTCAAGCAGTAAGCATAAGCTAGCTTTATTCTGTTTTCCAACCTTCAGTTTTTTTTTTTCCAGTTCTGCGAAGGCTAAAGGTATTCTATAGAACTTGAAGGGCATAATACGATCAGCAAACATTCAAGGAATGAAGTTCCATCTCCCATATACTATGCTCCTGTTATGTTAAATGCATTTGTTACAAAATAAGACGTGCACCTGTAAGGGCTGAGAATAGCTGCAGGAACCTTAATCTTCCTAGTGAGTGGCTTCCAAGGCTTGTCCAAAAAATCGGACATACTCAGCTCCGTATCCTGACCATAATTGTCTCCTTCTGACCAATATGCATTTCCAACACCATAAGTTCCTTTTGTCTCAAACAACCACCTGTTGTGATCAAAATCTCCAGTTTGACTCCTCAACAACATTGATTTATTATTTGATTTCATTATTGACATTCCTCGTTCCATTTTTACACCGCCATTGCTGCCACCATGGCTTCCGTAACCATCTTCTCGCGCTCCTACCTGCCTGGACCGATGCTGTGCCTCAGAACCAAGGCGGCTCTTCGTCCCATCAGATTTATTCTCTGAGGACGGGTGTGCAGGCTGGTTATCAGGGGTAGGGGGCATGACAACAGTGTAATTGATATAGTCACTCTGTCCTGAATATTCACCTGACAAGTCCATATCGTCATCTTGTGAAAAGCTATCAATGCGTCCACTAGATGTCCGGCGTGCAAATTTCACAGCCTGTTGTGGACGAGCAGCACTTGATGCTTGTGATGACAAAGTCTTCCCTTTTGGTTTTGATGAGGTTGCCATGCGCATTAATATCTGTATATTGGTGTTTTCTTCAGAAAAACCATTGATTTTGTTGTGACAATGGTGTTTTCTTCAGAAAAACCAATGCTGCAACATAGAAATGGTTTTACTTTGTCGTTTCTTGATTGATTTTCTTTTCTTACACGAAAATTATGAAACTAGAGAGGAAAGCCACGTTGAGTTTGATGGGCCAATGTTGTCCACAATTTTTCTTTCTATTTTAAAGATGTGTTGCAAGAAACTCTGTTCCCTTATTTTAAGCTTAACCTCTCTAAATACAGCTATCTCCTATAATGCAAGAAACTCTTATCTCCCTCTCTCTTTGGTTTACAAGGATCTGAGAACATAGCGGATTGAAACAGAAGAGCACTCTCTTATGAAGGACAGGTTAGCTAGGAAATTGAAGGGATTGAAATACCCTTGAATCCACGAGGCGTGTCTCCTGAGTCCACAAAATATGGGTGCTAAAACCACAGGAACAAAGAAACAGGAGGAAAATATGTCGAACAGAGTTATAAAATATAATTTATCCAAATTTATTTTGGCTTAAAACTTGTATAAGTATGTACTTAATTTTATCAAATGTAAGTTGTTTTATCAAAATCTATTATTTTTTAATATATCTAGAATCATTTAAACTTAAAACTTGCACGAGATAAAATAAATATTTTGATTCGAGACTCAAAAAATAAATTATTCTCATTTTTTATATTTATCTCTTTTATAAAGCAAATATTAATAATTACTTTTGCAATACTCTAAAATTTCTGAAATGATATTACTGACAAAAGTAAACAAAGCAAATATTGATAATTAGTTTTTCTTTAATATTGTTTCTTTCATGAATCTGTTGCTAATAGAGGTATCGATGAATTATGATTATAAATACCAAGAAATTTTCGTTAATAAAACTATTAAATAATAGATTAAAAGCGTGTTTGGGAGTATGATTTTGGTTACTTTTCAAAGTGTTTTTCACTCGGAAATGTATCAAAATAATATTATTTTATTTTTAAAAAATTATTTTTAATAACAGCGCATTAAAATGATTTAAAAACACCAAAAAATTATTAATTTAAAATTAAAAAAATAAATTTTTTTAAAAATATTTTTCAAACGCAAAAATAAACAGATACCGCTTCTTAAGCTTAACAGCATATCAGCAAGTAGCTTGTGGTAAGACGGGTTGCTTGTTCATATGCATTTGTCATCGTTTTGTTGGTTATTTGTTCATATGCATCTGTAGTCTTGTTGTTGGTTGACTTTGAATTTGCCAGAGTAATTCACTACAACATTCTTCAGTCTGTAATTTACACCAGATAATTGGCCCACGCTGGTGTGGATCGGATCAATTTTTTCTTCTTCTCCTTCTTCTTACTAATTATCAACGTTGATTTGCAGTCTATAGATTATTATTTTTTTTACCTTCTAGACTTTATTTTGCCTTCTAATTACTCATTTTTTCCCACTTCTCTTCTCTTCTAATTACTTAATACCAAGTAGACTTGTTCCTAGCGTTTGTTGTATGATCTGAGAGCTTTCAAGAGTCGAACGAAGTTTTGATGCCATTACATTTTATTTCTAAGAATCAAATTTTAAATATAGGTTTTCTCGTACACGCATAATTTCCCGTAAGTACATCAATCCAAACTTTAAACTTATCTAAAAATCCTTCTATGGAAAAATTAAATTTTAGCACTCAAAAATTAATGGAGAAAACTAAAAAGAGAGAGAAGCAATTTTATACCAAGTTTTCGGAGTCACGCTACGACCGGGGCAAGGATAAAAATGCGAGATAGAGACTTGAAAAGAAAATCCCGCTCCAAATGAACCAACAATTTATTTTCACGTAAGATTTAAAATTATAGCGCCAAAACTAAAAAAACTAATAATGTATGACCATGAAACAAAAAGGTATCGGACTTGAAGATTTTCTTTTGTTCAAAAGGAAAGCAAACGAGTAGAAATGCATTCAAAGCAAAATACAATTAGGGTTTTGGGTCAACGATCAATTCCTTCATCTTTCATCTTTCGCTCTTCAAATCCGTAACCAAACCATCCCTGGGATTTTATTATTATCATCTGTTTCTTAATTTTTTTAACGGATGATTTATGCGTAATCAGTGCTAAAGATAGTGGCTTTTTTTTGTTTGATTTTCAGTAGCGCTAAAGATTCAAATCAAGACGAGCAAAGAGAAGATTCAAAGAAGAGCCCCCGCATTTCTTTTTCTGATTTCCTTGACAAGAAGTTGCACAAAAGTTCTGTCCTACCCAAAACAGTTAAGGTAATTAGTTAATTCTTCAGTAGCTGCTGTTTGGCTGCAGAGAAAATTGGGGAAACGTGAAACAGAATAAGGCTTATGTGTTTTTGTTTTTCAGTTTGCCTTTTCAATTATGAAGCCTATTTTAGCTGCTCTGTGATTGATGACTTTTGATGGAGGGTTTAGTTTTGAGCTTTAAACAACTATAAATTTGATGGTTAGATCTTCTGTTCTTGATTTTCTTGGATACCAAACAGAAGTAACTTTTTTTATTGAGCTTATTTTAGTGGGTTTTTAGATTTTTATCAAGGCTGTAAAGAATGAAGAACGGATTGAACATGCATTGATCTCGTTTAAATTTGGGGGTTTTGAGGAAAATGGTCTAATCTTCTTACAGGGGAAGTCAAGGCCTTTCTGGACGCCGTTAGGTCCTCCTAGCAATGGTGGCGGGTTTACTGGTCACCAAATTGAGGTTCAAAAGGAAAAGGAAGAAAGGAGTTCTGTTCTTGATGATGTGGTTTTTCAGCAGTTTAAGCCTACTAGAGTAGAAAAAGGAGATGATGTAATTTCGGTCGGTGATGGTGAAAAAGGAGATGGTATGGGTCCATTCAGTGAAAAACAAACTTCTAGCTCTTCATTTGGCTTAGGTTCATCTGGTGATTGTGATTTTGGAACCTCCACCACTTCATCTGTTATAGGTTCAAGTCATGTTGGTAAAGTAGGAACCTCTACTGTAAATGATGTGCCAGGATCCAGAAAGAGGAACCTATTTGGAGGTATGCCTTATCTTATATAGCAAGTTCAAACTCTCTATTTCATTTAATATTTTGCTTCAAGCCATTCGGAATTGTTACTCTTTCTGTTTGGTTGCCAGAAAAACATTTAATTTGATGTTGTGTTTTATGCTACTGTGATTTCCCGTGTAAAAGAAAAACACTTAGCTTGGGCTCAAGTATGTGCGTGAATTTAGGTGGACTCATGCTTAATCCCTGCCCCAAAATGAGAAACTTTTACATATTTCCTTTTCTCGTGAGGTGTTCCAGTGAAATCAGTAGCACTGTTAGGCATTTTTTTGTGTTAACGTCAGACAGTTGGTTGAGGAAATTAGGAAAACCTGATAAGCTAGAATACTTGGGATTCTGGAAATCCTTTTAAGATTTCTATTATACATAATGCATAGAATAGATCATACGCATGTCTTGAACATGATATGTAGCTTCCCAATCTATATGCATCTCTATAGTTTATTTGATGTTGTTGTGGGTCTAATTGCCAGACCTATCTTTGCCATCAAACAGGATAAATAACTCGGTGTATAACGTGGATAAAGCTAGGGTTCTTAAACCCAAAGGTTACATATTTAAATTGTAGAGAAATTTAGAGAAAACTCTCCAGTGTTTTATTAAAAGTCTAAATAATAATGTTTTTTTCTCAAAATAAACTAGACATCTTTATTTATATTAGTTATAAAATCTTTTTATAGAAAATGATTTCTAATTAAAACTAAAATCATTTATAGGAAATGATTATTAATTAAAACTTATCTAATTAATAGAATCCATCTAGCATTAAGATTTCTAAATAGTACTAATTAAATTGAAAGTCTTAATCTAAATAGGAAATCAAATTCAAATACAACAAGGTAA